>Ga0302314_10004637_pt1 | contig 25219 bp, 23 predicted proteins | sample III_Palsa_N2_3_FD_200533 | JGI IMG/M metagenome (GOLD analysis project Ga0302314, IMG submission 200533) | Peat permafrost microbial communities from Stordalen Mire near Abisko, Sweden - III_Palsa_N2_3 | ecosystem: Environmental > Terrestrial > Soil > Palsa > Peat permafrost | place: Sweden... | reverse complement strand
GCCATCAGGTGGCCCTGGCGATGGACCGCACCAGCGCGCTAGCCGCCGCCCACGGCGTCGACCTGGCCTGGAAGGACCGGGCCATCGGCGGCTATCCCTTCCGCATCGAGGTGGCCGTCACCGATTTTCACGCCCGCGAGGGCTCCGGCTGGGCCGTGGCCGCGCCGAGCGTGAAGGCGATCGCCAACGCCTATGACCTGAACCATTGGGTGATCGCGGCCGAGGGCGGCGTGACGCTGGATCGCCCGGCCGCCGGCGCGACCCAGATCACCGGCCGCGCCATCCGAGCCAGCTGGGTCGGCAAGGGCGACGCCGCGCCGCGCATCATCATTGAGGGTCTGGGCCTGACCTTCGCCGCCGCGCCGGGCGCCAAGCCGTTTCCGTTGGCCAGCGCGGACCACGCCGAGGTCTTCACCCGCACCGAGGCGGACGGGCGCATGGACGCCGGTCTGCTGCTGACGGGCGCCCAGCCGCGGCTGCCTGGCCCCGGCGCGCCCAGCCTGCTGGGCGACCTCACCGCCAACCGGCCCTTCGCCCTGCTGTGGCAGGGGATCGTCAGCCACCCCGGCGCCTTCCAAGGCCCGAATGCGCCGGCCGCGGCCCAGGCCTGGTCTGACGCCGGCGGGACCATCACCACCGTGCGCGCCGGCATGGCGTCCGGGCCTCGCGGCCTGGGCCTGGCGCCCGGCGTCATCGGCCTGTCCGCCGACGGTCGGCTCAGCGGCCAGGCCAACTTCGTGGTCCGGGGCGACGCCGGCCAAGCTCTGCGCACCGTGGGCCGCGACCAGATCATTAACCCCATCGCCGCCGACGCCGGCGCCCTGGTGCTGGACGCGCGCCAGTCCCTGGGCATTCGCCAGACGATCGACCTGACCTTCCAGGCCGGGGTGATGACCCTCGGCCCCGTGGCGATCGGCCCCTCTCCCAAGCCGTTCTGAGGCGCCCGCCGCTATTGCGCGGCGCGTCTCAATCTCTATGGTCCGGCGGCTTTCTTTGGGGACGTCAATTGGTGGATCAGGCGCCACAAACCTTGGACGCCGTGCGTGCGCGCATCGATGCGATCGACGCCGAACTGGTGCGTCTGGTGCAGGCCCGCGCGGCCATCGCCGGCGAGGTCGCGCGGGCCAAGGAAGCGGCCGGGGACGGCGGCAAGTTCGCCCTGCGCCCCGCCCGCGAAGCCATGCTGATCCGCAAGCTGATCGCCGCCTCCAGCCCGGACGCCCCGCCCGCGCTCACGGTGCGGCTTTGGCGCGAATTCATCTCCTACAGCCTCGCGACCCAGGGTCCGTTCCATCTGTCCGTCTGGGGCGGGGGCGACCCGGCGCGGGCGGTCGAGCTGGCGCGGCTGCGCTTCGGCGGCGCCCCAACCCTGCGCCAAGCCGCCAAGCCCGAAGACGCCCTGGCCGCCGCCAAGACCAATGGCGGTGTCGGCGTCCTGGCCCTGGGCCAAGGCAGCGCCTGGTGGGGCCGGCTGCTGGCCGAGCCCAAGCTGTCGGTGTTCGCCGCCCTACCCTGCCTCGCCCAGTGGGGCCAGATGTCGGCGCTGGCCGTCGCCGAGCTTGAGGTCGAACCCTCCGGTGACGACGAGACCTTCTGGGTCACAGACGCCCCGGAGCCGGCGGCGAAGATCGTCGACGCCCTGAGCCGCGACGGGGTCGCCGCCGAACTCATCTCGGAAAGCGGCGGCCTGAAACTCTTCCTGCTGTCCGGCTTCTACCAGCGCCACGACCAGCGCCTCGCCCGCGCCCCCGGCCGGCTTACCGGGGTGATCGGCGCCGCCGCCCGGCCCTTCGACGCCTGAAAGTCCCCGCCATGAACGCCCAAACCCCCGTCGACCGCAGCAAGGCCGATCGGCCGATCCCCAAGCCCGGCATCCTGGACATCCACGCCTATGTCCCCGGCAAGGGCAAGGTCGACGGCGTCGCCCATCCGGTAAAACTGTCGGCCAATGAGAACATCCTGGGCTGCAGCCCCAAGGCCCAGGCCGCCTTCACCGGCGCCGCCGACCGCATCAACATCTATCCCGAAGGCCGCTCCAACATCCTGCGCGCCGCGGTGGCCGAGCGTTACAGGCTCGAGCCCGAGCGCCTGACCTTCGGCACCGGCACCGACGAAATCTTCCAGCAGATCTGCCAGGTCTACCTCGAGCCCGCCGACAACATCGTCCAGGGTCAGTACGGCTTTGGCGCCTATGCCATCGCCGCCCGCGCCTGCGGCGGCGAGGTGCGGTTCGCGCCCGAGCCTGACTACCGCATCGACGTGGACGAGGTGATCCGTTGCGTCGACGAGCGCACCCGCATCGTCTTCATCGCCAACCCTGCCAACCCCACCGGCACCTGGCTCACCACCGATGAGGTCGAGCGCCTGCACGCCGGCCTTCCGCCTAGCGTTATGCTGGTGCTGGACGGCGCCTATGCCGAGTTCAACACCGACCCGCGCTTCAGCGACGGCCTCGACCTGGCGCGACATGCCTCGAACGTGATCGTCACCCACACCTTCTCCAAGATCCACGGCCTGGCGGCCCTGCGCGTCGGCTGGGCCTACTGCCCGCCCGAGACCGCCGACGCCATCGACCGCATCCGCCTGCCCTTCAACACCTCCATCGCCGCCCAGGAAGCCGCCCTCGCCGCCCTGGGCGACACCGAGTTCCAGGCCCAGTCCCTGGCGCTGGTGGAACAATGGCGCCCCTGGCTGGTGCAGCAGCTCGGCGGTCTGGGCCTTGAGGTCCTGCCCTCGGCGGCCAACTTCCTGCTGATGCGGCTGCCCACCACCCCCGGCAAGACGGCGGCGGACGCCGAGGCCTTCCTCGCCAGTCGCGGCTACCTCACGCGGGGCGTCTCCAGCTACGGCCTGCCCGAACACCTGCGCTTCAACATCGGCCTGGAAGAGCACAACCGCGCCGTGGTCGACCTGCTGGCCGAGTTTCTGAAGCAATGAACGAGCCCGCGCGGCTGCCGATCTTCGAGCGCATTGCGGTCATCGGCTGCGGCCTGATCGGCTCGTCGGTGATCCGCGCGGCGCGAGCGAGCGGAGCGGCCGGCGCCGTCGCGGTCTACGACCTCAGCCCCGCCGTGCGCGATCGCGTCGTGGCCTTGGGCTACGCCGACGAGGTGTTCGACGATCCCGCCGAGGCTGTCGCCGGCGCCGACCTCGTCATCTTCGCCGCCCCGCCCGCGGCCATCGGCGAGGTCGCCAAGCTGGCCGCGAAGGGGCTCAAGGCGGGCGCGGTGGTTTCCGACGTGGGCTCGGTCAAGTCCGCCATCGCCGACGCCCTGCTGGAAGCCCTGCCGGACACCGTCTTCGTCGTCCCCGGCCACCCCATCGCCGGCACGGAATCCTCCGGCCCGGACGCCGGCTTCGCCGAACTGTTCGCCGGCCGCTGGACCATCCTCTGCCCACAGGCGCGGGATGATGCGCCCTACGCCGCCGCCGTCGAGCGACTGACCGCCTTCTGGCAGGCCCTTGGCGCCAACGTCGAGCTGATGGACGCCAAGCACCACGACCTGGTCCTGGCCGTCACCTCCCACCTGCCCCACCTGATCGCCTACAACATCGTCGGCACCGCCGCCGACCTGGAGGACGTGACCCAGGGCGAGGTGATCAAATATTCCGCCGGCGGCTTCCGCGACTTCACCCGCATCGCCGCCTCCGATCCGGTGATGTGGCGCGACGTCTTCCTGCTCAACAAGGATGCGGTGCTGGAGATACTGGGCCGCTTCACCGAGGACCTGCAGGCCCTGTCCCGCCAGATCCGCTGGGGCGAAGGCGACAAGCTGGAAGCCCTGTTCACCCGGACACGGGCGATCCGCAGAGGCGTCATCGCGGCGGGCCAGGAGAGCGCGGAGACCAACTTCGGGCGGGATAAGAAGGGCGGGTAGCAGCCGCCATTGGCGGCCAGCCATCGAGATCAGTCTATATAGGTCGGGTCGGCGAAGCCGTGCGCCTTCATGTCCGCATCCCTCAAGATCCGCTCCTTGTAGCCGTCGTTAAAGCTGACGCCGGACCCCGGCACGCCCGCGAGCCGATCGAGCGCAAAGGCCACCTGATCGTGCCAGACGTAGCGGGTTACGTCGGTCTTCGGGTAACGATTGAGCATCGCCCGGCTGATATCCAGCTCTTCCCTAAATGCCACCAGCGCCGCGCGATCGTCTTTTATGTAGACCGTTTCAAGGTTGCCGAGGAGGAAGAGGCTCCAGACCAGATCTCGGTTCGCCGCATCGGAATCGTGGTCGGCCGCGACCAGGCTTCGCGCAATCTGCAGCCCTTCCCTGAAGCAGGCCAACGCCGCGTCATGGTCTGAACCTTCGTCAAAGGTTCCCAACGCGTTCAGAGCGGTGCGCAGGTCACGCCCTGTCTGAAGCGCCCGCGGAATGTCGGCGTAGCGCCTCCGCGCGATGGCGAGGGCCGCCTTGTAGCTGGCCTTGGCGTCGGTAGGATCGCGGTAGTTCGCGAGCACCTGCCCTCTGTGGATGTCCCGCTGTATCCGCTCGGCGTCAGACGGGGCAGCAGCCACCTCCGTGTCCAACGCCGCCTTGACCTGTGGGAGTTGCGTGTAATCGGGAAGAGGCGGCGGCGGAGCGTGCGCGGGCAAGGGCGCGGTCGACACCGCCAACCCCAGCGCCATTGCCGCCGTTGCGCGACGGGCGAACCGGATTGCTGAGCTCAAGGCCGCCCCCATCGGTAGGAAGGTGACTTTCGCGCAATCGGGCCACATTGCAAGGAGCCCCGGGGACGCCGACCAGAGCGGTTCAACCTAAATTGACGCACCCCACCTTCCCCCGCGACACCGTTTCCAGCTGCTTTCCCATAACGTAAACTTCTCCACGATTGGAGTACGCCATGGACCGCCGCTCATTCCGCCGCTTTCGCGATCTGGCCGCCGAGGCTCAGCCGGCAGCGGCAGTGCGGACCTTGGCCGTAGGTTGCGCGAACGGAACCGGCTCCCCTGACGACAAGCTCGCCTTGGCCGCGGCTCTGGCGCACGCCGCCTTCGCGGCGCCGGAGCGGCTGGTGGAGACCTATGACGCGGCGGCCAGCGGTTGGCGCGGCGGCGATGTGCAAGGGCCTGTAATCACCTTCGCGCATATGGCGCCCGCGCCCATTTCCGACGCCCTGTGGGCCGAGGTCGCCGCCATCTTCGACGCCAGCACCGCCCCGATCTCGCCCGGCGACGTCACCACCCGCACCGCGGCCCTCGGCGCCTTCCTGGACGACAGCCTTAAGCCGCGTTGCGCCGCCGCGGCCGCCGCCTATCCCGGCGTGGCTGAAGCCGCCGCCGGAGGCCCGCCGCCGCGCTTCACCCTCGCCGCCCTGGCCGCTTGCCCGAAGGGCTCGCTGGGACGAACCTTCCACGGCCTGATCGTCGACAATGGCTTCGACCTGGAAGTGCTGGACCGCGACGCGCTGGGCCTGGCAGGTCTGCCCGCCCCCCTCGACTACCTCAACGCCCGCATCCTGCAGTGCCACGACCTCTGGCACATCGTCGCCGGCTACCGGACCACGGCGCTGCATGAGGTGGCCATCTCGGCCTTCCAGGCGGCGCAGTTCGGCCACGGCTATTCCGCCATCTTTCTGGCCGTCACCGCCGCCCGCGCCACCGCCGAACCGGGCTTCTTCAATCTGATCATGGACGTCACCCTGGACGCCTGGCGCCACGGCCGCGAAACCCCGCCGCTGATCGTGGTGGACTGGGAAGCGGTGTGGAGCGGGACTGTCGAGGACGTGCGTGCACGGCTCGGTGTGAAGCCCTTCGCCTCGCCTCACGCCGCGGACCTGTTCGAGCAGCTGAAGGCGGCTTGAGCCCCATCTACCTCCCCCGCGAAGCGGCGAGGTAGAAACCCGCGCCTAGTCCGCTAGCTTTCCCGACCGCAAATCCTTCTCCAGCGCCCTCAGCGGCTCGCTCCAGAACCCGCCCATTCGCATTAGCCAGGCCGCGCATTCGGCCAGGGCGACGCGGTTGACGGAATAGAACCGCTGTTGCGCCACGGGCCGCACGGTCACCAATCCGGCCTCACGCAGCACCTTCAAATGCTGGGAGATCGCCGGCGCGGAGCTGTTGAACTGATCGACGATGTCGCGCACCGGACTTTCACCGTCCGCCAGGAAGGCGATGATCTGCCGGCGCGTCGGATCGGCAAGCACCGCGAAGGTGGTGGACACAGACATGCCCGATTATTTCACATCAACTTAATTAAGCTGGCAAGCAGATAGGGCGGGCGATTTGAGGATTCTGCGATTGATCGAACGCAGACTCCGCCACTGCCCGCTTGCCGCGCCCCTGTCCGGTTTGTAGCAAGGCCTGATCATCAGGGGGACGGTCATGAACAATCCCACCACTAGGACGATAAGGCCACTGCTGAAAAGCCTGGTCGCCGCCGCCTTTTTGGTGCTGGCGGCGCCAACCGCCTGGGCCCAGACGCCTGCACCGCCCGCGGCCCCCCTGCCCTTTGTGCTGAAGCAGATCGGTCCCGGCGTCTATGCCGCCATCGACGGTCCGCAAGGGAGGTCAGGCTCCAACGCCGGCGTGGTCATCGGCGATGACGGGGTGCTGGTGGTCGACAGCTTCTTCAACCCGGACGCCGCCAAGGCTCTGATTGTGGAAATCCGCAAACTGACGCCAAAGCCGATCCGCTATGTGGTCAACACCCACTATCACGCCGACCATGTGGGCGGGGACCAGGTGTTTCGCGACGCGGGCGCCATCATCATCGCCCACCGCAACGTCCACGGCTGGGTCCGCACCGAGAACGCCCACCTGTTTGGCGACAAGATCAGCCCGGCCCAGCGGGACCTCATCGCACACCTGGCGCTGCCGGACCTGACCATCGACAAGGGCATGACCGTCTGGCTGGGGTCGCGCAAAATCGAGGTTCGCACCGAGCTGGGCCACACCGGCGGAGACCTGACCATCGCCGTGCCTGACGCCAAGGTGCTGTTTTGCGGCGATCTTCTCTGGCGGCAAACCTCGCCCAACATCATCGACGGCACGGTGAGCCAGTGGATCGCCACCGACGATGGATTTCAGCATCTGCCAGACGCATCGGCCACGACCTTCGTTCCCGGTCACGGTGAGGTGGCCACGGTAAAGGACGTCGCCGACTTTGAGGCCTACCTCACCGACCTCTCGGCGATGACCGCCGAGGCGCGGCGCAACGGCCTGTCCGGCGACGCCCTGGTCGCGGCGGTCAAGCCCAAGCTCAAGGCGCGCTATGGCGGTTGGGACGGCTTCGACTATTTCGCGGCCAAGGAAATCGGCTTCATGGACGCCGAACTGGCCGGGACCAAGCAGACGCCGAAGCCCAGAGACGATTAGGACTCCGCGGGCCGCGTCCCACCGCCGCTCAGGAACGCCCCCGTCGCCTCGATGGCCTCCACCAGGCCCATCCGCTGGATCGTCACCCCCTCTGGCAGGCTGGAGAACAACCGCGTGGGGGCGGCGGGATCGAGCATGACAAAGACGCCCTTGTCGTCGGCGCGGCGGATCAGCCGGCCAAACGCCTGGGCGATGCGGGCGCGGGCGACGGAGTCGTCATAGGCCTTGCCGCCGAACCGGCCACGGCGAGCCTTGTGCAACAGGTCGGGCCTGGGCCAAGGCACCCGATCGAATACCAGCAGACGCAGCGACCGCCCCGGGACGTCGACCCCGTCCCGCACCGCGTCGGTGCCGAACAGGCAGGCGTCCTCCTCGACCCGGAAGATGTCCACCAGGGCGCCGGCTTCCAGCGGGTCCACATGCTGGGCGTAGAGCGCCAGCCCGCCCTCGGCCAGGGGTCCGGCGATGCGGTCATAGACCGCGCGCAGCCGCCGGATCGCCGTGAACAGACCCAGAGCCCCGCCCCCCGCCGCCAGGAACAGCTCACGCATGGCCGCGGCCACCTGGCGCGGGTCCTCGCGGCCCACGTCGGTGACCACGAAGGCTCGGGCGTTGGACGCATAGTCGAAGGGCGAGGCCAGCCGCAGGGTCTTGGGCCGATCGGGAAACCGCGCCGCGCCGGTGCGCATCTCGGCCAGGGAAAACGGGTCCTCCAGCGCGGAATCGGCCAGGGTGGCGCTGGTCACCAGCACCCCATGGGCCGGCGCCAGCACCGCCGCCTGCAGGGGCTCGGTGGGGTCGACCCAATGGCGGCGACAGGCGGCGTCGACGATGCGGCCATAGAGGAAGGTGGCCTCGAACCAGTCGACGAAGTCCGGATCGTCCTCGGCGTCCTCGCCGATGGCCTGCAGCATGGAGCGCCAGGCGGGCAGGGTCATCCGCGCCCGCCTGTCGAGGCCCCGCAAAGCGCCCTCGATCCGCGCCCGCTCATTGCCGCCCAGATTGTCCGCCTCCTCGTCCAGCAGATCCTCCAGCCGGCGAGCCAGGGCCACCAGCGGCGCCTCCACATCGGCCAGGGCGCGCGCCGCCAGGCCGGCCGTCTCCCGCACCAGGTCCAGCGCCGGGCGCGCGGAACACTCCTGCCCCACCTCGGAGGGCGCGGCGCGAGCGCGCAACTGCTCCAAGGTCGCGGTGAGGAAGGCCTCGATCGGGCCGATGGGGTTGGACTCGCCGGATGGCGGCGCGATCCGGCCCGACCAACCCTCGCCCGGCAAAGCGGCGGCGGCGCGGATCACCTGATGCAGCGCCTCCCGCGCATCCTCCCGGTCGCCGACCAGGTCCCCCAGCCGCTGCTCCAGCCCGCGCCCACGGCGGCCACGACCTTCCGGCCCCCGGATCCAGCGCCGCAGTTCGGCGGCCTCGGCGCCAGACAGGGCGGCGCTGAAGGCCGCGTCGGCGGCGTCGAACAGGTGGTGGCCTTCGTCGAACACGATCCGCTTTGGCGCGGTGGTCTCCACGTCGGTCTTCAGCCCCCGCGCCGCGCGCGCCCCGTCGAAGGCGGCCTGGGTCAGCACCAGGGCGTGGTTGGCGATCACGAGATCGGCCCGGCGCGACGCCCGCACCGCCTTCTCGATGAAGCAGACCCGATAGTGCGGACAGGCGGCGTGGACGCACTCCCCCCGCCGATCCACCAGATTGGCCGGCCCCGCCGCCGCGGCCGCGCCGACGGCGAACAGCCCCGGCAGCCAGGCCGGGAAGTCTCCGCCGGTCATGTCGCCATCCCGGGTCGCCCGCGCCCAGCGCGCCGCCAGCGCCGCCCCCACCAGATCGCCGCCGCCGGACATGGCCGCATTGACCTGCTCCTGCAGGTTCAGCAGGCAGAGGTAGTTCTCCCGTCCCTTGCGAACCACCGCCTTGCGCGCCCGCACCTCCGGGTCGGGATAGATGGCGTGGGTCTCCCGCTCGATCTGCCGCTGCAGGGCGCGGGTGAAGGTGGACACCCAGACCGAGGGCCCGTTGGCCTCGGCCCAGAGGGACGCCGGCGCGAGATAGCCCAGGGTCTTGCCGACCCCGGTGCCGGCCTCGGCCAGCATCAGGTTGGGCTCGTCCTCGCGGTCCCGGGGCTGGAAGGCGAAGGCGGCTTCGGCGGCGAACTCCGCCTGGGCGGGGCGGGCCTCATCGAGCCCGGCGCGGCCGAGAATCTCCGCCAGCCGCATGCGGGCGGCGTCGGGGTCGACGGGCCGCGAGCCCGCCTCGCCCAACGGCGCCTGGTCCTCCCATTCGGGGATCCGGGTCCAGGGATCCATGCCCGTTCCGCGCCAGCCTTCGCGCACGGCCTTGGTGCGCAGAGCCGCGATGATCACGCCGCCCCAGGCCCAGCCGGCGCGGCCGAGGGTCTCGGCTGTCGCCAGCGCCTCTTCGCGGCTTGGCCAGGGGGTTTCGGCGACTTCCGCCAGCAGCAGCCCGCAAGCGTCGCGCAGCGCCTGCGCCTTGGCCTCGACCGTCTTGGGTTCGGGCAGGCCCAGCGCCAGCGCCAGGCCGGTCGCCGAGGGCGCGCAGAATCGCGCGGGTCGGACGAAGGCGTAAAGCTCGAGGGCGTCGAAAATCTCCCGCGATCGGGGCGGCGCCGACAGCTCCAGCCGCTTGGCGGTCAGGGCCGCGTGGGACACCACCACCGGCGCCGAAAGGGCCAGCTTGCGGGCCTCCGACGTGCTGACCCGGCGGGCGCCCGCCCCGTCACAGACGGCGGCCTGCGGTCCGGGCAGGACCACCAGCGCGGGGGCGAGTTCAAGAGTGGGAGACAGGGCGTTCACGGTCCAAGGCTAGCGGATCGCGAACGAAAACGGAACGATAGATTGGCGCCTCAGGCGCGCCCGTGGATGGTGGCGAGATCGCCGTCCGGGTTGAGCGAGGCATTGTATCGGATGGTCACGCAGGCGCCCGGGCTGGCGTCCGTCACGATGACCTCGGCGTGCAGCTGTTTGGCCAGCGCCTCGACGATGCTGCTGCCGAGACCGACCCTGGCCGGCTCCGACCCCGTGGGCATGCCAACCCCGTCGTCGCAGACCGACAGGGTCCAGTCCGACGATTGGGATTGAAAGCCGACAATAATATTGCCGCCCTTGCCGTCAGGAAATGCATGCTTGAGGGCGTTGATCACCAACTCGGTGACGATCAGGCCGAGGCTGACGGAGGCGTCAGCGGTCGCTACGCCATTGTCGGCCTCGACCCGGAGGGACAGTTTTTCGCGATCCTGGATCATCGAGGCGCCGATGCTGTCGCACAGCTCGGTGAAATAGCCGCGCAACTCGACCTCGCCAAATCGCGAGGCGGCCAGTTGCTGCTGTAGCGCCGCGACGGACATGACCCGGCTGTGGGCATCCTGAAGATGGCCGCGAGTTTCGGCGGACGCCACGCGGCGCGCGCTCTGCATCAGCACGCTGGCGATGATCTGCAGGCTGTTGGCGATCCGGTGCTGCAATTCCTGAAACAGCACCGCCTTCTCACGCAGCAGGTCGTCCTTCAGCCGTTCCGCCAGCCGCACGTCGGTCACATCCGAAACCGCCAGCATCAGCCGCACGTTGGCCGGGTCGCCGTAGTCCAGCAGATGGGCGGTGATCACCAGCCGGCGGGGGCCATGGCCAGGACGCTTCAGGTCCATCTCATAGGGGATCACATTGACCGCGCCGGAAAGGGTCGCGCCGAGCAGGGACCGGAGCTGGGGCACATCCCATTCGCCATCGCCCAGGGCAAACAGGGAGCGGCCGTCGGTGGCGGCCGGATCGATCTGGAATGCGCGCGTAAACGAATCACTCGCCACGATTACCCTAAGCGCGCCGTCCAGCAGCAGAATCGGAGCATCGGAGGCCCCCACCAACGCCAGCGCGAGGCCGTCGGCGACCACCGGAAGTACCGGGGCAATATCGCCCATACAGGGTCCAATCGTCCGCCGGCGACTCGCGGAGCGAAAGTCATCCCAGGCGGAGGGTAAACGAGATCGGATCAGGCCTGCCGATCGGGCCAGTCGACGATCACGGTTGGAGCCATAGCACCGATTGGCGCCAAGCCGGCGCCTATTCGGTATTTGCCGTCCGGGGGGCGATGAGACCGACAGCCGGCGCGAGGCTGTCAGGGGTCGCGACGGCGTCCGCTTCGCCCGCCGAGGCCAATACTATGGTCCGGACCGCCAGCGCCCGCCATTGCGCGGCCAACCTCAGGAATTCCTGGGAGACCGCGTCATCGGTGGCCGCGAGCGCGTTGGCGGCGCACTCCGCGGCGCGTGCATGACACTGATCAACGTCCATGAACGCGAATCCTCCGGGGACTGAGAAGCCCCTGAGGACCTTGAAAGTTCCTTAAGGCGGCCGAGCCGCCCGAGGCCTAGGCTCTTCGGACCGCCCGCAGGATGATCAGCAGGACAATGGCGCCGGCCGCGGCGGTGAGGATGCTGGAAATCCAGCCGCTTCCCACATGGATGTGGAATACGCCGGCCAGCCAGCCGCCCAGGAAGGCGCCGATGATGCCGACGATGATGTCGCCGATCAGGCCAAAGCCGCCGCCCTTAACCAGGACCCCGGCAAGCCAGCCGGCGACGGCGCCGACGATCAGCCAGGCGATAATACCGTGAAGTTCCATTGGGCTTCCCCCTTATGGTTCGGCTCATCGCCGACCGGGCGACGAGCTCGCCCTAGGTTGAGATAAGCTTAACCGATCGAAAGGGTTCCACAAAGCCGCGTGTTCTCGTCGCGGCGGACACCTGAACGTGCTTCGAAACAGAACAGGAACATGTTATGGGCGCTGGAATGGACGGCGCCGCCCTCCCTGCCCTGTTGCCTGCTCGGTTCGCCGATTGGTTCGCCGCGCGCGGATGGTCGCCGCGCAGCCACCAGCTGGCCATGCTGGAAAAGGCCCGCACCGGACGCGACGCCCTGCTGATCGCCCCCACCGGCGGCGGCAAGACCCTGGCCGGCTTCCTGCCCAGCCTGGTGGAGCTGACCCAGCGGCCGGCGCGCAACGGACCGCCGGGCCTGCATACCCTCTACATCTCCCCCCTGAAGGCCTTGGCGACTGATGTGGCCCGCAACCTCACCGCTCCGGTGACCGAGATGGGCCTGCCCATCACCATCGAGGCCCGCACCGGCGACATGAGCGTCTCCAAGCGCCAGCGGCAGCGCCTCTATCCGCCGGACATATTGCTGACCACGCCGGAACAGCTGGCCCTGTTCTGCGCCTGGGAAGGCAGTCGCGCCTATTTCGCCGACCTCAGCCAGGTGATCATCGACGAGATCCACGCCATCCATTCCTCCAAGCGCGGCGACCTGCTGTCGCTCGGCCTGGCGCGCCTGCAGGAATTCGCCCCCAACCTGCGCCGCACGGGCCTGTCGGCGACGGTGAACGATCCGGACATGCTGCGCCGCTGGCTATCCCCCGGCCCGGGCATGGTGGACCTCGTGCTCGGCGAGCCCGGCGCGCCGGCGGTGATCGACGTGCTGCTGTCGGACAATCGCGTGCCCTGGGCCGGCCACACCGCCCAGCACGCCATGGCCGAGGTCTATGAGGTGATCAAGGGCGCCCAGACCGCCCTGGTGTTCGTCAACACCCGGTTTCAGGCCGAGTTCGCCTTCCAGGAGCTGTGGCGGCTCAACGACGACAACCTTCCCATCGCCCTGCACCACGGCTCCCTGGCGCCGGAACAGCGGCGCAAGGTGGAGGCGGCCATGGCGCGGGGGGAACTGCGCGCCGTGATCTGCACCTCGACCCTGGACCTGGGCATTGACTGGGGCGCGGTGGACCTGGTGATCCAACTGGCGGCGCCGAAGGGCTCCTCGCGCCTGGTGCAGCGGGTGGGCCGGGCCAATCACCGGCTGGATGAGCCCTCCCGCGCCCTGCTGGTCCCCGCCAACCGGTTCGAGATGTTGGAGTGCCGGGCGGCGGCCGACGCGGTGGCCGAGAACGCCCTGGACGGCGATCCGGCCCGCAACGGCGCCCTGGATGTGCTGGCCCAGCACATCATGGCCTGCGCCTGCGGCGAGCCCTTCGACGAGGACGACCTGTTCGCCGAAGTCCGCCGCGCCGGCCCGTTCAAGGACCTGACCCGCGAGAGCTTCGATGAGGTCCTCGAGTTCGTCTCCAACGGCGGCTACGCCCTGAAGACCTACGATCACTTCCGCCGCATCGTCAAAAGTCGTGGGGAGGGGGGCCGGCACGGCAAATGGCGGGTGCGCAATCCGCAGACCGCCCTGCGCCACCGGCTGAACTCCGGGGCCATCGTCGGACCCGAACTGCTGAATATCCGCATCGGCCGGCGCGGCGTGGCGGGCCGCAAGATCGGCGAGATGGAGGAGTGGTATTTCGAGGGTCTGACCAATGGCGACACCTTCCTGTTCGCCGGCCAGATCTGGCGCTTTGAAGGCATCAGCGGGCTCGATGTGCTCGTCACCCGCTCCCACGACCCCGACCCGAAGATCCCCTCCTGGGGCGGATCGAAGTTTCCCCTGTCCACCTATCTGGCCAAGCGCGTGCGCGGCATGGTGCACGACGAGGAGGGCTGGCGCAGGCTGCCGGATGACGTGCGCGAATGGCTGGAGGCGCAGAAGGAGCATTCCGCCATTCCGGATACGGACGGCCTGCTGATCGAGACCTTTCCGCACCAGAAACGCCACTTCATGTACTGCTATCCGTTCGAGGGCAGGCTGGCGCACACCACCCTGGCCATGCTGCTGACGCGGCGCCTGGACCGGCTGGGGGTCGGGCCGGTGGGCTATCTGGCCAACGACTACGCCGTCTCGGTCTGGTCGCTGGAGTCCATGGCCGATGTCGATTTCGACGCCCTGTTCCAGGAGGACATGCTGGGCGACGACCTGGAGGCCTGGTTGGAGGAAAGCTATCTGATGAAGCGCTCTTTCCGCCAATGCGCTCAGATATCGGGCCTGATCGAGCGCCGGTTTCCGGGCCAGGAAAAATCCGGCCGCCAGGTCACCTTCTCCTCCGACCTGATCTTCGACGTGCTGCGCCGCCACCAGCCGGACCACCTGATGCTGAAATGCGCGCGCACGGATGCGTCACAGGGCCTGCTTGATCTTCCCCGGCTGGGCGAGTTCCTGGCCCGCATCCGCGGACGAATCCAGGTAACCAAGTTGGACAAGCTTTCCCCCTTCGCCGTGCCGATGCTGATGGAGATCGGCAAGGAGCCGGTCTATGGCGGACGGGCGGGCGAGATGGTGCTCGAGGCGGCCAGCCTCGAGGCCTTGATCGATGAGGCCCTGGCGTGAGTTTGGCGTTGAACAGATCCGGATATGCCTTCGCCGCCAGCCCCTGCGGCTCGGCCCGCGTCGGCCTGGCCGGCGCCGAGGTGCTGATGCGGGCCTCCGGCGCCCTATGGATCGAAGCCACGCAAACCCTGGCGGTGGCCGACCTGCATTTCGAGAAGGGCTCAGCCTTCGCCTCGCGGGGCCAGTTGCTGCCGCCCTATGACACTGCTGAGACCCTGCGTCGGCTGGAGGCGGAGGTCGCGGCCCTGTCCCCCCGCGTCGTCGTCTTTCTGGGCGACAGTTTTCACGACGGCCGCGCCGAAGGCCGGCTTGCGCCCCGCGACGCCATCCGCCTGGCCGATCTGGCCCGGGGCCGAACCCTGGTCTGGGTGATCGGCAACCACGACGTCGACGGCCCGCGCCTGCTGCCGGGAGAGGTGGTCGAGGACCTGATGGTGGAAGGCCTGTTGCTGCGCCACGAGCCACGGCCAGGCCTGCAACCTGGCGAGACCTCGGGCCACCTGCACCCCAGCGCCCGCATCGTCGCCCGGGGGCGGTCGGTGCGGCGTCGCTGTTTCATCACCGATGGCGAGCGGGTGATCCTGCCGGCCTTCGGCGCCTATGCCGGCGGCCTCAGCGTGCGGGATATGGCATTCAGTGGCCTGTTCGCCCGCACCCCCACTGTCGTCGCCCTCGGCGCTGATCGCGCCCATGTGGTGGCCTGGACGTCGGTGGCGGGGGAATAGGCATCGGCCCCTTGCCTGAAAGCGGAGAGACTCATGACGGATATCGAGCGCCCACCCTGCATTGCCCATTGGAGCGAACTCGAGCAGACCGACGCCCATTGCTATGAAGGCGACGACGAGTTGATGGGCATCGGCGCGCCGATAGGCCGGCTGCTCGGTTTGACCCGGATCGGAATTCATCATGAGAGGCTGCCGCCTGGCCGGCGGACCTCCTTCCCTCACGCCGAGCGCACCGAAGAAGAGTTCGTCTACGTGCTGGAGGGCGCGCCGGACGCCTGGATCGACGGGCATCTGCATCGGCTGAAGGCCGGCGACGCGGTGGGGTTCCCGGCCGGCACGGGGATCTCCCACACCTTCATCAACAATTCCGGCGCCGAGGTGCGCCTGCTGGTGATCGGCGAGAAGCGCCCGGCGGACAATACCTTCTTCTATCCCCTTCATCCGGAGAGGCCGCTGGAGCGCGAGTTTTTCTGGGAAGGCCACCCGGAGCACGAGCTGGGCCCGCACGACGGCATGCCCGATCTGGTGCGGGCGACGAAGGCGGGGCGATAACCCCACGCCCGGAGAGAGGCGTTCCTCAAAGCTTAAGGGAATAATCGATCGCGTTCGATCGTCTGGGTGAGGGAAGGCCCTCAGCCCAAAGGATCACCCGTGAACGCCATGACCCCGGACGATGCGGCCGACTTTATCCGACCGCCCTATGACCGTCTGACCATCTTCCTGCATTGGACGACGCTGGCCTTGGTGCTGGTCCAATTGATCAGCGCCTGGGTGATCGACCATGGCGGAAGCCGCGAGGCGGGCGCGCTGGCGCTGACCGTGCATCGCTCGTCCGGCTCGGCCCTTTGGTTGGTCGTGGCCTTCCGGCTGATCTGGCGTTTCTCCGGCATGAAGCTGCCGCCGTTTCCCCCGACGATGAGCCGCCTGCACATCGCCGGCGTTCACCTCAGCGAATACGGCCTCTATTTGCTGCTTCTGGCGCAACCGCTCACCGGCCTTGCCGACACCCTGCTGCGCGGGCGCCCCTTCGCCCTGTTCGTCTGGACCGTCCCCGCCCTGCTGGCCCGGGACAAGCCGGACGCCGCCTTGGCGCATCTCGCCCACCTGGCCGGCGCCTACGCCCTCGTCGCCCTCATCACCGTCCACGCCCTGGCGGCGCTGACGCACCGGTTTGTACTCAACGACGGCATCCTGGAGTCCATGACCGACGGAACCCGACGGCCGCGCAAGGCTGTGAAGCGCTAAGCGCGTTGGAATTGGGTGATTTGTACGGCCGGCGCCGGTTCTACTCCAAAGCCAAACCGCTCCAGCGCCAAAACCGGAAGAGCGCTCGCCGCCATTGACTCGACAGATAACTCTGTGTCATAGAGTTATCTGCGGGTCGCAGTAATCTGCGGCAAGTCATCGAAGCGGAACCCAACCCCATGACCCTCGACAAAGCCCAGGCGGCGCGAGCGCTCGCCGATATCGACCAGAGCCAGCGTTATTCCAGCAGCCTCTACAGCTATGGCCGCGCCTCGCCCTATCTGATCCTCGCCGGCGCCATGTGGCTGGTCGCCGACCTGCTGCTGGAGTTCAGCCCCTTCGACAAGGCCTGGATCTGGCCGGTCGTCAGCCTGGTGGGTACGGGCGGGTTCTTCCTGCTGGCAATGTTTCAGACCCGCCCCGCCGACGTCGCCCGGACGCCGGACAAGCGCGGACTGTTCTGGCGCATCCTCGGGGTCTGGCTGGCGGTGTTCGTCTTCATGGCCGCCACCTTCACCATCTTCGGCCTGGCCGATGGACGGCAGGAACACAGCTTCATCGGCGTCTTCTTCGGCTGCATGTATATCGGCGTCGGCGTCTTCATGGGCTGGCGGATGGTGGCCATAGGCATCGCCCTCACCGTCCTCAGCATGGTCGGCTTCTTCGCCGTGCATGAGTATTACCTCGCCTATATGGGCCTGGTCGGCGGCGGCGCCCTGATCGGCTCGGGCCTGTGGCTGAGGGCGGCCTGATGAGCGGTCCTGACGAAATCATCCACCAGTCGACCCGGCTGAAGCTGATGGCCGCTCTGCGGGGCCTTCCCTCTGGCGAAATGGTCGAATTCACCCGGCTGAAAGCCATCCTCAAGGCCACCGACGGCAACCTGGGCGCCCACCTGATCGCGCTCGAGAAGCCCGGCTATATCGAAGTGACCAAGGACTTTGTCGGCAAGAAGCCCCGCACCCGGGTGGCCATCACCCGAACCGGCCTTGTGGCCTTTGATGACCACGTGGCTTATTTGCGGGAGATCATTGACGGCTAAGCAGGTTCGGTGGCCATCGCCACCCGCCTCAAAGGCCTTGCGGGTCAACTCAACATATGTTGGGTTAACCGCATGATCCGCAAACGAGCCCCCTCCCCACAGTCCCGCGCCATTCTGGAGGCGCTGCTGGCCCAACCCCAGGACTGGCAATACGGCTACGATCTTTCGAAGCGCGTGGGACTGAGCTCGGGGACCCTCTATCCGGTGCTCATCCGCCTGCACGACCGGGGCCTGCTTGAGGCCAAATGGGTCGAGGCGGAACGCCCCGGCCGCCCCGCCCGCCACGCCTATCGACTCACGGCCGAGGGTGTGGCTTTCACACGCAACTTGAACGAGGCGTCCGATCCCTACCGGTCGCCAGACGATGAGGTGCTTGCATGACCGTCAGCGCGAAACACCGGCTGGCAGACCTGCTGATGGGCCACGCCGCGCGGCGGCTCCGCGAACGCCGGCCCGACTGGGCCGAGGCGATGACGCGGGAAGGGTCCGAGATCGCCTCCGACGACGAGCGCCTGCACTGGTCGGGCGGCTGCGCCTACGCCAGCTACCGCGCCCCCGGGGCCTTCGACGCCATCACCTATCCAGTCGCCCTGGTCGCCGGAATTGCGCTCATGTCGGCCTATCAATGGAGCGCCGACGAAAGCCTGGGCACCGTGGCGGTGATCTGCATGATCGGCGTTCTACTCGGCCTGCTGGCGCCCCGGCGCATCCTGATCTCCGCCGCGGCGATCGGCGCGGTGGTTGCCGCCGTGAATGGTTTCGAGACCCTCACCGGCCTGAGGCCAGGCTATGAGATCAGGGCCCACACCCTGGTGCACGATGCGAAATGGGCGGTGTTCATCGCCCCCGCCCTGGTCGCCTGCATCGTCGGGAGCCACGCCGGCCGGCTGCTTCGTTCGACGCCCGCCAAGAGCTCATGACCAGCCCCGCCAAGTCGAGCGACCTGGCCGGCGAGATGCTCAGCAAGGCGCCGCAGGCGACGCTGATGTTCTGGCTGGTGAAGATCTGCGCGACCACGGTGGGCGAGACCGGCGGCGACGCCTTCTCGATGTCTCTGAAGCTCGGCTACGCCGTCGCCACCCTGATCTTCCTGGCCTTCTTCGTGGTGACCCTGGCGGCGCAGATCAGGGTCAACCGCTACCATGCGATCAACTATTGGCTCGTGGTTGTGGCCACCACCACTGTCGGCACCACAACGTCCGACTTCATCGACCGCACCCTGCACCTTGGCTATGTCGCCTCCTCGGCGGGGCTGCTGGCGCTGGTGATTGCGGTGCTGGTCGCCTGGAAGCTGGTTTCCGGCAAGATTTCGGCGGACCACATCACCACGCGCAAGGACGAGGTCTTCTACTGGCTGACCATATTGGTCTCCAACACCCTCGGCACCGCGCTGGGCGACTTCTCCTCCGAGACCATCCCGGACCTGATGGGCAGGATCGCCCATGCCCCCGCCGGCGGCTGGGACGCCTGGGGGTTTGAGCTGGCCGCCGTGGTGTTCGCCGGCCTGATCGCCCTGGTCGCGGTGCTGCACCTGCTGAAATGGGCGCCGCAGGCCGTGCTGTTCTGGGCCGCCTATGTGCTGACCCGGCCCCTGGGCGCGACCCTGGGCGACACCCTGACCAAGCCGCACGTCCAGGGCGGCCTCGACTTCGGACGCTTCGCAGCCACCGGCGTGATCGCGCTCGCCATGGTCGTCCTGATCTTCCTGTCGCCGAAACTCAGGCGCCCAGCCGCCATCACAGCTTGAGCCGCCGGCCCAACCCAACCCTGCCCTCTCGGAGAGCCTGATATGTTCGGACGCCTCGCCGCCGCCGCCTGTCTCCTGCCCGCCTGCCTCGCCTTGGCGTCTCCCGCCCTCGCCGCCCCGGCCTACACACTGACCAAGAGCACGCCCCTCGGGCTGCCGGACCGGTGGGACTATGTGGTGTTCAATCCCCAGACCCAGCGCGTCTATATCGCCCACGCCGCCAAGCTGGCGGTGATCGACGCCCGGTCCGGCGATCTGGTCGGCGAGGTGGGACCCAACCCGGGCGGGACCCACGGCACGGGCATTTCGGTCGCCACCGGCCAGGGCTTCACCGACGACGGGGCCAACGGCCTGGCCGTGGCCTTCGACCTCAAGACCTTGCAGATCAACAAACAGATTCCCGCTGACAAGGACGCCGACGCGATCGCCACCGACGCCGCCACCGGCCACATCTTCATCATCGAGGGCGATCCCGGCGCCATCACCGTGATCGACCCGAAGACCGACACTGCGGTGGCCACCATCAAGGTCGGCGAGGGGCTGGAGTACGCGACCACCGACGACCACGGGACCCTCTATGTCGCCGGCAATGCGAACAGCGACCTGGTCAAGATCGATGCGCGGACCAACACCGTGCTCGCCCACTGGTCCACTCCAGACTGCAACCGCCCGCACGGCCTGGCTCTGGACCGGGTCGGACACCGGCTGTTCATGGGCTGCGTCAACAGCCTGATGATGGTGGTGGATTCAGACAGCGGTCGCATCGTCGCCGAACTGCCCATCGGCAAGGGCAGCGACGCCATCGCCTATGACCCCAAGCGTAAGCGGGTGTTCAGCCCCAATGGCGCCGACGGGACACTGACCATCTTTCAACAGACCTCGCCAGACGCCTACCAGTTGCTGGAGACCCTCCCCACCGCCGTCAGCGGCCGCACCATGGCCGTCGATCCAGACACCGGACGCCTCTATATCGTCGCCGCCGACACCGACCCCAGCCCCACCCCCGGCGGACGCGCCCGCCCGCGGCCGGGCACGACCAAGGTCCTGATCTTCGATCCGGTGAATTAAAGGACCGTTCCGGGCGCGGCGCCAGCCTTGGCCTACTTCGCCTTGATCTGAGCAATCGCTCGTATCTTTGGATCGCCCGCGAAGGTCGAGGGGGCAATGAAGCCGCGCCCGTCCCACTCGATCTTGATGCCCACCGCCTCGTAGCATTTGGCGACATATTCGGAGCAGATGAACTCGTCGTCCGGTCCAAGCGCCTTGGGCGTCTTGCGGCCCAGCCGGCCGAACGCGACCCGCATGCCGATCTTGACGATCTCACCAGGGGCGAAGGGATCGCCGAACCGGTCGATGGCGAAGTCCGCCAGCCGCTTCATCGCCGCCGAACCGCTGGCGCCGCCCTTGTCCGCATAGTCATCATGCCGGGCCAGCAGGATTTTGCCCGGAAACGGCTTCTTGCCCGTGGCCCCCTGGGAAATGAAGGTCGTCAGCGGCACCGTGCGTACGCCGATCTTCTGCACCGCCTCGAACACCATGACCCGGCCAATGCCCTGCCAGCGATAGGCCAGGGCGATATGGCTCCAGGGGCTCTTGGTCGCCCAGCGGATCAGCTTGGAGAAGGGCTCGTCGCAAGAACAGAGCAGGATGTCGCCGTCGCGGATGCGCCGCACGACGTCCTCCAGCGGCTCGGCCTTCATGGTCGTCAGAATATCGTTGTCGATCGCCACGAGGTCGCCGCCTGTCAAGCTTGTGCCTGGAACAAACGGCGCCGTAGACCCAAGGTTCCGCTAGGCGGTCGCCTCCAGCCGCGCCAACACCACCCCCTCGCTGACCTGGTCTCCCAGCTTGACCCTCAGTTCCGCCAGCACCCCGTCGGCGGGCGCAGTCAGAGCGTGTTCCATCTTCATGGCTTCCAGCACCACCAGCACCTGGCCCTTGGTCACCGTCTCGCCCTGGGCCACCGGCGCCTGAACGATCTTGCCGGGCATGGGCGAGCGGATCTGACCGTCCCCCTTCGCCTGGGCGGCGTCGGCCACGGCCGCCTCGTCGTTGAACGGATAGGCCAGGCCGTCCTCGAACACGATGGTCTGCCCGCCGCGCTTCAACGTGGACAGAGGCGCGGCGCCCTCGCCAACCTCGACCAGCTGCTCCCGATCGGCGTAGTTAAGCCAATACTTATTTGATGACGCCGCATTGACCCGAAAGCCGGTCAGCACCGACCAGGGCGAGGCGTCCTTGCGGGCCGCGGCGACGCCGGACATCGCCGCGGCGGCCAGCACGGACGGGCTCGGCGCGCCGTCGGGAACCAGGTCGTCCAGGTGTCGCTCGATAAAGCCCGTGTCCAGCCTGGCCGCGACAAAATCCGGATGGCCGGCGCAGCGGGCCAGGAAGGCGGCGTTGGTCTTCACCGGCCAGACTTCCACGGCGCGGCAGGCGCTCGCCAGCGTCGCCGCCGCGGCCTCCCGCGTCGGCGCATGCACGATCAGCTTGGCGATCATCGGGTCGTAATAGGGGGTGACTTCGCCGCCCTGCTCCACCGCGCTGTCCACGCGCGCGCCGGTGGGCAGCTTGAAGTGGGTCAGCGGCCCGATCGAGGGCAGGAAACCGGAGGTCGGGTCCTCGGCATAAAGCCTGGCCTCCATCGCCCAGCCGTTCAGACCGATCTGGTCCTGCGTCAGCGGCAAGGGTTCGCCCGAGGCGACGCGCAGCTGCCACTCCACCAGGTCCAGCCCCGTCACCGCCTCGGTCACCGGGTGCTCCACCTGCAGCCGGGTATTCATCTCCATGAACCAGATGCGGTCGGCGCGCAGGCCGTCCGAGCCGTCGGCGATGAATTCGATCGTGCCGGCGCCCTGGTAATTCACCGCCTTGGCCGCGCGAACCGCCGCGCCGCAGATGGCCGCGCGCGTCGCCGCGTCCATCCCCGGCGCCGGCGCCTCCTCGATCACCTTCTGGTGGCGGCGCTGCAGGGAGCAGTCGCGCTCGAACAGGTGCACGGCCGCGCCGTGGGCGTCGGCGAACACCTGCACCTCGATATGGCGCGGGTGGTCTATGTACTTCTCCAGCAGCACCCGGTCGTCGCCGAAGGAGGCCGCGGCCTCGCGCCGGCAGCTGGCCAGGGCAGGCTGGAAATCCTCGCCCTTCTCCACCTTGCGCATGCCCTTGCCGCCGCCGCCGGCCACGGCCTTGATCAGCACCGGCCAGCCGATAGCGACCGCCTCGCGCTCAAGCCGGTCTTCCGACTGGTCATCACCGAGATAGCCCGGAGTCACCGGAACGCCGGCCTCGGACATCAGCCGTTTGGCCGCGTCCTTCAGCCCCATGGCGCGGATGGCCGAGGGCGGCGGCCCGACCCAGATCAGGCCGGCCGCGATCACCTGCTCGGCGAAGGCCGCGTTCTCGGACAGAAATCCATAGCCGGGGTGGATCGCCGCGGCCCCGGTTTCCCTCGCCGCCCGCAAAATCTCCGCCACCACCAGATAGCTCTGCGCCGCCGGCGGCGGGCCGATCAGAACGGCGGCGTCCGCCTCGCGCACGAACGGCGCCTGGGCGTCGGCCTCGGAATAGACGGCGATGGCCCGCACCCCGAGCCGCTTGGCGGTGCGGATGATACGGCGCGCGATCTCGCCGCGATTGGCGATCAGAACGGAAGGGATCATGCGCGCACTACTGGCGCGAACGCGCACGCTCGTCCACTGCCCAAAGCATCTCAGCCGCAGAACTTCAATGCCGCGTGGCGCGCGCCCGGTAGAGATCACGGTAGGCGTCCTCCAGCGCCCGGGCCAGACCGGACGGATCGCGCAAGGGCGAGCGCTCGATCCGGTCCCGCAGGCCGGCCCGCATCGCCGCCAGCGCCGGGACGTCCCGGGCGGCCTTCACCGCCTTGTCGACATAGGCCTTCACATCGTCCGTCGCCCAGCCGTCCAGGCCGGCCGCGCCCAGGATGCTCTTTCCGAACCGGCCCACCGGTGGACGATCCGCCAGGCTGACGACGGGCACGCCCAGCCACAGGGCCTCAAAGGTGGTGGTGCCAGCATTGTGCGGGAACGGATCCAGGGCGATGTCGATCTCGCCATAGGCCGCCCAGGTGGTCGGCTGCGGCGTGGTGTAGACCAGATCAAGCCGGCCGGCCTTCACGCCCCGTTCGGCGAAGCGGGCGCGGAAGGCCTTGCGCATGGCCTTTTCCTGGAACGGCTTGGCGTTGAGCATCAGGCGCGCGGTGGGGACCCGGCGCAGGATGTCGGCCCAGGCGTCCAGCACCCGGTCATTGATCCGCGCGGTGCGGCTGAAGCAGCCGAAGGTGACATAGCCCCTGGCGGCGGCTGGCGACGGTGCGGGCTCCGGCATGCCGGCCGGCGGCGCATAGGTCAGGGGAATGCGCGGCAGGCGGATGATCTGCTCACTGAACAACGCCTCCGAACCGATCGGCGTCAGGGCGTCATCGCCCAGATAGGCATCCATCTCATCCAGCCCCGTCGTGTAGCCGGACCCGACCATATAGGCCAGCTGAACCGGCGCGACGCGGCGGGCGAACACGGCCAACCGGTTCAAGGCGGTGTGGCCCGCCAAGTCGATCAGGATGTCGATGCGATCCCCTAGGATCATTGCCGCCATGGCCTCGTCGCTGAGCCCGACCGTAGAGCGCCAGTGGTCCACGTGCCCTTTGAACCGTTCGGTCACCGCGTCGGGGTTTCGGGTCTCGGAATAACAGAACAACTCAACGCGGCTGCGGTCATGCGCGGCCAGCATCGGTTCGACGAAATAGCTGACGGCGTGATTGCGGAAGTCCGGCGAGACATAGCCGACCCGCAGGCGCCGCGAGGGATCGGGATCGATCGTGAAATCACGCGCCTGGGCCAGACCCCGCGCGTGCTGATCGTTCCAGCGGCGATACTCGGCGAAGATGGCCTCGCCGCTGAGGGTCGGGGAATAGTTCAGACAGAACAGCAGATTGCTGTGCGCCATGGCGAAGTCCGGCTTGAACCTGACCGCTTGGCGGAAGGCGTCGGCCGCCTCTTCGAGCCGGTCCAGCTGCATCAGGGCCGAGCCCAGATTGTTGTAAGCGTTGGCGTCGCCAGGCCGCAGGGCGATGGCCTGCCGGGCGGCGCTTTCTGCCTCGACACCCAACCCGCGGGCGTTCAGCGTCCAGGCCAGATTGCTCCAGGCCTCGGCATAGTCGGGGCGCAATCTGATCGCCTCGCGGAAACAGGCCTCCGCTTCGCCGGCCCGGCCAAGGTCCTGATAGACCGAACCCAGATTATTGTGCGCCTCTGCGAAGGCGCGGCCGGCGCGAACCGCGGCGCGCCCTTGCGCTTCGGCGCCGACGAGATCGCCCTTGGCTCGCAGGATCGCGGTCAGGTTCCATCTTGGCTCCGGGCGTTCCGGCGCCAGGGCCACCGCGGCCGCGACATCCCCCACCGCCTCGTCCAGCCGCCCCTGTTTGAAGCGCGCCACCCCGCGCACATGCAGCGCGTCGAAGTGGTCCGGTTCCAGGGCGAGCGCCTGGTCGGCGAAGGTCTCGGCTTTCGCCAGGTCACCGGCGCTGAAGCCGGCGATGGCCCTGCGCGCCAGATCGTCAGCCTGCTGAACGCCCCGTGCGTTCTTCGAGGCTGGCGGCGCTCGCGCGTCAGGATGAGGACGTTCGAAGGACGCAGGGTCGGCGCACCAGTCCTTCCACAGGGTGCGGAAGGTCGTGGCGAGGGATCGCCCAAGTCCCTGGGCGTCCGCCAGCGGCGAAGCGTCGAAACGCTCGCGCAGGCTCTGGCGCAGAGCGTTCAAGGCTCCCAAGTCCGACGCCTCGGCAATGGCCTTGACCACATAGGCGTCCACATCGTCGGTCGCCCAGTCGCCAAGGCCGACGGCGCTCAGGATCGA
>Ga0302314_10004635_pt1 | contig 25220 bp, 20 predicted proteins | sample III_Palsa_N2_3_FD_200533 | JGI IMG/M metagenome (GOLD analysis project Ga0302314, IMG submission 200533) | Peat permafrost microbial communities from Stordalen Mire near Abisko, Sweden - III_Palsa_N2_3 | ecosystem: Environmental > Terrestrial > Soil > Palsa > Peat permafrost | place: Sweden... | reverse complement strand
CCCAGGCCGGTGAAGGCGAAATCGAGTTCCGGCTTGCGCCCGCAGACGATGTCGGCGATGGCCTTGCCCGAGCCGCAGCCATGGGTCCAGCCCAGCGTGCCGTGGCCGGTGTTGAGGAACAGCCCCGGAACGCGGCTCTTGCCGATATAGGGCACGTTGGACGGCGTGGCCGGACGCAGCCCGCTCCAGAAACTGGCCTGCGCGGTATCGCCGGCGCCGGGGAACAGCTGCTCCACCCGCCGCACGATGGCCTGGCAACGCACTTCGTTGAGCTGGCGGTCGTAGCCGTTCAGCTCAGCGGTGCCGGCGATGCGCAGCTTGTCGCCGAGGCGCGAGAACACCAGCTTGTACTCGTCGTCGGTCAGCGACACCTGGTGCGCCATGGCGGCGTCCTTCACCGGCATCGTCACCGAATAGCCCTTGGCCGGGTACAGGTTCAGGCGCACGCCCAACCGCTCGGCCAGCTTCGGGCTGAAGCTGCCCAGCGACAGCACATAGGCATGCGCATCGCGGCGGACGTAGCGGCCCTCGGGATCGGTCAGCTCGACATGGGCAATACCATGCTCGCCCTGCCGCAGCGCCGTGATGTGATGGTTCATCAGAAACTTCACGCCGCGCTCGACACAGATGTCGGCCAGCGCACGGGTGAACTGCTGCGCATCGCCGGATTCGTCCGCCGCCGTGTAAGTAGCCCCGGCGAGCTGCGGCCGGATATGGCGCAGCGCCGGCTCGATCGCCACCGCCTCGTCGGCCGAGATCAGGCGGCGCTCGCAGCCCAGCTCCACCATCTGCCGCGTCGGGCCGATGGCGTCCTCGAACTCGCGCGGGTCGGTGTAGAAATGCAGGATGCCCTGCGTGCGCTGCTGGTAGTGCAGGCCCTGCTCCGCGCGCAGCGCTTGCAGCAGGCCGCGGCTGTAAGTACCCAGATTGACGATCTGGCGGATATTGTGGCGCGTGCGATGCGGCAGGCATTCATAGAGAAAGCGCAGCCCCCAGCGCCACTGCTGCGGATCGGCGCGCAGGCGGAACAGCAGCGGCGCATCCTCCCGTCCCAGCCACTTCAACACCTTCAGCGGCGCGCCCGGATTGGCCCAGGGCTCGGCATGGCTGACCGAGATCTGGCCGCCGTTGGCGAAGCTGGTCTCGGCCGCCGGATAGCGCTGGCGGTCGATCACCGTGACCTCGCAGCCCAGCTGGTTCAGGTAATAAGCCGTGGTGGTGCCGACGACGCCGGCGCCCAGTACGATGACTCTCATGTGCGTCTCCGCAAGACAACGAGGAGGACGGCGCTGCCACCCCATAGGGGTACGAGCGCCGCTCCCGCTGTCCTGGGGCCTGAGAGTTTCCGCGGACACAATCCGCGTTGCTTCTTCGGCGGACCCGCGCCGTTGATCCGCGGGTCGCTCTTCAGACGGCTATGTGCGTAGGCAGTACTGGAACCTGAGCGTTCATGGGAGATTGCGCCTTCGGTGGAGCCGATGCCTGCGCATCGGCCCGCTCTCCTGCTTACGGCCCGAGCATAACAGCGGCGGCGGGGCGCAACGCTTGACTTTTGGCGCCAAGTCCATCGAATGATTGGTGGCGCTATTGAGAACCCAGGAAAAAAAACCGGCTCGCGCTCTACCGCGCGAGCCGGGAAGATCGGGGCCCAGCCTGTCCAGCCTGGGGGCAATCAGCTGGACAGGATCGTTCCGGGACACGATGGGGTGCCGCTGTTGAAAGCCACCCTGCCCGCTTCCAACCTCGTCAGAAGCTGTAGTTCAGCTGCACCCCGACCGATCGGGGCGTGCCGACCACTTCCTCGATGAAGCCGAACGGGTTCGACTCGTCGAACGCATCCGACAGGTACTTCTGGTTCGACAGGTTGTGCACGAAGGCCGCCACCTCCCAGATACCCTGATCGAAGGAATAGCCGACGCGCGCGTTTTCCAGCCAATAGCTGCGCTGTGTGATGAGGGGATCGTCGGTAGTGTCGAAGTACTGCTTCGTGCGGTAGTTCGCATTGGCCTGCAGGTCGAGCGTACCTGTCTCAAAGGGAATCCTATAGTCGAGAATGCCGGACAGCGAAGTTCTCGGCGCCAACGGCAAGGTGTTGCCGGCGTAACTCTGCGTCGTCCCGCTGGTGTTGATGATGGAAGTCAACTGATCGATCTTCGCTTCGAGCAGGCCCAGGTTGACCGTGGCCGTCAGGTAACGGATGGGCTTGGCCACCATTTGCAGGTCGATGCCATCGGTGTGGGCCTTGGGCGCGTTGGTCAGTATCAGAAGGGGCAAGCCCGTTCCCCCTGCAACCGGATTGATCTGGGTGAATACCTGCATGTCGCGGTAGTCGTTGTAGAACACCGCAGCATTGAACAACAGTCGCCGGTCAAACAGCTCGGACTTGACGCCGATCTCGTAGGCCAGCACCTTCTCCGGCGACACCGGATTGCTCTGCACATTGGCTTCCACCGGATTGGTGCTGAGGAAGCCGCCGTTGAAGTCGGCGCTCTTGAATCCGGACGCGGCGCTGGCATAGGCGAGGATGCGCTTGGTAAAGCTGTAGTCCAGCGCGGCGCGCCAGGACGCCGCCGAGTTGTACGAGCTCTTGTCGAAGCTCCACAGCGGCGTATACGGCCCGAAGTTGTTGATGCCGTTGTTCTGCACCGCCTCCGAATCGGCGGTCTTGAATTTCTTGCTCTCGTCGGTGAAGCGTCCGCCCAGGGTCAGCTTCAGCTTTTCCGTCAGCGCGTAGTCGGCCTGTCCGAAGATCGCGCCCGAAGTGGTGATCTGCTTGCTGTTGTCCAGCAGCATCGCCGCCACGCCGTTGCCGGCCCCGGCGCCGTAGAACGTATCGAAGTCGAGCAGTTCGCCGGCCGGTTGATCCTGGCTCAGCCATTCATCCAGGTTGTAGATGCCCAGTACCCAGTGCAGCTTGCCCAGGTCCTGTGCGGCCCTGAACTCCTGGGTGAAGCTATTGCTGTTGACGCCGAAGTCGATGTCGAGCAGGCGATTGGGGCCGGCGTCGGTGTTCTCGGGATGGAACTTGTCGAAGTGCTCGAACGCAGTGATCGAAGTGAAGCTCACCGAGCCCGGCTTGTAGTCCACGCGCAGGTTCGATCCGATGCTGTTCACCACCAGATTCTGCTGCCGGTCGAAAGAGCCGTTGTAGAAGCCCTGGGGCGTGCCGTAACCGAACAGATCGACGCACCCTCCGGCGGAGATCTGTGCCTGGCTGCACTGTACCGGGGTTCCGGCATAGGCCGGGTATCCGGGGGGGACGTTGTTGTACTGCACGGGATCGTTCTGGGTGCCGGGGGCGCTCGGCTGGAATACGCCGACATGCCGGTATTCCGTCGGGCGCGTATTGACCTGGCCGCCATGCACGTTGAACAACAGGGTCAGATCGCTGGTCGGCTTGTACAGAAGCAAGCCGCGGGTGGCGAAGTCGTTGGCGCCGTTCTCATGATTGCCGGTCAGCGCATTGGTCATGTAGCCATCCGAATTGTTTTTCACCAGGGCGAAGCGGCCATCCAGCCCCGGCGCGAGCGGGCCGCCGACGGCGCCTTCCAGCGAGAAGGTGTCGTAGGAACTGTATCCGGCGTGAATATCCGCGGTGAAGGTATCGGTAGGCTTGGCGGTGATGAAATTGATGGCACCGCCGCTGGTGTTGCGCCCGTACAGCGTTCCCTGCGGGCCTTTCAACACCTCGATGCGGTCCAGATCGAACACCTGGAAAGTCTGCGACCCCGGCGCGCTCAGATAGACCTCGTCGACATACACGCCGTTCGGCCCGGCGTTGTTGGTATCGAAGTCGTTCACGCCGATACCGCGGATGGTAATGATGGGCTGGCTGCCCGCTCCGGAAGGCAGGGCAATGTCGATATTGGGTATCGCCTGCGCGATGTCGGTGGAAGACTTGATGCCGAGCTGGTTGATGTCCTTCGCGGTCAGGGCCTGGATCGTGATCGGAATGTTCTGCACGTTCTGGCTGCGCTTCTGCGCCGTCACCAGCACTTCCTCCAGCTTGGTGTCCTTGTCGCTCGCAGCCTTCGCCGCGGCCTTGCCCGGCGTGGCCGCGCTCGGCGCTGCCGCCGCAGGCGCCGGCGGCGTCGCCTGCACCTCAGTGCCATCAGGCGGAGCAGTCGCCTGCGCATTCGCCACACCGACGGCAAGAACCATCAAGGCACAGCAGCCCGCGATCAACTTTTTCATCCCGCCCCCCCCAATTGATATCGCCAATACCAGTAATACCGGAACCCCAGCGTTCATCGAACATTGCGCCCGCGGTGCTTCATGACGCGCGCATCAGCTCGGTTTCCCCCACATGGCTGCGAAATATCTGCGCCGATACGGAGTACCGCTTGACATTCAACGCCAGCTGCCGGTTGGCGCCGACGGTCAAGCGCCGCGCCTGACGGTTACTTAACGTGCAAACAACGACAAACAGTCGCGCGCATGCGGAAGAGGAGTAAATCCCATCATGCAGATTCAACTCAGGGCGTCTTTCGTTTTCGATTCACTGCACCGGCCACCCAGCACCGCGCTGGCCGTCGCGGCCGGCCTGCTCGCGCTCCTGCTGCTGCCCGCCTGCGGCGGCAGTTCTCCGGCAGCGTCGATAACAGCGCAGGAGCCGCCGCCGATCGCAGGCCTGGTCAGCGCGCCCGGCGGCCCCTTCCTCACCGACACCAGCGGACGGCACCTGCAATTCCACGGCGTCAACATGGTGGCCAAGTGCGAATCCACCAGCATCGCCTCCACCGCTGCCGGCGCGCCCTGTCTGCCCGGCCCCGCCGGCGCGGCGCCGAGCGAGCCAAATTTCTACCTCGCCCTCGACACCAGCGAAGCCGATCCCGAGCGCCGCATCACCGAAAGCGAAGTCGAAACCCTGGCATCCATGGGCTTTACCAGCGCCCGCGTCGGCATCATCTGGGCAGCCCTGGAACCGGGACCGCTCGGGGTGGAGCCCAACGATCCGCGCTACTGCACCGCCCACGCCAACGGCACCGCATTCGCCGCGCTGGCACCGGCGGACGAACCCTTCGACCAGGCCACCATCGACGCCTACCTGGCCAATATCGATGGCCTGGTTGCCATGCTCGCCCGGCACGGCATCCGCTCCCTCATCGACATGCACCAGGACGATTACAGCGCCGCCTTCTACAACGCCACCAGCACCACGCCATGGAAAGCCGAGGGCGCGCCGCTGTGGGCGGTGTGCACCGGCGCGGCGTCCAGCGGCGCGGCGCTGCCGCCCTCCAGCGCGGCAGCCTGGGGCACCGCGCCGTATACCGACTCGCGCATCACCACCGCCATCGGCCACTTCTGGGCCAACGATGTCTCCGCCAACCTCCAGGGCGAGTACATTCGCACCTTCGCCGCCGTGGCTACCCACTACCAGGGCAATCCGGCCGTGCTCGGCTACGACCTGTTCAACGAGCCGTTCAACAGCACCCTCGACGAAGTGGTCGCGCCACTGCTGAACAGCGAGTTGCAGTGCTTCTACGCCGGCAAGACCTATGCGCCGCTGTCCTGCGGCCTGACCCTGCCGCCCCAGCAGTCACCGGATAGCGGCCTGATCCCGGCCTTGCAGGCGGCCGATCCCGGTCACCTGGAATTCTTCGAGCCGGATGCGGCCGCCAACCTCGGCGACCCCAACACCATTGCGGTGCTGGAATCGTTGCCTTTCACCAACCTGGTCTACGGCTTCCACGTCTACCCGCAGCCGGCCGGCAACACAGTGCTGGAGCAGCTCATCATGAGCGAGGAGCAGCTCAGCCGCGGCCTGATGCAGACCAGGCAGCCGGGCGGACCGGCCTGGTTCATGACCGAGTTCGGCGCCGCCAATGACGTCAGCGACGACGCCAACTACGGCAAGCTGGCCGACTCCATGTTCCTGAGCTGGATGTACTGGGCGGCCAAGCAGTTCCACGATCCCACCGGCGGCGCCGAGGAAGGGCTGCTCGACGCCAACGGCGCGCCGCAGCCAATGGCGGCGGTGCTGACGCGCACCTATCCGCTGGCCACCGCCGGCACGCCCACCGCGCAAAGCTTCGATCCGGACAGCGCGGCCTTCAGCTTCAGCTACACGCCGGATGCCGCGATCACGGCGCCAACCCAGATCTTCGTCCCGATCGCCCAGCACTACCCCAAGGGCTACCAGGTCACCGTCACTGGCGCCACCGTCACCTCGGCAGCCGGAGCCGCGGTGTTGACGTTGCAGAACGAGGCGGGGGCGACCAAGGTTGAAGTCAGCGTCTCTGCCGTACAGTAGCGCTATGCGGCCATGAAGCCAGGGAACGTACTCAACAAAATCTCGCCGCCAAGCGAGGAGAGGGGCAAACGAATGGATATCCAACAACAATTTGCGCCGCTTCGTGCGGCAACCATGCTCTGCGCCGGGCTGCTGCTCGCCGCCTGCGGCAGCAGCAGCCCGGTCGGCAACGGCCAGACCTATCCCAACACCGTGATCGGCGCCAACCAGACGCTCACGCCCGACGGCCAGGGCAAGGCCTGTCAAAGCGGCCTGGGCCGCACCTACAACGTCAGCATTCCCTCGCCGCTGGGCAACGGTGAAATGATCGGCGCCACCGTGTTCGAGCCGGCGGTGATGGACTGCACCAAGAAATATCCCCTGATCCTGTGGCAGAGCGGCTGGGCCACCCCACGCCCGCAGGGGCTGATCCCGCTGGACCCTAACCCCGTCGACACCGTTGAAACCCTGATCTACGAACTGGTCGCGCCGCTGGACTCATTGGTCGCCGCCAACTACGGCGTGATCAGCTACGACCCGCGCGGCACCGGCACGTCCACCGGCCTGGTCCGCGTCATGGACCCGGACTACGAGGGCGCCAACGTGGTGCGCCTGGTGGATTGGGCCGAGGTCAACCTCGATTGGCTGGCCTATGGTCCCAGCGTCGACGGCAGCGATCCGCACAATCTCATGCTGGGCTCGATCGGTCCCTCCTACGGCGGCGGCTACCAGAACATGCTGCTGGCGATCGATCCGAAGAAGCGGCTCGACGCCATCGTGCCGGTGGTGACCTGGCACGACCTGCGCTACAGCCTGGCCAAGGACAATGTGGTCAAGGAAACCTGGCTGGATGCCTTGTACACCCAGTTCCCGCAGGACAAATACGATCCCTGGGCATTCGGAGCGGTACAGGGAGCACTCGCCGACAACCTGCCCACCTCGGACATCCTGCAGTTTCTCGACTATCACAGCCTGGCTTACTTCACCGACGGACAGGCAGACACCAATGATTCCGGCGCCGCCCGGCAGCTGCTGGCGCCATTGATCGACGTCACCACCGACGGTGGCCCCGGCACTGCCCCCCGGCTGGCACCGACCTTCCCGCCGGAGGTCAATGCGCTGTACATCCAGTCGCCACGCGACACCCTGTTCAATCTCAACGAGGGCACCGCCAACTACGAAGCGCTGAAGAACAATGGCGCCGACGTGCGCCTGTTCACCGAGCAGGCCGGCCACAACACCATCGCTACCATCTCGGATACCGGGTTGACCAACGCCGGCCCCAAGGACCCCTACGTCATCTACCAGCCGGATCCGCTCTCCATCAGCACCCTATGCGGCGGCGTGACCATCAATGATGCCGTGATCGCTTTCTTCGACGAACATCTCAAGGGCGTGACCGGCCGCGTCAACCAGGTGCTCGGCACCAACCCGGTCTGCCTGAGCCTGACCGCACTCGATTCGGTGTCGGCCACGGCGGTGCAGCACGGCGGCACCGCGTTCAGCATCGCCGCCGGCGCCACGGGCAATGCCGTCACCGTCGGCACGGACGACGACCAGACCAGCACCATCCCCCTGCTGACGGTCAGCGGCTCCAGCAACGTGCTGGCCGGCATCCCGACCATCGACGTCACCGTGACCGATACCGACAACCCCGCCGACAGCGACACCACCAACACTATCATCTACGTCGGCATCGGCCAGAAACACGCACTCGGCCTGCCCGGCTGGGACCTGGTCGACAACCAGCTCACGCCGCTGCGCGGCCTCGGGCAGCACACCCTGGACCTCGGCGGCGTGGCAACGCGCCTGCAGGTCGGCGACCAGCTCGGCCTGATGCTGTTCGGCGCCAATACCAATCAGTATCCAACAGCCGGCCTCAAGACCAACCCGGCCGGCGCCAAGCACGTGAGTATTCAGGGTACCGTGCAAATGCCGCTGCTGGGCAACCTACCCAATGCAGGAGGCTGAATCGGGCCGCCGTCAGGCCGTTTGTATTGCCACATCGGCGGCAGCGGTAGCCCGGGGCCAGCGGCGGCCGCGCATCAATGCATGGCTGCGGCTTATTGCGCCGGGCCGGCCGGCTGCGACTGGGCTTGCGATGCTGTACTGACCGGGACGATAGGTGCCGGCGCTACCGCGGGCGCCTGTACCGCTAGCGTTGTCGCCGGCGCTGCCGCCGTTGCCGGTGCCACCTCCTGCGCCGGCACTGCAGCCGCGCCAGCGGACACACCGGCCGCCGGCGCGTTCGCGCTGGAATTGGCCGGCGCCGGCACGGTTGCATCCGCGGACGTGGGGGCAGGCACGGCAGCGGGTGCGGGCGGAGGCACCGGCGGCGCCGGCTGCTGCTGCACCTCCAGCGTCGCCCAGTTGATCGCCGCGGGATCGTCGCGCAGCTTCACGTAAAGCCGGCCACTGCCCGGGTGCGGCACCTGCAGCGTATAGCCGGGGAAGCCGTCCGGAACCTCCACCGGATGCTCGAACTGCGCATCGCCGGCCACGGCATCCACCAGGAACAGATCCGAACCGGAAAGCTTGCAGGCCTGCTCCGGCGCCGCCGGACACTTCAGTTCCTTCAGCGTCGGCAGGCGCACCAGGGTCGCCAGCGGCTGCCAGTCGCCAGCGACGCCATTGGCCACCACGCGGAACTGCAGCGGGCCGAACGCCGAGGAGCCGAAGGCCTTGGCGGGATCGAGCGTCGCCACCGCCACCTTCGCATCCGCCAGCCGGATGCCGCCATTGCCGAGGCTGAGCGTGGCGGAGAACGACTCGTCGGCTGCCGCGACCTCGATGGTCTCGTCATACTTGAACGCAGCCGGCGACACGGCTCTTACCGCGAAACTCAGCATCGCATCCTGCGGCAGAAGGTCCTGGTTGGCCAGATGAATGTTGCGGTCGGCGCCGGAATGCGCAAACTGCATGCTCTTGCTGATCAGCGTCGCACTGGGACGCGGCGCGTCCACCGTCACGTTGAGGTGGGATACCCGGCCATCCTTCAGCGTCACCGTGGCGACGATGGCGCTGTTCTGCCTGAGGCTCGCCGCGGCCGTTGCATCCTGCGCCTGCATGGCCAGTTCGTCGCTGCCATGCAGGGTCGACAATCCACCGGGCGTGAAAGCGATGCTTCCCAGCGTCAGGCCGGCCACTTCATCGAGGCGGCTGCCCTTGAGGAGGCCCTGGCTATCGCCGGCATGAAAGGAAAAGCCGTCGAGATGTCCGGCGTCGGCAAAGCCCTGGATCGACACCGTCTGCGGCTGGCTCACGCCGTACTGCTTGACCAGCAGCGTCATCGCCCCGGGCTGCGCATCCTCCAGCGGCAGCTTTACTTCCACTTCATTCGGGTTGACCCGCTTCCACTCGGCCTTCAGTTCCTTGCCGGCCGGATCCTTGAACATGATGCCGTCGACGCAACTGACGCTGTCGGCGCGCAAATGGACGGTGCCCTGGCGGCCGACGATCAGCGAATCTCCGTCCCCCGCGGCGACGGTCCAGGGGCTGGCGTGTGCATTGCGCAGCTCGAAGCCGGGACCGGTATACGGCGCGAAGCCCCAGAAGCCCAGCAGCGTGGCGTGGACGGTCTCGCCCAGCGCGGCGCCTTGCAGCCTGGTGGTGTCGACCACATAGCCGCCCTGGGCCGCATCGGCCTTGGCCGGCAGATTGATGGTATTGCCGTCGCTGCCGGTCACCGCCAGGCTCAGGTTATGGGCGTAGCCGGTGGAGAACACCAGCGGCGCTCCCTCGATCGGCAGCACCAGGGTGTTGCGGCTCGCGCAATACACCTCTTTCGGGTCCACCGCGTGCAGCGGCGGCAGCTGCGGCTGCTCCACCGCCGGCAGGGCGATTACCAGCACCGACTTCGGGTCGTTGAAGGACGGCGGCGTGTTCAGCGTCAGGCCGAGCTTGTCGCCGCGCTGCGCGGCCAGGGCCGGGATGTATTGGTACTCGGCGGTACGGAAAGAGTCGAGAATGCGGGCGATATCCACCACCGAGCCGATATAGGGGCTGTAGTAGCCGTAGCCGAGTTGCGGGGTGGCACTGGCTGACATCAGCAGGTCGGAGGCGGGACCGGAAGTGAGGGCTTCAACGATCGAGACGCTGTGCCCGTCGTTGAGGATCAGCGACTCCTGCCCCTGCATCAAGCAGGGCGCCTGCAGCTCGGGAACCTTGTCCAGACACTTCTCGTCGACCTTGATCGCCAGGCTGCGCGCCAGCAGCGGCGCGACCTCCTTCAACGAATACGGATCGGAGTTGTCGAGAGCGTGGATCGATGACAGGTACAGTTCCAGGCGCGAGCGGTCCAGCGCCGCCTGGTTCAGATCCTGCGAGGCGCGCACGAACGCGCCCGGACGGCCGCGCACCGCGCCGAGCAGCGTGCGGTAGTCACCCGTGGTCTCCGGCGCCATGAACACCAGCACCTGCTGTGCGTTGGGCGGCACGGTGACGGTCAATCCATCCTTGCCGCATTCCTTCCACAGCTTGCAGGGAAAGAACCAGTCCTCCGGCGGCGGATTGGTCGATCCAGTGAGGAACGCCGCCACCATCAGGTAATGGGCGGACTGGGTCGGTGGCAGGTCGGCCTTGATCCACACCTTGTCGCCCACCGCCAGGTTCGGCACTTCCGAAGCCGGCAGAGTGATGCCGCCGCGGTTGACCTTGACCTCGAGATTGGGGCCGGCGAGATCGAACGGCGCGGGCGCGGCATGAGCCGCTCCTGCCAATAGGGTTGTCAGAAGCAAAAGACGGCGGAGCGATACCATGGAAATACTTTTAGAACCTGTTGGACCCAGCGTTAGATTGACGCCCACCCGCTAAGTTCGGGCCACTCGGCGGCCGGCCCGGCCGGCGCCTGTGCCCGCAATTATTTTCCCAACGAAAACAGATGGCTGGAATGGAGCAATCAGCGGCGGGATGGCCTGCATAGAATACGCCATCGCAGCCTGGCTGCCGACCCTTGCCGCCCGGTTTTTTCCGCGGCCGCCCGGACCCTAGGCCGGATACTCCGGCCGCACCAGATGCTGCGCATGCGACACCCGCCGCAGTCCCCACAGCCCCATGGCGATGCCGATCACGCACATCGCCGCCACGTAGTGCGCCGCGCCAAGCGGATTGGCCTTGCTGAGCAGCGACACCACGGGCGGCGTGAACCCGCCGAAGATGGCGTAGGCGACGTTGTAGGAAAACGACAGGCCGGAGAAGCGCACTGCCGGCGGGAAGCTGCGCACCATCACCAGCGGGATCACCCCGACGATCGCCACGAACAGGCCCGCCAGCGCATACAGCGGCATCAGCCACGTGACATCGTGGGCCACCCCCAGGTACAGCGCGTATGTGCACAGCAGCAGCATGGCGCAGCCGAAGCTCAGCACCGCGCCGGGGCCGAAGCGGTCGGCCAGCGCCCCCGCGCCGATGCAACCGAGGGTCAGGGCCAGCGTCGCCACGCTGTTGGCGGACAGGGCCTGCGCCGCCGTCACCCCGTACAGCTTCTGCAGCAGCGTCGGCGTCATCAGGATCACCACCACGATCGCGGCGGTCAGCAGCCAGGTCACCAGGATCGAGCGCAGCACCGCCACCGGGTGCTGCCGCAGCACCAGCTTCAGCGGCAGCTCCTGCGCCAGCGCCTTGCGCCGGCGCAACTCCTCGAACACCGGGGTTTCCTCCAGCCAGCGCCGCAGGAATACCGCCACCAGGCCGAACACTCCACCCAGCAGGAACGGCAGGCGCCAGGCGAAGGCCAGTACCTGGTCGGGGGCGTAGTGCCGGCTCAGCGCGCTGGCCACCAGGGAGCCGAGCAGGATGCCGGCAGTGAGTCCGGCGGTGAGCGAGCCGCAGGCCAGCCCGGTGCGGTTCGCCGGCACATGCTCCGCCACGAACACCCAGGCGCCCGGAATCTCGCCGCCGATGGCCGCGCCCTGCAGCACGCGCAGCAACAGCAGCGCCAGCGGCGCCCACAAGCCGACGCTCACGTAAGTCGGCAGCAGGCCGATCGCCAGCGTCGGCAGCGCCATCAGGAACACGCTGAGCATGAACATGCGCTTCCTGCCGATGCGGTCGCCGAAATGCGCCATGACGATGCCGCCCAGCGGGCGCGCCAGATAGCCGGCGGCGAAGATGCCGTAAGCCTGCAGCTGGCGCAGCCACTCCGGCATGTCCGCCGGGAAGAACAGCTTGCCGATGACCGCGGCGAAGAACACGTAGATGATGAAGTCGTAAAACTCCAGTGCACCGCCGAGGGCGGACAGCACCAGCGTCTTCATGTCGCTGCGGCTCAGCTGCCGCATGCCATCGTCGGAAGAAAGTGGCTTCACGAATCGTCTCTGCATGGAATAAGGGATCGAGCCGCGCCGGCGGCGACATCAGCGAACGTCGCGCGCCGCGCCTGGCGAGGCGCTAGCTTACGGCAGTTCCAGACCGGCGGGGGCCTGCTGGAACAGTCCGGGCCAGGCCAGCCAGGCGGACTCGACCGCTTGTCTGTATTTATTTGACACTGTAAATTTAACATTGTTTAATATTTCCATGCCCAGAGCCCAGCTCACCGCCGAAGAGGAAGACGCCATGCGCCGGCGCTTGGCCGACGCCGCCCTGGGTATCTATCGCAACGAGGGCCTGGAAGCGCTCAGCTTCCGCCGGCTGGCCGACGCCATGGGCCTCAGCCACACCCTGCCCTATCGCTACTTCGCCCACAAGGAAGCCCTGCTGGTGGCGATGCGCATCGACTGCACCCACCGCTTCGAGCGCTTCGTGCGCGACCGCGAGCCGCTCGACGCGCAGCTGCTCGAGCGCATCCGCGCCATCGCCGCCGCCTACATCGACTACGCCCGCGGCAACGCGGCCGATTACCTGCTGATCTTCTCCACCCAGCAGCCGCCGCCCGACCGCTACCCGGAGCTGCTCGCCGCGCGGCGCAGCCTGTTCGATCATGCCGTCGAGGTCGTGAGCCTGTGCGTACAGGCCGGTACGCTGCGCGGCGAACCGCGCCAGCTCACCCACGAATTCTGGATCGCCCTGCACGGCCTGATGACCCTGCACGTCGCCAACCAGCTGGTGCACGGCCGCAGCCTCGAAGAACTGGCCGAGCCCCTTATCGACCGCATGCTCGGCGACGCCGCCGGCAAGGAGCAGCGCCCATGAGCCAATCGCCCATCTCTCTCTCCAGCCTGGGCCCCGCGGAAAAAGCGCGCTTCCAGGCCCTGACCCGCGCCCCCGCCCTGTCCTGGCCCACCTTCGCCCTGTGGCTGCTGGTGATGACGGTCTACCTCGGCTCCGATGTGCTCGCCGTCCTCGGCCGCATCCCGCTGTGGGCCGGCATGATCGCCAACAGCCTGATCGGCTATCTCGCCTTCAGCGTCATCCACGACTCGATCCACCGTGCCATCTCCACCAACACCCGCCTCAACGACTGGATCGGCCAGATCACGGTGCTGCTCGGCGCGCCCTACGTGAACCTCAAGCTGTTCCGCTGGGGCCACATCCTGCACCACCGCTACACCAGCGGCCCCAAGGACCCGGACATCGTCCTGCACGGCGCCTGGTGGACCCTGCCGCTGCGCTGGATGTTCATCGATGGCTTGTACCTCATCCACGCCATCAGGCACGGCGACAAGGTCTCGCGCCCCTATCTCGTCACCAACCTGTGGTGGGCCTTCTGGAGTTTTTCCGTGATGGCCGTGCTGGTTGCCTATGGTTACGGCCCGCACCTGCTGATGCTGTGGTTCATTCCCTCGCGCGTGATCTTTCTCACGCTGGGTTTCAGCTTCTTCTGGCTGCCGCACGTGCCGCACGACACCGAGCAGGAACACAACTTCACCCGCGCCACCAGCGTCCGCCTCGGCCACGAATGGCTGCTCGGCCCGGCCCTGCAATGCCAGAACTACCACCTGATCCACCACCTGTTTCCGATGACCCCGTTCTACAACAACGAGAAGGTGTGGAAACTGCTGGAGCCGCAGCTGCGCCGCAAGGACCTGGCGATCCAGTACGGCTTCGCCATCCGGCCCACCATCCATCCCGCGCCGCAGGTTTAGCCGCCGCGCCCGCCAGGACATACCCATGCCCGCCGCCAACCGCCGTTACCGCTGCCGCTACTGCTCCCACGTCTACGACGAGGCCCGCGGCGATCCCGATAGCGGCATCGCCCCCGGTACCCGCTACGAGGATATTCCGGACAGCTGGATCTGCCCCGAGTGCGGGGCAGCCAAGTCGGACTACGAACTGGAGGAATAAGCCGCGGCGGCGCCGCGGCTGCAGGGCTGGCGCCGGCCGGGGATCCGGTCCGGCGCCATGGCCGCCGGCGTCAGGACGCGTCGGTGCCGAACTTGTAGCTCAGGCCGAAGAACAGCGCGGGCGCATGATATTCGCCCTTGAGGTCGCCGAAGCTGCTGTTGGTGGTCTGCACCGGAATCGACACGTTGGTGGTCATCAGGTAGCGCACGTCCATCGAGGCGATCAGGAACGAGGTGATTTCGACGTTGGCGCCGAAGCCAAGCTGGTAGGCGAACGCGGTGCCCGAGCCGTTGGCGATGCCGCCGGTATCCTGAAAGGTACTGATGTTCTCGCTGTTGATGCCGACTCTCGCCAGGCCGATGCCGGCACCGACGTAGGGATAGATCACCGACAGGGTGCCTTCCGGCTGCCGGAAGTCATACCAGAGATTGCCCATCAGCGTCTCGGCCGTAAGCGAGCCCGAGTTGTAGCCGACCGGCTGACTGGTACCGATGCTGTCCTGCACCTTGGTGCTACTCATGCTGGAATGGCGATATTCGAATTCGAGCTCGGGGCGCAATCCGTTGGCGAAGGCATAACCGCCCCGGAAGCCGCCGATCAGTCCGGAGCCGTAGTCATTCCTGACGCCGTTGCTGCCGGCACTCAGGTTCTGGCTGGTGCCGATGTTCAATCCCAGATCACCGCCGGTATACCAGCCGCTGATGTCGCTGCCGGCCGCGGCGGGAAACGACAAGGCCAGGCCCGACAGGCACACCGGGGCCAGGGCAAGAACAAGCGGTAGACGACGATTCACTATACTTCCCTCCGTAATTTCGACGCCAAGCGCGGCGTCCCACAGGCTATGCAAGCAGCCAAATCTATCATTCAAACATGAGGCTTGTGTCGCCCCGGCGGAAAACGGGCCGCCACGATACCGCGATGGCATGCGGCAAGCGCACTTCCCGGGGCACTGATGGGAACCCACCCCCGGCGCCGGCATCCAGCGGCGCCAGCCACGGCCTGCGGCCACCTTCATGGACCATTCGACAGCGGCCACCCGCAATAATGACAGAACAAGGCGGCGGCGCGGGTGAAGATTAATCTTTTGTTAATGTAAAAATTTGTTCCGAGGCACTACTCAACCCCGTACCGGGCCGCATCATCGCAGGCTCGGGACAGGCACAGCAAGGAGACGCCGGATGAAAATCGATCGCCTGGATCACCTGGTACTGACCGTGGCCGACATCGACCGCACCTGCCGCTTCTACCAGCAGGTCCTCGGCTTTGAAACCGTCACCTTCCGCGGCGGCCGCAAGGCACTGACCTTCGGACGGCAGAAAATCAACCTGCATCAACTCCACCACGAATTCGAGCCCAAGGCCTTGCGCCCCACCGCCGGCTCCGCCGACCTCTGCTTCATCGCCAACACGCCCCTGGAACAGGTGATCGAGCAACTGCGGACAGAGCGGATCCCGATCGAGGAAGGCCCGGTGGAACGCACCGGCGCGCTCGGTACTATCCTTTCGGTCTATATCCGCGACCCGGACCAGAACCTCATCGAGATCTCCAACTATCGCGCCTGAGCAAGGCCGAAGCAACGGATGCGCCGCTCAGCGGACCAGCCTCAGCGCGGCGCGATCGTCTTGAGAATCCGCCGCAGCTCCGCCAGGTCCGCGGCAGGCAATTCCGCCAGCGCGGCGGGCGCCTCATCGGCGATGCTGTTGAGGCGCTCCAGCAGCCGCCGCCCGGCCGGCGTGATCGACACCAGCTTGGCGCGGCGGTTGCCGGGATGCGCATAGCGCTCGACCAGGCCGCGCCCTTCCAGATCGTTCACCGCCACGGTCGCGGCGGGAGCATCGGTGGTCATCAGATCGGCCAGCTCGCCCAGAGTCAGGGGCGCATCGACCAGCCGCTTCAGCGCCCGCCAGCGGCTGAACGGAAAACCCGCCGCCTCGCTGACCTTGCGCCGCCAGTCGCCGCGGCTTTCCATCACCAGCGCCACCAGCATCTGCCAGATGTGATCGGCGTCGCCGCCCGTCTTGCCGTGCCGGCTCATGCGCCGCCACCGCGAAGCGGCAGCCGCCCGCCGGATTCCGGTGCGGCCTGATCGTCCAACAGCTGCGCGACACGCCGGCTACTGGCCCTGGCCCAGCCGCTGCTGGACACTAGCCCGAGCACGAACACCGCCAAGCCTACGGCGACCATCAGCCACCAGAACACATGCGTCGCCTCGGCGAAGCTGGTGCCGACCGCAGCGCGGGCGCCCACCATGGTTCCAGCCACCGCCACGCCCAGGGAAGCGCCGACTTGGCGGCTGGTCGAGGCCACCGCGGCCGCCAGGCCCGCCTGGGCCTTCGGCATGCCGGAAACGGCCGTGTGGGTGATCGGCGCATTCACCAGACCGAAGCCGATGCCGAAAATCACGTAAGCCAGCATCAGCAGGCCGAGCGCCGAGTCGGCGGCCAGGTGCGTCAGCATGAAGCCACTGAGCGCCATCGCCGTACCGGCCAGCAGCAGGGAGGGACGCGTGCCATAAGCGCCCACCAGCCGCCCCGACAGGGGTGAGCAGACCATCGTCGCCAGCGCCAGCGGCAGGGTGCACAGGCCGGTCTGGAACGAGGACAGCCCGCGCACCTCCTGCAGGTACAGCGCGTTGAGAAACAGGAATCCGGCGAAGGCCGAGAAGCTGCACACCGCAATGGCGGCGGCGCTGCTGAACGGCACGCTGCGGAAAAAGCGCAGGTCCAGCAAGGGATCGACACGGCGCGGCTCGTACAGCAGCAGCCCGATCACCGCCAGCGCGGAGGTGGCGAACAGGCCGGCGATCGCCGCCGAGGTCCAGTGCATGCGCGGGCCTTCGATCACCGCATAGGTCAGCGTGGCCAGCGCCGTGAATACCAGCAACTGCCCCAGCGGATCGACGCGCCGCGCACGCGGGGCCTTCGACTCGGGCACGTAAAGCGCCGCCAGCACGATCGCCGCGGCCCCGATCGGCAGGTTGATCCAGAAGATCGAGCGCCAGCCGATGCCCTGCGTCAGCGCGCCGCCGATCAGCGGCCCCAGCGCCATCGAAATGCCGACCACGGCGCCCCACATGCCGATGGCGCGCGCACGGGCCCTGGGTTCAGTGAAAGTATTGGCGATGATCGACATCGCCACCGGATTGAGCATCGCCGCGCCCAGCGCCTGGATCACGCGGAAGGCAACCAGTCCATGGATATCGGGCGCCAGGCTGCACAGCAGGGAGCCGAGCATGAACAGGCTCATGCCGGTCTGGAACACCCGCCGCCGTCCGAAACGGTCGGCCATCGAACCGGCCAGCATCAGCAGGCTCGCCACCACCATGGTGTAGGCGTCGATCACCCATTGCAGCCCTGAGAGCGAGGCGGAAAGATCGCGCCGTATCGACGGCAGGGCGACATTGACGATGGTGGCATCCATCGAAACCATCAGCAGGCTGAGGCAGCAGATCGCCAGCACCAGATTCGGTCGCAGCGGCCGGGAAACCACGGCCCGCGCATTCACGGTTGTATTCATACAATGATTGTATAAGCACAATAGTTGTACGTCAACAACTATTATGAAACCAGATCATGAGCGCCGCCCGCAGGGGAGAAGGCGGCCGGCGCTGCGGCGCCCGCCGCCGCGCGCCGCCGCAGCGCCGAAGGCGTCATGCCGAACCAGCGACGGCAGGCGCGGGTCAGCACCGATTGTTCGGAATGGCCAAGCAACCCCGCCAGCTGCGTCAGCGGAATGCGCGTCTCGCACAGGTAGCGCAGCGCCATTTCCTGGCGCACCGCTTCGCGCAGCGCCTCGAAGCTGGTGTGCTCGGCGGCGAGGTGGCGCTGCAGGGTGCGCGGGTGCATGCCGAGCAACGCCGCCACTGCGGTCTTGCCGCCCTGGGTGGTGCCCATGGTCCGCTGCAGGGCGTGCCGCACCCGCACCGCCACCGTCTGCCCCGGATGGCCGAAGTGCTGCGCCAAGTAATCCACCGCGATCTGCCGTAGCGCCTGGTTCACCGCCTGCAGGCTCAGCTCGAAAGTGGCGCGCGCGATATGCAGGCCGGCGTGCGGCCGCGCGGCGCGCACCGGCGCGCCGAAAAAACGCGTGTACGCCTTCAGCGGCGCGACCGGAGTGTGCGGCAGCGTCACCGCCTGCAAGGCGTAGCGCTTGCCGGCGAGCAGCTCGACCATGTGGTGCACATCGCCCAGGCACACATCCAGGGTCTGCCGCAGCGCGGTCTGCCCCGGCAGATGCAGCTCGAAGCGCACTTCCACCGCGCCGGGCACCTCCTCGCTGCGCGGATGCACCGTCAGCACCATGCCCGGGCTGTGCACGAACAGGTAGCGCGAGGCGGTATCCAGCGCGGCAGCCACGGTCGGCGCGTTCTGCATGGCGATGGCCAGCGGCCCGAGCACGGAAATGTCCTGGCTGTCGGCCAGGCGCAAGCCGAAATCCGGACACTGCGTTGCACCGGCACTGGCTTCGAGCAGGTGCACCACCGCGCGCAGCGGTAGCAGCGCGTCGTCATCTTCCAGCGCTTCCGGCGCGATGCGGTAACGCCGCAGCAGGGCGCCGGGATCGGCGCCGAGCTCTTGCATCAGCGCCCCGTAACCATGCAACCCGCTGGCCCGCACCATAGCAGTCATGTCTCGAAACGTCTAATTTTTGTCTCAAAATGTCAAGTCATGATCCGGCGCGGGCGGCACACTAGACCCCGTTAGGAAGCCAAGCCCGGCCATCCAGGGCTGTGTCACCCCATAAGAGAGGAGCGCGGCATGAGCCAAAACTTTGACGTCCTGATCATCGGCGCCGGCCTGTCCGGCATCGGCGCCGCCTGCCACCTTGCGATGGAATGCCCCGGCAAGCGCGTGGCGATCCTCGAGCGGCGCAATGCCATCGGCGGCACCTGGGACCTGTTCCGCTATCCCGGCATCCGCTCCGACTCCGACATGTTCAGCTTCGGCTTCAAGTTCCGCCCTTGGAACGAACTCAAGGTGCTGGCCGACGGCCCCGCCATCCGCCAGTACGTCACCGACACCGCGCGCCAGTACGGCATCGACAAGCTGATCCAGTACGGCCTCAAGACCATCGCCGCCGACTGGTCCAGCGAACAGCGCTGCTGGACCGTCACCGCCCTGCATGAAGCCAGCGGCGAGACCCGCAGCTACCGCGCCAATTTCCTCATCGGCGCCACCGGCTACTACAACTACGACAAGGGCTTCCTGCCCCACTTCCCCGGCGAGGAACGCTACAAGGGCCAGCGCATCCATCCGCAGCACTGGCCGGAAAATCTCGACTACCGCGGCAAGCGCGTGGTGGTGATCGGCAGCGGCGCCACCGCCGTGACCCTGGTGCCGGCGATGGCCACCGACGCCGCCCATATCACCATGCTGCAGCGCTCGCCCAGCTACATCTTCTCGGTGCCCGGCTTCGACAAGATCTCCGCCGTGCTGCGCCACCTGCTGCCGGAAAAATGGGTCTACGCCATGGCGCGCAAGCGCAATATCGTGATCCAGCGCTGGCTCTACCTCGCAGCCCGGCGCTGGCCCGAGCAGGTGCGCAAGCTGCTGCTGGCCGGCGTGCGCGGACAGCTCAAGAACAAGGACGACATGCGCCACTTCACCCCGCGCTACATGCCCTGGGACGAGCGCCTCTGCGCAGTGCCGGACGCCGACCTGTTCAAGGCCCTCAACAGCGGCAAGGCCTCGGTGGTCACCGACCAGATCGAGACCTTTACCGAGACGGGCATCCAGCTCAAGTCCGGCCAGCAGCTCGACGCCGACATCATCATCACCGCCACCGGCCTGCAGATCCAGGTGCTCGGCGGCACCGATCTGCGCGTCGACCAGCAGCCGCGCCCGGTCAGCGCCGCCATGACCTACAAGGGCGTGCTGATGCAGGACATCCCCAACATGGCCTGGATCGTCGGCTACACCAATGCGCCATGGACGCTGAAGGCCGACATCGCCTCGCACTACATCTGCCGCCTGCTCAACCACATGGATGCCAATGGCCTGGCCGTGGCCACGCCGCACACCGCGGAGAGCCCGCTGGAAAACGAAACCATTTTCGGCTCGCTCGGCTCCGGCTATGTGCGCCGCGCCAGCAACCTGCTGCCGCGCCAGGGCCGCGAGCTGCCCTGGCGCGTGCTGCATCACTACGAGCGCGATAGCCAGATGCTGCTCAATCAGCCCATCGACGACGGCGTACTGCAATTTACGCCCGCGCGCGAGTCTTCAACCAAGGACGCTGTCGCATTGGCGGCCTGAGCAAAGCCAGAGTGGCAGGGGCGACGGCACTGTTATGATGGCCGTATCGCCCCGACTGCAAGCCGGGGCGAAGGGGTCTAGGAAACGATCCGGCCGTGCAGCTTTTCCAGCAACTGCTCCACCGCATTGAGCAGGCGCTCCTGCGCGCTGAGCATCGCGCGGAACTGCGGATTGGCCGATTGCGTTGCGCCATCCGACTCCATCCGCTCGCCTTGAAGCGCGATCTCGGACAGATGCTGCGCAATGATCTTGTTTCTGAGAATGATCTTTTCCAGCGTCATGTCCTGATTCCTTTCATGACCGGCTCTTTCAATCAAATGGCCCAGCTACGGACAGGCTCGGCGACTGTTTCCCGCTTGATCGCCTGCAAGGCGCCATCGTCGGCGGCGCGGAGCAGCTTTGCCCCGTCCGGCTGATGCGCCAACAACCGCCAGGGCGACAATCCCTGCGGGTGCGCTTCACCAGGTGGCGTCGCCACTACATAGGCACCGCCCAGCGCGGACCCCAGCAGGACAGCCAGCATGTAGTTTTTAAAGCCGCCGCGCTGCGTTGCAACGATGGCTGCGTAAGACTGGATCATCACATTCACCTCGCCTTCCCTTGCGCCGTTCATCCTTCTGATGACGCAGGTTTCCACGAATCGCCGCCGCGTGACTGTGCGCCAGAACACCCAGGAGCCTGCCCGACCGCTCCTGCCGCGACGGCACAAAAAAAGCCGCACCTCGCGGTGCGGCTCCGATCATCCTTGATCATTACACCGGCATTCCTTACCGGCGAACCCAGAAACTTCTTTACGCCTTGATTGTTGCGCGCAAGGCATGAGGGCATCCGTCTGGCAGCGCACATAGGCAACTACCCGGCGATGGCGCGCTTCAAGTCACACGTGCACGTCTGCCGTCTCGTGGAAAGACAACGTTGCACTCGGGGCCAAACGCCCTCGTCGGACCAGATCAGAGGAGTGGCTGTCGATACACAATGAATCCCGAACGCTCCGCCACCTGGTCGTAGAGCTTGCGCGCTGCGGCATTGGACTCGTGCGTAAGCCAGTAGACGCGCGACAGTCCGGCGCTGCGGGCCCGCTCATACAGTGCCCCGATCAGCGCCCGGCCGACACCCTGCCCTCGCGCCGTCTCGTCGGTGTACAGATCCTGCAGGTAGCACACCGGCTCCAGCATGATGGTGCTGCGGTGAAACAGGTAATGCGCCAGGCCGAGCAGGCGCCCCTCCTGTTCCGCCACCAGGGCATGCACCGGCTCATAGGCGTCGAAGAAGCGTGCCCAGGTGGATTGCGTGATCGCAGTGGGCAAGGCCGTCGCATCGAAGCGGCCGTAGAATCGGTTGTAGCCTTCCCACAACGGCAGCCACTGCGCGTAATCCGTGCGCAGCACCGGTCGAATCGTCAGCATGGCGTCTCCCATCGACAATGAATGGCGTAGTGGATTGTCTCAGTCATCCGCGCGCCGGCGAACAATTGAATGATCCCCAGTTTATTCCCCCCGCGACTGACACCGGGTGTGCGGCCCGCCCTGCAACGGCTACGGCATGGCGCCGAGCCAATAGTCAGTTGCCGGCTGCCGCGCATCGTCTGCCGCGCACGGCGGTACGATTACCCGCCATGCTCCCGCCAATCGGGAATCCACCGGATTCGTCAACCCTCAGGGCGCGGGAGCACCCCATGAAAATTGGCCTGGACATCATCGCCGCTGCACTCGAACGCATGCTCCGCAAACTGCAGGGCGCGGCGTTTGCCGCGGTGCCGCTGGAAACCGTGGTCCGCCACTGGGAATCCACCCGCTTGCGCGCCTCCGATCTGGTGTTTGGCATCGAGGCCCTGCATCAGCAGGGCAGGATCGACCTGGAACCGCGCCATGACGGCCTGTGGCTTCGCCATCGCGGCGACAGCCCGCAAGGCGCCGGTACCAGCCCCTACGAAAGGTTGCGCGAGTCAGCACAGCAACTGACCGTGCACATCACGCTTAGCCGCGTGGAGAAGCGCCGGGATGACGGCTACAGCGGCCTGGATCGCCGCCTGTCGCGGCCGGCCGCCTGATCGTCGCACGCTGGGCCGCTGCCCGCGCTGCTCAGTCTGCCGCGTCGAGATAAGGCCGCAGCGTCTGCGCCATCCAGGCCATGAACAGCTGCACCCGCTTCGACAGGTTGCGCCGGTTGGCATACAGCAATGTCACCGGCATCGGCTCCGCCTGGTAATCCGGCATCACTTCCACCACCAGCCCCTCGGCGATCAGGTGCTGCACGCCCACCACCGGTGCCTGGATCAGGCCCAGACCCGCCACGCAGGCCGCCACGTAAGCCTCTGAATTGTTCACCGTCAGCGCGCCCGCCATCGGCAAGCTGCTGTAGCCGGCGCCGTCCGGATATTCCCAACCGGCGGATTTCCCTCCCAGCGCCGGCACGTAGTGGATCAGCTGATGCTGCGCCAGTTCGTCCAGCGTGCGCGGCGTGCCGTGGGCGCGCAGATATTCGGGACTGGCGTAGTTGGCGATGCGGAAGCGGCCCAGCGGGCGGGCGATGAGATTGACGTCGCCCAGCTCACCGACCCGCAACACGCAGTCGAACCCCTCGCGCACCAGATCGACGCGCCGATCGGTGCTGCTCAGTTCCAGCTCGATCTGCGGATGCGCCCGCAGGAACTGCGGCAGATGTGGAATGATGAAGTTGCGCGCTACGCCGCTGGACATGTCCACCCGCAGGCGGCCGCGCAGCGCCTGCTCGCCCTGCTGGAACATGGACTGCAATTCGTCCAGATCCGCCAGCAAGTCCTTGCAGCGTTCATAGAATGCCTGCCCGTCCTGGGTGAGCTGCACCTTGCGCGTGGTCCGGTGCAGCAGCCGCACACCGAGCGAGGTTTCCAGCTGCTGCACCGCTGTGGAAACGCTGGCCTTGGGCAGCCCCAGGCTCTCGGCGGCACGGGTGAACCCGGCCAGTTCCGCCACCCGCACAAAAATCCGCATCGCTTCCGGTCGGTTCATCCCATCCCCGCAGCGCCGGCATTTCAGAAAGCCGGCGGATACTTATTGTTCAAATATTCCGAACAGATAAATCATTAAATGCCTATTTATCTTGCCATATCAGGACAATAAAGTGCTCTCCATCGCAACACCCCCCATCAATCCGATCAGGAGCAACACCATGAATGAAGCCAGGCTCGGCGGCCGTTTCACCTTTCCCGGCACCTCATTGACGGTCCAAAGGATGGGCTACGGCGCGATGCAGCTGGCCGGCCCCGGCGTGTTCGGGCCGCCCAAGGACCCGGAGGCCGCCGTCACCGTCCTGCGCGAGGCGCTTGCGGCCGGCGTGGACCATATCGACACCTCCGATTTCTACGGTCCGCACGTCACCAACCAGATCATCCGGCAGGCCCTGCACCCGTATCGCGCAGGTCTGGTGCTCGTTACCAAGGTCGGCGCCCGGCGCGGCGCGGATGCTTCATGGATCCCGGCTTTCTCGGCGGAAGAACTGACGCAGGCGGTGCATGACAATCTGCGCAATCTGGGCGTGGATGCACTCGACGTGGTCAACCTGCGCAGCATGTTCGACACGCATCATCCAGCCGAGGGATCGCTGGAGGCGCCGCTCACCGTCCTGGCCGAGCTGCGACGCAAGGACCTGATCCGCCACATCGGCCTGAGCAACGTCACCGCCACCCAGGTGGCGGAGGCACGGAAGATCACCGACATCGTGTGCGTGCAGAATCTGTACAACGTCGCCCACCGCGAGGACGACGCCCTGATCGACGATTTGGCGCGGCAGGGCATCGCCTATGTGCCGTTCTTCCCGCTCGGCGGGTTCACGCCGCTGCAGTCGTCCACCCTGTCGCATGTCGCGGGGCGGCTCGGGGCCACGCCGATGCAGGTCGCCCTGGCCTGGCTGCTGCTGCGCGCGCCCAACATCCTGTTGATACCCGGCACCTCGTCTGTCGCCCACCTGCGCGAGAACCTGGCCGCCGCCCAGTTGACGCTGTCGCCTGAAACCCTGACGGAGCTGGACGGAATCGCCGCCGCGGCGGCGGCGCAGCATTGATCGTCGCGGTACCTGTCAGTACCTTACGCCGCCCTCCGGCCAAATCCGGCACCGGCAGCGGACGAGTCCGCCGTCATCCCGGCGCCGGCCGGGATGACCCGGCTTGGCCGGGTCACTTGGTCTGCGACTTGTGGTTGAGGTTATTGGGCGAGAAGTAATCGTCCTTGAAGTCGATCTTGAAGTCGGAAATCTTGTCCTCGTTGCTCAGCGCGGTGATGAAATACCGCCCGCTCTGCAGGTCATAGATGATTTCCGGGATACCGGTGACGGTGGGCACGAAGGGCACCGTGATCAGCTGCGCCTCCTGCACCTTCCATAGCTGGTCGCGGTTGTCGTAGTCGTCCACCGCGGCAATGGCCCAGCTGTCCTCGTCGACGTAGAAGGTGCGCCGCTTGAACTGGTGGCGCAGCCCGGCTTTGAGGGTGGCATCCACCACCCACACCCGGTGCAGCTCGTAGCGGGCCAGGTTCTGGTTG
>Ga0302314_10004632_pt1 | contig 25225 bp, 15 predicted proteins | sample III_Palsa_N2_3_FD_200533 | JGI IMG/M metagenome (GOLD analysis project Ga0302314, IMG submission 200533) | Peat permafrost microbial communities from Stordalen Mire near Abisko, Sweden - III_Palsa_N2_3 | ecosystem: Environmental > Terrestrial > Soil > Palsa > Peat permafrost | place: Sweden... | reverse complement strand
ACTTCCTCGAGGCCGAACACATCCACGTAAAACGACGGCAAGGCCGCCATGTCCCGCGTGAAGATCGACACATAGGACAGGCGCACGGCGGTCAATTCCGTTGTCCGGGCCAGGTTGGCGATGCGGTCAAGCGGCTATGCGGCATAGGTCGCCTGGATCATGGCGTTGATGTGATCGGCGAAGCTGATCGGCTCTAGGCGCCCCGGCTCGGACGCACACGTAGGCACGCACTCTACCGTGTAAAAGGCGTGCGGGCTGAAGAAGGTGGCTACCGAATAGCGATCGCGGCCTGGGGCAGTGTTGAGCACGCGATGGACGTTGGATGCATACCGGCCGCCGGTCAGGCGCACGACCATGTCGCCCAGATTGACGATCAGCGCGCCTGGGATCGGTGTCGCCTTCAGCCAGTCTTCGCCCGCCACCTCGATCTCCAGGCCGCCGCAATCGTCCTGCAGCAGGATGGTGATGAAACCCCAGTCGGTATGGGCGCCGCATCCGAACCGGTCGGCGGCGGCGGCCGAGGTTTGCGGTGGATAATGCAGCAGACGCACGCTGGCGTTCGGCTCGCTCAGGGCTTCGGCGAAATAGTCCTCCGGCAGATCGAGCGAGAGGGCGATCAGATCACAGAGCTCGCGGCCCAAGCCGATCATGGCGTCGCGATAGCCCTCCATCTGGGTTCGGAAGGCGGCGGCGTCGAACCCTGGCGCGCTGGCTGGCCACTGGTTGGGGCCTTCGAACGGCGCGCCTTTGCGCAGCAGCCAGTGGTCCGGTTCCAGGTCTCGGCCAAGACTGAAAGCTTCCTTCTGATCGGGCTGGGCCCCAGCCTGCAAGGTCTGCTGTGCCATCGGCTCATAGCCCCGGTGCACGGGCAGGCGTCTGAAATCGATGGCCTGCTTTTGCTCGAGCGGCAGGTCGAAGAAACGCCGGCCCCAGTCGAGCTGTTGCTCGACCAACGCGTCCGAAACGCCGTGATTGATCAGGTAGAAGAAGCCCAGCGAGCGGCTCATGGAAGCGATTTGCGCCACCAGTTCAGCCTTCGCCACAGCGCCGCCGGCCCGGTATGTCGCCATGTCGATGATGGGCAGCGAGGTAGGCATTCAAGCGCTCTGAAATTTCACATTGGGCTTTGGATGTAGCGCCATGCGCGGGGCGAAACCGTAGTGCGAACCCGGATTTCCGACAAATTCCCCGATAGCCCGCTTCTTGCTCATTCGCCCCAGGTCAGCGCACCTCATTGCGGCAGTTCAGACATGGGCCGCGCAGGCCCTGATCATGGATAGGACCGTTTTCGCGCGGCGCACGTCCGCGAAATTCAGGCGCAAATTCAACAGGGCGGCGTTGTGCTCGGCGTCCGTCAGGGTCGCGGTGGCGTCGGCGACCACGATGACCTTATAGCCCGCCAGATTGGCTTCCCGGGCGGTGGTCTCGCAGCAGCAGTTGGTCAAGGTCCCGGTGATCAGGATCATCTCGGTCCCGAGCGACTCAAGCGTCCGGCCCAAGGCCCCGGCGGGACAGGAGAGGGCGCCGTACCGGTATTTATCGACGACGATGTCGCTGTCAGCCACCTGCATGGCCGGATAGAGGCCGTGGCCCGGTGCGCCGGCTTGAAGGGCGGCTATGCCTTCGGCCACGCCCGGCTTCGCGGGATCATACTGCCAGGGCGGCGGGGCGCAGGGGCCGTCGTAGGTGTGGGTTTGCCGGGTCCAGATCACCGGTGCGCCAATGGCTCGCATGGCGGCCGACAGGCCGTTTACGGCGCCGACGATGTCGCGCGAGTGCCGGTTGCCGTAGATCTGGTCCTCGTCCAGGAACACCGACTGCATGTCGATGTTCACCAGCGCCGTCTTCCCGCGTTCGAGTTCGGGGAAGCTGTTCAGAACGCCGCCGCGCTCCACGGCCCAGCGCGGCAAACGGGTCACATGCATGGCAGGGCCTCTACACGGGTCACAAGCGCTTCATTCTCGTGCGCCGCCCCTCTAGGGTCGCGGCGCAACGGGAGTCGGGGAATGATGTCATGAGTGTCTGCGTCGTCGGTTCCTTGAACTTCGACATCATTTGCCGCGTCGCGCGTCTGCCCAAGCCCGGTGAGACGGTGGCTGGTTCCGACCTGCTGCGTCTGCCCGGCGGCAAGGGCGGAAATCAGGCGGCAGCGGCCGCGCGCGCCGGCGCCCAGACCGTCTTCATCGGCGGTGTTGGCCGCGACGACCCCGGCGAGATGATGGTGGCGGCCTTGGCGGCGTCCGGCGTCGATGTGTCCGGCGTCGTCGTCTTCGACGACGTCGCCACGGGTCATGCTTTCGTATCGGTGGCCGAGTCCGGCGAGAACAGCATCGTTCTGGCGCTTGGCGCCAATTCCGCCCTCTCGCCTGGACATGTGATAGAGGCGTCCGCGGCCGATCATGCTGTGGTGCTGGCCCAGCTCGAATGTCCGGTCGAGACCGTCGCGGCCGCCTTTCGCGCCGCGCCGGGCGCGATCAAGATTCTCAATGCCGCGCCGGCGATGGAGGCGGGCGCGGCGTTGTTTCCCCTCATCGATATCCTGATCGTCAATGAGACCGAGCTGGCGTTTTTTGCCGGCGCCGATGATTTGGTCGGCCTCGACGCCGTCGTGGCGGCGGCCCGGGGTCTGATGGCGGGACCAGACCAGATCGTGGTGGTCAGCCTGGGTGCGGCAGGCGCCGTCGCCGTGCTGGCCGACGAGATCGAGCGGGTCGAAGGCCGTTCCGCCACGGTGGTCGATACGACCGGGGCAGGCGACTGCTTCTGCGGCGTCCTCGCTGCCAAGCTCGCCGAGGGCGCGCCCCTGGGGCCGGCGATGGTCTGGGCGAACGCGGCCGCCAGCCTGTCCGTCGAACGTCGAGGCGCCATGCCGGCGATGCCGACGAGGACGGAAATCGAGGCGGTCTTGTAGGATTGGCGCTGTCATCGCGCGCCTTTCCGGTACCCCCGGGGCGACACGCCATACTGTTCCCGGAAAGCCCGGCTGAAGTGGGCGGAGCCGTTGAATCCCCAGCGGAAACAGATGCTCGACAGCGAATTGTCGGCATAGCGGGGATTGATCATGTCCAGCCGGCAACGCTCCAGGCGGCGAAGGCGCAGATAGTGGGTGAAACTCTCGTCGGCGCTGGCGAACAGCTTCTGCAGGTATCGCGGCGAAACGCCTTCGGCTTCGGCGACCTGTCCAAGCGTCAGGTCCGGCGAGCCGAGCAGGGTCTCGATGGTCTGGCGGATGCGGTGCAGGTGGGCCTCGCGGGCGCTGGCGCCGTCGCGCGCCTGGGTCGGTTCACCGACCAGAGCCGCGGCGAGAAACTCCGTCACCGCCAGCTCCACTGGGCGCAACTGATCGGCGGTGAGATCGTCGAGCCGCTCCGCCAAGGCGCGCAGCAGGCCTGAGAAGACCTGGTTCATCGCTTCCTCCACGGGTAGGCGGCCCACTCGCAAAGCGCGGGGCTTTACCAGCCTGTGGTCCAGCGCAACCCGAGGCACGGTGATGAACAGCAGCCGAAACCGGGTCTTGAACTTCAGGGCCGCCGCGACCCCGGTGGGGCCAAAGACGATGTCCCCCGGCGCGACCTGTTCTTCTTCTTCGCCATCGGAGAGCACCGCCACGCCATCCAGCAGAACCGAGAGCCAGACTGCGGCGGGCTGATCCGGATTACGGCCGGAAATTTCCTGCGCCCCAGCGCTGACCAGGGAAAACTCCATCCCGATCGGGGAGACCAGGCAGGTTACGGAGGCGGAGGCGCCGTCATCCTCGGGCGCGGCCGCTACCGGCAGGCGCAGCCGCACCATCGCCTCACGCCAAGCCAGTCGCCGCTCGTGGCGTGGAAAGACGTCCGTGGTGAACTGCCAGGCCTTCACCTAACTGGGCGCGTCGCGTGCGGGGAAGATCGAGCGGGGCACGCGCACGTGCACGCCCTGCCGGCCGTCGACTACCTGGGTCACGGCGAAATCGGTGGCGACGCTCATCAACGAATAGGCGTCGTTGCGCGACAGGCCGACATGGTCGGTGAGCAGACCAAGCATCTCCAGCGAAGCGTCGCGCATGGCGACATTCAGGTCCTCGTTGAAGCCGTGGACGATCCAGTATTTCGGCGTCTCAAGCAGCGGGCTGGGGACCGAGAAGTCCTTGCGCAGCACGATCTGGAAGAGGACGTTCAGGGAGGCTTCGATGGCGGTGCCGCTGAGTTCGCCGTCGCCTTGGCTGACATGGGGGTCGCCGATGGAGAAGAGGCCGCCATCGACCTGGACCGGATAGTACATGGTCGCCCCGGCGCCGATGCGCCAATTGTCGATATTGCCGCCGTGTAGTCCGGGTGGAATGGTCGAGACGCGGCCCGACACGTCCGGCGCCACGCCGGCTGTGCCCAGGTGCGGCCGAGCCGGCACCCGCACACCCTTCAGCGCCGGTTGGCGATCGCAGACCGGGCAGTGGGTGACGGTGCCCGGCGTCAGATATTTGCCTGGGAAATCATAGGCATAGAGCGCCTCGGCGTGATTGGCGTTGGCGTCGAGCTGGTAGATGGTCACCCGCTCCTTTTCGCCGAACTCCTTGTAGAGGTAGCCCCAGTTGGCCGCGAGGTTCGAGCCATAGGCGCAGCGCGGCGTCATGTTCAGGTAGCGCACCTCGAGGATGTCGCCGGGCTTGGCGCCTTCCACATAGATTGGGCCGGTCATGATGTGGACGCCGGGATTGCGGTCGGTGGCCGGCACCTTCTCGAAGATGGCGGTGACGCCCTCGTCCATCATCAACTCCGGCGCATCGCCCGCATGGTGGGTGATGGCTTCGGCCTGGATCAGGTCGCCGCTCTTGACCGTCAGGGTCGGCGCCAGGGCGGCGTCGAAATAGCCCCAGTGGACGGTCTTCGGCGTCGCCGGCAGATGGTGCAGAGCGCCGGGAACGACGTCAGGCCGCGCCTGACCGCTCTCACAGATGAACGGCATGCTTGGCTCCCGAGTTGGTGTTGGTTTCGCGCCAGCGCTTCCAGGTCTCCTGGTAGCGTGGCGTCAGCCATTGATTGAACTGGCCCTGCGCGCCCTCCTGCCAGGAGTAGCGCCCGCGGGTGGCGAAGCGGGACCTGAGGCCGGTCTGCACCAGGCCGTCCACATGCATGTCCTGGGCGATGATCTTGCCGGCCGCGGTCATGAGCATGTCGAGCCGATGCTCGAACCCCGGCGCCTCCATCGCGCCCGGCGCGACCAGGAGGCCGGTGTCTTGCTCCAGCGATTCCGGCCCGGTGGCCCGCAGGATCAGGAAGATCACCAGGTCGCTGGTCATCACCAGCGACAGGGTCGGCGGCACATTGGCGAAGGTCATCCGGTTGCGGTCGGTATCGCTCAGCCCCGGGAAGATTGGCAGCACCGCCTTCTGGGTGGCGTTGAAGCTTGCGTCGGCGTGCAGGGTGCCGTTGAAGCGCAGGAAGCCGGCGTCGGCCGGATCGGCGTCGGGGAAGCTGGCCAACTCGCTGGGCACGAAGTCGTGCAGCGGCCCGCGATGCAGCTTGCTGGCGTGGTAGCCGTCGTTGTTGTTCTCGAACATCACCTTCCAGTTCCAGGCGAAGGTCCCGGTCATGGGCGGCAGGCCTTCGGCCTTGCCCAGGTCATAGGGGGCGACGGCCTCGGCCACCTTGGTTAGCCGTGGCGCGAGTGGGGCGGCCTGATCGTCGAAGTTGATGAAGATGAAGCCCAGCCAAATCTCCACCTTAAAGCTGGGCAGGCGGACGGCGGACTTGTCGAACCCGCAAGTCCGCTCCATCGCCGGCGCATTGATCAGGGCGCCGTCCAGGCCATAGACCCAGTGGTGATAGGGGCAGACGAAGCCGCGGGTATTACCCCGGCCTTCGGCCACCAGCATCGCCCGGTGCTGGCAGACAGAGGACATGGCCTTGATCTCGCCCTGCCGCGTGCGGGCCACCACGATGGGCTCGCCGACGATCTGGGTGGTGAAATAGTCGCCGGGCTCCTTCACCCAGTCCACGCGGCCCACACATAGCCACTCGTGATTGAACAACGCCTCGGTCTCGAAGGCGTAGAAGTCTGCGTCGGTATAGCAGGCGGGGGGAAGGGTCTCCGCGCTGTCCAGGCTGACCACCGACGAAGACAGGCTGTCGAAGAAGGTGTCGCTGAGAATGTTTAGGGACATGGGCGGACCTCGTTCGACGCCGAAAGGGCGCCTAACGCTAATGCCCGCCACGGTGCCCGGTCTTGCACCAGGGCGCACGAGGAGTTGGATGGGATTGGGAATTGTTGGCCGGTGGCGTGGGAATTGGGCGCCGCATGGGGCAAGACGATTAAGCGGTGATCAGGCCGGGGCGCCGGGTCAACAATGCCGTGCGCCCTGGGGCAAGACGGCGAGTTTGGAGCCCGCTACAGTTGGGTTGCATTCAAACCCGAGCTTGTCCCATGACCACCGCCGTCCTGCCCAAGACCCGTGAACTACGCGCCGGCTTTGGCGCCGAGATCCTCGATGTCGATCTGGCCCACGCCGACGACGCGACCCTGGATGGCGTCGTGGACGCCTTCAATCGCCATGGCGCCATCCTGGTGCGCGGCCAGACCATGACGGCCGACGCCCTGGAGCGGTTTGTCAGCCGGTTTGGCGAACCTGAAGATCACACCCTGGTGGAAAACACCCTGCCTGGCCATCCCAAGGTCTATGTGCTGTCAAATCGTATCGTCGACGGCAAACCGATTGGCGCCCACAACGACGGCATCGGCTGGCACACCGACTATAGCTACAAGGCCGAGCCGGTGATGTGCACCATGCTCTATGCGGTCGAGGTGCCTGAAGAGGGCTCCGACACCCTGCTCGCCGATGGTTGCGCCGCCTGGAACGCCCTGTCGCCGGAGCGCCAGGCGCAGCTTGACGGTCTGCAGCTGCACCATAGCTGGGCGCATTTCATGAAGACGCGGGAGTTCAATCGCCAGGAGGAGCCGGATCCGGTGCTGCTGGCCGAGAACCCCGACGTGATGCATCCCCTGATCCGTCGCCATCCTTCGGACGGGCGCAAGGCGCTTTGGGTGTCCACCGGTACGGTCAAGGAGATCGTCGGCATGGAGAACCCGGCCGGACTCGAACTTGTCGATGAGCTGGTCGACTTCATGACCCAGCCGCAGTTCGTCTATCAGCACAAGTGGCAGGCCGGCGACGTGCTGGTCTGGGACAACCGCTGCACCCTGCATACCGGCACCCTCTACGACGACCAGAAGTACGTGCGCGAGATGCACCGCCTTTGGGCAAAGGGTGACCGGCCTTACTGATCCTGTCGCCGCCAAGCTCCAGCGCCGCGCCTCAGGGCGCTTTGACGACAATTCAGGAAGTGATTGCATGACATCCCGCAAATGGCTGGTCACCGGGGTCAGCTCTGGCCTCGGCCAAGAGATCGCCAAGGCCGCCCTGGCGGTGGGCGATGAGGTCGCCGGCACGGTGCGTGGCGAGGCCGACCGTGCGGCGTTCGACGCCCTTGCGCCCGGTCGCGCCATCGGCCTGATCATGGACCTTACCGACGAAGCCGCTGTTCGCGCCGCCGTCGGCGAGGCGGAACGGCGGATGGGTCAGATCGACATCCTCGTCAACAACGCCGGCTATGGCCTGATCGGCGCGATCGAGGAGACCAGCCTGGCCGAGGCGAGAAGGCAGTTCGAGGTCAATGTGTTCGGCGCGATGGCGGTGATCCAAGCCGCGCTGCCCGGCATGCGCGCCCGGCGCGCCGGGCGTATCCTGACCGTTACCTCCGTCAGCGGTTTGGCGGCCTGGGGCGGCACTGGCGTCTATTGCGCCAGCAAGTTCGCTCTGGAGGGCCTGACCCAGGCCCTGGCGCAGGAAGTGGCGGAGTTTGGGATCAAGGTGACCAACGTTGCGCCCGGCGGCCTGCGGACGGACTACGCCGGCCGCTCGCTTGTGCTCACGGGCGCCACCATCCCCGAATACGATGGCGCGGCCCGCTTCGCCCAACGCACGCTGAAGGCCGGCGCTGGCCGGGAGTCCGGCGATCCAGTCAAGGCCGCGGCCGCGGTTCTGAAGATCGCCGAGGCCGAGCAACCGCCGATGCATCTGCTGCTTGGTCAGGACGCGGTTCACTACGCCACCCGTTCCGCCGGCCAGCTCCAGACCGACCTGGGCGAATGGATCGGCCTGACCACCTCGATCGCGATCGCGGATTAGGCGCGCAGCCCGCCTGCGCCGCTAATCAAGGCTTTTGGATCGCCTCGGCGAGAGGCAGGTGGACGACGGCGACCAAGCCTCGCTTGCGGACCTCAAGTCCGATATCGCCGCCGTGGGCGCGGGCGATGGAGCGCGACAGCGCCAACCCCAGTCCGACGCCGCCGGTATCGAGGGTGCGCGCGGCTTCGGTGCGGAAAAACGGTTTGAACACCTGTTCGCGGTCGTCGATGGCCAGGCCGGGGCCGTCGTCCTCCACCTCGACCACCACTTCGCCAGCGGTTCTGACCACGCGCACATCGCCGCCACCGCCATATTTGATGGCGTTGGCGATCAGGTTGCCGATCACGCGCTTGAGGGCGTGGACATCGCCTTCGACCTGTCCATCGTCCGATTGCGCCAAACGTATCGCCGCGCCGACCTGGACGCTTTCGTCGACGACGGTCTCCACCAGCGACAAGATGTTGATCCGTTCGCGGGCGCTGGGTTCGCTGGCGTCGCGAATGAAGGTCAGCACCTGGTCGATCATCACCTCCATCTGATCGATGTCCGCGTTGATCGACGCCTTGTTCGGCGCCTCGGCTTCCAGTTTGAAGCGGATACGGGCGAGCGGCGTCCTCAGGTCGTGGCTGATGGCGCCGATCATCCCGGTGCGGTCCTCCACGTATCGCCGCACCCTCAGCTGCATGTCGTTGAAGGCCTGGGCCGCTCGGTGGATTTCAGCCGGCCCGGACACCGTCAAAGGCGGCGCCATGGGGTCGCGGCCAAGGCGCTGAGCCGCCTGGGCGAACCGATCGAGAGGCGCGCTGATGCGGCGTCCGAACCAGAAGGCGGCCGGCGCCACCACCAGCATGGCGCCGATTAGCCAGGCTATGATGCTTAGCTGCCAGGACGTGGGAAATGGATCGCGGCCCGGGTGAACCACGATAAACGTCCCATCCGGCCGTCGAAGCGCCGCGGTAAAGTCGTCAAACAGCAGATCGTTGTCGGGCGGATGGCGCCATTCCGGCGGCGGCCCAAATGGGCCAGGTTGTCCAAACTGCGGAGGTGACCCGGGCGGTGGGGGCGACCCCGGCCCTCTATGCGGAGGACCGGGACCGCCGACGCCCATGGTGAGCAGGCGGATCAGCGCCGAAGGCCGTGTCTCATTCAACACCACATTCTGAGGCGGCGCGCGAAGCAAGGCCGCGATCGCTTCGCGTCTTTGTCGCGAGGGCGGTGACGCAGGAAGCTGTGCTTCGACCGCAAGGCCGGCTCGATCGACAGTGCGGACCAGCTTTCGGCGCGAGATGGTGTCCAACGCTCCACCCCCAAGAGCGCCCGCGACCTCGCGGACCAGAATGGGCTCGTGACGAGGCGGAGGCGTAAGGAGGAGGATCGTCACCGCAAGGATCTGAGCGAAGATCAGGCTGGCGAACACCAGCGCCAACACCTGCAACTGGAGTGGTGGCCGCCAATTGAGCGGCGGCAGCCTCCTCATGCGTGCGTGGGTGCGTCTGAATCGGTCTCGACGGCGAGGGCGTAGCCTTGCCCCCGCACGGTCATGATGATTTCCGAGTTCGCTTCGGCGTGAACTTTCCGGCGCAGGCGGCTCACCTGCATGTCGATGGCCCGATCGACGCCGGTTTCGTCGCTCATGCCCGCGTACCGCGCCAACTCTTCCCGACTGAGCACTTGGCCCGGGTGTTCGAGGAGGGCGGCGAGCAACGAGAATTCGTTGCTGGACAGCACGATGACCGAGCCGTTCGGCGCGTAGAGCTGTCGGCGCATCAGGTTCAGGCTGAAGCCGTCAAAGTCGATCTGCGTGACCTGGCGATTGAGCGCCGACGGTTGGCCCTCCGCCCGGTCCGCGGTCGCGCGCCGACGCAGCACGGCGCGGACGCGGGCCAGGAGTTCGCGCGGACTGCATGGCTTGGTCAGATAGTCGTCCGCGCCGAGCTCAAGACCGGTGACCCGGTCGACCTCCTCGCCCAGCGCGCTGAGCATGATGATCGGCGGTCCATCCGACATCGCGAGGCGTCTACAGATCGACAGCCCGCCTTCACCCGGCAGCATGACATCGAGAATGATCAGATCGACCGGCCCCTGGAGAAGCGCTCTGCCAAGCTCGGTGGCGTTGCGGGCGCAAATCACGCTGAACCCATGGGTGGCGAGGTAGTCGGCGGTATGGGTGAGCAGGTCGCCATCGTCGTCCACCAGCAGTATGCGACGCCCCGGCGCTGGATCGGAGTCCAAGGCGGGTTCCTGAACGAGCATCAAAGGGTGGCCTTGAAATAGTCGATAGTCCGCTTGAGCCCATCTTCGAGCGAAATCGTCGGCGCCCAGCCCAGCTCGCGCTTGGCCAGGGATATGTCGGGCTGCCTTTGCCGGGGATCGTCCGAGGGGAGAGGGCGGAAGGCGACGCCGCTTGTCGAGCCTGTTAGCTCCACCACCTTCCGCGCCAGATCGGCCATGGTGAACTCCACCGGGTTGCCGATGTTGATTGGGCCAGTGACCTCGTCGGGGGTGTCCATAAGCAGGATCAGCGCCTGGATGAGGTCGTCGACGTAGCAGAAGCTGCGCGTCTGCCGGCCATCGCCGTAGAGGGTGATGTCGGTTCCAGCCAGGGCCTGGACGATGAAGTTGCTGACCACCCGGCCGTCGTCGGGATGCATGCGCGGCCCGAAGGTATTGAAAATCCTGGCGACCTTGATGCGGGTCCGGTGCTGGCGGTGATAGTCGAAGAACAGCGCCTCGGCGCAGCGCTTACCCTCGTCGTAGCAGCTGCGCGGGCCTATGGGGTTCACCTTGCCCCAATAGCTTTCCACCTGCGGATGGACCTCGGGGTCGCCATAAACCTCGCTGGTCGACGCCTGCAGAATCTTAGCCTTGGTCCGTTTGGCCAGTCCCAACATGTTGATCGCCCCGATCACACTGGTCTTGGTCGTTTGCACCGGGTCGAACTGGTAGTGCACGGGGCTGGCCGGGCAGGCCAGATTGTAGATTTCGTCGACCTCGACGTAGAGCGGGAAGGTGACGTCGTGGCGCAGAAACTCGAACCGCTCGTGCGATCGCAAGTGGGCGATATTGCGCCGCTGGCCGGTGAAGAAGTTGTCGACGCAGAGGACGTCGTCGCCCCGCTCCAGCAGAGCTTCGCACAGGTGCGAGCCGAGGAATCCCGCCCCGCCGGTGACCATCACCTTCTTGGTCACTGGGCCGGTCCTCGCCTCGTTGGCGCCGCTGGGCGCGACGGCTCCGGCGTTTTCCAAAGCCGGTTGTCCGGCGGTATCGCGCGATAGCGATGGCGCTGCGCCAGCTGATCGCGCCACCAGCCTTCATAGTCTTCGATCGCCTGGACCTCGGTCCGGTCGTGCTCGTGGCCGCTTCCGACGTCCAGGTAGACATCGAGATTGGCCAGGTCCGGCGTCGGTGTTTTGCCGGCCTGAAACTCAGCCCACATCTGCCGGTAAAGCGCCTCCAGCTCCCGCACCAACAGAGGGGTGTCGAACAGCACGCAGCTTTCACGCGCGGCCGTGAGCCTGTCCTTGTAGGTCTGGCGCAAGGCGGGGTCCCGACCCAGCTCTATAGCGCGGGCCACATAGTCGGCCGGCGAGGTGCACACCAGGTCCTCGAGCCCGGCGCTGCGCACCAGACTGCCGCAGACGCGGGATGCGAAGGACCGGCCACTCAGCGTCAGCACAGGCACGCCCATCCACAGGGCGTCGGATGCAGTGGTGTGGGCGCCATAGGGCGTGGTGTCGAGGAACAGGTCCGCCAGCGCATAGCGCGCCAAGTGATCTGGGTTGGCCAGCTTCCCCGCGAAGATCAGGCGGGCGGGGTCGAGGCCGCGCGCCTCGGCGAACCGCTTCAGATTGGCGTGAGATTCCTCGGCGCCGCTCAGCAGCCAGAGCACGCTGCCCGGAGTCTGCTCCAGGATCGTCAGCCAGCGCTCGAAGGTGAAGCGGCTGATCTTGTGGGTGCCGTTGAAGCAGCAATAAACCATCGCCTCTTCGGGCAGGTCAGCGGCGGCCCGGGTCGGCGTTGCGGCTGCGACCTGGCGGCGGCGGTCGTTGGGCTGATAGCAGGGCAGGCGAAGGACCTGTTCGGAGTAGTAGATCTCGTGGTCCCGCGGAATGATCCAGTCGTCGGCGATGATGTACTGGTGGTACGGGCTGGCCATCGTCCCGGGAAAGCCGAGCCAATTGACGATCACCGGCGCGGGCCTGAGGGCGAGCAGCTTGATGCGTCCATCGCGGGTGTAGCCGTTGACGTCGACGAGGATGTGGATGCCATCGTCGGCGATCCTGCGGGCGGCGGCTTCATCGTCCATATGGCTGATCGGGACCCAGTGGTCGACATCGGCCTTGATTCGGGCCTGCAGCGGGTCGGTCAGATCGGGTCCGCAATAGTAGGCGAACACCTCGACCGCGCCGCGATCGTGCAGGCCGTAGATTTCAGCCGTCAGGAAGCCGATGGCGTGGTGGCGCAGGTCCGACGACAGATAGCCGATCCGAAGCCGCGCCGACCCGCCTTTCAGGGCCTTATCATGCTGGCCGAAGTCGCCGGCGGGTGCGCCGACGTCGAGTAGATTATAGTGCCATGCCGCCGCGAGCTGCAGCATCGGATCGTCGGTGTAGGCGGCCAGAGACAGAGGCGACATACCCTTCAGCTGCTGGTCGGCGCCGACCTGTTCGAAGGGCGAGATCACCGGCCATTCGCATTGACGCTGCCTCAGCGCGGAGAGGTGTTGCAAAGGCTCGCGTTGATGAGACTCAAGCTCCAGGCTCTGGCGCAGAACGCCCTCGGCCGCGGCGTCCTGGTTGCTGGATTCCAGAACCCGGGCCATCTGGTTCAGGGCGGTGGTCTTGTGGGAAATCGCTGAGCCGTTGACCGCCGGAAGTCGGTCCACCGCGCTGGACCACTGCATGACCGCCAGGCTGGTCGAACCCATGCGCTCGTAGACGCGGCCAAGGTTGATGTAGGCCGGAATGAAGGCCGGGTTGGCGATAATGGCGTTCTCGAGCTGCGCCCGCGCGCGATCCAGGTCGCCGGTCTCGGTCAGCAGCACCGACAGGTTGAAGCGAACCGCATAGAGCAGGGGATTGTCACCGTTCTCGCCGATCCAGGCGTCGTACAGATCGACGGCGCTGGCCGATCCCAGGCTGACCCGGCGCATCTCCACAGCCTTGATCAGGTCGGCCACCGACATGTCGCGGACGGTTCCGCGGCCAAGGTCGTGCGTCGCGGTGAAGCCATGCTTCAGGTCGTTCAAGGCTGAGCCTTCCTAGGATTCGGCGGCGGTAATCGCGGCCAGCTGGGCCGCCGACATATTTGCAAGCTGAGTGGGCGTGATTGCGGCGACCTGGGTCGCGGTCAGCGAACTGATCTGCATCGTGCTCAGACCGTTGAAGTCGGTAGTCGTCAGCTCGGAAATCTCTGTTTGTGTCAAACCGGAGAGCTGATCGTAGCTCAGGTTCTGCAGATCGGCGGTGGTCAGGTCGTCGAGCTGGGCGAGGGTGAAGCCGCCAAGCTGGTCGCCAGCATCGTCGATATAGCCGCCGATCTGGGTCGAGGTCAGGGCGGCGAACTGGGCTGTCGTCAGCTCGCCGACTTCGGTGACCGTCAGGTTGGAGACCTGGGTCGCGGTCAACGACGCGACCTCGGTGGTGGTGAGCGCATTGACCTGAGCGGTAGAGAGAGACCGCAGCTGCATGCGCACCAGCGCACCCAGCTGGCCGGTGCTCAAGCCGGCGACGATGGTTGTGGTGAGCTCGCCGATTTCCGTCGTCGTCAACGCGCCGATCTGAGTCGAGGTCAGGCCGCTGAGCTGAGTAAGCGACAGGGCCGAAATCTGGTCGTTGGTCAGGCCGGCGATCGCCGAGGGCGATATTGCGCCCATCTGGGTTGGCGTGAAGGTCGCGAGCTGGGTGGTCGTCAGCACCGCCAGCTCGGACGCGCTCAAGCCGCTGATCCCGTCCAGCGAGAGCGCTGCGATCTGGGTCACGGTCAGGCTGCCAAGATGGTCGGCGATCAGGGCGTTGACGCCCGTGGCCGACAGCCCGCCAAACTGGGCGTTGCTCAGCGCCGCGATCTGATCCGTGGTCAGGGCGGCGATCTGGGTATCGATCAGGGCGCTCATTTCCGTGGTCGTCAGCCCGGCCACCTGGGTGGTGGTCAAGGCCGCGATCTGGGTCTGAGTCAGGCCCGAGACCGCAGACGCGGACAAGGCGCCCACCTGGGTCGACGTCAGGTCCGCCAGCTGGGTAAGCGTCAGCGCCGCCGCCGCCGTCGATGTCAGCCCGGCGAGTTGAGTCGTGGTCAGGCTGGACAGGCTGGCGAGCGGCAGGGCGGCGATCTCGGTGGCCGTGAGGCCGGCCATCTGGCTCGCGCCAAGGCCTGACAGCTGGCTGGTCGTCAGGGCGGCGATCTGGGTTACGGTGAATTCGCCGACTTCCGTTGTGGACAGAGCCGCCATCTGGGTTGAGCTGACGCCAGCCATCTGGCCGGTGCTCAGGGTGGCGATCTGGCCGCCGGTCAGGCCGACCAAGGCTGCCGTGGACAGGGCGGAGACCTGGCTCGACGTCAGGGCGCCGAGCTGGCTGTTGGTCAGCGCTCCGAGTTCGGTGCTGGTCAGGCCCGCGAACTGGGTTGTGGTCAGCGTGGCCAGCTCGGTCGGCGTCAGGCCGGCGATCTGGAACGGATCCACCGCGGCGACCTGGGTGGTGGTGAGGCTGCGCAGCTGGGCCGTGGTGAGGCCCGCGATCTGGGTTGCGGTCATCCCGCCGATCGCCGAGCTGCTTAGGGCGGCGACCTGGGTTGTGCTCAGGGCGCCAAGCTGGGTCGCGCCCAGTCCCGCCACCTGTCCGGTGGTCAGGCCGGCGATCTGGGTGGTCGCCAAGCTGGAGACTTCGGTGGCCGTCAGCCCGGCGATCTGGGCCGTGCTCAGGGCCGCGACTTGGTCACCGGTCAAGCCCCGCAGCTGGGTGACCGTCAGCGCGCCAATCTGCGTACCCGTCAGAGCACCGATAATGGTCGTCGACAGCGAACCGATCTGCGTCGAGGTGAGCGCGCCGAACTGGGTGGTCGACAGGCCCGATAGCTGGCTCGACGAGAAGCCGCTGACGCCGTTGCCCGACAGATCGCTGATCTGAGTCGCAGTCAGGCCCGCCAACTGTGCGTTGGTGAGGGTCTGAATCTGGTTCGCCGTCAGGGCGGCGAGTTGGGTGGTCGAAATACTGCTGATTTCGGTGCTGGTCAGGGCGCTCAGCTGGGTGGTGTTCAGCGCGGCGATCTGGGTGTTGGACAGGCCGTCCAACTGTGTCGAGGTCAGGCTCGCGGCCTGGGTCGACGTCAAGCCGCCCATCTCGAAGGCGGTCATCGCCCCGATCTGGGTCGAGTTCAGCGCGGCGAGCTGGGTCGAGGCTAGGCCGGCGACCTGATCGTCGCTCAGCCCGGCGATGGCGCTGGTGGTCAGCATCGCCATCTGCGTGGTCGCCAGCGCCGCCATCTGGGTGGTGTCGAACGCAGAGACTTGGTCGCCGGTCAGCCCCGTAACCTGGGTGGTCGTGAGCTGGGCGACGTCGGTTGTCGACAAGCCGTCGAGTTCGTCCGGATCCAGCGCCGCGATTTGGCTGGAGGACAGCCTGTGCACCTGGCTGGTGGTCAAGGCGGCGATCTGAGTGTCGGCCATGCCGCTGATGGCGCTGGTGCTCAGGGACGCGACCTGGGTGGTGGTCAAGCCCTGGAGCTGGGTGGCGTTCAGAGCCGATAGTTCTGTGCTGTTCAGACCCGCAATCTGGGTGGTCGATAGCGCCGCAAGGCCGGTCGCCGACAGGCTGGAGAAGCCGGTGGCCGTCAGCGACGAGACCTGGATTGCGCTCAGCCCCCGCAGCTGCGTGGTCGTCAGCGCCGCCAGCTCGGTCGTCGTCAGCCCGCCGACCGCCGTCACGGAGAGCGAGCCGATCTGGGTTGAGTTGAGGGCCGAGAGCTGGGCTGTTGTCAATGCCGCCGCCTGGGTCGCGTTCAGATCGGCGATCACGGTATTGGTGAGCGCGGCGGCCTGGGACGTCGTCAAGGCGGCGATCTGGGTCGTCGCTAGGTCCGCGACCTGGGTCGCGGTAAGCGCCGCAAGTTGCGTGGTTGCGAGCGTGGCGATTTCCGTCGCCGTCAGTCCAGACACCTGGGTGGTGGTCAAGGACCTGATCTGGGTTGCTGTCAGCGTATTGAGCTGGGTGTTGGTCAGTCCTGCGATCTGGCTCGCGCTCAATCCGCCGATGCCGGTCGCGGACAGGGCCGCCAGCTGGGTGGTGCTGAGGGCGCTAAGTTGGCTGCCGCTCAGAGACTGGACCTCATCGTTGCTCAGGCCGGAAAGCTGGGTGGTGGTCAGGCTGGCGAACAGGGTGGTGGTCAGGCCCGAGAGCTGGTCGGCGTCGAGGTCGCCGATTTCGCCCTGGGTGAGGCCGGCGAACTGCGTCGTGGTCATGCCGCCGATCTGGGTCGACGTCAGGCCGCCGATAGCCGTCGAGGTCAGGGCGCCGATCTGCGAGGAGGTTAGCCCGGCCAGCTGGGTCGAGGTCAGCGACGATATCTGATAATCCGAGAGCCCCGCCACGGCGCTCGTGGTCAGCGCCGCCAGCTGGGTGCTCGACAGGGCGGGAATCTGAGTTTCGCTGTCCAGGCTCCCCACTTCCGTGGCGTTCAGGCCTTGCAGCTGTGTCGAGCTGAAGGCCCGCAGATCAGCGGTCGACAGGCCGCTGAGTTCGTCTTCGGTGAGAACGGATAGCTGGGTCGAGGTCAGGCTGGCCAGCTGGGTTGTGGTCAAGCCGGCGATCTGATCGCCCGTCAAGCCGGTGACCGCGGTGGTGGTCAGCGCTTGCAGCTGTTTGGAGGTGAGCGCCGCCATCTGGGTGGTCGTCAGGGCCTGCAGGGCGGTGCTGGTCAGGCCGCTCGCCTGGGTGGTGGTCAGGGCCGCCATTTCGGTTGCGGTCAAGCCGCCTACCGCGTCCGAACTCAGTCCGCCGATTTGCGTCTGGCTCAGGTTCGCCAATTCCGTATTGGTGAGGCCGGCGATCTGGCTCGCGGTCAGGGTCCCGACCTCGGTCTGGGTCAGGCCGCGAAACTGTGTCGAAGTCAGCAGCGAGAGTTGGGTTCCGGACAGTTCGTTGATCTGGGTGACCGTCAACCCTGCCAGCTGGGTCGAGGTCAGCCCTGAAATCTGCGTAGCCGCCAGGTCATTAATCTGGTCGCCGGTCAAGCCGGTCAACGCGCTGGGGGAGAGGGCCGCGACCTGACTGCTGCTCAAGGCGGCAAGCTGTATTGTCGACAGGTTGTTTACATCGTCCGCGGTCAACCCGCCGAGCTGGGTGGTGGTCAGCGCCGCCAGCCCGGTGTTCCCCAACGCGACGATCTGGTCATCGCTGAGAGCGCCGATCTGGGTCGTTTTCAACCCGCGGAGCTGGGTTGTGGTCAGGGAGGCCACGTCCGTGTCGCTCAAGCCCGGCAGCGCGCTGGTGGCGATCGCCCCGACCTGGGTGGACGTCAGCGCGGCGAGCTGGGTGGGGGTCAGGGCTGAGAGTTGGGTGGTGGTCAGCCCGGTGACCGCGGTGGTGGACAGGGACTTGATCTGGGTCGACGTCACGTCGGCGATCTGGTCGGAGGTCAAACTGGCGAGCTGGGCGGCCGTCATCGCGCCCAACTGTGTTGTCGACAGTTCCGACAGGGTGGTGGCCGTGAGTTCCGACACCTGGGTCGTGGAAAGGCCCTTCACCTGGGTCGTGGTCAAGGTCGCCAGCTGGGTGGTGGTCAGGCCGGAGATCTGGTCGATCGAAAAGCCGGTGATCCCGGTGGCGGAAAGGGCGGCAAGCTGGGTGTTTGCCAGGGCGCTGATCTGCGTCGAGGTCAGCGCCTGAATCTCTGTGGTGGTCAGTCCGGCCAGCTGGGTTGTGGAGAGCCCGCGTACCTGGGATGTCGTCAGGGCGGTCAGCTGGGTCGTGTTGAGCGCGCCGATCTTGGCGCTGGTCAGCCCCGAAATCTGGTTCGTGGTCAGCCCCACGATCTCCGTCGCCGTCAGGCCTCCGAGCGCCGTGGCCGTCAGGGCGCCGACCTGCGTCGAGGTTAGGGCGTCGAGCTGGGTTGTCGTCAGAACGCCGATCTGGTCGTCGCTCAGGCCGGAAATCCCATTTGCCGTCACGGCGGCGATCTGGGCCGTGCTCCAGGCGATGATCTGGGTGTCGGCGTCGAGATTGGCGATCTGGTTGGCGGTGAGGCCCTTGATCTGATTGGTGGTCAGCGCCTGCATCTCGGTTGTCTGCAGGCCGGATAGGGCGGTGGTGGTCAGCGCGCCGATCTGGGTCGATGTCATGCCGCCGAGCTGGGCGGTGGTCAGGGATTGTGTCTGACTATCGTCCAGGCCGGTGATCGCGCCGGCGCTCAAGGCGGCGATCTGCCTTGGCGTGAAGGCCGCTAGTTGAGTTTCGTCCAGGGCTGACACCTGGGTGGAGTTAAGTCCGCCGATCTGGGTTGTGGTCAGGGCCGAAAGTTGGGTGTTCGTCAGGTCGCCGATCTGATCGGCGGTCAGCGCGATGATTTCGCCGGTGGTGACGCCCGCGAGCTGGGTGGTCGTGAGGTGGGCGACCTGATCGTCGGTAAAGTTGCCAATCTGAGCCGTGCTCAGCGCCGCCATCTGCGCCGGAGTGAGGGCCTGCAGTTGGGTGTCGGTCAGCCCGGCGATCTCGGTGGTGGTGAGGCTTCGGACCTGGGCCGTGGTGAGCCCGGTGATCTGGGTCGACGACAGGCCGGCTACTTGATTCTGGGTCAGCGCATCCAGCGCGCTGGCATTGAGTCCCTTGATCTGCGTCGCTGTGAGCGCGGCCAGTTGGGCGGTGGACAGGGCCCCGATCTGGGTGCTGCTGAGGGATGTCAGTTCGGTGCTGCTGAAGCCGGCGAGTTGGGTCGTGGTCAGGGCGCCGACGAGGTTGGGATTGAGCCCGCTGATCTGGTTGGCGGTGAGCGCGCTCAATTGCGTGGTCGATAGAACCCCGAGTTGGCTGGGGTTGAGAGCGCCGAGCGCGGTGGTGCTGAGGCCCGCGACCTGCGCCCGGGTGAGGATGGCCAGTTGGTTGGTGGTCATCGCGGCTATCTGCCAGTCGCTGATGGCCGAAATCTCGGAGGTGGTCATGCCGGTCAGCTGGGTGGTGGTCAGCCCCCCGACCTGGGTCGAGGTCAGACTCGCGACCTGGGCCGTCGTCAGCCCGGCCACCTGCTGCGAACTCAAGGTGTTCATCTGAGTCGCCGAGAGGGCGTTCAGTCCCGTGCCCGTCAGCCCCCTCAGCTGGGTTGCGGTCAGGCTTGCAACTTGCGTTGTCGACAGAGCGCCAACCTGATCAGCGGAGAAGGCCGCGATCTCGATCGCGGTGAAGCCCTTGAGCTGATTAGTACTTAGCAGTCCGATCTGGGTGTCGGCCAAGGCGCTGATTTGGTAGGTGGTCAAGGCCGCCAGCTCGGTCGAGGTCATCTGGCCGAGTTGGGTCGTGGTGAGAGCGCTGATCAGATTGCTGCTGAGCGCGCGGATCTGCGTCGCGGCCATGGCGCTCAGTTGCCTGGACGACAGAGCGGCGAGTTGGCCGGTCGACAGGGCGCTCAGCGCGGTGGTGCTCAACCCGGCGATCTGGGTCTGGCTCAGGCTGGCCAAGACCGTCGCGCTGACCTGGGCCATCTGGATATCATTGATCGCGCCAATCTCGGTGGCGGTCATGCCATCGAGCTGTGTCGAGGTCAGGTCGCCGACCTGGCCGCCGCTCATGGCGGCGATCTGCTGGGTGGACAGGCTGCCGACCTGCATCGCGTTGAGCGCCGACAACTGGGTCGCTGTCAGGCTGGCCACGACAGTGGTGGTCAGGGCGCGGACCTGGGTCGCGGTCAAGGCGGCGAGCTGGGTCGAGTTTAGGCTGGCGACCTGGCCTGAGTTGAGCGCGGCTATGCCTGTTGCGACGATCTCGTGGAGCTGGTTGGTCGTGAGAGAGGCGATCTGGCTGCCCAATAAGGCGCCAATCTGATCGCTGGTCAGGACGCCCAATTGGTTGGTCGAGAATTGCGACAGCTGGGCAGTCGTCAGATTGCCGATCAGATTGGTGCTCAGCGACCGCACCTGGGTGGCTGAAAGATCGGCCAGCTGGGTGGCGGAAAAGGCGGACAGCTGTGAGGCGGTCATTACGCCAAGCGCTGTGCTGCTCAGCCCGCTCACCTGGGATGGACTTAGTCCGGTCAGCTGAGTGGTCGTGATCGCGCTCATCTGGAAGTCAGTGAACGCGTGGACCGCCCCGCTGCTCATGGCGTCCATCTGCGTGGTGGTCAGTTCAGCGACTTGCGACAGGCTCAGAGCGCCGATCTCGCTGGTCGTCAGGCCGGCCACCTGGATCGAACTCAACGCCGCAATCTGGCTTGAGGATAGCGCGTTCAGGGCGGTCAACGTCAGGTTGGCGAGTTGGCTGGTGGTCATCGCCGCGACCTGGCTCGCCCCCATGGCCTCGATCTGTGACGACGACAGAGCGGCGACCTCGGCGGTATTGAGATTCTCGACCTCCGCGAGGGTAAGCGCGGCAATCTGGGTCGAGGTCAATGCGCCGGCCTGGGTCCCGGTCATGGCGGCGAACTGGGTCGTGGCCATGCCAGCCATCTGGGTCGTGGTCAGACTGGCGACCTGCGTCGTCGCCATGCCTTGAATCTGGGTCGTCGACATGGCGGCGAGTTGCGTGGGCAGCAGCGCGGAGAATTGCGCTGGCGTAAGCAGGCTGACCTCATTGGCGGTGAGGCCCTTGATCTGCTGGGTGGTGAGCGAGGCCACCTCGTCGGCGCCGAAGTACTCGATCTGGTAGTTTATCAGCACTGAGAGCTGCGACGGGCTGAACGCCATTTGTCCAGTGGTGATCGCCGCGATCTGGGTGGTCGACAACGCCTGCATCTGCGCAGTCGAAAGCTGCGACAGCTCGGTGGTCGTCAGCGCCTGGATTTCAGAAACCGTAAAGGCCTGAATCTGGCTTGTGGTCAGGGCGGCAAGATCGGTCTTGGACATCGACGCCACCGCGGTGGTCGTCATGGCCGCGATCTGCGCCGGCGTCATTGATGATACGGACGAGGCCACGGCCGCTGAAACTCCGGGGCGTGTGGGAATTAATGGCGACCCGACACTGTCACCGTGCGGTATCGTCACTTGATTCCCAGAATCTCGTCAATAAATCAGATCGACAATATTTGCCCGCAACAGAACGACACGAATGTAATGTGGCGGTTACGAAGACTGTAACCTGAGCGCTTGAGATAACAATGTTTCACGGTCGAGCTCGGGCTCGGTCGCCGCTGTCGGAATGTGTCGGCGTCGTAACGCCCTGGGGGGCGTTGCCCGCCATAGCTAACCCATCTCCGCCCGCAACATCTCCGCCATCACCGCTCCGGGCTGCGTCGAGACCGGCGCGGAGAAAGACAGCGTCTGGTCGGTCGCAAGGCGCGGCAGACGCGGGTGATGGATCGTGAGGGCAGGGAAGGCGGCGGCCAGCTGGTCGCCCACGGTCTCGCCCGCCGCCTTGGCCGCGGCGTATTCGATGGCGCGGGTGGCGGGCCGATCCAGATATTCGGTCGAGGGATAGAAGACCCTGAGCGGCCCTTCGGCCTGCTTCAGCGCCGAGCGAACCACGCGGCTGAAGCCTTCCACGTAGATTGCGCAATACCGCGCGAACAGCACGGGATCGAACTGACCGACATCGTTCATGCCAATGGAGGCCGTAGCGAAATAGTAGAGGTCGGTCGGTCGCCAATCCGGATCGGCCGGCAGGCTGGTCTGGGGGTCGACAGCGTCATAAGCGAAGGCCGAAGCATCGCCGCCGGCCGCGCGGATGTCTTCCACCACGGCCGCCGCGTCGTCGGCCCCCACGTGATAGCTCAGCCGGACCTCCGCCCCACCCATGGCCAGCAGCTTGGCGCTGACTTCGCCCAGCCCGCGCGATCCTCCGATCACCAGGGCGCGCCGGCCCGCGAACGGCCGGTCGGCGACCAGCAGGGCCAGCGTGGCGGCGCCAAGTTGGCGCTGGGGTTCGGGGCGGCGGAAGGCGATCACCTGGCCTTCGGCGATGTCGCTGTCGACCGCGATGACCAGGCGGGCGAAGCGTGGATCAGTCTTTTCGACCCTGTAGCGCAATTGCCGTTCCGGCTGCGTATGGCCTGAAAACCGCACATCGAATGCGCTGAATAGAGAGTAGAGTCCCGGCGTGCGCATGCCGACCAGCCGGGTGAGGCCGAGCAGAAACGCTGTCTGATCAGGCGCGAGCCCGTGCGGCTTGGACGGCGGCGCCAGATCAAGGGCGCCTGCGTCATCGGCCAACGCTTCGAGTGTCATCGGGCGGCAGGGTTCAGGCTCTAGCTCGGCTTGCCATACCGCGAGATCAGCCGGCGCGCCCAGCGAGGCGACCTCGGCTTCGATATCGGCGGTTATCCGGCCGGACGTCATGACCCTTAGTTTCCACAGGCCCGGCGATACGGTGTTGGCCTCCACCGCCGCTTCGTCGCCGACGCGCAGCGGAATCGGGAACTGCGCCTTCAGCCGGATCAGGCGCGAAGGGACGGGCAGACCCTTGTCCAGCGCCCACAGCACTTGATGCACGCCATGCACGACAGGCGCGCCAAAAGGCGAGCGCCTGGCCTGGGTCGGGTCGACATGGATGGGATTGCTGTCGCCGGACTCCACGGCGAAGGCGCGATTGTCTTCCAGGCTGAAGATGCGGGCGGTCATGATCGGTCGTCGCTCCGCCACGCGGGCGCGGCAATTCGCGCTGGAGAATCAAGCTATTCAGCGAAAGGTGAAATAGACGGATTCGCCACGTGACGCCGATGATCTCCTCCAGCGACCTGAAGGCCATCGTGGCCCTGCTGGACGAGGGCAGGGACGTCGACGCCTGGATCGCGGTCCAGGATCTGTGGCGCCGCTTTCCCAATCTGACCATGGCTGGATTTATGCGCGCCCAGGCGGGCCGGTTCGACCGCTTCATGCCGCGCCAGCATCGGATCTATGTGTTGCGCTCGTTCACGGTAGAGCCGGTGCTGCAGCTGCTGGAGGCCGCCGCCGCGCTGTCGGGAATCAAATTGACCTCTGAAGTCGGCGAGTTCAATGCGGTGGCGCAGGAGGTGTTCAACCCGGCGAGCGCCCTCTATGCCGCCCGGCCTCAGACCGTGATCCTGGCCCAGCAGACGCGCGATGTATCGCCATTGCTCTGGACCAGTGTGCTCGCGGACCAGTCCGCCATCGACGACGAGATCGCGCGCATCGCGGCCGACTACCGCCGCCTGATCGACGCCTTTCGCGGCAACAGCAGCGCCGCCCTGGTGATCCACGGGCTCGAGCGGCCGGCCTATGCGCCGGCGGGCCTGCTCGACAGCCAGCGCGCGGCGTCTCAAGGCGCGGGCGTGGCGGCGGTGAACGCCGCGCTGGCGGCGCTTTGCCGGGACTATCGCGATGTCTATTTCCTCGACTATGACGGATTGGTCGCCCGGCATGGCCGGCTGGCCTGGACCGACGAGCGCAAATGGCTCACGGCGCGCCTGCCGATCGCCGCGCCCTGCCTGCCGCACATGGCCCAGGAGTGGCTGCGGTTCCTGATCCCGCTCAGCCAGGCCACGGCCAAGGTGCTGGTGCTGGACCTTGATAACACCTGTTGGGGTGGGGTGATCGGCGAGGATGGCATGGCCGGGATCAAGCTCGGCGGTGAATATCCAGGCGCGGCCTTCGTGGCGTTGCAGCGGGTTGCGCTGGACCTTTACACGCGCGGCGTGGTGCTGGCGGTCTGCAGCAAGAACAACCATGCCGACGCTATGGAGGTGATTGAGACCCATCCGGAAATGCTGCTGCGGCCGAGCCATTTCGGCGCCCTGCGCATCAACTGGACCGACAAGGCCGAGAACCTGCGGGACATCGCCGCTGAGCTGAACCTTGGCCTCGACAGCCTGGTCTTCGTCGATGACAACCCGGTCGAGCGCGAACGGGTGCGTCAGGCCCTGCCGCAGGTTCGGGTGCTGGGTATGCCCGCCGACCCGATGGACTATGCGGAGGCCCTTCGCGCCTGTCCGTGGTTCGAACAGCTGTCGTTGTCGGATGAGGACCGCGAGCGCGGGCGCTATTACACCGAGGAGCGGGCGCGCCGGCAAGTCATGGACGAGGCCGGCGGGCTCGATGGCTTCCTCCGCTCGCTCGAGATCGAGGCGAAGATCGCGCCCGTCGACGCCCTGTCGCTGGCTCGTGCGGCTCAGCTGACCCAGAAGACCAATCAGTTCAACCTGACCACCCGCCGCTATCGCGAGGAGGATATCGCGGCGATGGTGGCGTCGGACGCCTGGATTGCCCGCACCCTGAAGGCCAGCGACCGGCTGGGCGACAGCGGGATCGTCTGCGTTGGGCTGGTGGAGCTCGACGGAGCGGCGGCGCGTATCGATACCCTGCTGATGAGTTGCCGGGTGATTGGCCGTGGCATGGAGACCGCCTTCCTGGCCGACCTGATCGCCGCCGCCCGCGACGCCGGCGCGCACACGCTGGAAGGTTCTTATCTGCCCACCGCCAAGAATGTGTTGTGCGCTGATTTCTATCCGAAGCACGGATTTGAACGCTTGAGCGAGGATGCGGACGGTGGGGTCCGTTATCGGCTCGATATCGCCGCCTGTCCGGTTGAGACGCCGGCGTGGATCAAGGTGTCCTGAAGACTAGCCAGCCAGGAGAACGCTTTCGTGCCAGCGCTCTGGGATATGCCTGTTGCCGATCAGCGCGGAGCGGGGCGCCGGACGGCCTTCGAATAGCGACATCGCCGCCGCTTCGTCTGGTGCGATCACCATCAAGGTCTCGGCGGTCACAACGCCCAGCAGGGCCTCGGCGCGGGTGAGATCGTCGGTGGCATAGTCTGGGTGGATATTGACCACCACCAGGTCAAAGGTCCGCCCCTTGATCAAGGCCAACAGCTCGTCACGCCAGGCGGTGAACTTGATCTCGTCACGGCCGGCGAAGTTGGCGATGCGCTGGGCGATCTCCCGGTACTCCGGCGTCGGACAGACGGC
>Ga0302314_10004631_pt1 | contig 25231 bp, 20 predicted proteins | sample III_Palsa_N2_3_FD_200533 | JGI IMG/M metagenome (GOLD analysis project Ga0302314, IMG submission 200533) | Peat permafrost microbial communities from Stordalen Mire near Abisko, Sweden - III_Palsa_N2_3 | ecosystem: Environmental > Terrestrial > Soil > Palsa > Peat permafrost | place: Sweden... | reverse complement strand
TCATGCGATTCCCCCACGTGGCTCAGCATTCCCAGTGGAGATTAACGGCATGTTAGGCGGGCGTGTCGCCGGGAGGCTCCCTGCGGAACCGGGCTCCGTGAATTCACCGGCATTGAAGCAAAACGCCTGAGCTCACGCCTTTAACAGACGACGAGCTGAACCGGATTGTGTCATGACCCCAGAACGGGGGTCATGACACGGCCGCTGTCTGAAAGTAACTTAGGTCGAGGACGGGCGTTTCCTTACTCCGCGTCTGCTGGGGGGGACAGCGGACTAGGAGGTGGCGGGAGATGCCCGTCCTCAACGGCTCGATAATACAGCTCCATTTTGGTCGGCGCTGCACGCCCCGCGTTCGCGTATTTCTCTCGGACGCGTCCTAGGTATTGCTTAACAGTCTCCTCGCTGAGGGCCATCTTCCTGGCGACTGATTTCAACGGCATACCGGTGGCGTAGAGTTGCAGCGAGCGCCTTTCCTGGTGACTGAGAGTTGGCATGTCGACGGCGTCATCCGTGGCGAAGATATAGGCGAGTCGGTGGGAGACCCAGTCACTGCCCGCGGCAACTTCCCTGATCGCCGCGCGTATCCGGTCGGCAGGCTCGCTCTTCAGCGCGTAACCGCGCGCCCCGGCGCGCACCGCCCTCCGGACGGCGACCGGCTGATCGGACGCCGAGAGGATAAGCACCGCGGGACCGGCCGCGAGGATGGCGGCCACGTTGTCGTCGACGATCGTTCCGTCGCCGAGGTCAAGATCGAGCAGGACGACGTCCGCGCGGCGCCCGGGCCCAGCGAGCAGGGCGCCCACGGTCGCCGCGGTAGCGACGACCCGAATATCGCTCTGGTCCGACATGACCCAGCTCGCGGCGCTGTCGAGGATGATCGGATGATCATCCACCAGGGCGATGTCAATGACGTCGGTCACGAGGCACCATTCTTCCGCCAGCTGATCTCAAGGAATCCGCCACCGTCCTCCGCCGTGCTAAGCGTGGCGTGCCAGCGCACCGCCGCGGGCAGGCCAAGACCGATTCGCGCCACGTCGGGCAGGCTCCGCAACGGCGCGATGAAGGTCAGGTACAGCTCGACGTCCTCGCCGGAGGCGAGCACCGTGAGCGTGGCCTGATGCGGGGGGAGCACGCTGATCACCGCGTCCACCGTGGTGCGGACCGCCCGCGCGACGGCTGGCGGCGGAGTTCCCGTGTCACCGATCGGCTGGACGGACACGAGCAGTCCCCGCTCGCGTGCGGCCCGCAGCGTCGGCTCGAGCCCGGCCACCAGGTCGCCGTCGCCGTACGTGCGAGCGGTGAGGGAGTACCTGAGCAGCGCGGCGTGCCGGTCGCACAGGTCCCTTACGTCGCCCGCGGCGGCGTCCAGGGTCCCGGCGGCTACGCCGCGCAGCAGCGGAAGCGCCTCCCTCTCAAGAACCGCGAGCCTGCTCTGCCGCTCCTGCTGTACCGCGGCCGCGGCGGCGCGTTCGGCGGCCGATTTGCTCGCGAGCAAGGCCCGGCGCGCGGCCATGCTCGCGTGGACGGCCAGGGTCGGCCGCAGGGCGGCGAACGAGATCAGGACGGCCGCCATGATGTACCCGGATGCCGCGAGCTCGGACAGGCTTGGCCGGTTCAGGCCCGCGTCGCGGATGAGCAGCACGCCGTGCACGATGAAGACGATCAGCGCCGCCGGAATCCACACCCGGGCGGAACGGCTCAGCACCACCATGACAAGCAGCCAGATCGTGCCGAGTACGGCCAGGTCAACACTCCCTGGAACGCCCTCCGCCCGGCGCTCGAGCGCGATCGCGGTCACCGCGGCGACCGCGATCGCGATGGCCGCCGCCGTCTCGCCGGCGGCGAGGCCGCCGGCGCGCAGCCGTGGCACAAGCCAGGCGCCGGCGCCGAGGACCGCGAGCCAGACCGCGATCGCCGCGGCGGGCTGACGGTAATCTCGCGCGTTGGTGAGCACCTGGATGAGGGCGACGGACGGCAGGATGATCGCGAGCGCACCGACCATGCGGGTCACCCCGACCTCGGCGACGTCGCGCGCCACCTCGTGCGGGGTCACCACGGCAGGCTCTCCCGATCAGGTTCCCCTGGTCGGGAGATCGCGGGCCAGGACATGCTCACCACGGACCCCTGCCCGGGCGCGGACCAGATCGATGCCTGCCCCCCGCAGTCGGCGGTGCGCTCCGCTATGGATCGCCTGATGCCGAGCCTGGCCTCGTCAACGCGGGCAAGGTCGAACCCGGCGCCCCTGTCGCTCACGATCACCTGCAGGCGGCACGGGGTCTTGGCATTCCCCGCGAGCTCGGTCAGGCGAACCTGGACCCAGGCCTCCCCGGTTCCCGCATGTGCCGCCACGTTCGACAGCGCCTCGCGCGCGGCGTTCGAGATCGCCGTGGTGACCCGTGCGGGGACAGCCGAGGCGCCCGTGGTGTCCATATCGTCGGCCTCCATGTCGACGTGGACGTTCAGCCCTCGGGCGCGCATATCGTCGACAACGGTCCGCACTTCGCGCAGCAGATCGCCGGGCGGCCGGCCGGTTGCCGCGGCCAGCTCATCGGGGTCGGCGAGCGCGCCCGCTATCAGGGCGACATCCCGTCGGCACCTGTTCACCACCTGGGCCACGTCATTACCGCCGGCCCGCGCCAGGGCGGTGAGCGTGTTAAGCACTGTGTCGTGCAGCAGGCGCTCATGCTCGCGGCGTTCGGTATTCCTCGACAGGATGACGTACTGCTCGCTCGCGGCCTGATCGGCTTCGTCGAGGGCGGCGTCGGCCGCGGCGGCGCGGCCGTAGAGTTGCCTGCGGACAATGGTGTGCACGAGCCCGATGATGATCAGTATGATCGCCGACCCCGTCAGCTTTCTGATGTCGGTGACCGGCTGCAGCAGCACGCCCACCCAGTAGGCCGCGGGCGAAATGAGCGCGAGCACCGCGGAAAGCGCGCCTGGTGCGTACCACACGGGCACCATAATCTGGCCCGACATGCTGATGAACAGCCAGTTGTACGCGTCATCACGGACGCTGGGCGGCACGCATTCCTGAGCGCCGAGGGCGAGCGCTGCATAGACAGCGGAGTCCGCGCAGACAAGAAAGGTCGATGGCCAGCGCCGCTGCAAGCGGGCCGCTACCGTCACCGCCCAACCCACCGCCAGGGCGGGGGCGACAAGGCGCCATGGATCGGCCGCGTAGAACGAGTGCCAGATGACGATCTGCACGACGATGTACGCGATTCCCGCGCACCGTATCCTCGATGCGAGGGAGGCGATCACCGACCTCAGGGTTGTCATCGCAGGCCCGATCGGCGGCGTGCCTGAACCGCCCGTCTCGCGCCATCCGGGGACATAACCCGTTGGCCACATACGGACGATAATAAGGTCAGGCGCGCGTGTACATGTCCAGTATTGATGGGTTGTTTGCTCTCAGTCTCGGGGCCGGCTTGAGCAGCTCCGACACGCGCTGCGCGGCACCAGGAGGTTCCGGCCATGAAGATCACCCGGAGACGTCCGCGCGAACGTGCTCGAAGATCAGCGACGTTTCCGTGTAGGCGACGTCCGCGTTCGACGACAGGCGCTCGACCAGGTCACGCAGGCCCGATGTCGACGACGCCGCGACATGCAGCAGGAAGTCATCCTTGCCCGCGAGGAAGAACACGTTGAGCACCTCGGGCAGCCCCGCCACCCCGCCCACGAACTCGCGGATGCGCCCCCGTGCGTGCGACTGCAGCCGCACCGCGATCATCGCCTGCATCGGCCGTCCGAGGGCCGCCGGGTCCACGTCCGCGTGGTAGCCGCGGATGACGCCGCGCTCGCGCAGGGACCTGACCCGGCCAAGGCACGTTGAGGGCGCGACGCCGACGCGGTCGGCGAGCGCGTTGTTGGGGATCCGCGCGTCCCGCGCAAGCTCGCGGACGATGATCTGGTCGATGTCGTCGAGTTCGCCCATCCCCGGCGGCCGAACAGGATTCTGCCGGCCTTCCGCAGGCGTTGACCGATCTGAATATTCAGTTCCCATGGCCTAATTATAGAGAATCTTATTCATAAATCTAGGCAGTTTCTTGATGATAATCCATCATTAATGGAGACGGCCCGCACGCGGCGAAAGGCAGCACGTCATGAAGATCAGCATCCCCAGCGAGGTCAAGAACCACGAGTACCGCGTGGCGATCACCCCGGCGGGTGTGCGCGAGCTCGCCGCTCACGGCCACGAGGTCTATCTGGAGAAGAGCGCGGGCGTTGGCTCCGGGCTCGCCGACGAGGCCTACATCGCGGCCGGTGCCACCATCATCGGTGATGCCGACGAGGTGTGGTCGGTCGCCGACCTGGTGCTCAAGGTCAAGGAGCCGATCGAGGCGGAATACCACCGCATGCGCCCGGGCCTGACGCTCTTCACCTACCTGCACCTGGCCGCGGACAAGGCCTGCACCGACGCCCTGCTGTCGAACAAGGTCACCGGCATCGCCTACGAGACGGTGCAGCTTGCCGACGGGTCCCTGCCGCTGCTCGCCCCGATGTCCGAGGTCGCGGGCCGTCTCGGCCCGCAGGTCGGGGCCTATCACCTGATGCGCCAGGGCGGCGGCTACGGCGTGCTGCTCGGCGGCGTCCCCGGCACGCATGCCGCGAAGGTCGTCGTGATCGGCGGCGGCGTCTCCGGCCAGCACGCGGCGCAGATCGCCGTCGGCATGGGCGCGCGGGTGACCGTACTCGACAAGAACATCGCCAAGCTCCGCCAGCTCGACGCGCTCTACGCGGGCCGCATTCAGACCGTCGCGTCCAACGCCTATGAGGTCGAGCGCGCCGTGCTCGACGCCGACCTGGTCATCGGTGCGGTGCTCGTGACCGGCGCGAAGGCGCCGAAGGTCGTCTCCAACGAGCTTGTCGGCCGGATGAAGCCGGGCTCCGTGCTCGTGGACATCGCGATCGACCAGGGCGGCTGCTTCGAGGACTCGCACCCGACCACGCACGCCGACCCGGTCTTCACCGTGCACAACTCGGTCTTCTACTGCGTCGCGAACATGCCGGGCGCGGTGCCGAACACCTCGACCTACGCGCTGACCAACGCGACGCTGCCCTATGCCGTCGAGCTCGCCAACTCCGGCTGGCGCGACGCGCTGCGAGCCGACGCCGCCCTGGCCCGCGGCCTGTCCACCCACGAGGGCGAGCTGACCAACGCCCCGGTAGCGCAGGCCCACGGCTACGAGTCGGTCTCCATCGAGTCCGTCCTCGCCTAGGCCGTGCCTAACCCCCGTCATCCGAAACACGGCTCTGACGGGCGCTCCCCTCCAGGGGCGAAAACCGCGGACCGGCAGGCGCTCACCACCCCTGAGCACTTGCCGGTCCGCGCTGACGTTCCTGCCCGCTTACACTAGCTTCACCCATCCGATAACAGCAAGAAGCGTCGCGAACCGCGTTAGCGCTGAAAGTTTGGCCGGTGATAGGCGGTCAGATCTTCAGCGCTGTCTGCCATCGTCGGATAACAGCAAGAAGTTTCACGGCAAATAATCAACTAGCCGAGATAACAGCAATAAGTGGGGGCGTAAACCGGTCAGGCGAGTCGGACCGGGAGCGTTTCCAGGCCGTGGATGAGCGAACTCGGACGCCAGCGCAGCGTCGATTCCGGAACCGCGAGCGACAGCGCAGGGAACCGGGAGAGCAGCTCACGAAACGCGACCTCACCCTCAATGCGGGCGAGCGGCGCGCCCAGGCAGTAATGGATCCCGTGCCCGAACCCCACGTGGCCCCCCGCGTCGCGGGACACGTCGAGCCGGTCGGGGTCGGTGAACCGGTCGGGGTCGCGGTTCGCCGATGACGTCACGCACAGTACCCACTGGCGGGCCGGGATCGTGACGCCGCCGATCTCCACCGGTTCGAGCGTGAACCGCTCGGTCGCGTGGTTCAGCGGGTTCGAGTACCGCAGCAGCTCCTCGACCGTTCCAGGAAGCAGGGAAGAGTCGGCGCGGAGCCGCTCGAACTCGGCCGGATGCGACAGCAGCGCGAGCGTGCCACTCGCGATCAGGTTCGCGGTCGTCTCGTGGCCGGCCACGAGCAGCAGGAACAGCATGGCCATGAGCTCGTGTTCGTCGAGCGAGTCGGCCGAGCCCGTCGCGTCCCCGGCGTCCCGCGCCGCGATCAGCGCGGAGATCAGGTCATCCGACGGTGACTTCCGCTTCTCCGCGAGCAGTTCCGTGAAGTAGTAGTACATCGAGGACGCCGCGTCGCGGAACTGACCGGGCTCGCCAACCGACGCGAGCATCGCGTGCGACCAGTCCTTGAAGCTGTCCCTGTCGCCCGCGGGCACGCCGAGCAGCTCGCAGATCACCGTGACGGGCAGCGGGAACGCGAACGACTCGATGAGGTCCATCTCGATCTCGCCCGCCTGCACCCGGTCGGCCATCTCGTGGAGCAGCGCGGACGTGATCGCCTCGACGCGGGGCCGCAGCCCGGCGACCCGCCGCGCTGTGAAACCCCTCGATACCAGGCGACGCAGCCGGGTGTGATCAGGCGGGTCGGCGTTGAGCAGGTGCCTGGACAGGTAGCCCATGACCGGATCGGGCGACCAGCCCGGCTCGGTGAGCTTGCCCGCCCAGTCCTTGTGCAGCCGGGGATCGGCGAGCGCCGCGCGCACGTCGGCGTACCTGGTGATCAGCCAGTAGCGACCGCCGTCGGGGAAAAGGACCGGCGTGACGGGGCCCTCCGCACGCATCCGCGAGAAGTACCCAAGCGGATCCTGGAAGTAGCCGGAGCCGAGCGCTTCCGGAGACGCCGACGACGCTGTTGATTCCGTCACGTCCACCAGGGTAGCCCGGCCGCCGACTACGCTTACTACCGTGGCCGACCCGCATCGTTACCGCCCCGCGCCGGGGGAGATTCCCGAGGAACCAGGCGTCTACCGGTTCCGCGACGAGCATGGCCGTGTCATCTACGTCGGGAAGGCCAAATCGCTGCGGCAGCGGCTCAACCAGTACTTCGCCGACTACACCGCCCTGCACCCGCGTACCCAGGCGATGGTCACCACGGCGGCGTCCGTCGAGTGGACGACGGTGAACACCGAGGTCGAGGCGCTCCAGCTCGAGTACTCCTGGATCAAGGAGTTCGACCCCCGGTTCAACGTCAAGTACCGCGACGACAAGTCCTACCCCTATCTCGCGGTCACCGTGGGCGAGGAGTACCCGCGGGTCATGGTGCTGCGTGGCGCGAAAAAGAAGGGCACCAGGTACTTCGGTCCCTACTCGCACGCGTGGGCGATCAGGGACACCGTCGACACGCTGCTTCGCGTCTTCCCGGTCCGGACCTGCTCGGCGGGCGTGTTCAAGCGGGCCGGCCAGATCGGCCGCCCATGCCTCCTCGGCTACATCGGCAAGTGCTCGGCGCCGTGCGTGGGACGGGTCACGCAAGAGGAGCACAGAGCGCTCGCGGAGGACTTCTGCGACTTCATGTCCGGGCATACCGCGCGGTTCACAAGGAAGCTGGCCGCCGAGATGAAGGCCGCCTCCGACGCCGAAGAGTACGAGCAGGCGGCCAGGCTCCGCGACGACATCAAGGCGCTGGAACGGGCGCTTGAGAAGCAGGCCGTGGTGCTCGGCGACGGCACCGACTGCGACGTCATCGCCCTGGCGGAAGACCCGCTCGAAGCGGCCGTGCAGATCTTCTACGTCCGCGGCGGCCGGATCAGGGGCCAGCGCGGCTGGGTGCTCGAGAAGGTCGAGGACGTCACCACCGCCGGCCTCGTCGAGCACTTCCTCGGGCAGTTCTACGGCGAGGGAGCGGCGCCGGAGAACTCGGGCAGCATGGATAACGGCATACCGCGCGAGGTCCTCGTCCCCGAACTGCCGCCCGACCCCGCGACGATGACGGAGTGGCTGACCGAACGCCGCGGCGGCCCCGTGCAGCTTCGCGTGCCGCAGCGCGGCGACAAGAAGACCCTCGCCGAGACCGTCGCCCGCAACGCCGGCCAGGCGCTCGTGCTGCACAAGACCAGGCGCGCGAGCGACCTGACCACGAGAAGCCAGGCGCTGCACGAGATCCAGGAGGCTCTTGGTCTCGACGACGCGCCGCTGCGCATCGAGTGCTATGACATCTCCAACCTCCAGTCGACGCACGTCGTCGCCTCCATGGTCGTCTTCGAGGACGGACTCGCCCGCAAGAGCGAGTACCGCCGGTTCTCTATCAAGGGCCACGACGGCACCGACGACATCTCCGCGATCCGCGAGGTCATCACCCGCCGGTTCCGTCGCTACCTCGCCGAGCGCGAGGAGACCGGCGAGCTCGACACGCTCGGCGATACTGTTTTCTCCCGGGGGGGCGGACTTCCCGCATCGGGGACTCCCGCCCCCCATCCCCCCCGGCCCCCGTACCCCCCGGCTGCGCGCCCGATGGCACAAACCGCCATCGTATCGGGCGCGCGGGACGATGTATCGGGCCCGCGGGACGATGTATCGGGCCCGCGGGACGATGTATCGGGCCCGCGGGACGCCACCCCGGAAGATCAAGACCGCGCGGCGGAACGGACCGTTGTTTCACCCAAGCCCAAGTTCGCGTACCCCCCGAACCTGGTAGTCGTCGACGGTGGCGCGGGCCAGGTCGCGGCCGCGGCAGCCGCGCTGGCCGAGCTTGGCATCGACGACGTGGCGGTCTGCGGCCTCGCCAAGCGGCTCGAAGAGGTCTGGCTGCCCGGCGAGGAATACCCGATCATCCTCTCTCGCTCATCCGAAGGGCTCTACCTGCTTCAGCGGGTCAGGGACGAGGCGCACCGGTTCGCGATCACCTACCACCGGGCCAAGCGGGGCAAGGCCGCGACGGTGTCGGTGCTCGATTCCGTGCCCGGCCTCGGTCCCGCCAGGCGGGCGGCGCTGCTGAAAAAGTTCGGTTCCGTGAAGGCGATCTCCGCGGCGTCGACGGAAGAGATCGCGATGGTGCCCGGCATCGGGCCGCGGCTGGCGGAGACGGTCGCGGGGGCGCTTGGCGTAGGCCGGTCGGAGGAATCGGGCGGACGGGCGGGGTCGGGCGGACGGGCGGGGTCGGGCGGGGAAAAAGCGGAGTGCGACAGTGAGGCCACATCAACGGGGGACAGCCATGACTGAGATAACGGAGGAGCGCGAGGAACGCCCCGCGCCCTCGGCACCGGACATTGTGATCATCACCGGCATGTCCGGTGCCGGGCGCTCCACGGCGGCCAAGTCGCTTGAGGATCTCGGCTGGTTCGTCGTGGACAACCTGCCGCCCGCGCTGCTGCCTACCATGCTCGACCTGGCCGACCGCGCGTCGCTCGCCGGGATCGCGGCGATCGTGGACGTCCGGTCGCGGGCGTTCTCCACCGACCTGAAGTCCGCGATCTCATCCCTTGGGGCCCGCGGCGTCTCACCGCAGGTGCTGTTCCTCGAGGCGTCGGACTCGGCTCTCGTCCGGCGCTTCGAGAACGTCCGCAGGCCGCATCCGATGCAGGGCTCTGGCACGATCCTTGACGGGATCGCGGCCGAGCGTCTTGTGCTGCGCGAGGTGCGCGGCGACTCCGACATCGTGCTCGACACCTCGGGCCTGAACGTGCATCAGCTGCGGGCACGGATGCACGGCTACTTCGGCGGCGACTCGGTGACCGGGCTGCGGCTGAACATCATCTCGTTCGGCTACAAGTACGGACTCCCCGTCGACGCGGACCTGGTCGCCGACTGCCGGTTTCTGCCCAATCCGCACTGGGTGACGGAGCTGCGCGCGATGAGCGGCCTGGACGCACCGGTGCGGGATTACGTGCTCGGCCAGCCGTCGGCGAAGGCGTTCGTTGACGCCTACCTGTCGGTGCTCGACGTGTCGCTGCCCGGGTTCGAGCGGGAGGGCAAGCGGTACGTCACCCTCGCCGTCGGCTGCACCGGCGGCAAGCACCGTTCCGTGGCCATCGCACAGGAGCTGGCCGCCCGGCTGTCAGGGCGCGACGTGGCCGTGTCGCACCGCGACCTCGGGCGGGAGTGAGTCTTGTCCCTGAAGGTTGTCGCGCTCGGCGGCGGGCATGGGCTCGCGGCGTCACTGTCCGCCCTGCGCCGGGTGACGTCGGCCGTCACCGCGATCGTCACCGTCGCCGACGACGGTGGGTCATCGGGGCGACTGCGCCAGGAGTTCGGCACGCTGCCACCCGGCGACCTGCGGATGGCCCTAGCCGCGCTGTGCGGCGACGACGAGTGGGGTACGACCTGGGCGCGGGTGGTACAGCACCGGTTCGGCGGCGACGGCGAGCTTGCGGGCCACTCGCTCGGCAACCTGCTCATCGCCGGGCTCTGGGACCTGCTCGGTGATCCGGTCGCCGGCCTCGACTGGGTGGGCAGGCTGCTGCGGGTCACCGGCCGGGTGCTGCCGATGGCGGCGGTGCCGCTGGACATCGTCGCCGCCGTGGAGGGCATCGATCCGTCGTCGCCGCGGACGGTGTCGCAGGTGCGCGGGCAGTCCGCGGTCGCGGTCACGCCGGGGCATGTGCGGTCGATCTCGCTCGTGCCCGCCGACCCGCCGGCCGTCCCCGAGGCGGTGTCCGCGGTGCTTGACGCGGACTGGGTAGTGTTCGGTCCTGGGTCGTGGTTCTCGTCCGTGCTGCCGCACCTGCTCGTGCCGTCGCTTGCCGACGCGCTCGGGGCGACGTCTGCCCGCAAGCTCGTCGCGCTTAATCTGGTACCACAGCCAGGGGAAACCGAGGGATTTTCCCAGCACCGTCATCTGGAGGTTCTCGCCGATCACGCGCCATCATTGTCTTTCGATATCGTGCTCGCCGACTCGGGTGCGGTGGCGGGCGCGGAGCAGGAGCTTGCGAAGGCGGCGGGGCTGCTCAGCGCGTCGCTGGTGATGGCGGACGTGGCGGCGGCCGATGGCACGAAACATGACCCGGTACGGCTGGCGGCGGCCTACCGGAAGAGCTTTGAGTTTTTTACGGGGTGCTAACAGAATTGGGGGTTGTGTAGCGATGGCGATGACGGGCGTGGTGAAGGACGAGCTGAGCCGGGTACCGGTGGTGAAGCCGTGCTGCCGTAAGACCGAGGTGTCCACGCTGCTGCGGTTCGCGGGCGGGCTGACGCTGACCTCGGGGCACATCGTGATCGAGGCGGAGCTTGACACCGCGGCGGTGGCCAGGCGGCTGCGCGCGTCGATCTCCGAGGTGTTCGGGCAGCCGTCCGAGCTGCTCGTGCTCGCTCCTGGCGGTCTGCGCAAGGGCAACAGGTACATCGTCCGGGTGTCCAAGGGCGGTGACAGCCTGGCCAGGCAGGCGGGGCTCATCGACAGTTTCGGGCGGCCGGTGCGCGGGCTGCCTCGCCAGGTGGTGTCCGGCGGCATCTGCGACTGCGAGGCGGCCTGGCGCGGTGCCTTCCTCGTGCACGGCTCGCTGACCGAGCCGGGCCGCTCGATGGCCCTGGAGATAACCTGCCCCGGCTCGGAGGCGGCGCTCGCGCTTGTCGGTGCGGCGCGGCGGCTCAAGATCGGGGCGAAGGCCCGCGAGGTCCGCGGCGTCGACCGGGTGGTGATCCGGGACGGAGAGGCGATCGCGGCCATGCTGACCCGGCTTGGCGCGCATGACTCCGTGCTCGCCTGGGAGGAGCGCCGGATGCGCCGCGAGGTCCGGGCGACCGCGAACCGGCTGGCGAACTTCGACGACGCTAACCTGCGCCGGTCGGCGCGTGCCGCGGTGGCGGCGGGCGCGCGGGTGGAGCGCGCGCTTGAACTCCTCGGCACGGACGCCCCCGACCACCTGGTCATGGCCGGGCGCCTTCGGGTGGCCAACAGGCAGGCGTCGCTCGAGGAGCTCGGCCAGCTCGCCGATCCGCCGCTGACCAAGGACGCGATCGCCGGCCGCATCAGGCGCCTGCTCGCGATGGCCGACCGTCGCGCCGCCGACCAGGGCCTGCCGAGCACGGAAGCGTGCCTGGGCGCCGAGCTGCTGTAGCCACGACACTTTTGCGGCCAATGCAATTGCAGCGAGGGCGGCGGAGTCGTATTGTTTCCCACGGGCCGCGCGGGGGCGCGCCCATTGGGTCAGCAGACAGAAGATGGGGGACCGGGGATGCGGACGACTGGCTGGAGCTAACAGCTAGCTTGAGTTAGCGGTGCGATCGGCCCGGCGCGGTGATTACCGCGCCGGGCCGATCGATGTTCTAGCGAAGAGACCATGTCGCTAGGCGGTCGGGATGACCTTCCAGCGGGTGCCGTTCCAGAAGGCGGACTCTGACCGCTGCGTGGCGGAGGTCTGGGTGGTGTCCGCGAGCGCGACGCAGCTCGCGGCGGCCAGGCAGCGGACCTCGGTGAGCTCCCCGAGGTGACCGCCGACGGCGACCATGCTCACCAGGTGCCAGCCGCGGCCGTTCCAGGAGTCGGCGTAGACGCCAGGGTCGAGGTCGTCACCGACCGCGAGGCAGCGGGTCGCCGACGCGCACGAGACCGACTGGAGCCATGGGTAGGAGCTGCCAGACGGCACGGGGGTGACGGATCCCGTCCACCTGCCGCCCCGCCACCGCTCGACCAGCGAGCCGCCGGCCGCCGAGCCGGTGCCGACGGCGAAGCAGCTCGCCGCCGACGGGCAGGAGACGCCATACAGCATGGCCGAGGGGGACGACGGCACAGACGCGGACCAGCGACGTCCGTTCCACCGCTCGATGAGCGCGCCCGCGCCGTCGGTGCCGACCGCCACGCAGAACTTCGCCGTCGGGCAGGACACGCCGCTCAGCGAGCCGTAGCTGGTGCCAGGCGGGACGGGTGCCGTCTGCTGAAACCACTGACCGCCGTCCCAGTGCTCGATCAGCGGTGCCCACGCGAGGCTTCCCCTCGGCGTGTACTGGCCGACCGCGTAGCAGCTCCTCGCCGACGGGCAGGACACGGCGCCGACAAGCGAAGAGGATCCGGGGTCCGCGGCCCGTGCCGCCGTCCACCGCGACCCGTTCCAGTGCTCCGCGATGGCGAAATACCCGGACCCGGTCCGCTGGTAGCCGACGCCGACCGCCACGCATTCGTGGTCGGCCGGGCAGGCGACATCGCCCGGTGCGACGTCGCCGGTGTCGGCCGGCTTCGGCATCGCGATCGTCGACCAGCTGCTGCCGTTCCACCGCTCCGCGACCAGCTTGGTCGCCATCTGCGGAGCGTTCGCGCCGACCGCGACGCAGTGCGTCAGCGTCCGGCAGGCGAACCCGCTCAGCGCCACGGGATAGGCAGCGGCATCCCGCGCCCTGGCGTGGCCAGCGACGGCAGCGCGATCAGCGGTCCTCCTGGTCGCGGCGGTGCTGTTCGCGGTACCGGCGGCCGCCGCGCTGCTTGCCACGGCCGTTCTCGCCACCGCGCTGCTTGCCACCGCGCTACTCGCCGCTGCGTTGCTGGTCGCTGCCGTCGCGGGAACACCGATCGCCACTCCCGCCACGACCACCCCGACCGCACCGGCGAGCCGCAGGCGTGAAGTCACGCGCCCGCGCCCGCGCGGTGGCGCGCTAGGCAGCCCCGATCCATGTGACCACGACCTGAGCACGCTCATCCTCTCGCAGCACCGTCGTCTTCCCGGCTGTACTAATTCCCCTAAGCTTTTACCACTTCCTCAGTCGTACCGTGCCTTCTCTGCCATACCACGCGTCCCAGGTGGCTCAAACGTTCCGGCGCGAGGGGACCCGGATAAATGATCTTCGCCTCATGGCAGACCGCCGCCTGCCCCGGCGCGGCGAAACCGGCGCCTTAGTGCTGGGTGGCGAGGAGGCGGGCGGCGGCCTCGGCGCGGGGGGACAGGCCTGAGTCCGGGTTGCGGACGGCGAACACCAGCTCCGCCGTCATCCTGGGCTCCCAGAACATGGTGATGTGGGCGGCGATGGCCTTCGCGGCGCGTTCGTCGGTCTGGACCGAGAACTGGGCGGCGATGTCGTTGGCCAGCCGCACGACGCGGGCGGGCGCCATCTCGTGCCCGCCCGCGATCTTGTGCTCAGCTGCCAACGGGAAGCTCCTCGTGGGCGGGGCGTGCGGACTCGGTCGCGGTCTTCAGTGCTACCTGGACCGCCGTGACCTTGTACTCCGGGCAGTTCGTGGCCCAGTCGGAGTTCTCCGTGGTGACCACGTTGGCGCCGCTCACCGGATGGTGAAACGTCGTGTAGACGATGCCGAGCGGCATTCGATCGGAGAACTTGGCGTGCAGCGTCGTCTCGCCGATCCGGCTGGCGAGCCGGACCGAGTCGCCATCGTTGATGCCACGGACCTCCGCGTCTTGCGGGTGGATCTCGAGCACGTCCTCGTGGTGCCAGGCGACGTTCGCCGTTCGCCTGGTCTGCGCGCCGACGTTGTACTGCGACAGGATGCGGCCGGTGGTGAGCAGCAGCGGGAACCGCCTGGTGGACCGCTCGGTGGTCGGCACGTACTGGGTCGGGATGAGCTGGCCCTTGCCGCGCACGAACTTGTCCACGTGCATGGTCGGGGTACCAAGCGGCGCGGCCGGGTTGCACGGCCACTGCACCGAGCCGACCTTGTCGAGCAGCTCGAATGAAACCCCGGCGAACGTCGGCGTGGTGGCCGCGATCTCGTCCATGATCTGCGCGGAGCTGTCGTAGCGCATCTCTTCGTAGCCCATCGCCTGCGCGATCTCGCAGATGACCTGCCATTCGTGCTTGCCGGTCTTCGGCGCCATGGTCGGGCGGACCCGGTTGATCCGCCGCTCGGCGTTGGTGAACGTGCCGTCCTTCTCAAGGAACGAGGTACCTGGCAGCACCACGTGCGCGAGCTTGGCGGTCTCGTTGATAAACAGGTCCATCACGACGAGCAGGTCGAGCGCGGACAGGGCGGCCTGCACGTGCGCGGTGTTCGGGTCGGACTGGGCGATGTCCTCGCCCTGCACGAACAGGCCGCGGAAGGAGCCGGCCACCGCGGCGTCGAACATGTTCGGGATACGGAGCCCCGGTTCGGCCAGCAGCGAGACGCCCCACAGGTTCTCGAAGATGGACCGGACCGCGTCGTCGGAGACGTGCCGGTAGCCGGGCAGTTCGTGCGGGAACGAGCCCATGTCACAGGCGCCCTGCACGTTGTTCTGCCCGCGCAGCGGGTTGACGCCGACGCCCTCGCGGCCGATGTTCCCCGTCGCCATCGCGAGGTTGGCCATCGCCATCACCATCGTTGAGCCCTGGCTGTGCTCGGTGACGCCGAGACCGTAGTAGATCGCGGAGTTAGGCCCGGTCGCGTAGAGCCGGGCGGCGGCCTTGATGTCCTCGACGGGCACGCCGGTGATCACCGCGGCCGCCTCGGCGCTGTTCTCCGGGCGCGAGATGAACTCGACCCACTCGTCCACCCGCTCGCACCGCTCCGCGACGAACTCGGTGTTCATCAGGCCCTCGGTGACGATCGTGTGCGCCATCGCGTTCATCAGGGCGACGTTCGTGCCCGGTCGCAGCGGCAGGTGGTAAGCGGCCTCGACGTGCGGCGAGCGGACCAGGTCAATCCGGCGCGGGTCGGCGACGATGAGCTTGGCGCCCTGACGGAGGCGCTTCTTCATCCGCGAGGCGAACACCGGGTGCCCGTCGGTTGGGTTGGCCCCGATCAGCAAGATCACGTCCGCCTGAGCGACCGACTTGAAGTCCTGCGTCCCCGCGCTTGTGCCGAACGTCTGCTTGAGGCCGAACCCGGTGGGGGAGTGGCAGACCCGCGCGCAGGTGTCCACGTTGTTGTTGCCGAACGCGGCGCGGATCATCCGCTGCACCACGTAGACCTCTTCGTTGGTGGTCCGCGAGGAGCTGATGCCGCCGATCGAGCCCGGCCCGTACCGCGCCTGGATCTCACGCAGCCGCCTGGCCACGAACGAGATCGCCTCGTCCCATTCGACCTCGCGGAACTCGTCGGTGAGCCGCTCCCGCAGCAGGGGCTTGAGCACCCGGTCGGGGTGGCTCGCGTACCCGAAGGCGAAGCGGCCCTTGACGCAGGAGTGGCCCTCGTTCGCCCCGCCGTCCTTATAGGGCACCATCCTGACCAGTTCCGTGCCGCGAAGCTCGGCTTTGAACGAGCAGCCTACGCCGCAGTACGCGCAGGTGGTGAGCACGGTCCTGGTTGGCATGCCGAGGTCGACGACCGACTTCTCCTGCAGGGTGCCGGTCGGGCAGGCCTGCACGCACGCACCGCAGGAGACGCACTCGGAGTCGAAGAAGCTCTCGCCCGCGCTGGGGGACACCCGCGACTCGAACCCCTGCCCGGAGATGGTCAGCGCGAAGGTGCCCTGCACCTCCTGGCAGGCGCGCACGCACCGCGAGCAGACGATGCACTTGGAGCTGTCGAAGTCGAAGTACGGATTGGAGGTGTCCTTGGCCAGGTCCAGGTGGTTCTCGCCCGCGTACCCGTACCGCACCTCACGGAGCCCGACGACGCCCGCCATGTCCTGCAGCTCACAGTCGCCGTTCGCGGCGCAGGTGAGACAGTCGAGCGGGTGATCGGAGATGTAGAGCTCCATCACGCCCCGGCGGAGCTTCTCCAGCTTGGCCGACTGGGTGGTGACCTTCATGCCCTCCGCTACCGGCAGCGTGCACGAGGAAGGCGTTCCTCGCACGCCATCGACCTCGACCAGGCAGAGCCGGCAGGATCCGAAGGGCTCAAGCGAGTCGGTCGAGCACAGCTTGGGTACGTCGATACCGGCGGTCGCCGCCGCGCGCATGACCGACGTGCCATCGGGGACGCAGACCTGGGCGCCGTCGATCTCGAGCGTGACGGTGGGCGCACCGGGCTTGGCCGGGGTACCGAAGTCGTGTTCTTTAAGCAGGCCCATGGGACACCTCGTTCGGCTTGTACTACGCAGAAGGCGCGGGGTGCCGGTCCTCGGCAGCCGGCACCTTGGTGCCCGGGGGCTGTGCCCTCGGGCGGTGGAAGTCTTCCGGGAAGAAGCGCAGCGCGCTGAGCACCGGCTGCGGAGTGAGGCCGCCCATCGCGCACAGCGACCCGCTCGTCATGGTCTCGCAGAGGTCCTCAAGCAGGACCAGGTTGGCGTTCCTGTCCTGGTCGGTGATGATCTTGTCGATCACCTCGGTGCCGCGGACGGAGCCGATCCGGCATGGCGTGCACTTGCCGCACGACTCGTGGGCGCAGAACTCCATCGCGAACCGCGCCATCCGCGCCAGGTCCACGCTGTCGTCGAAGACCACGATTCCGCCATGCCCGACCATCGCCCCCGCCGCGGCGAACGCCTCATAGTCCATCGGCAGCTCGAGTTGCTCGACCGGCAGGTAGGAGCCGAGCGGACCGCCGACCTGGATCGCCCGCAGCGGCCGACCGGAACGGGTGCCGCCGCCGTACTCGATGACGAGCTCGCCCAGGGTGACTCCGAAGGGCAGCTCGACGATTCCCCCCTGCGCGATGTTGCCGCCAAGCTGGAACACCTGGGTGCCACGGGAGCGGCCGGTGCCGAGCGCGGCGTACCCGGTGCCGCCGTCGCCGGCCGCCACGATCGCGGGCACGGACGCGAGCGTGAGCACATTGTGGATCAGCGTCGGCGCGCCGAAGAGCCCGGAGATCGCCGGGATGGGCGGCTTAGGGCGGATCATGCCCCGCTTGCCCTCCAGGCTTTCCAGCATCGAGGTCTCTTCGCCGCAGATGTAGGCTCCGCCGCCGATCCGCAGGTGCAGATCGAAGGTCAGACCAGAACCGAGGATGTTCTCGCCGAGCCAGCCCTGCTCGCGTGCGACCCTGATCGCGTGGCCGAGTGCCGTTGCGGCGAGCGGGTACTCGGACCGCAGGTAGATGTACCCCTCGTCCGCACCGGTCGCCCAGGCGGCGATGATCATGCCCTCGATCAGGCAGAACGGGTCGCCCTCGGCGAGCATCCGATCGGCGAACGTGCCGCTGTCGCCCTCGTCCGCGTTGCACGCGATGAACTTGGGGTGCGAGGTCGCGTTCATCGCGGTCCGCCACTTGATCCCCGCGGGGAAGCCGGCCCCGCCTCGCCCGCGAAGACCGGAGGTGGCCACCTCCTCGACGACCTGCTCAGGGGGGAGCGTGAGCGCCCGTCGCAGCCCGGCGAGCCCGCCGTGCGCGACGTAGTCCGCGGGGTCGGCCGGGTCAACGACGCCCACCCGTGCGAAGGTGACCCGCCGCTGCGAGCTCAGCCACTGGATATTGTCGATCAAACCCAGGTAGAGCGGGTGGTCGCTCGCCGCGATAGCCGTCGGGTCACTGCCGGCAAGGTCACTGCCGGCGAGACCACAAGCAATCAGTTCCCGAACGTGCCGTGGTTTCACCGGCCCCCAGCCCACGCGCCCGTCCGGCGCGGCGACCTCGATGAGCGGCTCGAGCCAGAGCATGCCGCGCGAGCCGGTGCGGATCACGCGGGCGCGGTCGCCGAGGTGCTCGCGGAGTTGCGCCGCCACGTCGTCCGCGCCCACCGAGCGCGCGCTCGTGTCGCCGGGCACGTAGATCGTGACCTGTGGGGTACCGGTCATCGCACTGTTTGTCATCGCACTGCTTGTCATCGCACAGTCCTGGTGATCAGCGTGTCAAGCTGGTCGGCGTCGACTCGGCCGTAAACCGTGCCGTTGACCTCGACCGACGGCCCGAGCGCGCAGTTGCCGAGGCAGAACACGTGGTCGAGGCGTGTCGCCCCATCGATGCCAAGCTCGCCGAAGCCGGTCCGCAGCCGAGTCCGCGCCTGGTCCGCCAGGGCCTCGGCCCCGACGGCCTGGCAGGCCTCGCCGCGGCAGACCCGCACGCGCGCGGCGGCCGGGGCGTCGTGGAAGTCGCGGTAGAACGTCACGACGCCGTAGACGTCGGCGCGGGACAGGTTCAGCTCCTTGGCGAGCAACGCCGCCGCCTCGGGCGGCACGTACCCAAGCTCGTGCTGCAGGTCATGCAGGACAGGAATCAGCGGGCCACGGTCGGCGGCGTGCCGCTCGACGAGGCCGTGGATCAGGCCGACGAGATCGTCGGTCATCCCAGCGCTGCCGGTGATGTGATGAACGCCATTACCCTAACTGTCGCGCACGGATCGCCATCGGACAACCTCGGCCCGCCACAGACCGGCGGTGATTCTTTTGTTGCCGGGCTCTTTTGTTGTCCGTCTTTTGTTGCCCGATGGGCTACCGGGCTACGCGGTGCCTGCCGGTGCTGCCTTCCTGATCACGATCAGCCGGACGTCCCGCGTTCCGCCGCTCACCGGCCCCCCGGTGAATACCAGTTGGCCCGGCGCGAGAGCGCTCGTCTTCGCTGGCTTACCGCCCTCGCGGACGACCGAGTTGCCGGTGAGCGTCCATGACCAGGTCGTGCCGTTATGGGCGCGCACCACGACGTCACCGTCGGACACCGACGTGACCGTGCCGCGCTCGAACGCCACCGTGCGCGCCCCCTTCTTGGTCTCGAAGGTGTACTGGCCGTACATGCCCCCCAGACGGCGAAGCCGGGCAAGACCGGCGTGCCCCTTGAGTGCCTTGTTCAGCACCGCCGCCTGAGTGGCCGCGTCCGCCTGCGTGGTGGTGCTTGCCTGCGTGGCCCCGCTTGCCTGGGTGGCCGCAGGGGAACCGGTGGCCGCCTCGGCCACCGCGAATGACCCGCCGCCGACCACGACCGCCGTACCGAGCAGTACCGCTGCCCACCTGCGACGGTGCCTACTGCCTGCGGCAGCGCCGCCTCCGGAAGTGCTGCCTGCCGGGCCTGTCGCGTTGTACGGCGCGGTTGGCATGTCGTCAGGACCAAGGTTGTCGTACATGTTCGTCATGCTCCCGAGTATTGCCGTCCCTGCTGGGATATCCGGTGGCGCCGCATGGGAGAACCCTGGGAATAGGGAGCCTCCCAGTTACAGGCGGGGTGGACCCGAGGCAGGAGCACGCTTCCGTTCGGGAGAATTGACTGGAATCCACAGGTGGACGGTCGTGCCGGCACCGGGGGCGGATCGCAGCCGTACGTGGCCGCCGTGCGCGGCGGCGATCGCCGCGACGATCGACAGGCCGAGACCGCTGCCGTTCGGGCCGACACTGCCGTTCGGGCCGACACTGCCGTTCGGGCCGACACTGCCGCGGGCGCCGCGGTGGAAACGGTCGAACGCGAGCGCGGCGTCCCGCTCGGACATGCCGGGGCCGTCGTCGCAGACCTCGAGCACGGCGCCATCGCCTGCCCGGTAGAGGCGGACGGTGGCGGCGGTCCCCGGCGGAGTGTGCGAGCGGACGTTGCCGAGCAGGTTCGCGAGCACCTGGCGGATCCGTGGCTCGTCGGCGGTGACCACCACCGGGGTTGGCGGCACGTCGGCGGAGACCGGGCGGCTGGGCTCGACGGCCCGCGCGTCGGCGACGGCGTCCATGGCGAGGGCGGCGAGGTCGGTTTCCGTCAGGTCGAGTGAGGACTCACGGTCAAGCCGGGCCAGCTCGAGGAGCTCGGCGACGAGCCTGCTCATCCGTTCGGCTTCCTGCTCGATGCGGCGCATGGCATTGGGCAGTTCGCCTGGTCCGAGCGCGCCCTGCTGGTAAAGCTCCGCGTACCCCCTGATGGTCGTCAGCGGCGTCCTGAGCTCGTGGCTGGCGTCGGCGGCGAACTGCCGTACCTTCTGCTCCGATTGCAGGCGAGCGCCGAAGGCCTGCTGAATCCGGTCAAGCATCGTGTTGATCGCCCCCGCGAGCCTGCCGGTCTCCCTCCGGTCATCGGAATCCGCCATCCGCGCGGTCAGGTTGCCGCTGCGGGTGATCAGGTCCGCGGTGCTCGCCATCCGGTCAAGCGGAGCGAGGCCGCGGCCGATCAGCCAGCTGCCGCACACCGCGAGCAGCGCGAGCAGGGCGCCGCCGGTGATGAGTTCCGCGAGCACCAGGCCGCGCACCTGGCTTGAGATGTCGCTCACCGGGCGGCCGAGGAGTATGACGTTGTAGCCGACGGGGAAGGTGCCACCGGTGGTCGCCGCGGTGGCGTCGATCGGGCGCCAGGCCACCCGCAGCGCGGGCCCGCCGCTCAGCGTGAGATTGAACGGCTGGTCGCGGTCGGCGCGTGCGCGCAGGTACTCGGCTACTACGGTGGCCGACTTCCCGCTCAGGGTGGCGAGCAGGTCGCGCATCTCGGCGGCCGCCGGCGAGCTCGGCGTCAGCTCGCCGTAGGTGCCGGTGCGCGGCGAGAGGTAGGCGGCGGCGAAGCCGTCCGTCGCCCCGACGATCGCGGCGACGGGCTGGCTGGCGGCCAGCCGAAGCTCCGTGTTGAACTGGTCCTGCTCGAGCGTGCCGAGGACCACGCTGCTTACCACTCCCATCACCACGAGGAAGGCGGCGGTCAGTGCGATAAGGCCGGCCAGCAGGCGGGCCCGCAGTGACAGCGATCGGCGACCTCTAACCGCCGCGAATGTCGCGATCACGGGAGGCGCAGGCTGTAGCCCACGCCGCGCTGAGTGTGGATCAGCGGCGGGCCAAGCGGGTCGAGCTTGTGCCGCAGGTAGCTCACGTAGGTCTCGAGGACCTGGGACTGCCCGCCGTATTCCCAGCCCCACACGTTCTCGAGCAGCTGCTTGCGGGTGAGCATCAGGCCCTGGTTGCGCATCAGGTAGGCGAGCAGCCGGAACTCGGTAGGCGACAGGTCGACGGTGGTGCCCGCCCGGCGCACGGTCCAGTGATCCTCGTCGAGTTCCAGGTCGCCGACTCGCAAGATCGAGCCGCCCGCGCCGTTACCGTCACCGCCCGGTTTCCTTCGCGCCCGCCTGAGCACCGCCCGGACCCGCGCTACCAGCGCTTCGACCGAGAACGGCTTGGTGATGTAGTCGTCGCCACCGAGGGCGAGGCCCGTGACGGTGTCCGACGTGGTGTCCCTGGCCGTGAGGAAGATGATCGGCACTTCGTTGTCGCTCGCGCGGAGCCTGCGGCACACCTCGAAGCCGTCGAGGTCGGGCAGCATCACGTCAAGCACGATCAGGTCCGGCCGGTCGGTCGCGGCAAGCCGGAGCGCGTCGTTCCCCGTGGCGCCGGTCGTAACCGCGCAGCCGTAGAACTTGAGCGCCACCTGGACAAGCTCACGGATGTTCGGCTCGTCGTCAACGACAAGCACCCTCGGGATCTGCTCATCATCAGTCATGGGCTCTCTTGCGGTCGTCGGCGTGTCGGTCGAGGGGGATGATGACGGACTTCGACGTGAGCGCGACTACCTCGATCGTGTCGCCGACGGCGAAGTCGACCTGGTCGGCGTGCACGCGCCACCACGCGTCGGCGCGCGCGAGTTGGCTGATCGACCCGGCCCCGCGCCTGGCGGGCGTCGCGACGGCCAGCTCCCGTGGGGCCGAGGTCACGGTGACGAGGATCCACTCCTCGACGCCGGGTGGAGAGCTCCAGTCCCGGTCAAGCGTCGCGAGCAGCGTGGTCCTGACCGATTCCGATTCCGCCATGCCGCCGGCGGCGGCGAGCAGCGGCGCCGCGAACAGTTCGAAGATCACGGCGGTCGCCAGCGGGTAGCCGGGCAGGCCGATGACCGGGGCGATGCCGCCGCGGCCTGCCGACGATCGCTTGACGTGGCCGAGCAGCGCCGGATGGCCGGGGCGGACCGCGACCCCGGTGACGGCGACGCCGCCGACCTGGGCGAGCACCGCGCCGGTATGGTCGTCGCGCCCGCGGCTTGACCCGGCGATGACGAGCACGAGGTCCGCGCGGCGGGCCGCATGCCTGATCTCGGCCGCAAGCACGTCGGGGTCATCCGGCTGCACGTCGCTCACCACGGGCAGGGCGCCGAGTTCACGGCACCGTGCGGCCAGCATCAGGGAGTTGGTGTCGATGATGTCGCCACGGCGGAGCATCGACCCCGCCGACCGGATCTCGTCCCCGGTCGGGATGATCGCGACCACGGGTCGGCGCGCAACGGGGACCGACCCGTGCCCGCCGGCCGCCGCGGCGGCAAGGTCACCCGGCCGGAGCCGCCGGCCGGCGGGCACCAGCACCTCACCCGCCGCGAAATCCTCCCCGGCCCGCCGGACGTGCTTGCCCGGCGTCAGCATGGCCGCGCCGGTCACGGTCACGTCGGTGCCGCCCGCGATGACAACGCTGCCGTCTTCCTGAGGCAGCAGCCACTCGCGCATCAGCACGGCGTCCGCGCCGCCGGGCATCGGGTCGCCGGTATCGATCCACTCGAACACCCCGGCGGTCAGCCGCACCGGAGCCTGGCCGGAAACGGCGGCGGCGCTAACCGCGATGCCATCCATCGCCGAGCAGTCGGACCGGGGCGACGGCCATCGAGCGATGACCGGGGAAGCCGTCACCCGCCCGAGCGCGTCGGCGACCGGCGTAAGCTCCGTCCCGGGCTCGGCGACCCAGCAGGCCTTGGCCAGGGAATCCAGCCAAAGCAGGTACGCCTGTTCCGGGTTGGGGCGACGGCCGGCGCCGGCCGAGTTCATGTTCCGCCCGCGCCACGGTGCACGCCGGGCAGCGCCCGCGTCATACCGCGACCCGGTGCGCGCCGGTGTAGACGTTCATCGATGAGCCACGCAGGAAGCCGATCAGGGTCAGGTCCGCCTCGGCGGCGAGATCGGCGGCGAGCGATGACGGCGCGGAGACGGCGGCGAGCAGCGGAACGCCGGCGAGCACGGCCTTCTGCACGAGTTCGAACGAGGCGCGACCGCTGACAAGGAGCGCGCACCCGGTGAGCGGAAGCTTGCCGTTGAGCACCGCCCAGCCGACGATCTTGTCGACCGCGTTGTGCCTGCCGACGTCCTCACGGACCGCGAGCAGCTCGCCGTCGGCGGTGAAGAGCCCGGCCGCGTGCAGCCCGCCGGTCGAGGCGAACACCCGCTGTGCCTCCCGCAGCCGGTCGGGCATCGCGGCGATCATCGCCGGCGAGAAGACCGTGTCGTCCGCGGCGAGCGGCGCGTGCGGCAGCAGGCAGATGTCGTTGATGGAGGTCTTGCCGCACACACCGCACGCCGAGGTGGTCATGAAGGACCGTCGCGCTCCCGGCGGCACGCCGACGCCTGGCGCGAGCGTCACGTCGGCGATGTTGCCGAGCTCGCCCTCGGCGTGGTCGAGGTGCCCGCAGGTGGTCCCGTCGCAGAGCTTGATCCCGGCGATGTCGTCGCGCTCCGTCACGATCGCCTCGCCGACGAGGAACCCGGCCGCGAGCTCGACGTCGTCGCCCGGAGTCCGCATGGTCATGGTCAGCGCCGTGCCATCCACCCGGATGCCAAGCGGTTCCTCGGCCGCGAGCAGGTCGGCCCGTGCCGTTGAGGTGGCGGTCATACCGGAACCGCCCGCCATACCGGGGCCGTCCGATCCGACAGTGCCGTCCGATCCGACAGTGCCGTCCGATCCGACAGTGCCGTCCGATCCGACAGTGCCGTCCGATCCGACAGTGCCCGCAGGTGCGAGCATGACCCGGGTCACGCGCCGCCGTGCCGTGCGCCCTGACAAAGTACCGCTTCCTCTCGCCAGGTTCCCCTCGCCGCCAGGTTCCCCTCGCTTTAGCGTACGCCGACGCCCGCACTCCGCCCACCACGGTACATGGCGCACTCCGCGGGCCCGCTAGTCCTGATAACAGCAAGAGGCGGCCCGCGGGCCCTCCCGAGGCCGACGCGGAGCTGGGCCGTGCCGGAGTCGGCCCGGTCCGTTCCTCATAGTGGTTTTTATGCGTTTCTTTCTGTAAGGTCTAGACCAGTAGGGGAGCACAGGACGCGACTCGCCGGGCCACCGGGGTCGGCGCCTTATTTTGTCGTGTCCGATAATCTCCCGGGAGTCAGCGTGACAGAACGCCCGGGACGATAGACCCTAGTCACGGGCGTCGATCGAAACGGAGACTGGTGCTGTGACCATTCGAGTAGGTATCAATGGATTCGGGCGCATTGGGCGCAACTTCTGGCGGGCTCTTGAGGCGAGCGGCGATCGCGGCATCGAGGTAGTCGCCGCGAACGACCTTGGCGACCTCAAGACAATGGCCCACCTGCTGAAGTACGACACGGTGGCCGGTCGGCTTGAGGCGCCGGTCTCCGTCGACGGAGACACGATCCAGGTTGGCGATAAGTCGATAAAGATCCTCGCGGAGCGTGACCCGTCGAACCTTCCGTGGGGCGAGCTCGGCGTGGACATCGTGATCGAGTCCACCGGCCGCTTCACTACCGGCCCGACCGCGAAGGCGCACATCGCCGGCGGCGCGAAGAAGGTGATCATCTCCGCGCCCGCCAAGGACGAGGACATCACGATCGTGATGGGCGTCAACGACGACAAGTACGACCCCGCGAACCACACGATCATCTCCAACGCCTCCTGCACCACCAACTGCGTCGCGCCGATGGCCAAGGTGCTGCTGGAGAACTTCGGCATCGTCAAGGGCCTGATGACCACCATTCACGCCTACA
>Ga0302314_10004629_pt1 | contig 25233 bp, 19 predicted proteins | sample III_Palsa_N2_3_FD_200533 | JGI IMG/M metagenome (GOLD analysis project Ga0302314, IMG submission 200533) | Peat permafrost microbial communities from Stordalen Mire near Abisko, Sweden - III_Palsa_N2_3 | ecosystem: Environmental > Terrestrial > Soil > Palsa > Peat permafrost | place: Sweden... | reverse complement strand
GCCGGACGATGACTGGCTCACCCACGCGCAGCGGATGACCGACCGCGCCACCATCGCCCCGCCGCTGTTTTCCGCCGCCACCACCCATGCCACCGAGACCACCGGCCTGATGCCGCCCCTGCCCGGCGGGTTCCCCGACCCGCGGCAGCAGCCATCGCCGACCACCTCGCCGCGCACCCCGGCACCGACCACGACCCCCGCCACGAAGCCCGAAGCCGCGCCCAGCAGATGCTGGCGTTCGAGTCCTACGTTGCCCACCGCCACCCCCGCGTCGGCCATGCCGTCGTCACCGAACTGCGCGCCGATCCCGCCCACTGGCGCGTGGACCTGCTCGCCACCGGCTTCCCCTGCGACGCGGCACCCGAACTCGTCCGACCCGCCGCCCGCGCCCGCCTGGACGAACTCGCGCGCGCCTTCGCCATCGAACCCTCCGGCATCGACCAGGCCCTTGCCCTGATGACCGCGCACCCCGACGGCTTCACCAACCCGGAGAGCCAGCAGGCGGCACGCGCACTCGCGCTGGCTCTGTTCTGCGCCCTGACCACGGTCCTCCACAGCGACTGAGGCCTCAGGACGGCGCGGTGCTGCGGCGGGGGCGGCCGCACCGTCACCCGATCGTGGTCAGCTGCAGGCGTCCACCCTCGGGAGAACTGCCGTGCCGCGTACGGTGCTGGGGTGCTGATTCAGCTCCCCGCCTCATTCGTCCGCGCGACCCTTGACCGCGAAGGCGCCGCCGCGACCGGCTGGCTCGCCGGCCTGCCCGCGGCCGCCGAGCTGCTGATGACCCGCTGGGGCTGCCAGCCTGATGGCGAGGCCACCCACGGAGGCGTCGGGATCGTCATCCCGGTCCGACGCAGCGGGGAGCCGACCGTACTGAAACTCTCCCCCCAGCACCCCGGAAACGCCCGGGAGCCGGACGCCCTCGCCGCCTGGAACGGGCACGGCGCCGTACGCCTGCTCGAACGCGACGACGAACACGGAGCGATGCTCCTGGAACAGGCGCACCGCACCACCTTGACGCAGGTCGACAGCGACGACGAGGTCGCGCAGGCCGCCGGAGGCCTCCACCGGCTCCTCACCATCCCCGCCCCGCCCCGGATGCCGCGGCTCCAGGACCAGGCCGACGCCTGGGAGCAGCAGCTCCACCACGACCGGCACGAGCTCGCGCACCACCTGACGGCGCCTGCGGTCGACGCCGCCCTGGCGACCATCCGCGACCTCGGGCGAGCCCAGCCCGGCCTCCTGGTGCACGGCGACTACCACGCCCGCAACATCCTGGCAGCCGACCGCGCACCGTGGCTGGCCATCGACCCCAAGGGCCTCGTCGGGGACCCCGCCTATGACGCCGGCACCCTGGTCAAGGCCCGCGCTTGGCAGATCCACGACCGTGGTGATCTGCGCCGCGCCGTGCACCGCTTCCTGGACGCGTTCACCGAGGCGGCCTGCCTGGACCGCGCCCGGGCGAGGCGATGGGCACAACTGCACGCGGTCCAGGCAGCGTTCGGCGGTCGCCGCCGCGGTTTCCGCGTCGCGCGCACCGGCCCGCAGCGCGACCAGGTCGTCCGGTTCGCGGAGCAGCTGGCGCACCTGCTCACCGATCCGGGCCGGTAGGGGGCTGGCCGTGTCCGTAGACGCCGGTGCACCGAGCTCAGCCCACCCGCTGCGTGTCGGTCACGCGGCGCCGTCCGGTGGCGGCACGGAGCGCAGACCGGCGCTTCGCGTCCTGCCTGTAGTTGCTTCAGATCCGGCCGGATGAGGAGCGACCGTCGCCGTCCAGCCCGAACCGCTCGATGCGCTCGGCGTCGCCGGGGTCCTCGATCTCGGCACACAGCACTGCCAGCTCGCGTAGCGCCCACGAGTGGCCGCAGTTGACCGCGTCCATCACGAGATGTTTCGCACCGACAAAGTCCCTGGACTCCAGCCGCCGACTCACCAGGTGGCGCAGGCCCTCCGGATCCCCGGCGTCCAGAGCACCGCGTGCCAGTACGTCCGCGCTTCCTCGGTCGCCGGACTCCTCACGGAGCCTCACGAGTTCCCGTAACACCGTGGGATTGCCCAGCGCGGCTGCCTCACGGGCAAGCCGCTCGGCGGACGACCGGTCGCCCGCCTGCTCCCGGCGGATGGCCAGTTCGTACAGCACTTCGCCTCCGGCGCGGTCGGCTTCTCCGGCCAGCTTCTCAGCCTCTTCGTGGTGGCCCGCGGAGTCGCGCATCAGGGCCAGGTCACGCAGCGCTCCCGGGTCCCCGTCCGCGCCGGCGAGCCTGGCCAGCCGGTCAGCCTCGGCGCGGTCGCCGGCCTCCTCAGCCTCCAGCGCAAGGTCCCACATGGCTGTGGTTACACCAGCTGCCACCGCCTGACGGAGCAAGCTCCCGGCCTCAGCCATGTCATCGGCCTCCCGCCGCAGCTCGGCGAGGTCGTACAGGGCGAGAGCACAGCCGTCCCGCGCGGCCTGCCGCAGCAGGGACTCTGCCTCCTCGAGGTCCCCGGCATGCTTCCTCCGCCCCGCCAGGCGGTACAGACCCTCGCCGCCCGTTTCCCGGAACAGCAGCTCAGCTCCCGCGACATCACCGAAGACCACTCGCAGGTCCGCGATCATGTGCAGGAGCCGGACACGCTCCTGTGGGTCGGCCTCCCTCGCGAGTGCCTCTGCCTCGTCGTGCTGACCCGCTCTCTCCAGCCGCTCGGCCAGGATCCAGCGGCATGCGGAGTCCTTGGCCAGCACCGCGCCTTCCCGAAGCAGCGCTTCGGCCCGCTCCGCGTTCCCGGCTTCCTCCTCCAGCTGGACCAGCAGCTGCCACGCGAACCACTCGCCGCCGTCTGCGGCTTCCCGGAACAGGGCCCGCGCCTGCGCGAGGTCCCCGGAGGCCTTGTGCAGATGCCCGAGGCGCACCAGCGCCGCGCTGGCGCCGCCGTCGCCCGCCCGCCGGTACACACGGGCGGCGATCTGGTACCGGCCGCGTGCTGCAGCCGCGTTCCCGAGGGCTGTCAGCTCGCCGGCGCTGGCGGCATGCTCCTGGGCGGCCTCCCAGAACGAGTCCGGAGGGAACTCGCAGCGCCTCGCGGCACGGGCGTGATGGTCGAGGAAGTCGTTCAGGCGGTACACGCCGGGCAGCGCGCCCATGCCGTCCGGCACGGTCACCGCTTCCAGGGCCTGGGCTACATCCATCACCTTCTCCCGCGCGTACGCGAGAGCGTCCTCGAACCAAGTTTCGGAGTCGGCGGTGGCCCGCTGCTGCTCGGTCAGGTACCCGGGCGCCGCGGCCTTCAGGAAGGCCGAGCTGACGGGGGAGGCGTGGCCGAGCCGCCGGACGTCGATGGCGGCGGTGATGACCGCCTTGCCGTAAGCGCCGCGCGGCGGGACCGCGCTGGTGTAGTGGTCGACCAGCTGCGGTCCGGCTGCCAGAGTCTGAGTGATCGTGCCGCGTCTGCCGACCATGATGGCTGTGTCCAGGGACGCGTCGTGGAGATCCTCCACGGCCCTCAGCTCCGCCGCGGTGAAGACGTCCGGGACGTCGACCACCGTCGTGGCCCGGACCACAGCCCGGGCCTGGGCGTTCGCATCACCACGCTTTGTCAGTTCACCGTGCTCGGTGGGCCACAGCGTCGCGACCACCACCACCGGGCCGGCTGTCTCCAGGAGGCGGCGCAATCCAGCAGCGGCCGACTCCCCGGACGGACCGCGCAGGAACTCCTGCGCCTCGTTCAGCCACAAGACGGTGCGCGGCGGGACGGCCTCGGCGGCCAGGAGGGCGACGAGGCTCTCGGAGTCCTTGGGGAAGACCAACTGCCAGCCGGTCAAGCAGGCGTTGACACCCTCAAACCCGGTCCGGGTCTTCCCCGCGCACGACCCGCCACGCAGGACGACCGCGACGGTGCGCTGACCGCCGGCGGCCGCGGTCAGCAGGCCCCGGAACTGGTGATCGTGCGCCCGCTCCACGTACGGCGGCAGCACGAACTCGTGATCCGCAACGGAGCCTGCTGGCCCGTGGACCGCGGCGTGGACGCCGAGCTGCTGCGCGGTCCACTCCGTGACCGGACGCGGCTTGTCGGGCAGCGCCTCGAACCGCTCCAGCGTGGTTTCGGCGTCGATCGTCTTCACGGCCGCGCTGCCCTTGACATGGGCACTGACCAGCTTCGAGCGCTCCTGCATGACAGCGCGGTGCCGGGCGCGCCACCGCTGCGGGTCCAGCAGCTCGGACTCGAGCTGATCCGGGTTGATCCCCTTCTCCTCCAGGCCCGTCCGGATCTGCTCGACCAGGTTGGCCATCGACTCCCCGCGCTGCGGGACGGTCTCGCCCTTGAGCCACTTTCCGACGCTGGTTGGCGAGACGTTCAGCGCCTCGGCGATTCGCCGCTGCGAGGGCCGCTCGTCCAGACGTTTCCGGTACAGCTCACCCAGGCTGCGCTGGTCTTCCTGGAAGCTGTTCTCCGCCGCGCCGATCTTCCCGTCAGTCACTTCCACTCCCCGGCCGCCCACCTGTCCAGAACACCCGCTGGACACCCGCCACGGAAGCATAGGCCGGACCAGGGAGGTCAGCCCTCACCTGTCCAGTATCGAAGTGAAGGCTGATGGACACCCCGCTGCACAGACAGGGTCGAGACACCAACCCCGGTCCCACGGACCGGAATCCACTCCAACCCGAAGGTGTCTGCCGTGACGATCAACATCTCTGTCTCCCACATGAGCGCGCTCCTGCACGCGCTCGGCCCCGTCTGCGTGCTCGTGCTCGCGCTGTTCCTCCTCCTCTACACCGGGGTGGTCCTCCCGACGGTCTGGTCGCGCCACGCGTACCGCCGGGCCGCCGCCCGGCGCACGATGACGACCCTGGTCGACTGGCTCGCCAGCCTGGCCCGGGCTCTGCGGTCCCTGCTGCGCCGTCAGCGGTAGCAGGTGGCCGGGAGCCGGTCGGTGCGGCTCCGCGGGCTGGGGCTGCACCGACCCGCCCGTGTGGCCGCTGGTGCGCGTACGGGGGCGAAGCACTCCTCGGTGTCGCTGCCGGAGCCGCGGGCGTGGGCGCTTCGCCACAGGCGTCGTCCCGCACGCCGGACCCGAGAAGCAGGCTCAGCGGCGGCGTAGCCAGGCCAGCAGCCGGCGCCAGGACCGGCGCCGGTGGCCGCGGCGCCCGGCGCCGACGACCGGGCCGGCGACGAACGGGGTGCCGTTGGTGGGCCGGACGGTGTCGGCGGTCTCGGTGGATTCGGGCGTGGTCTCGGCGTCGCCGGTGATCGGCAGCGTCAGTTGCACGGGCTGTTCCGCTCCTTCAGCTTCCACCTGGGCGTGGTGTTCTCGTGCCTTGGCACGGCGGTAGGCCTCGCAGCCGGACTGCGCGGCTTCGAGATCGGTCATGGTGGCGACCGCGGCGGCGAGCCGGTGTTGTGTGATCAGTTTCCTTATCGGGTGAGCTGGCGAGTACGGTCTGCTGTGGCGTCAGATCGGTTTCTGGAGGGGTGCGGTGACGGGGATAGAGCTCGCGGTCGGGTACGCGTTCGCGTGGGCGGTCCGCAAGGCGAAGCGGGTGGCCGGCCGGGCGGATACGGAGGTCGATCGCTCACTGGACGCCGGGATGGACCGGTTTCACGAGTTGATCAGCCGCAAGCTGGGTGAAGACCCCGCCCTGGTGAAACTGACGGAGGAAGCCGAGGCCGGGCAGGACGCTCCGAGCGACCGTACCCGGCGGCGTGTCCACGACGCTCTGGAGGAAGCCGCCGAACAGGATTCCGAGTTTCATGAGGCCCTGGAGTGCGCGGTGAAGGAACTGCAGGGCCTGTCCCAGCAGGCGGGCGGCGTATCGGCAGGGGACGGCGGTGTGGCTGTCGGCGGAGGCGTGGACATCCGCGCTGATCACGGTTCGGCCGCCGCATGGACCATGGGGAACGTGACCCTGGGAAACCCTCCGAAGCCGGGTCCGTCCGAGAACTGAGCGCACCCGGCGCAACCAGGCCACCGTCCGGTGCCGGGCACACCAGCATCTCGGCCGTAGGCGGCATTGCCGCCTACGAGCTTCACCTCCATCGGGGCCTCCGCCCGCCGGCGCGGTGGCCGCACCAGGTCGGCGTGATCCCGCCCCGCGCACAGTCCTTCCAGCACCGCGCCGAGGCGGACCGGCTGCACGCCGCCATCCGGGGCGGGGGTACGGCAGTGCTGAGCCAGGTGCTGACCGGGACGGGCGGGGTGGGCAAGACACAGCTCGCCGCCGACTACGCGCACACCGCGTGGGACGACGGTTCGGTGGACGTGCTGGTCTGGGTGAATGTCTCCACCCGCTCGGCCGCGGTGACCGGATATGCGACCGCCGGCGCCGAGCTGTGCCTGGCCGACCCCGACGATCCGGAGCGGGCCGCCGCCGCATTCCTGGCCTGGCTGGAACCCAAATCGGGCGCGGTGCCGTGCCGGTGGCTGGTGGTGCTGGACGACCTCGCCGACCCAGCCGACCTGCGCGGCCTGTGGCCGCCGGAAAGCCCCACCGGGCAGACCCTGGTGACCACCCGCCGCCGCGACGCCGCCTTGACCGGAGCGCGCCGACACCTGCTGGACGTGGGTGTGTACACCCCGGACGAAGCCGCCGCCTACCTCACCTCCGCCCTGGCCGCGCACGGCCTGGGCGAGCCCGCCGACCAGATCACCGGCCTCGCCGCGGACCTGGGCCACCTGCCCCTCGCGCTCGCCCAAGCCGCCGCCTACATCGCCGACGCCGGACTCACCTGCGCCGCGTACCGTCAGCGACTGGCCGACCAGCGCAGGAAGCTGGCCGATCTGCTCCCCGAGCCCGGAGCGCTGCCCGACGACCATGAGGTCACCGTGGCCGCCACCTGGGCCCTGTCCGTCGAGCGCGCCGACGGGCTCCACCCTGCGGGCCTGGCCCGTCCGATGCTTCACCTGCTCTCGATCCTCGACCCCAACGGCATCCCCGACAGCGTCCTGACCAGCGAACCGGCCCGGGCCTACCTCACCGCCCACCGCACCCCTGGCGGCGGGGAGCCGGCCGCGGTCACCGACGAAGAAGCGGCCGGAGCGTTGAGGGTCCTGCGCCGGCTCAGCCTGATCGACCACACCCCCGACACCCCTCACCAGTCCGTCCGCGTCCACCAGCTCATCCAGCGCACCACCCGCGACACCCTCTCCACCGAGCAACGCGTCGACCTTGCCCGCGCGGCGGCCGACGCCCTGACCGCCGCATGGCCCACCACCGAACCCGACCGGGCCCTCGCCCAGGCCCTGCGAGCGAACGTCACCGCCCTGGCCGACCAAGCCCAGGGATCGCTCTGGGAGTTTGGCTGCCCCACCGTGCTGATCCGAGGCGGCGACAGCCTCCACAACGCCGGCCTCGTGGCCGACGCTCTCGACTACTGGCTCAAGCGCCACGCCGAGGCACGTCGGTACCTTCCCGCCGGGCACAGCGACATCCTGACGGTCCGCAGCCACCTCGCCGATGCCCGCGGACGAGCCGGCTACCCCGTCGACGCGGCCGAAGCCTTCCAGGAACTGCTGACCGACGCCTTGCAGGTATGGGAGCCAGGGCACCCCGACATGTTGGCCATGCGCCACAACCTGGCCCACTGGCGCGGAGAGGCGGGCAGCCCCCGCCGGGCAGCAGCCGATCTCGAAGCGCTGCTGGGCGACTACACGGCGTCCGCGGAGCCCGTGAGTGCAGATGCCCTGGTCATCCGCAACAGCCTCGCCCTGTGGCGCGGGCAGGCGGGGGACGCGGCCGGTGCCGCGGCGGACTTCGAAGCACTCCTGAAGGACTCCACGCAGATCCTCGGCCCCGATCACAGCGACGTTCTCAAAGTCCGGGGCAACCTCGCCCGGTTCCTCGGCGACGCGGGGCACCTGGAAGAAGCCATCGCCATGCTCGAAGAGCTCCAGGCCACACGGGAGCGCAAGTTGGGCCGCGACCACCGCGACGTCCTGACCACGCGCCACAACCTCGCCACGATGAGAGGCCGCGCGGGAGACCCAGGCCGCGCAGCAGCCGACTTCGCCGCGCTCCTGGAAGACCGCCTGCGGATGCTGGGCCCGGAACACCCCGACATCTCCGCCACCCGCACAACACTCGCCCACTGGCGGGCCCTCGCCGGAACAGCATCCCCAGACCGGCCCTGACGCCCCGCCGCAACCTGCGGCCGGGCCCCCGGGGCCGCCCCATCCGTCGCGATCCACCGTGGAGGCCCGGTGCCCAAGTCCCGCCGAACAGGACGAATCAAAAAGATCATCGGCGCGATCCGACCCGCCGACGTCAGAAGCGAAGCATCGGCCCCACGGCCGATCAACCCTGCCACGCCCGTGATGAACTCCGGCCGTGACCGGGACTGGGCATGGCGCTGCTCCGATCCCGAGGGCGGCTGGAATTCCTACGGGTAGAACAGCCAGGACCAGGCGAGGTTCGCGGCCGTCTGGTGCCGGGAGGCGGATGACCTCGTCGACGAACTGATCGACCGTTACGGTGCGATGTGGGTCTGGAGGACCCCGGCGACCCTGCTGACGCGGCTGCCGGACGTGGCGGAACGTGTGCGCGACCTCGCGGAGGGGCAACTTGTCGGCCAGCAGCACACCTACCGGGGCAATCCGACCTCGATCTACGAGCACGCCTCCCTCTGCGGCCCGTTCCACGCGACCCGGCAACGGCGGTCCTGGCCCGACCCGCAGCCGCAGCCGTGTCCCCTGTGCGGGCACTGGTTCACCGCCGGGCAGCTCAACCCCTGGATCCTGCGCCAGTTCGGCCCTCCCCGCTGGTGCAAGGAGTGCTGCCTCCGGGCCCGGAACGGCAACCCCGCCCCCTCCACTCCCGACGCCGCCCGTGAAGCGGTCACAGCGCTCGCGTCAGCCCTGGGCACCATTCCCGGCCCAGTCGTACGCCAGCACCCCGGTCCCCCTCGACCTGCCCGCCGACCGGCGCGACACGCTGGTCGCCGCGATGGCGGCCTGTCCGCCGGCCACCACTATCCGCGCTCTGCTCGGGGCGGCCAGCTGGCTGGAAGTCCTGCTCGACACGAAAGTCGTCACAGGCGCCTGGCGCCCAGCCCGCGGAACCTACTGCCTTGCCGCAGACGGCCACCCGTGCCGCTCGCTCGGAGAACGCGCCGTCGACGACTGGCTCACCCGCCACGGCCTCGCCCACGAACTGGAACCCACCTGGCCTCTACACCCGGGGCTGAATCCGAGCGGCCGCCTGCGCGCCGACTGGCGCCTGGCTGACGGCACTTACGTGGAATACGCCGGTCTCACCAGCGACGACTACCTTGCGAAGATCCACCAGAAGCGGCAACTCGCCCGAACCACCGGCATAGCGCTCGTCGTGATCACCCCGGCCGACCTCGCCGACCTGACCGCCCTCTTCGGACGCTGGCTGCAAGCGGCAACCTAGGCGTGCCCCGCTCCGCTGCAGCCTCCGGCTGCGCCGCGTCGCGCCCTCTGTCCGAGGTGCGGGTTTGCCCGCCGGTCCCGACCGCGACAATGCCCCCCGCCGCGCCGAGGAACGCCCCCTACATGACGCACCTGGGCTACGTCCGCCAGCGCCGCAGTCCGGAGGACGGCGAGATGCTGCTCAACGAGGCGCTGGCCAAGCTGCGCGGAACGATCTGACGGTGCGCCGGGCACGGCGCCGCGCGCGCTCGTGTCCTCAGCGGTGGCGGCTCGTACTCCAGGGGAGGCGGAAGTCCACCGCGCTGGCGGCGCGTCGCAGTGCCTCCTCCGCGGCTCTCCTGGTCTCGGAGAGTATGTCGCCGCGCTCGAGCACCAACTGGGCGTAGATCGGCGCATCGGTCCGCGCAGGGGTGTTCACCGTCGGGTGGGTCCTCCCGTGACGTGGGCGCCCGCACGCGCAGGTCCCAGATGGCCGTGAGTCTACGGGCTCGGCATCGGCCAGACTGCCGACTCCCGGCAGCGCGCTCCAGCAGCAGCCGCCCCCGACGCGTGGCCTGCTGGGCGTTGCGCATCCATGGGCCCGAGGGCGTGTGGAAAACCCGGGCGCTCCGACGGGCTGGCCTCCTACAGTCTCTGACATGGCTTCCGATCGTGAACTCGTCGCCCGTTCCGCTCGCAACGCGGTGCGGGCACTGATGAGCGGGCTCGCCCAGGCGGCCATCGCCGAATACTGGGAGAACGAGCGCTTCGCTCCGGACTCCGACTTCGCGGGCAGCGACGGAGGCGTGCGCAAGCAGACCTTCGATGCCTACGCGTCCACGGTGGACTGGACGGATGAGGACCACGTCAACCGGGCGCTTCGCGTGTTCGAGAGTCTGCTGCGGCGTGTGGACAAGGAGAGCCGCAGGTACGGCGGCGAAGGACTGCCCGCGGACACGGTCGCGGATCTGCGGGAAGCGTTCGCCCGCAGCGGTTGCAGCCTGGACGACGAGCTGAGGTTGCACGCCCCACGCGTCGCCGGCCTCGTCGTGCACACCGAAGCATTGAAGGACGCCTCCGGCATCCAGGCCGAGTTGGACAGGGTGCGCCGGTTCGGGGCCGAGTACCCTGACGACGCCATCGGCGCCGCCAAGCAGCTGATTGAGGCCACCGCCAAGTTCGTGCTGCTCAAGCGAGGACTACCGGTAGACGAACGCCTGGACGTGCCCGCGCTGGTCAAGCAGGCTCAGCAGGCCCTCCAGCTCCATCCGGCTGCACTGCCCTCCCCCCGCGGCGGGAACAGCCCCGACAACGCCGAGAGCATCAAGCGGGTACTCGGGGCCCTCACCTCCGCGGCCATCGGTGTGGCCGAGCTGCGCAACCGCTACGGGACCGGGCACGGTCGCCTGGCGGCCCCGAGTGGCCTGGGACCGCGGCACGCGCGCTTCGCTGTGGGAACCGCCGCCACGTGGTGCGAGCTCATGCTGGACACCCTCGCGGACCCGTCCGCACCCTGGAGATACGCCGCAGCGCCGAACCGGCCGGACGCGTCCCAAGCTTCCGCGTAATCCGCCGTCACACCCAAATGGAGTAAGCCGTGCCGCCGCTCGAGCCGCGCATCACCGAGGTGACCCGCAGGCGCATCACCGAGGTGACCCGCAGGCGCATCACCGACATGCTCACCCTCGAAGGCATCTGGTGGTGGGGCACCCTGAACGAGGTGACCTTCCTCGAGCGCCTCTACGACCTCGACGCGCTGCGCAGCGACGATCCCCGCTTCACCACGGCCCGCCAGGACATCGCCAAGCACTGCCTCGACAACGACGACTGGGAAGCCGAGTGGGTCTTCTCAGACGACCGGTTCGGCCTGAACGGTGAATCCCCCGAACCGCTCCTCGCCTTCCTCGCCGAGATGGTGCACCCTGTCGTCCGGCGCGACCGGGATGAAGTCCAGCGCCTGGTCCGGCTGCTCAACGAGATCCTCGCTGCCGACGGCTTCGAGCTTGTCCCGGCCCGGCTCATCAGCGGGCACCCCGTATACAAGGGAGGCAGCCGCGTGGCCTTCCACGGAGCCCGCCCCGACCTGAAGTTCGAACAGCGTCCCCTGCTGACCGACGCCCGCGTGCTGCACGAGCACCAGCGGCGCATCCGCGCCGGTCTTGAGAGCGATCCCGCGGCGGCGATCGCGTCCTGCAAGGAATTGATCGAGAGCCTGTGCAAGATCATTCTGGATGAGCAGAGCGTCGTCTACGCGGCTGGCGAAGACCTGCCTGACCTGTTCAAACGAGTGACCGACCTGCTCGGGCTGAGCGCTGATGCCGTCCCCGACGATGCCAAGGCCAGTCAGACGGTGCGGATGATCCTGCGGACGCTGACCACCACGGTGCGCGGACTGGCAGAACTGCGCAACCAGCTCGGCCTCGGCCACGGCCGATCGCGGCCCAGTCCGGCTCTGACCCGACACGCTCGACTGGCCCTGAACAGCACCGTCGCGGTCACCGAATTCGTTCTGGATACCTGGCAGAACCGGATCGACCGTGGAGTGCTCACCTCACCGACGTCGCCGTAACCAACACACCCCTGGGGCGCGCCGGGCGGAGCGCGACGGGAGACCAGCCCCTATGCGCCCCGGGGCAGGCTGTGTCCTGGCCCGTGTATCCGGGTATCCGGAGGCCCGCGTCAGGGACCTTGGACCAGGCGCCCGATCAGGTCCGCGACAAAATCCGCGGGGAGACCGGGCAGGTGTCCTGCCGTGGTCGCGGCTTCCAGCTCGCGGGTGACGGCCTCCCGCCACAGGTAGGCCGGCAGGTTCCGCGCCTGGGCGGCTCCCGCGCTCGCCTCGGCAAGCGATGGTGCGCTGCTGGGGCTGGCCTCGATGACGGCGATGGTCAGGAGCTGCGCGACGAGCGTCGCCGGGTCGGACGCGACCGCTGCGCCGAGGGAGGCGAGGTACAGCCAGGACACGAGTTGCTCCGGCGCGTGGGTGACCACTCGGTTCGCGATCGTCGCCCAGGTCTCGACGGCGGCCGGGGGGCGCCAGGCCGCGGGGCGGGTCAGTGCGGTGGCGACCGCACCCGGGAGCCATTCGTCGGCCTCGGTCTGGGCGAGCAGCAGCGCCGGGTCGTGGGGCAGGTCGACGATGTACCCGGCGAGCCACAGGGCGTCGTCCGAATTCCTGGTATCCGGCGTGCGCTGCTCGGCGGTCAGGACGTGGGTGAGCGCGCGGGTGCCGAAGGTGGGGACGCCTACGGAGCGGGCGGCCTCCCGGAGGTACAGGTCGTCGCTCCACAGCGGCAGTCCGGTGGTGACGGCGAGCTCGAGCGGAGCGGCCCATGCGCCGTCGAGGTCCGGGTCCAGACTTTCGATGGTGCCGGCCGCGGGTGGGGCGCCCTCGAGCGCGCCCTGCGCCGCCGAGAGCGTGGTCACCGTCTTGAGCGTGGTCGTGCGTGCGGCTTTGAGCAGCGCGGACATCAGGGCGGACAGGTGGTTGCGGGCGTCATCGGTCAGGACGGTGACCCGGACCGCGGTGCCGTCCGAGGACAGGCCGGCGGTGAAGGAGGAGGCCTGGAGCCGCTGGACCGCGTGCTGCGTCAAGAGGAGGTCGTCCATGCACGCCTGAGGCATGTCGACGGCGGAGAACTGGGCGAACAACGAGTCCCAGCGGCCCGGCAGCAGGCTGGCGACGTACAACGCGCTGGGGTCGACGACGACCGGGCCGTCCAGCGCCGCGGCTGCGGCGTCCCGCTCCGACGCGGTGACCGTCGGGTCGGTGCTGCAGGCGGGAATGAGGCCGGCACCGCGCTGGATCAAGGAGAGCATGTAGGGGCGCTGGATGCTGCTCGCGATCAGCCCGAGCGCCGCGTCGCCGTCGCGGACGGCCTGGCAGATCTCCTCGTGGGTCTCACTCAGGTCGGCCTGGTCCGACAGGATCCCCCGCAAGGCGGCCGGGTCGGGGATCCCGGCCACGGTCCTCGGGCTGCCCCCGGGATGGCACTCCTGAAAGTCGGCGGTCGCCCCGGCGGCGCGGGAACGCAACTCAAGGAGCTCGGCCGGCGAGGGATGGGGCGCCCACGGGGAGCCGAAGCGCGCGCTGTCGGGATCGTGCGCAACGGCCAGGGCCAGGTCGACGGCGTCCAGCGCGCGGGCGACGACCAGGTCGTCGTCGGCGAACCGGTCGCACAGGTCCAGCATCGCGTGGGCGCCGCGCGGTGTCCACGGTTGCCGGGCCGTCAGCGGAATCCAGATCAGGGCCTCCATCCGCTGGATGGGTTCGACCTGGAACCGCTCGCACACCTTCCACGCCTCGTCCCACAGACGCAGGTTGTACAGCGCGCCGATCCGGCACCAAACGAAGTCGTCGGTCAGCGGCTCGATGCCGGCCAGGGCCGCGGGCCCGGCGCCGGGGTGGGCGCGGGCGATCTCGTCCAGGCCACTCAGGGCGTGCTCGGCGGCACCACTCCAGTCGGCCTCCGTGTTGGCCTGGCGGATCAGGCCGTGCAGAAGCCGCAGCCGGATCTGGTGGGGTGTGCTGGGTCGGGTGAGCAGCCGCAACGCCTGGGCGCGGGCGGCCTGGTGGTCGTTCGCGCGGCGCAGCACGTCGAGCGCGGCCAGTTCCAGGTGCGGGTCGGAAAGACGGGCGGCGCCCTGCTGCAGGATGGCCGCGGCCTCATCCGGGTTGCCGTCGGCTTCCGTGATATCGGCCAGGCACAGCACAGCGTGCACACTGGATCGCAGGTACGGGCGCAGGAACCGCGCCGCGTCGGCCGAGTTGCCGCGGCGGTGGTGGGCCTTGGCTGCCATCACCGCGTAGACGTCCTCGCGCACCGTGCCGGCGGCCCGCAACTCCTCCAGCTCTGCCACCGGCCACTGGCCCAGGTCGGTCAACTGCTGCACGGCCACGAACCGCAGCTCGTCCGTGGTCGCCGCCCGCAGCGCCTCCTGCCACACCGGGACCTGTTCCTCGACCGGTGCGCCGGTGGCCGTGACCCGCATGGCGGCGAGCTCGGGCCCGTGCACCGGGGAGGTCGTGGTCGAGTGCTCCGTGAGCGCGTCGCCGAGTTCGATCCGGCCGTCGCGGTAGGCGATGCGGGCGGCGAGCGCGGCCAGGTGCGGCGCCACCGCTTCCCGCTCGGTGGCCTCCCCGTCGGGCTCGGGCAGGGCAACAGCGAGGGCTGCGTCGACGTCCGGGAGCAGGATCCGCGCGCGCAGCAGCACCTCGGCGGCCACTTCGCTGGGACCGGCCCAGCGACGGCGGTCCGCCCGCGCTTCCTCCGCCAGCCGCACGGCGCGCCGCAGATCGCTGTCGCGACTGGCCGAGACATGGGTGTTGAGCCGTTCCAGCAGGACCTGGGCCACGTGGACCTGAGCCGTCGCGCTGCCCGGACACAGATCCAGCGCAGCCTGGTAGTGCTCCAGCGCCTCGTCCAGGTCCTGGCGACCCCGGGCCTGCTCGCCCAGGAACAGCCGCGCGGTCGCGTTCCCCTCCCAGTCCGCGGCAGCCTGCTGGGACAGCTCCGCAGGGACGGGAACCGGCCCCGGCCTGCCCGCGTGGTCCAGCACTGCCAGCCCGACGGCGGCCAGCACCCGCCCCTCGTCCGACTCGCGCACTGCCTCCAGCGACGTCCGCGCCCGCTGAGGATCACTCGCCATCTCGAACAACCCGGCGATCGCCCGCCAGCGGTCCCCCGGGGCCGCCCCGGCATCGGCGGCGCGCCGGTACGCCTCCGCGGCCCCGTCCGGCAGCGTGTGCTCGTTGGCGTAGCCGCCGACCGCGAGCCACACCTCGTCCTGGTCCGGACCCTTCCACACCGTCGACTTGTCCGTGTGGCCGGAGAGCCACCGGGGAGTCCGATTGAGCAGTAGCTCACACGCGGAGTCCGGGTTGTTGCGCATCTGAGCGAGCGTCGCGGTCAGCCGCTCTATGGGGCGGCGCGCTTTGAGGTCGGGGCCGGGGACGCTGGCGTGCAGGCGGGCGAGCGGTCCGACTGCCTCCCGGGGCAGCATGCCCAGGTCGTCGTAGAAGCTGGTGAGGGCACGGTCCCCACGCGGGCGCGGCGCGTCGGCCAGCGCGGAGAGCGCAGCCAGGGATCCGTCGCCGAGCACCTGCTCGCGGGGCACCTTGATCTTCCAGCCCTCGCCGGTGGACCGGACCGTGTCGGTGGTGACGGCCTGCCAGTACGCGGTCCGGCTCTCCAGATCGACCAGAACGATGATCACGGGGAGGTCATGGTTGAGCCAGTACTGCCGGTACTTGTCTCCGAAAGGAAACCACCAGCCGTTGCCGGACGGGGTTCCGAAGAACGAGGGGCCGGTCTTGACCTGCGCGGCGATGTGCCGCCCGGTTCCCTGACCGTGAGTGGCCACCTCGACGTAGAAGTCGACGCCGATGTCGGTGTCCTTGATCTCCCTCGGAACCCAGCCGGCCTCAAGGAACAGCTCCTCGACGAGGGTAGCCCCCCGGCGGCCGGTGATCTCTGTGGTGGCGACGTCCATCCCGCCAGTCTTCCATCCAGCAACGACACTTCACGGGCCGTAGAGTGTCGCCGGCGCTCAACCACGGTCGACGCGGGTTGGCGGCGGGAAGAAGATCGCTTGATTGGCGTTCAGGCGCTGTCGGGCCCCGTCCTCGTCCATGGACCACAAGGCGGCCAAACGTGACACGAGGCTGGAGAGGTCGGACGGGAGGCTCGGCCTGCCGTGGTGGCGGGTGAAAGGGCCGTCGGTTTCCAGGAGTACGCGATCGGGCGGGATCTCCTGCAGCAGTCGTTGAGCCCGCGCGGAGGCGATCATGGCGGGGTTGACCGAGAACCAGAGGTCGGCGGCGACGGCTTCCTCCACCAGCCCCACTGGCCCGGTGTACCAGTGCAGGATCGCACGTGGGGCGCGGGCTTGAGCCAGCTGCTGGATGGTTTCGCGTTCGGCGCCGCGGCTGTGGATCGTGAGGGGGAGTGTGGTCGTGCGTGGGTCGGACAGGATCCCCTCGAAGATGCGGAGCTGGGCGCGCCGGGAGGGTCGGCCGGCGGGGGAGAAGTCCAGGCCGATTTCGCCGATCCAGGAGGCGTCGGGCAGGAGGCGCAGGAACCGGGCGAGGTCGGCGGGGGTGAACGAGGCGGCGTGCAGGGGGTGCATGCCGAGCGCGGCCACGACTTCGGGGCGGCGGCCGAGGCGTGTGCGCAACACTCGGTACTGGCCCGGGTCTTCGGACACGGCGACGATTCCGACGCCAGCCGCGGCGGCCTTGGCCATGACGGCGGCAGGGCGGTCGTATCCTGTCAGGTGGCAGTGGGTGTCCCAGAGTGCGCTCACGCCCTCTCCAACTGCTCGGCGAGCGCCCCGGCCGCTCCGGCGGTGAGCCAGGACCGTACTTCGGCGCTGCCGCGCCGCCAGAGATCCAGGAACGCCAGCCGCTCTCCTGAAGGCAGCGGCCCGTTGCGCAAGACGTCCCGGTCCGGGCGTCCCGGCCGGGTACCGATGACGACGGCGCGCAGGTCGGCGCTGCGCTCCGAGTCCGTGTCAAGCAGGGCGGGGTCGCACAGGGCGTCCCATGCGTAGTCGTCCGGGCTGTCCCATCCGGCGCGGGCCATGGCCGCCCTGCGGATCAGACAGGGGAAGCAGTAGCCGCAGTTGCCCTGTGGGCGGCGGGCGTAGCGGGCGACCTCCGGGTGGGAGCAGGAGACGCTCAGGGGGGCAAGCTCCCGCAGCAGCTCCGCGTTGCGGCTGGACGCCAGCATCTCGCCCTTGGTTGTCAGCCGGTAGGGGTTGACCAGCGGATTGTCGACGCCGGCCGCCCGGGCGGTCTGTTCGAGCAGGCCCAGGAAGTGGGGGTGGGTGGTGCGGGTGCTGAAGCTTCCCGACCGTGCCGGGGTGAGTGGGACGTTGACGCCGATGTAGCCGTTCTCGGGAAGATAGACCGGGACGGTGAGGCCCAGGGACGACGCCAGGGCCAGCGCGGAGGTCAGGAACAGCAGCGACCGCGAGCGGCTGGTGGTCTCGCGCCCGGGGGGCAGCGGCTGCTCCTGGGCGGAATGGTGCGGAGCCGGCCGCAGGAACAGCGGTTGACGGCGCACCCTGGGCCCGTAGTGTGCACGGAGCCTGCGAAACAGCCGGGCCTGCGCGCTGGGTGTCTGCCCGCCCTCGTAGTGGGACAGAAGCAGCAGTCGCCGCTCAGGGTCCTCCTCGAGGAGGTCGACGACCCCGCACAGCGAGTCCAGCCCGCCGGAGAACAGGCACACGGCGTCCGCTTGCAGCGACTCGCGCTCCACCAGTCCGCGAGGGGTATCCGTACGCGTTCCGGAACGGGGGTGTGCGCGGATGTCCCACCGGTCTCCGGTCAGGAAGCCGAGCGCTCGTTCGGCCTCCTCGCGAGGCCAGGCATCGGGGGCGTGGGCGGGCAGGCGCAGGCCGATGTCCCGGGTCCACGCGTCGGCGGTCTCCCGCCGCTCGGCGATGCGGTCGGCGCAGTAGGCGGCGACGCCCAGGAGTAGCAAGTCGGCCGCAGCTGGCGGGGGAGCGGTGTTGGAGAAGAAGCTGGCGTTCGCCTGCACGGTGGCCGCGGCCGAGCCGGGGGCGAAGTCCAGGAGTACCTCCCCAGGTGCCGGGGCGTCGGCGGACGGCAGGAGGCGTACGCGGAACACGCTCATGCGAGGCTCTCCAGTGTGCTGTAGGCGACCTGCATGGCCTGGTCGGCGATGTCGCGGCCTTGCGGGCCGTTCCAGTTGACGGACAGCGGGTCGGGCGGCAGATTGATGACGACGCAGTCCTCGATGACCTGACGCATCTGCCGGTCGGCGCGGTGCGCGGCGGCCGGGTCGGTGATGCGCCCGAGCCGTTCGGCGATCACCGGGATGCGGTTGTAGAGGTAGTTCGTCAGGAACAGGTGCAGCAGCCGTTCGATGTCGTCACGACCTGCCCGGGTCTGCTGCAGTTCCTCCCACGTGTCGGCGTCGCCGAACAGTTCCTCCAGAACATCGCACATCGCATCGCGGGCCGCCGCTGAGTCCAGACCACTGCCGTCACCGGACAGTGCGGTGACCAGCTCGTCGACGATCTCGAACCGGTCGCGGCCCACCAGGTCGCCGAGCGACGCCTCGCGCAGTGCCTGGTCCAGCCCGTTCGCGCCGATGCCGGCGAGCAGGCCGCCAAGCCGCTGGACACTGCTGCGCCCGACTGCGGCACCCGCGGCCGCGGCGGCTGCTCCGCCGAGGACCGGGACGTGCCGGGCCAGCAGCACCTTGGCAGATCCGGGGCTTGCGCTTCCTTGCCCGGTGCTGCGGAAGAACGAGGTGGCGGCGTACTTCAGGTCGGTCCACGCGCCGCCGGTGCCGCTGGTGCGGTCGGTCGACGTCCCCACCTACACCGACCTCCCCGGGGTGCGCAGCCCCGCGACGATCTGGCCGATCGCGTGGCCGCTGCTCTGCCAGCCGTCCAGAAGCGTCACGACCTCCGGGCTGGCCTGGGGCAGCCGACGCACGGCGGACGACACCTTCGCCCGAGGGATCCCGTCCAACGGGATCCTGCCCAGCGTGTGGCACACCGCGGCCACCGCACCCGGCACCTTCTCGGCCACCTCCACCGCGCTGTCCCACGAGTCGCTGCCGGGGTCGCGCAGTACGCGTGCGAGCAACTGCTCCATCAGCAGCGGCAGATCCTCGGCCGGCACTGTTTCGGCGACCGAGCGCACTGCGGTGCGCCGAACGGCGACGATCTCGGACTGCAACTGGACCAGAAGGCCCTGCAGCGCGGCCGGGAGTCGCGCAGCGGTGGCGGTGACGGTCAGCTTCGCGCGCGCATAGGTGAAGTAGGGGCCCAGGTCGGTACCGCCCAGCACAGGTTCCAGCCGCAGCCAACGCTCGATGTGCGGCTGGGCAGCCCAAGTAGCGACCTCCGGATCCAGCGGCGAGCTCTCCTCGGCCGGCCCGGTCTCCTCAACGCGGTCGCTACTGCGGCCCGGCGCCGCAGCCGCGGAAGCACGCCTCTGCCCGCGCGCAGGGGCGGGGCGGACGGAGCCCGTAGAGAGTGCCTGCCGCTCTGCCGCCGCCAGCTCGGCGACCGTGCCGCCCCCGCCTCGCACCTGCCAGTCGAACAGACGCTGGAAATCCGTCAGGTACTGCTCCTCCAAGACCATGAGCTTGGCCAGCACAGCTGCGTCCAGGTCCGTTCCCCGGCGCTGCGCGCTTCCCCGGCGCATGATCACCGAGTTCATGAAGCGCTTCAGCTGGCGGGGGTTGCCGCGCAGAGCGGCGCCGAGAAGCGGTGCGATGGAGCCGGCCCAGCCCATGTCGGTGAACAGCGCCGGCGGCATGTGGTCCCGGCCCAGGCTGTCTGCGGCCAGACCCGGATTGAGCGAGACGGCCAGGACGCTGTGGGCCCGGCGCTGCGCCACGTCGTTCAGGACGGTCGTAAAGTCTGATCCTTCCAGGTGCAGCTGAGCGAGGAGGAGCTGCATGTAGGTCTCCGCCTCCGGGGCGGAGAGCACAGGGATCGTGATCTTGACCTGAAGCATCTTCTCCAGGTACTCGGCGCCCAAGCCGGTTGCGCCGGGCCGGTCCGCGGTCGGATAGAACCTGTCGATCGCAGCCTCGACCACCTGGGGATGAGCGGCGATGACGTAGGCGGTCTTCTTTGTGTGCAAGAAGACGCGGATGCCTTCGAAAGTGTCGACGATCGTGCCCGGCAGACAGCGATCGAGGTCGTCGACGAGGACGATCACCGCCGTCACACCCTCCAGCGTCTCCACGAGCGATTCGAAGCGGGACCTGAAGGACACGACATCGGCCAAGACGTCGTCTCCGATCGCCAGGCCCGCATCCTCCGCGGGTGGCTGCTGCTCCGCCCGATCGAAAGCTGTGGCACCCATGGTGGCTACCTGTTGGGCGACAGCCTGGGCGAGGGGGGCGAGGTCCGGTTGGTAGTGGGTCGCGGCCAGCTGGGCGGCCGGTCCCACTCCGGCGAGGGCAGCCCGTCCGGCGAGACCCGCAGGTCGGCGAAGCCGGTTGATGAACCTTCGCAGGAGTCCGATCTCCTGAACAGCCAAGGCGTTGGATGCAGCCTCGGCCTGGAGCCGTTTCAAGATGGTGTCCATCAGCGCGATCTTGATGTCGTCATAGCCCTCGAACTGCCACGGGCTGAACGGCACCACCACATATCGCCCGCCGTCGGCAGGGCGCTCTGCTTCGAGGCGTGCCGCCAAGATCTTGAGCAGGCTGCTTTTACCCGATCCCCATTCGCCGAGCAGACCCACCGTCAGGGGCAGCAGCTGAGGCCGTGTGAGCGGCACCATCAACTCGTCGACGAGGAAGTCAAAACCGAGAAGATCCACATCGGCTTCGTTGTCTGACCACATGCCGCGCTACCTCAACTCTCGGCCGCCCTGGCCTCGGACACGTGAATGTGCCAGTGATCTGAGCGAGCCCCTCGCCGTTGAGCATACGAGCTCCCACCGACGCCACTCCTCACTGACTGGACTCAGGACACGCGCTCTTCGGCCGGGGCCTGCCGCAGTACGCAGACCCGGCGCGCACGGATTCGGACCCACGTTGCGATTTCTGCCATCCACTTCTCTTGCCCACATCGGTCACGTCGGGTTCCACCGCCCCCCGTTTATGAGCCGTGATCACGGTCCGCGTCCAAGACGACAAGCGGGACCCCAGCGCGCTGTGACTCGGGACAGGCCTCATGCTGTGAGGAGGCGCACCAGACTGTGCGTCATGGACACTTCCTCAGCTCACCAGGACCGTGAAGAAACAGAGCGGCTGAGCGCCGCGGTGGGGGTCCTCGCCGACTTCCTGAGCCGCCGGCCGCTCACCCAGGCCCTGGCCCACCTGGAGCACCGGTTGGAGGGCGCGGACGGGATGATCGTCGTGCGTGTTGTCGAGGACGGCCACATCGTTCCGGAACTGCTTGCCTCAGCGCTGACGGTCCGCGAGGGCCTGGGCCGGATCAACGACTTGATCCACGCCTGCGGCATCCTCCTCGTACTGCCCCACATCCTTGGGGAAGGAGAGCGCATCACCGTCCGTCCCTCGCTCGGCGCCGGCAACGACCCGAGCCGCCCGTACGACCTGGAGACAGACCAGCGCATCGCGGAGTTCAAGCTCGCTCGTTGGCGCGGCGCGGACGCCATGCGCAAGCGCCAGACCTTCAAGGACCTCGTGATGCTCGCCGCCGACACCTCCGGCCGCCGGGCAGAGCTGTTCGTGATCGGTCCTGAGCCCAGCCGCTTCCTGACTACCAGCACCTCAACTGCGGCCTGGGCCCTGGACCGCTCCCCAGGGGCACTGCGGACCTTCACCACCGTCTTCGGTGCGCCGAGCATGTCCGTCGCCCAGTTCACCGCGACCCATGCCGCGCACGTTCAGATCACCGATCTGCGGGAGCTTCTCCCCGCGTCCGTCGCGGCCCTCTTGCAGTGAATGTCCTCAGCATGAGGCGCCAGCCTCGCGAAGAGCCTCACTCACGCTCCCAAGCCGCGGCGACTCGTTCGACCACTAACGCGGCGCCAGCAGGGGAACGCAGTCCACGGCGATAGCCCCCTATGCCCAGACCGAGAAGGTTCAGCTGGTCCAGGTCTTGATCTGGGCCGCGACCTCGCGTACCGGGAGTCCGTCGCGGGCGGCCCGGGCCAGCGGGAGCACGGTGTCGAGACCGGGGCTGACCGGAAGCCCGCACGCGGTCAGGTACGCGGCGGTCACGGTGGCCGCGAACAGCAGGTTGCGGACCTCCAGGCTCGGCTGCCGCGCCAGTTCACACAGGAGCGCTGCGGCTTTGTGGTGCGGCCCGGGGTAGACCTCCTGGCCCAGGATCTCCGCGCGGTGCCGGGCCTCGGCGGCGATCGGCACGCCGTAGTCGACGACCTGGGGGTCCCCCGGGATCTGCTGCGCCACCGCCAGGATCCACGCGAGGTCGACCTTGAGGTTCACGCGGCGTCCCTCGGCGCGTCCTTCGGCAGCCCGTCCGGCAGGCCCGGGTACCGGTCCTCCCCGAACTCCGCCTCGAACCGCTCCGCGTAGGAGGCCAGGAAACCGGCGGCGCCAGCCATGAACGCCGCCCGGGACTCGTTCACGTCCTGCTCGATCAGATCGGCGACGTACCCCTGCAGGCTCAGCCCGCGCCGCTTGGCCCGCTCCTCGGCCGCCGCCCGTACGGCCTCGTCCAGTCGGATGTTGGTCTGCTTACCCATACCCCCAGCATAGCTAGTACCTGATACCAGCGACTAGCTTCGCGGGGGGTGTCGACCGGACGACCCGGCACCAGACAGAACCCCGAACCCCCGCACCCGCAACCTCCCACATTCACCCAATCTCGTTACACAATCCGGTCCCGAGTTCTGTACCCGACAGCTACACTGGCGTTACATCCCTCATAGGAAAGCCGCCCGGCACGGAGCGACAGCCATGGATCCGCTGCAACGCGAGCCCCCGGCAGTGGCCACGCCCTACCGGGGCTGCTTGTTCCTCGTGCCCGCTACTCGTGTTGGAGTCGCCCGGTGTCCGCTTCGCGTTCGTCCCACGCCGCCAGCCGCTCGGGTCCGACCGACACGGGCCACGGCCCGGACGCTGCTGCGGCCGGGGCGGCTGCGGGTCTGGTGCTGCCCGGCCCCGCCGATCCGGTCTGGCAGGTGGTCCCCGCGAACCTGGTCCAGGCTCTGGCGATGCCCGCCTACCAGTTGACCAACCCGGTCCGCGGCCACCTGGCCACATCGGCCGGCCGGAAGCTGAAGGCCGCCCTGTCCGCCGCGGTCCGCGGCCGGGTCACCGGCGCGTACTGGACCGTGCTGCTGACCGCCCCGCGATCCGCGTTCGGCGGCCCGACCAGCGGCCGGGCCGAGCAGGCCTACACCTGCCTGGAAACGATGGTGACGGACTACCTGCGGCCCGCCCTGACCGCCACCGCAGCAGCCCAGTACGCCGCCGGACTCGAACTCGCCGCCTCCGCACCCAGCCCGACCGCAGCAGACACCGCCGCACCCACCCCGACCACCGCTGATGCTGCGCCCAGCCGTGAAGCGGACCGCCTGGCCGAAGCCGTCGACGACGTCGTCGAGCACAGCGCGATCCTGTGCGTCACCGGCCCGGCACCCATCACCACCGAGGCGATCACCACCGCCAGCCAGCGACAGGTGATGCCCGTCGTCCGGCTCCGGCCACACCCGGTCAAAGACCGGGCCGGACTGATCCGCGCCTTCTACGCCGGACTCGGTCTCGAACACCAGCGCCCTCAACCCCGCTCACTGACCACGGCCGTGGACCTGATCGCCACCGAACTCCAGCGCAGCCAGCGCCTGGTGATCGTGCCCGACGCCGAGCACCTGCCCACCGCGGCATTGCAACAGCTCTACAGCCTGTGGTCCACCACGGCACCGGACCGCTTCCCCCTCATCCTCGCGGGCGAGGACCGCCTCCACACAGTCCTGGCACGCCCCGCACTGGCGAGCCTGAATTCGTGCGTGTTCATCCGGCACCGCCTGACGCCAGGGGCCGTCGGCGTCCCGAAGGCCCGCCCCACGCAACCGTCCACCCCGAACCTGGAGCACAACGTCACCACGTCCCCCGCCCCAAGCCCTGCCGCCCCGACCGCCCTCCCCGCCCATGACAACACCACTGCGCCGACCGGTGACCTGGGCGCGAAACTCCGCCAGAGCACCGAGAACCGGTCCGTTCTGGTCGTCATCGGCCAGGACCCGGCAACTGCGGCGATCTTCGCCGAAGCACTCGAAGCCTCGGCGCTCCAGCCCGTCAAGGTGGAGGCGACGACCCTCGACCAGCTGGTCTTCGACCTGTTCACGCAGCTCAGCCTCGGCAAGCGCCGCCCCCGCGACCCGGCTGCCGCCGTCGTCAAGATCACCGCCGAGATGCGCCGTACTCCCCACCCAATTGTTGTCGAGGCAGCCCACGACCTGCCGGCAGATGCGCTGCGCTGGCTCCACCTCTTGTGGACCAACTCGGCCTACCCGCTCGTCCTGGTCGGCGATGAGCGGCTGAGCGATCTCCTCAGCCAGCCCACGCTGTCCGGCTTGCGTAACCGCGCGACCCTCCACCAGGTCGTCCTCTCCGCATCCCCGTCCGTGCCCGCCGCAGAGCTTGCTGCCCCGGCTACGTCCGCCTCCACCGCGCCGCCTGCACCAGCGGTCCTCCCCACGCTCACTACTGCTCCGGCCGCGCCCGGCGCCTCCATGCCCGTCCCGGCTCCGGCCGCTGTGCCTGGCCAGGCCGACGCCGCGCCTGGCGCTTCCGGCATGGTCGCTTCCACCTCCGCCTCGGCTGCGCCGTCGGCTCCTCCCACCGCCGTCGCTCCAGCGGCCGCCGACCTCCCGGCCGCCTCCGGCGCCCTCCCGCCAGACCCCGTCCCGGCTGCCGCCGCCCCCGTCGTTCCGTCGGCTGTTGCTGGTCCGGCCACGTTGCATGAGGCCCGTGCCCGGCTCCCTGAACTGATCAAGTCCGCGACCGCCGGCACAGCAACCCCGCTCGCTCGCGGGACCGATCGCGCGGTCCTCACCGCCCCCGCGACTGCTACCGGTCTGGGCTGGGACCTGACCGGCGCGGATATCCACGGCACCGCGGACGCCCGGAAGAAGCTCGGGGACCTGATCCAGGCCGCCGCTGGCGGCCGTCCGCAGGTCCTGCGCCGTCATGTCACCCCGGTCGCGGTACTGCTCCCGGCCACCCAGGCCGGCGTCCCGCGCCTGCCCGCCGACTTCGCCGCTCCGTCCACCACCGTCCCGGCCGCAGCCCCGGCCCCGCCCGCCGAGCAGCCGGCTGCCCCGGCCGCCTCAGCGCTCCCGGCTGCTGCGCCCGTCCCGGCCCCCGCTGCCGTCCCGGCCCCGCCGCCCGCCGCCGCGCCCGCCGAGCAGCCGGCCCCGCCGCCCGCCGTCGCCGCGACCTCGGCGCTCCCGG
>Ga0302314_10004627_pt1 | contig 25242 bp, 24 predicted proteins | sample III_Palsa_N2_3_FD_200533 | JGI IMG/M metagenome (GOLD analysis project Ga0302314, IMG submission 200533) | Peat permafrost microbial communities from Stordalen Mire near Abisko, Sweden - III_Palsa_N2_3 | ecosystem: Environmental > Terrestrial > Soil > Palsa > Peat permafrost | place: Sweden... | reverse complement strand
GTACCACGCTTCGTTGATTTCACGTTGCCGCCATGGCGACGTCGACATGAATGCATCGAGGGCATTCGCAACGATCTGTTGCGGCATCTGGAAGAACAACCGGCGAACAGCTACCTGTTCGTGGCCGAGGATGCCGACGGCGAACGAGTAGGTTTCATCCATCTGCAGCGCACCGCTGATTTCTTCACCGGACGCAGCAACTGCCACATTTCCGACCTGGCGGTGGCGCCGCGGCACGAAGGCAATGGTGTGGGCCAGGCATTGCTCGCACATGCCGAGGAATGGGCACGCGAGCACCACTGTCAGCTGGTGACCCTGGCGGTATTTCCCGGCAACGAACGCGCCCGCGCGCTGTACGAGCTAAGCGGCTATGCGCCGGATTTGCTACGGCTGGCGAAGTCGGTACGGTAACGCGGCCGTAGCCCATAAGAACGAGCCTCGGTATACCCCAACCTACGGGTTGAGGCGCCGCGGTGAAGCTGCGCGTACAGCACGGGCATCACCAGCAGCACCAGTGGTAACTGCATCAGCATGCCGGAGATGATCGCCACGGCCAGCGGCTGCTGCATTTGCGAGCCCTGGCCCAGAGCCAGGGCCAGCGGCAGCAACGTGAGTATGGCCGCCAGCGTCGACATCACGATCGGTCGCGTGCGGTGGCGTCCGGCTTCGTGCAATGCCTCGTGCAGGGTTAGGTCAACAGACGTTTCCTGCAGTTCGGAAAAATAGAAGATGGCCACTTCAGTGACGATGCCGACAATCATCGTCATACCCATCATTGCCGAGATGTTGAGCTCGATACCGGTCAGCCAAAGCCCGCAAAATACAGCCGGTATCGCGAGTAACGGCATCGCCAGTATCGACCCGATCCGCTGTCGAGTGGCAGCGGTGCGTACGATGCACAGCCACACAACATCCAGCCGATGATCGCCAGAGTCGCCCACCACCAAGCGCAGCGCGGACGTGCGACAGCGGGGAAATGTTGCCACGCGACGGTGACATGCGGATGCCGGACATGCTGCATGCCGACAGCTTGCCGATTGCCGCTTAGTGGTTTCTTAAGAGAGCAACTTAACGCCTACCCAGCAGGGTGACGGATTCCATTGCCGGCCGCGCGTTGCGGGCGGAGTTGTAGGCGCAACGCCAATCGACGCTGCGCCTACATCAAGTCAGTTCAATTCCTGGTAGCGCTGCTGGCCGCTTCGGCCTGCTCACGCAGATCCAGTCGCTGTCCGAGACGATCAAGGTTGGTCAACGACAGCAGATGTGCGTAGATCCAGCCGAACACGCCTTCGCGAGCAAACTCGTGGGCGGTTTTCTCGTCCAGACTGCGCAGCTTTTCCTCGTCGACCACGAACAGGCCATTGAGGTTGATCGAGCGAGGCTCACCGCCGTCACGACCGGGCTTCTGCAACCTGACATTGCGCGAGATGAGCAAGTTATGCTTGTTCAGCTCCTGCATGAACCAGCGCGTGCGCGACACGTTCTGCTGGAACTCGCCCAGGAATTTCACCGCGTTCGCCAACAGATCGGTCTCGCTGCCGTCTTCCTTGAACAGGCGCTCACCTTCGACCGTATTGAAGCCCTCGTAGCGTTCGTCGAGGAACACTGTCAGATCTTCGCCGTCCTGGCCTTCCGGCTTCTCGGCCAACACGAACGGATAGCGGCGCACGAATGCGGGGATATAGGTGTTCGGTGCCCACTGTCCGTCGGCATCGACATAAAGGTTTTCTTCCTGGCGCAGGCCAAGCAACGCAATCGGACCCGCATCGGCAGCATTGTTGCCGGCGAACACGATCGGCAGATCGCGGGCGGCAACGGAGAATTCCGCACCGGTCAACGGCACCGAGTGGGCGCTCATCGCGAACTTCGCGTTCGGAATGCTCTTGAGGCGCAGATCCTTGTGCTCGGTACGGTTGAGCGGCACTGGACGCTCGTAGAAAATAACTTCAGCCACGTTGATACCTCACGCCCCGCCGTGCCGGGGTCGCCACCAGGCGCCCCCTCCCAAACCCGGCGTCGGGTCTATGTCGATTGGCAATCATATCAGCGCCGCCAGGTACCGGCGACCCGCCCGAAGTGGGACGGCCCGGGCATTTGAGCCTGCTCCGGGGCCAGCTTGCATGCGAATTGCAATGAAAGTGTTCTATGCTGGGGAAAACAGGCTTCTTGCATTGCCGAACCGCTCTCAAAGCCCAGGCTGAAGGACGATCTACATGCTGATGGAAGTGCCAAGCCGGGCCGATCTCAATGCGACCCGAGTGTTATCGCTGGACGCCGCCGGCCGCATCCTGGACTGGATCAGCTGGCAGGAAGCGGTTTGCCTGTACGTCCGCGATGCGGTGGCCTGGACCCTGGGCGACCCCTGCCTTACCGTGCATGGCGGCATGAATCGGATATTGGGCGCGCAAAGCCTGCTGCAGTTGCACCCGATCGTCGCCAGCACCGGCCACTGCCGCGATCACGCGATCGATCCGGCGCCAGCCCTGACCAACACCGCGCTGTTCGCCCGCGATCGGCACCTGTGCCTGTACTGCGGCGACCATTTCAGCCGCGGCGAGCTGACCCGCGACCACGTGCTGCCGATCTCCAAACACGGCAAGGACGAATGGGAAAACGTGGTCAGCGCCTGCCTCGTGTGCAACCTGAAGAAAAGCAATCGCACGCCGCAGCAGGCGCATATGCCTCTACTGGCGGTGCCGTATCGACCCAGCTGGGTCGAGCACCTGATCCTGTCGAACCGCAATATCCTGGCCGACCAGATGGAATTCCTGGTCAGCCATCTGCCGCGCGATCGCCGGCCGCACAACGCCTGAGTGCCTGTGTGAAGGGGCAAACGGGTGCCTGTGCCCGGGTCCCGCCCTTGCGTTGCCCTTGCCCCGCCTCGCCGCTGGGCCAACAATACGCCAATGATTGACCTTGCCCGCTACCCCCATCTGGCGCAAATCGACACGCCCGCCGACCTGCGCCTCGTACCCGATGACGAGTTGACCGCCGTCGCCGACGAGCTGCGCCAATACCTGATCGAGGCGGTCGCCAGCTCCGGCGGCCATTTCGGCGCTGGCCTGGGCGTGGTGGAGCTCACCGTCGCGCTGCATTACGTGTTCAACACGCCAGACGATCGTCTGGTGTGGGACGTCGGCCATCAGTGTTATCCACACAAGATCCTCACCGGGCGCCGCGAACGCATCACCACGATCAAGAAGAAGGACGGCCTGGCGCCGTTCCCGCGTCGCGAAGAAAGCGAGTACGACACCTTCGGCGTCGGTCATTCGTCCACGTCCATTTCGGCTGCCCTGGGCATGGCGATCGCTGCGCAGCGCAAGAACGACCATCGCAAAGTGGTCGCCGTGATCGGCGACGGCGCGATGACCGCCGGCATGGCATTCGAGGCACTGAACCACGGCGGCGACGTCGAGCCGAACATGCTGGTGGTATTCAACGACAACGGCATGTCGATCAGCGAGAACGTCGGTGCGCTGACCAAGATGATGGCCCGCGCCATGGCCAGCCACACGCTCAACCAGTGGCGCGAGCGCGCGAAGAGGGCGATCCCGAAGCAGTCGCTGTTCGGCCGTTTCTTCAAGCGCTGGGAAGAACACGCCAAGGGCATGTTCGTGCCCAGCACGTTGTTCGAGGAGCTGGGCTTCCATTACACCGGCCCGATCGACGGCCACAACATTCCGCAGTTGCTGCATGCCCTGCGCACGGTGAAAGACTTGCCCGGTCCGCAGTTGCTGCATGTGATCACGACCAAGGGCAAGGGCTACGCGCCGGCCGAACAGGCCCAGATCGAATACCACGCGGTCGGCCCGTTCGATCCGCAGGCCGGACTGGTCAAGAAGAATGCACCTGCCAAGCCGACCTACACCGACATCTTCGGCGACTGGCTATGCGATCAGGCCGCGGTCGACAACCGTCTGCTCGGCATCACGCCGGCGATGCGCGAGGGCTCGGGTCTGGTGCGTTTCTCCAAGGAATATCCGCAACGCTATTTCGACGTGGCGATCGCCGAACAGCATGCCGTGACTCTGGCGGCTGGCATGGCCTGCGAAGGCGCCAAGCCCGTCGTGGCGATCTATTCGACGTTCCTGCAACGTGCCTACGACCAGGCGATTCACGACGTCGCGCTGCAGAACCTCGATGTCACGTTCGCGATCGATCGCGCTGGCGTGGTCGGCCCTGACGGCGCCACGCATTCGGGAAGTTTCGACCTCACCTTCCTGCGCTGCCTGCCAAACATGGTGATCATGGCGCCGGCGGACGAAAACGAATGCCGCATGATGCTCAGCACCGGCTTCCAGTATCACGGCCCTGCCGCGGTGCGCTATCCGCGAGGCAGTGGACCGGGCACGGCTATCCACAAGGACCTGGACACTTTGCCGATCGGCAAGGCCGAACTGCGTCGGCGCGGCCACGGCCTGGCAATCCTGAGCTTCGGCACCATGCTGGCGCCAGCCGCGACAATCGCCGCCGAACTCGACGCCACGCTGGTCAACATGCGTTTCGTGAAGCCACTGGACGAGACGCTGATTCTGGAGCTGGCGAAGCACCACGATGGCTTCGTCACGCTGGAAGACAATGCGGTAGCCGGCGGCGCCGGGTCTGCCGTGGCCGAGTGCCTGGCGGCTCATGGAATCAGTCTGCCGATCCTGCACATCGGCCTTCCAGACGTCTATCTGGAACACGGCAGCCGCGACGAAGTATTGACGATGGCCGGGCTTGACCTGCCAGGCATCCGCAAAGCCATCCATGGCCGCTTTCCACAACTAGCCTCGATCAATATTGCCAGCGCCGGCTAAGGCAGCGCTCGCAGTTTGACTATCGACGCCCCGCCTTGCGCGGGGTGTCTGCTTTTGCGGTCAGCGCCGACCGCCGCTGACCCGATCGCGCTGCTCCAGATCTTTCGCGGTAAATACGTCCGTATAACCAGCCGAATGCAGCAAGGCCCGCGCGGCGTCGGCCTGGTTCCAGCCGTGTTCGAACAGCAACCAGCCGCACGCCTCGAGACATTCCCGTGCGTCGTTGACGATGCGGCGGATCGCATCGAGGCCATCGCCCCCGGAGGCCAGCGCGCCGCACGGTTCAAAACGCAGGTCACCCTGACCGAGATGCGGATCATCCAACTCGATATACGGCGGATTGGAAACGATCAGGTTGAAGCGCTGACCGACCAGAGGGACCAGCCAGTCGCCCCGCATGAAAACGACATGGTGAAGACCAAGGCGCTGTGCATTGCGCTGCGCGATCGTGAGTGCATCCGTGCTGACGTCGGTGGCGGTCACTCGCGTCTTTGGTCGCTCCTGGGCGATCGCCAAGGCAATGGCACCGCTGCCGGTACCCAGATCGGCCACGGATCCGTTGGCCTCGAACGGCAACCGCTCGAGTGCCAACTCCACCAGCAGCTCCGTTTCCGGTCGCGGGATCAGCGTCGCCGACGACACTTCCAGCTCGAACGACCAGAAACCGCGGCGCCCGGTGATATAAGCCACCGGCTCGCCAGCGGCGCGCCGCTCGATCAGCGAGGCATAAGCCGTCTGGACGTCCATATCCAGCACATCATCGGCATGCGCGATCAACCAGCTGCGTGGCTTGCCGATGACGTGAAGCAACAGTATTTCGGCATCGCCGCGCTCGTCCAGACGCTGCGTCGCGGCGATGATGGCGCTACGAACGTCAGTCATGGAGGGGACTAACCAGCTCGGTGAACGGCAGACCCAGCCATCCGATTAAACGACGAACCATGTACTTCTTCCTGTGAACCCTCGGGGCGAACACAGTGTAAGTGGTACACGGCGGGCATACAGCAGGACCGGCACTCTGCATCCCGCCACAGTAGCTCTCCGTATCTATGTCAGACAGAATCTTTCCAGCGGAATACCTATGCCATCCGATAGCCATCGTTCACCTCGCACTTTTGTCGCCACGATCATGTTGCTGCTCGGCGGCGGCCTGCTTGCGGGTTGCCAGGCGGCGCTGTTTGGCGGCCTCAACGCCAGCACAGGCAAGACCGACGTCGTGGTGCAGCGCGACGTGGTGTTCGACCCCTCGCACCAGTTGGCGCTGGATGTGTATCGCCTGCCTGGCGCGGAACACGCGCCGGTGGTGATTTTTTTCTACGGCGGCAGCTGGAAGTCCGGCAAGCGCCAATGGTACCACTGGGTCGGCGAGGCACTGGCCCAGCGTGGGCTCGTAGTGGTGATTCCGGATTATCGACTGTGGCCCAAGGTGCGGCTGGACGGTTTCATGCAGGATGCAGCGCACGCCGTGGCGTGGACACATGCGCATGCTGGCGACTACGGCGGCAACAGTGCGCAGTTATTCGTGATGGGACATTCGGCCGGCGCGCATATCGGAGCCCTGCTCGCCACCGACGCGCACTGGCTGAATGTCGTCGGCATGCAGCCGCGCGATTTGTCCGGCTTCATCGGCCTGGCCGGACCGTATGATTTCCTTCCACTGAAAGATCCCGATTTCATCGACATGTTCGGCAGCACCCATGACGCGCAGCTGCGCTCGCAGCCTGTGCATTACGTCAACGGCGACGAGCCACCAATGTTGTTGCTGCAGGGAACCACCGACAAGATCGTATGGCCGCGTAACGCACAGTCACTGGCCAGCGCCATGCAGCGTGAAGACGAGCCAGTCGAACTGAAGATGTATCCGGATATCGGCCACATGGCGATCCTGTTCGCGTTGTCGCGGCCATTTCGAAGCAAGGCGCCAGTACTGGACGATGCCGTCGACTTCATCCACGCGCGGGACGCGCAGCGCCATCAAGCGACTGCCCTGTCGACACCATAAGAAACGCCGGGCGTTGCCGCCCGGCGTTTCTATGGGTCGTCCAGACCGAAGGCAGCAGCGCCACCGCCTTTGGCTTTAGCGATCCATCAGTGCGCCGCGTCGATCACCGTCGGATCCTGCTTTGCCTTCAGCGCGCTGCACAGCTGGATCGATTCGCTGGTCTGTGCGAGGCCGCGGTCGATGCCGTCGGCATCCTTCATGCGTGACTTGAAGAACGCCTGCAGACGATCGTGCTCCGCCTGCGAGCAACCGCCGCCTGCCCCCAGACGTGGCAGGTAGCCGCCCGCGAAGCTGCCAGTGCGGGTCAATACCTGCGGGTAGTGCGCGGTAAACCACTGCCACATCGCATCGCGATCAGCTTCAGTGTCGCGATCGCCCATCAGCAGCATGGCCATCTCGCCCACCTTGACCTGCTTGTCCAGCGCGAAGTTGCGCACCTGCTCAGCGGCTGCCGGATCGCGCACGTTGGCCAGCCCAGCGAGGATGCCGTTGCGCAACGCGGCATCACTGGTCTTGGGCAATTCAGCGATCAACGCATCGACCGCCGGCTTGCCTTGCTCCTGCACGGCCACGCCCAGTGCGTCACCGAGCAGATCCGGATCAGCCGCCGACAAATTCAGACGGCCATCCGGTTTCGGCTTGAGCGCCGCTTCACCCTGCTTGAGCAAGGCCGCGCGCACTTCGGGTAGTTTGAAATCGAGCGCCAAGGCGCCAGCCAGAGTGCTGCGCAACAATGCTGCATCTTCCGACTCACCCGGCTTGCGCTGATAGCCAAGCTGCTCGAGTCGCGGCAGGTAGGCTTGCTTCACCCACGCGGACAACCGTGCGCGCTGGGCATCGGTAGTGGCTTCGTTCTGATAGATCCATTCCAGCTGGCTCAGCGGCGCAATGGCCACGGCGCGAATCTTCGAAGTCGTCAACGGCTGCAAGGCGGCCAGCACGTCAGCGGCATCCAGATCGCCGTGACGGAAGCTCGCGTTGATCGCGTCGGCGTAAGCAAGCTGCTCGGTATCGCTGAGCTTGCCAACTTGTTTGGTCAGGCCGCCAAGTTCGCTCTTGCTCAGGCTGAAACGGTAATAGCCGTTGGCGTTGGCATTCGGCATGATCCACGTCGGGTTGCTGGCACCGGCCAGCACCATCGAGCCGCTCGCCTTGTCGAGCATGTCGCAGCTGATCTTGCTGCCATCAGCCGTGCCATAACGCACGCACACCGGAATGCCCCAGATGCGCGAGCTGTCGCCGGTGCTGCCGATCGGCAGATAACGGCTCTGGGTCAGATTCAGCACGGTCTTGCCGTTGCTCTGCTCGAGCGTGGTCTTTACGTACGGCACGCCGGACTGATTGAGGAAGCTGTTGAAGGCGCGCTTGAACGCCTCGCCCTTGCCTGCGGCAGTGGCAATCGCCGAGACCAGGTCATCGGCATCGGCATTGCCGAATTTGTGTTTCTGGATATACGCCTGCATGCCCTTCTGGAAGGTCTTCTCGCCAACGTAGTTCTCGAACATGCCGAGCACGCTGGCACCCTTCTGATAGGTGATGCCGTCGAACGCGGTCTCGATGTCGCCATTGCCGGTGATCGGCTGACGGATCATCCGCGCACTGACCAGGCTGTCATTGCTCATGGCGCCCTGCGCACCCACCACGCGATCGAGATCGGCGCGGTACTCCGGATGCACTTGCATTGTCACTTTCTGCTGCATCCAGGTGGCGAATGCTTCGTTGAGCCAGATGTCGTTCCACCATGCGAGAGTCACCGTATCGCCGGTCCACTGATGCGCCAGCTCATGCGCGGTCACGTTGAACGAGCCCTGCACGTTGCGCGCCGGCGAATCCTTGTCCAGCAGCAGCAGCCAGTCGCGGAACGTCACCAGGCCAGCATTCTCCATCGCGCCAGCGGCAAAATCCGGTGCGGCGAGCACGTCGAGCTTGTCCCACGGATAGCCGAAGCCGTAGTAGTTTTCCAGCGCCTGGATGATGCTCGGCGTTTCACTCAGCACATGCTGCATGCGGCGCGCTTCTCCAGCCGACGCGATACCGCGCAATGGCAGCGGCTTGGCGCGATACGCATTCGGCGAAATGTCCGGACCCTTGGCGATATCCCACGGACCGACACCGAACGCGACCAGATACGTCGGCAGCGGCAGCGTCTGCGCAAACTGCAGGGTCTTCCAGCCGTCGCCCGCCGGGGTTTCCTTCACTTGCTGGGTATTCGCCACGGCGGTGTCGGCCACGGGTATGGTCAGGCTGATATCGAACGGTGTCTTGAAACCCGGCTCGTCGAAACTGGGAAACGCGAAGCGCGCGCTGATCGGTTCCATCTGCGTCATCGCGTACGGCTGACCCTTCGCGCTGACCTTGTACAGGCCCTGCAGTTGCGCGTTGAGTGGCGCGGTGTACTCGAATTGCAGCGACAGTTCCTGCGGCTGCAGCGTGCTGCCGAAATCGACCCGTACCACGCCGGCCTTCGGATCCACGGCGACGTACTTGCCGTCATGAACCTTGCCGGTCGCGTCGGTGATGGTCACCTTCGATACCTCCAATTCATTGCCATCCAGCCACAGGTGATCGGAGGCCTGGGTCAGCTTGACCTTGATCGTGGTGGTGCCGGAAAAATCCTGCTGCGCCGGATCGACCTTGAACGCGATCTGGTACGACTGCGGTACTGCCCAACGCGGCAGCTTGCCCTGCGGTGTTTGATCGACGGCGGCGAACGCAGCGCCGCAACAGGCGGCCAGTGCAGTGAGGACGAGTGGACGGATGAGACGCTGCATGCGGAGCCTGCCTGGCTGAAGATAATCCTCCACGCTAGGCCAGCGCCGTTTTTTGCCACAGTGCCAGAAGGCATGCCGTTTTACGCTGCCATGCACAAAGCCCGGCCAACACGGACCGGGCCTGGGGGACATGGGCAGGCGATCAGCCGGCCACGTCAGCCTGCTCGAGGGCCACTGCGACAGCATGGATCACCGCAGCGATACGTGCTGCGCTCTGAATCGGTTGTGCCGACAAACCGTGCTTGCGCAGGGTCTTCTCATGCGACTCCAGACACATGCCGCAACCGTTGACCGCCGAGACCGCCAACGAGGCCAGTTCGAAATCAACCTTGTCGCCGCCCGGGTTCGCCATTGCGTTCATGCGCAGGTTCGCGCGCAGCGTGCCGTATTCCGGATCACCGACCAGGTGCACAAAACGGTAGTAGATGTTGTTCATGCCCATGATCGCCGCCGCGACCCGTGCGCCATTCAACTCTTCGGCGCTGGCATGCTTGGCGACTTCTTCGTTGATCGCTGCTGTCAATGGTTTGTAGCGAGATGCAATCGCCGAAGCGAGCGCGATCACCGCGATCTGTTTCTGGCTAAGTCCGGGCGCACCACCTTCGGTCAGCACAGACTCGAGGTTGAGACGCAAGTCCTTGGCATAGTCGGGCAACTGGCTTTTCAGATCGGCAAGACTCATGGGAAACCTCGGCAAACTACAGGCAAAAAAAACCGGCGGCGAAGCGAACCTCGCCGCCGGTGGGGAAGCCGCGCGTCAGTTGGGGAGGGGAGATCCCTGACGCGCGGGTCTTGCGAGTGAAACTTTGAACCAAGGCCGGCTCGAACTCAGGCGACCTTGAGGGTCTCTTCGCCCTGACTCCAGTTGCACGGGCAAAGCTCGTCGGTCTGCAACGCGTCCAGCACGCGCAGTACTTCGGCTGGATTGCGACCCACCGAACCGTCGGTGACGTAGACGAAGCGGATGATGCCTTCCGGATCAACCAGGAACGTCGCACGCTGCGCCACGCCGTCTTCGGTCAGGATGCCCAGCGCGTTGCTGAGGTCCTTCTTGATGTCGGCCAGCATCGGGAACTTCAGGTCGCGCAGATCCTTGTGATCCTTGCGCCAGGCCAGATGCACGAACTCCGAATCGGTGCTGGCGGTCAGCACCTGGCAGTCGCGGTCGGCGAACTGCCCGTTCACGTCGCTGAAGCCCTTGATCTCGGTCGGGCAGACAAACGTGAAGTCCTTCGGATAGAAGAACACACACAGCCACTTGCCCTTGTAGGTGTCGTTGGTGATCGGGAAAAAAGCCTTGTCCAGGCTCTCGATCGAGACGACGGAGGTGAGATTGAAGTGCGGGAACTTGTCGCCAATGGTCAGCATGTAGTGAGCCTTCAGGTTATGGAATCGGGGTGGAAGACACCCTGGATAGGTGACTTGCTGAACAAGATAGCGTCTGCGCTTGCATTGTTCAAATTGATTGTTACCATCATGTTCATAGCCACTGCCTATGGCTTGTGGAGCTGAATCGATGAATTTGCGTGATTTGCAGTACCTGGTGGCGCTTGCCGAGCATCGCCACTTCGGCCGCGCCGCCGAGGCCTGCTTTGTCAGCCAGCCGACCCTGTCCACCCAGATCAAGAAGCTGGAGGACGAACTGGGCGTGCCGCTTGTCGAGCGCACGCCGCGCAAGGTGCTGTTGACCGAAGTCGGTCGTGACATCGCCGTGCGTGCCCGCGATGTACTCAACGAGATCGAACAGATTCGCGGCGTGGCCCGGCGCACGCTTGATCCGGAATCCGGCACGGTGCGGTTGGGGGTGTTCCCGACCCTGGGCCCGTATCTGTTGCCACATGCGCTGCCACTGGTGCGCAAGGCGTATCCCAAGCTTGAACTGCTGCTGGTGGAGGACAAGACCGAGGCATTGCTGCGGCTGCTGCGCGAAGGTCGGCTGGATGCCGCCATCCTTGCACTGCCACTGCACGAGGACAGTCTGCATACCGAATTCCTGTTTGAAGAACCCTTCCTGCTGGCGGTATCGCACGATCACCCGCTGGCGCGCCAGCAGGGTCAGTTGAAGCTGTCTGACCTGTCCAACCAGAACCTGCTGTTGCTGGAAGACGGCCATTGCATGCGTGATCAGGCGCTGGAGGTGTGTCACCTGGCTGGCGCCGGTGAGCGCAGCGGTTTCCGCGCCACCAGCCTCGAAACGCTGCGACAGATGGTGGCGGCGAATGTCGGCATTACCCTGCTGCCGACGATGGCGGTAAAACCGCCGGTCGCTCAAGTCGAGAACCTGCATCTGATCGAGTTCAAGGGGACACCGCCAAGTCGACGGGTGGCCATGGTCTGGCGCAAGAGTTCGGCGATGGACGTGTTTCTGAAGCGGCTGGCGGAGGTCTTCAGGAGATTGCCCCCCGACCTGCTGAACCCCCACTCGGCGGCCACGCCGATCCTGGCCGCGCTGCCGCCCTTGCAAACGCGCAAACCCGCGCGCCAATAGTCGAAACGATACGTTCGATCTGCCGCTGTCAGTTCTACCGTCGCGATCGCACAACCTCGACCCGGTTCGGGATCACCCGCTGCCGGATCGAGGTTGCTTGTTGCTGACCCTTCGAGCCTTAAAGATCAGGCAAGATCGAAGCGATCAAGGTTCATCACCTTGGTCCAGGCTGTGACGAAATCGCGTACAAACTTTTCCTGCGCGTCTGCACTTGCATAGACTTCGGCCAGCGCTCTCAGCTGGGCGTTGGAGCCGAAGATGAGATCGACACGACTGCCAGTCCATTTGGCTGCGCCGGTCTGGCGATCGCGCCCTTCAAACGCATCCCTCGCGTCCGACACCGCCTTCCACTCCGTGCCCATGTCGAGCAGCTTGATGAAGAAGTCGTTGGTCAGTGCTTCCGGGCGCTTCGTGAACACCCCGTGCGGGGTTTGCCCCACGTTGGTATTCAGCACACGCAGGCCGCCAACCAGCGCGGTCATTTCCGGCGCGGTCAACGTCAGCAGCTGCGCCTTGTCGATCAGCAAGGCTTCGGACGATACGCGATAGTTGCCTTTCAGATAATTGCGGAAGCCATCGGCGATCGGTTCGAGCGCAGCGAACGATTCCACATCGGTCTTCTCCTGCGAGGCGTCCATGCGTCCCGCCGTGAAGGGAACCGTAACGGCGTGGCCGGCGTTCTTCGCCGCCTGCTCGATGCCTGCAGAACCGCCCAGCACGATCAGGTCGGCGAGCGAAACCTTCTTGCCGCCCGACTGCGCTTTGTTGAACTCATCCTGGATGCCCGCAAGGGTTTTCAGCACCTTCGCCAATTGCCCGGGTTGATTGACCTTCCAGTCTTTTTGCGGAGCCAGACGGATGCGCGCGCCGTTCGCGCCGCCACGCTTGTCGGAGCCACGGAAGGTGGACGCGGACGCCCAGGCCGTCGACACCAGTTGCGACACCGTCAGGCCCGACGCCAGCAGCTTGCCCTTGAGCGAAGCAATGTCCTTGTCATCGATCAACGCATGATCGGCTGCGGGAATGGGGTCCTGCCAGAGCAGTTCTTCTTTCGGAACCTCCGGGCCGAGATAGCGTGCCAGCGGGCCCATGTCGCGATGGGTCAGCTTGTACCAAGCCCGGGCGAAGGCGTCGGCAAACTGGTCGGGATGCTCATGAAAGCGCCTGGAAATCTTTTCATAGGCCGGGTCGATCCGCAGGGAGAGGTCGGTGGTCAGCATCGTCGGCGCGCGACGTTTCTTCGGATCATGGGCATCGGGAATGGTACCGGCACCCGCGCCATCCTTCGGTGTCCACTGATTCGCACCCGCCGGGCTCTTCGTCAGCTCCCATTCGTAACCGAACAGATTCTCGAAGAAGTTGTTGCCCCATTTCGTGGGCGTCGTTGTCCAGGTGACTTCCAGGCCGCTGGTGATCGCATCCGCGCCTTTGCCGGAGCGAAAGCTGCTCTTCCAGCCCAGGCCCTGCTCCTCCAGGTCCGCCGCTTCGGGCTCGCGTCCCACGTTGTCAGCAGGACCGGCGCCATGGGTCTTGCCGAACGTGTGGCCGCCAGCGATCAAGGCGACGGTCTCTTCGTCATTCATGGCCATGCGCGCGAATGTCTCGCGGATATCCTGCGCGGCGGCGACAGGGTCTGGGTTACCTTCAGGACCTTCCGGGTTCACGTAGATCAGACCCATCTGCACCGCACCGAGCGGATTCTCCAGGATGCGTCCGTGCTCGGTACGATCCTTCTCGCTGCCATGCAGCTCTTCGTCGGCAACGAGGACTGCCTCATCGTCGCCAGGCTTGCCCTTGCCGTAACGATGATCACCGCCCAGCCAGGTGGTCTCGGTGCCCCAGTAGACATCCTCTTCGGGCTCCCAGACATCCTCACGGCCGCCAGCGAAACCAAACGTCTTGAACCCCATCGATTCCAGCGCGACGTTGCCGGTGAGGATGATCAGGTCGGCCCAGGAAATTTTCCGGCCGTACTTCTGCTTGACCGGCCAGATCAGCCGGCGGGCCTTGTCGAGGCTGACGTTGTCCGGCCAGCTGTTCAACGGCGCAAAGCGCTGCTGGCCGGCACCGGCGCCGCCACGACCGTCACCAATGCGATAGGTGCCGGCGCTGTGCCACGCCATGCGAATGAAAAAAGGCCCGTAATGACCGAAGTCCGCCGGCCACCACTCCTTCGAATCGGTCATCACCGCAAGCAGATCCTTCTTCACGGCGGCCAGATCGAGACTGTTGAACTCCTTGGCGTAGTCGAAACCATTGCCCATGGGGTCGGATAGCGAAGAATGCTGGTGGAGGATCTTGAGGTTCAGCTGCTTCGGCCACCAATCGCGGTTTGTCGTACCACCGCCAGCGGCGTGATTGAACGGACATTTCGTTTCGGTTGACATGTGTTCTCCACCTTTGGTTGTTTGCAATCCAGTAGGGAGCGGCACGACGAATGCATTAGTTCTGACCAATGGCACCCAGGGTCCACTAATTTCTTGAAGAGCTAGGGATACTCCACCGGCAGCGGGCCATACGGCAAACCCACGATGCTGTTCCGGCCGTGGGGGAACAGGGCCGCGCACGCTCGCGTGCTCAGGATGTTGCGTTTGCTGTCCATGGCAGGCTCCTTAGGTTTGCGGCTGAGGGATAACTTTGCTTCAGCCGATCCCACCATCGGAATATAGATACCGTCATGATGTGTGTAAATTCGATTGTTCCAATCGGTTTCATAGCCAATGGCTATGATCAAAGGGCGCGCGGCCAGCCATCATCATGAAGCTGGTCTCGAACAAGCTGATGTCAATCGCAGATCTGGGGTGAGCATGCGCAAACTGTGGCTTGGGGCCGCTCTGCTGCTGGTGCTGTGGGGCGGGGTTTCATGGTGGCACAAACGACCGGTGCACCCGCCGCCTGGTGTCCTGGCGCCCGACGTACCCGAACAGGTGGATATCGACGATGGCGCGCAGCTACAGCGTGGCGATGTCACGCTGACAACCCGTGCGCACTTCACACTCACCGCGCGCGTGCTGTCCCGTGCGGACTATTCCTGGGGCGCCGACGCCAAGCTGATACCCGAGGATCTCGCGCTCGGCTGGGGCCGCATGTCGGACAGCAGCGTGCTGGCGAACATCGACATCAGCCAGTCCGACCGCTTCTACTACTGGCAGGTGAAGCAATTCCCGATTCCGCGTCGCGAGATCGAAACGCACAGCGCGAACATGCACATGATCCCCGCCGACGACGGCGTGCTGTACGACCTCAAAAAGGTTCGCCCGGGTGAAGTCGTTCACATCGAAGGTTTCCTGGTCGACGCCAGCCGCCCTGGCGGCTGGCACTGGAAAACCTCGATGACCCGTGACGATGTGGGAGCGGGTGCATGCGAGCTGGTCTATGTGGAGAGTCTCAGTATCGTCGGGCAGTGAATCCCTGCCCGCCTGCAGCGTGTCTTACCCCCGCACATCCTGCCCAATCGGACAACCCACTCCCGTTCCGCCCAACCCGCAATACCCATCCGGATGCTTGGACAGGTATTGCTGGTGTTCGTCTTCGGCGTAATAGAACGGGCCGGCAATGCAGATTTCCGTGGTAATCGGCTGGTGGCCCGCGCGATCGAGTTCGGCCTGATAGTTTCTGGCAATGGTTTCGGCGACGCCGAGCTGCGCCACGTTGGACGTATAGACGGCCGAACGGTATTGCGTGCCTGCATCGTTGCCCTGGCGCATGCCCTGGGTCGGATCGTGGCTTTCCCAAAACACTTTCAGCAATTTTTCCAGGCTGGTCACGGTCGGGTCGTAAACCACCTGCACCACTTCGGCATGGCCGGTCTGGCCCGAGCAGACTTCCCGGTAGTTGGGATTGGGCGTATAGCCACCAGCGTAACCGACGGCGGTGCACAGCACCCCGGGCAGGCTCCAGAACTTGCGCTCCGCGCCCCAGAAGCAGCCCATGCCGAACAGCACCATTTCGCCGTGCGGATAACTTTCGGTCAGCAGCGAACGGCCGTGCACGTGATGCGGCTGGGCGGGCATAAAGGGGTGCTCGCGCCCGGGCAAGGCCTCATCGCGCTGAGGCAAGCGATGTTTCCAGGCGCCGATACCAAACATGACCGTTCTCCGAAAGACGCTCTTCATCAACCCGTACCGCATTCGCGATGATGAAAGCGCGACTCAATAACGCAACAGACTGTGCAGCGGGTTGTCGCCCTGCCAACGCGCCCGTCCCTGCAGCGCGGCTAGTTCAATGACCACACTGGCACCCACGAGTTCGCCACCCAACTGATCGATCAGGGCACGTGCGGCTGCCAGCGTCCCACCGGTGGCAAGCACGTCATCGACGATCAATACACGCTCGCCGGGCTTCAGCGCGTCACTTTGCGCCTGCAACTGGTCGCTGCCGTATTCCAGCTGATAGTCGACCGTTTCAACCGGCGGCGGCAGCTTGCCCGGTTTGCGCAACGGTACGAATCCGGCGTGCAGTTTCTGCGCCAGCGCGGCGCCGAAGATGAAGCCACGGGCCTCGATGCCGCACACCGCCTGCACGCTGCTGCCCTGCCACGGTTCGGCGAGCGCATCGATACAGCGGGCGAAGCCGCCGGCATCGGCTAGCAAGGGTGTGACGTCGCGGAACATCACCCCCGGGCGGGGGAAATCGGGTACGGCGCGGATCAGTGCGGCCAGATCTTGCATGCGATTCGGGGTTCCTGGATGACGGCACTGTTCAGGTATCGGGTTCAGCAGGGTACGGCCACGGGATCATCGAACGCACCGTTTTCCCCGATCGCCAGTCGAGCCTCACTGAGCTGTGCTTCCACCTCACGAACGATAGCGCCGGCGATGGTCATGCTCGACTCGGGAACCATCACCGCGATGTAGTCCATTGCCGGGAGCTGGCCTACTGCGCCTGTGAGGTATTCGCCCGCGATGAACGCCGGAATGTCCGCATGTTCCAGCGCATCCTTCACCAGATGGGCGTCGAACAGGTTTTCGGCTCGGTAAATGATGTGCATGGGCGCACGCTACGCCCCCGCGCCATGCCGGGGCAAGGATGACGTTGTCCCGCCTGGGCCAGCCCCGTTCAGCCGGGCGCTGATTCAGCCCTCCCAGGCGCCCTGCGCTCGATGGTGGTGACAGGGTAAACTTGGATGTTCCGCCCCTGCACGCGAGCTTTTGCCTGATGTCGACTGAAAATCCCGCCGCCGCCCTTGCCACCCCGACAGCGGCCGTCGCAGGTCAGGATTTCATCCGGCAGATCGTGCGTGACGACCTCGCCACCGGCAAACATCACGCGATCCACACACGCTTTCCGCCGGAGCCGAACGGCTACCTGCATGTCGGCCATGCCAAGGCGATCTGCCTGAGCTTCGGCATCGCCAATCAATTCGGCGGCTGGTGCAACCTGCGTCTGGACGACACCAACCCAGGCAAGGAAGACCCGGAATTTGTCGAGGGGATCAAGGACGACGTGCGTTGGCTCGGATTCGAGTGGCACGCGTTGCGCCACGCCTCGGACTATTTCGAGGTGTTCTACCGTTCGGCGCTCAAGCTGGTCGAAGACGGCGTCGCCTACGTAGACGACCTGAGTGCCGAGGAGATGCGCGAATACCGCGGCACGCTGACCAGCGCCGGGCGCCACTCGCCATACCGCGATCGCAGCGTGGAGGAAAACCTCGACCTGTTCCGCCGCATGCGCGCGGGCGAGTTCGCCGATGGCAGCAAGACGTTGCGCGCGAAAATCGACATGAGCGCCGGCAACATCAACATGCGCGACCCGGCGATCTACCGCATCCGCAAAGTCACCCACCAGAACACTGGCGATGTGTGGCCGATTTATCCGATGTACGACTATGCGCACTGCCTGTCCGATGCGCTGGAAGGCATCACGCATTCGCTGTGCACGCTGGAGTTCGAGGATCATCGCCCGCTGTACGACTGGTTCGTCGACCGCGTCGATCTGCCGAACAACCCGCAGCTATGGCAGCCACTGGTCGCCGCTGGTCTGCCGACCCAACCGGCGAAGCCGCGCCAGATCGAGTTCTCGCGGCTGAATCTGAGCTATTCGATCACCAGCAAGCGCAAGCTGGCCCAGCTGGTCAACGAAGGCCATGTGGACGGCTGGGATGATCCACGCATGAACACTTTGCGTGGCCTGCGTCGGCGCGGCTTCACGCCAGCCGGATTGCGCTTGTTTATCGAACGCGTGGGCATCAGCAAGCAGAACAGCGTGATCGATTACGCGATCCTGGAGAACTGCATTCGCGAGGATCTGGATATCACGGCAACGCGGCGGATGGCCGTACTTGATCCGCTGAAACTCACGCTCACTAACCTGCCGGAAGGACACGAAGAAACATTGCGCTTCGCGAACCATCCAAAGGACGAAAGCTTCGGCATGCGCGATGTGCCGTTTGCACGCGAGCTGTGGATCGAACGCGAAGATTTCGCCGAAGTCCCGCCGAAAGGTTTCCATCGTTTGAAGCCGGAGGGCGAAGTTCGCCTGCGCGGCGTCGGCATCATCAAGTGTGAACAACTGATCAAGGATGCCGACGGCAAGGTGTTTGAACTGCGCTGCACGCTTGATCCGGAAACCCGTCATGGCATGCCCGGCGCCGAACGCAAGGTGAAGGGCACCATTCATTGGGTCAGCGCGAAGCATGCGGTGTCTGCCGAGGTGCGCATCTACGATCGCCTGTTCACAGTGGCGGCACCGGACAGCGAGGAAGATGGCAAGAGCTGGCTCGAGCATGTCAATCCACAAGCCAAGCGCGTCGTGCAGGCATGGCTGGAACCGGCCGCTGCCGCCGTGGAACCGGAACAGCGATTCCAGTTCGAGCGATTGGGTTATTTTGTTGCGGATCGGGTCGACCATCGCGCCACGGCGCCGGTATTCAACCGCACCGTGACGTTGCGCGATACGTGGGCGAAACAGGCCGGTCAATAGAAATAGAAGGAGCGAGCGCATGCTGCCCCTGCAGATCCATCTCACGCTGCCCCCATGGATGGATGAGGTCGCCGACATCGGGCGGCCTTATGCCAGCGACGAGGAGCGCGTTGGCCTGGCGATAGAACTGTCGCGCCAGAGTGTCGAGCGTGGTGCTGGCGGCCCGTTTGGCGCGGCGGTGTTCGATGCGCTCACTGGCCGCATTGTTTCAGCGGCGGTGAATCGCGTGGTGTCACAAAACTGTTCAGTGGCGCATGCTGAAATGATGGCGATCATGATCGCGCAGCAGCGATTGAACCGGAGTCGGATGAACGGTGACGACGGCCATTTTGTGCTGGCTACCAGTTCACAGCCGTGCTGCCAATGCTACGGCGCGATGGTCTGGGCGGGCATCGATGAACTGTTGATCGGCGCGCGCTCCGACGACGTGGAGGAACTGACCGAATTCGACGAGGGCCCGCTGCCGGCGGACTGGATCGGTGAACTCGAGCGCCGACGCATCGTGGTGCGCCGCGACATCCTGCGTGATCAAGCGCGCACGGTGCTGGCAGCTTACGGCACCAGCGGTGCATCGTATTGAGCCGCCTGCGCGCCTCGCTGCCGCTGATCCTGCTGCTGCTGGCGGGCGCGGTGCTGTTCTTTTCCGGCACATTTGACCGGCTGCATCCCGAACAGCTGGTCGCGCACCAGCACGAACTGCGTGGGCGTATTGCCGACCACCCCTGGATGTGGCGGTTGGCCTATGTGGGCCTGCTGACCCTGGTCACATCTACCGGGATTCCGGGCACGATTGTGGTCATACTCGCCGGCGGCATCGCGTTCGGCACCGTCGAAGGTACCGTGTGCTCTTCGATCGGCTTGACCCTGGGATCGCTGATTCTGTATCTGGCCAGCCGTTACGCGTTTGGCGCCGGCAGCAAGCATCCGCCCAAGGTCGTCGAGAAGCTGCACCACGGCTTCGAGAGCCATCCGGTGAGCTATACGCTGTTCCTGCGCTTCGTGCCGGTGGTGCCGTTTGGCATCGTCACGGTGTGTCTGGCCTGGCTGCGCTGCTCGCTGTGGTTGTTCCTTGGCGCTACCTGGGTGGGTGGCACCACGATGCTGTGGTTCGAAAGCTCGATCGGCTCCGGCCTCGGCGACGTCATGAGCCAGAGCAGCACCTTCGGCTTCGAGTTGTTCATGCATCGGGAAGTGATGTTGCCGCTGGCAGCGATCGCCGTGCTTGCGCTGCTGCCGCTGTTGATCGAGCGTATAACCCGGCGTTACCGCAGAGTGGTCAAACACATCGATTGAGCCGATCGTCGGCCCCATCGAGAAACTGGCGCCAGATGAGCTGCCAATCCGGCCATTTCGCGCTAGTGTGGGAGCTGCACCCGGGACGCGCAGACGCGTGCGGGGAGCCGACCGGCCTCGCTGCGCTGACGCGCACGAGGCGATGCAGGGGAGGTGCGGGGCGGATGGACAAGGCGACCAGCTCGTGGCCGATGCGGCTGTGGCAACGGACGTCGTTGACGCAGCGGCTCGCCTTTGTCGCGCTGGTGCCCACCCTGATCACCGCCGCCTTGCTGGTCACCCTGTTGACTCGTCATCAGTTGATCACACTGCAGCGCATGGCGCAGGGTACGGCGGATGCGATCGCCACACAGACGGCTTCGATCTGTGTGCAGCCGCTGCGCAACATGGACCTGCGCGAGTTGTTGGCGATCACCCATTCGATCGGCGACCTGCCGAATGTCACCCGCGTGCAGATCCGCACGGCCGATGGCCAGATTCTCGCCGAATACCGCGAGTCCGGCGACAAAGACGGCACGCTGGCGGTGGTGCACGATGTGATCGACCAGGAGCAGCCACAGCACCCTGTACTTGGTTCCGTGCTGGTGGATGTCAGCATCCACGATGCGATCGCCGCGCAACGGGAGAGCCTGCGCAACGCGCTGATCGCGCTGGTCTTGAGTTTGCTTGTCGCCGGGGTGATTGGCTGGCAGGTGGCGCGCTGGATCAGCTTTCCGTTGCGTCATCTGGCCGGCGCCGTGCGGCAACTGGGCGAGAGCGATCGCAGAGTTGCCGTCGTCGTGACCGATCGCACCGAAATTGGTGAACTGCAACAGGGTTTCAACCATGCCGCAGCGGTGCTGTACGACACGCGACGCGGCATGCAGCAGGAAATCGAACACGCCACCTTGGAACTGGCGAGCAAGAATGCGGCGCTGGAAGCGGCCAGCGTGGCGAGAGCGCGCTTTCTCGCGGCAGCCTCGCACGACCTGCGCCAACCGCTGTATGCGTTGACCTTGTTCTCCTCCGCATTGGCGGTGGATGAATACGATCCACTGCGACTGGACCGCATCGCGCATATCCAGGAGTGCGTGCAATCGCTCGATCATCTGTTCAGCGAACTGCTTGATCTGTCGCGCCTGGAGGCAGGCGCGATACAACCCGAAATCAGCGAGTTTCCACTCGACCAGATCTTTGCCGAGGTCAGCCGCAACTTCGACATGGTTGCCGAACAGCGTGGCCTGCGCCTGACCCTGCGCCAGAGCGGCATGTGGGTGCGCAGCGATCGCGGCATGCTGATGCGCATCCTCAATAACCTGGTCAGCAATGCCTTGCGCTACACGCACCAGGGCGGCGCGCTGGTAGGCGTGCGGCGCGACGGTGAAGAACGGATACGCGTCGAAGTGTGGGACACCGGCAACGGCATCGCCGTCGAACATCTTTCCAGCGTGTTCGACGAGTTCTACCGGATCGACGACCATCCTGATGTGGGATCCGATAGCGGCTCACATCCAGGACTGGGGCTTGGCCTGGCGACCGTGCAGCGACTGGCCGAGCTGCTCGATACCAGGGTAGAGGTGAAGTCGCGGCTGCGGCGCGGCAGCGTGTTTCATTTCCTGCTGCCGACCGTACCTGCGCAGTTGGAGCTGGTAGGTTTGGCTGACGAAACGCCAGCGGACCTGTCGGGCAAGCGTGTACTGGTGATGGACGATGATCCGGCGATTCTTTCCGGTATCCGTTATCTGCTGCGCAGTTGGGGCTGCGAAGTGGCCGTGGCCGAGGATCGACTGCAGGCGATGGAAGCGATCGAGGACTGGGCCGGACCGGCGGACATCGTGCTGTCCGACCTGAATCTGCGCGACGGCGAACACGCGCTGGAAGTGTTCGCCGCGCTGGATCGACACTATGAGCCCGATGGCGAAATACCGTTTGCGCGCCTGCTGATCACGGGCGAGACCCGTAGCGAACGTCTGCGCGAGATCGTCGCTGCGAAAATCACGCTGCTGCACAAGCCGGTCTCGCCACCTCAGCTACGCGCCGCCATGATGGCCGCCTGGGTTGCCGCCCGCTGCAATGGATGAGGCGCCGCCACAGCGATCACTAATCACCCGGCAGGCATGCTGGCGGTGCGCACGCCCTTCCATCCGGATCCGGAGTCACCGATGAAATCTTTGATCTTGTTGCTGCCTATCGTCGTGCTGGCGTCTTGGGCATCGAGCCCGGCCGCCGCCAGCACCACGCCGCCAGCGCCGATGTACGCCGTACAACAACGCATTCCGCTCGGCGGCACGGGGGGCTGGGATTACCTCAGTATCGACCCCGTCGCACACCACTTGTTCATCACCCGCAACGATCGGGTGATGGTGGTGGACACCGTCACCGGCAAACTGATTACCGAGATTCCCGGCATGAGCGGCGCGCACGGCGTCGCGCTGGCTCTCACGCAGCATCGCGGCTATGTCAGCAATGGACAGGGCAATAGCGTCAGCGTGATCGACCTGTTGTCGCTGAAGGTGCTCGGCAACATCCCGGTAAGCGGCCAGAACCCGGATGCGATCGTGTTCGACGCGACGACCGGTCACGTGCTGACCATGAACGGACGCAGCGATTCAGCCAGCGTGATCGATCCGGTCGCCGACAAGGAAGTGGCGACCATCAGTCTGCCGGGTCGACCGGAGTTTGCGGCGGTGGATGGGCGCGGCCATGGTTTCGTGAATCTGGAGGACAAGAACGAACTGGTCCGCTTCGACACGAAAACCAATACGGTGGAAAATGTGTGGAATCTGGCGCCGTGTGATTCGCCTTCCGGGCTCACTTACGACGCGACGTCCGCACGGCTGCTCTCGGTATGCGACAACAACCTGATGATCGTCACCGATGCCCATAACGGCCGCCAGGTCGCCAAGGTATCGATTGGCAAGGGCCCGGATGCGGCGGCATTCGATGCAAAGGCGCAACTGATCTACAGCTCGAATCACGACGGTACGCTGACCATCGTGCACGAGGACGACGCCGACCACTACACGGTGCTGGCCAATGTCGCGACCCAGCAAGGCGCGCGGACGCTCGCCCTGGATCCTGTTACTCACCTGGCCTATCTGGTGACTGCCGATCCCGCGCCACGCGGCGCCCCGGTCAGCGGGTTCACCCTGCTGGTCGTCGGCAAGCAGTGAGGTGAGGCTTAGCCACGCCACGAGTGGGTAGCGTGGGCAAAAAAAGAGCGCCCAAGGGGCGCTCTGAAGACTGGTGGGCCGTCCGGGATTCGAACCCGGGACCAATAGATTAAAAGTCTACTGCTCTACCAACTGAGCTAACGGCCCATCATTTTGAAAGCCAAGCCGTCAATTTTACGGGCTGGGCGGCAGCGGCACAAGCGAGACCGCTCAGACGTAACGCGTCGGATCAGGCAAATTCGCTTCGCGAAAGCCCTGTGCGCGCAGACAGCACGCGTCGCAGTGACCGCAGGCACGGCCTTCGCTGTCGGCCTTGTAGCAGCTCACGGTGACCGAGAAATCGATGCCCAGGCGTTCACCTTCGCGCGCGATGTCCGACTTGCTCATGCGCATCAGTGGCGTGTGGATGCGGATACCGGCGCCTTCGACACCGGCCTTCGTCGCGACATTTGCCAGTGTCTCAAAAGCCTCCACGAACGCGGGACGACAGTCCGGATAACCGGAGTAGTCGACCGCGTTGACGCCACACCAGATGTCATTGGAACCGAGCACCTCGGCCCAGCCCAGCGCGATCGACAGCATGATGGTGTTGCGCGCCGGCACGTAGGTCACCGGAATATCTTCATCGATTGTGCCAACACCGGTCTTACGCTCCTGGGTATCCAGCGGTACATCGATGTCGGCGGTGAGCGCGGAGCCACCGATGCTGCGCAAATCGATGGTTACCGTCTTGTGCTCCACCGCACCGAGCATCTGCGATACGCGATCCGATGCCGCGAGTTCCGAGCTGTGACGCTGACCATAGGCGACGCTCAACGCGTGCACCTGGTAGCCCTGTTCGCGCGCCAAGGCGATGGTGACTGCCGAATCCATGCCACCGGAGACCAGCACGACGGCTTTGGGCAAATTGTTTTGAGACATGACTCTTCCACGATGGATGACCGGACACCGGCCGCAAACGCCACCGGCAACACAGGCCGGCGCGCAGATTTCCTGGCGCCCTTTACCGCGCCGGCATCAGACGATCAATGACCGGCGGCATCGTTCCACAGCAGCTTGTGCAACTGCATTTGAAAACGCACCGGCAACTTGTCGGCAATGATCCACTCGGCCAGCTCACGCGGCTGCACCGAACCATGCACAGGCGAGAACAGCACCATGCAGCGCTGCGCGAGCGAGTGCTCGGCCAGCATCGCGCATGCCCATTCGTAATCGGCGCGGCTGGCGATCACGATCTTGATCTGATCGTGCGCCAGCAGGTGATCGAGATTCGACCACAGGTTGCGCTCGCTTTCACCGGAATCGGGCGCCTTCAGATCCATCACCTTCTGCACGCGCGGATCGACCGGCGCGACATCGAGCGCGCCGGAGGTTTCCAGCGATACCTCGTAGCCGGCGTCGCACAGTTTTTTCAGCAGGATCAGGCAGCGTTTCTGTGCCAACGGCTCACCGCCCGTCACGCAGACGTATTTCGCGCCGTACGACGCTACCTCGGCGAGGATGTCGTCGATCGCATGCCAATCGCCGCCGTAAAAGGAATACTCCGTGTCGCACCAGACGCAGCGCAAGGGGCAACCCGTCAGACGCACAAACACGGTACGCCAGCCAATCGCGTCGGCCTCGCCCTGGATCGAGTGGAATATCTCGGTAATGCGCAGTCGTTCAGCGACGACTGAAGCAGACGTGGTAGACGCCACGCGTGCGCTGTTGCCACTCACCGTCGAGTCCTCAGTTAGCCGGCTGCGCGATGTGCTGCAGGCGTTCCTGGGCCAGGCTGGCTGCCTTGGAGCCCGGATATTTCGTCTTCACCGAGCTG
>Ga0302314_10004626_pt1 | contig 25245 bp, 22 predicted proteins | sample III_Palsa_N2_3_FD_200533 | JGI IMG/M metagenome (GOLD analysis project Ga0302314, IMG submission 200533) | Peat permafrost microbial communities from Stordalen Mire near Abisko, Sweden - III_Palsa_N2_3 | ecosystem: Environmental > Terrestrial > Soil > Palsa > Peat permafrost | place: Sweden... | reverse complement strand
GACCAGGCTCAGCCTGAGCTGACCAAGGACCAGTCCGGCAAGGGCCAGTCCGACAAGGCCTCGCGCACGGGAATGTTCTCGGCCCTGCGGATCCGCAACTACCGCTACTTCTTCCTGGGTCAGGTGGTCTCCAACTCGGGGACCTGGATCCAGCGCGTCGCCCAGGACTGGCTGGTCCTGAGCATCACCGGTAGCGCCTTCGCGGTCGGCATCACCACCGCCATGCAGTTCCTGCCGATGCTGCTGTTCGGGCTCTACGGCGGAGTCCTGTCCGACCGGTTCCCCAAGCGCAAGCTGCTGATAGCAACTCAGGGCGCGATGGGCGTGCTGGCCGCCGTGCTCGCGGTGCTGACCCTGACCGGAGCGGTCCAGGTCTGGCACATCTACCTGCTGGCGTTCCTGCTGGGCATGGTCACCGTGGTGGACAACCCCACCCGGCAGACCTTCGTCTCGGAGATGGTCGACAAGAAGGACCTCGGCAACGCGGTCAGCCTGAACGCCGCCAACTTCCAGACCGCACGGCTGATCGGACCGGCCATCGCCGGTGGGCTGATGGCCGCCTTCGGGACCGGCTGCGCCTTCGCGATCAACGCGGCCTCCTTTGGCGCGGTGATCCTCGGGCTGCTCGCCATGCGCGGCTCCGAGCTGCACCCCTACCCCAAGCAGCGCCGGGAGAAGGGCCAGCTGCGGGCCGGACTGCACTACGTCGCCGGACGCCCGGACCTGATCTGGCCGATCGTCCTGGTCGGCTTCATCGGCACCTTCGGCTTCAACTTCGCGATCATCCTCTCCGCGTTCGCGTACCACGTGTTCCACGTCGGACCGGGCCTGTACGGGCTGCTCAACACCTCGATGGCGGTCGGTTCACTGGCCGGGGCGCTGCTCGCGGCGCGGCGCGCCAGGCCCAGGCTGCGGCTGCTGGTCGGCGCGGCGCTGGCCTTCGGGGTGCTGGAGACCGTCGCCGGATTCGCACCGGGCTACTGGGTCTTCGCGGCGCTGCTGACCCTGGTCGGGATGTTCGGTCTGACCCTGAACACCGCGGCCAACTCGCTGATCCAGCTGCGGACCACACCGGCCATGCGCGGGCGGGTGATGAGCCTCTACATGATGGTCTTCACCGGCGGAACCCCGCTGGGCGCGCCGTTGGTCGGCTGGATCACCGAGCAGTACGGGCCCAGGATCGGGCTGCTGGTCTGCGGCGGGGTCTCGGCGATCGCGGCGGCCGCGATCGGTGTGGTGATCGCCCGGATCGGCAACCTACGGGTGTCGCTGAACCTTCAGCGCGGCCCCGAGCAGCGGCTGATCGCGCTCGTCCCCCGGCAGGCATGACCAGCCTGGTGATCCCGCCCGCCCGCCTGCGGCCGGGATCACCAGGCTGGTACGGCCCCACCGTCCCCGGCCGTGCCGTCGCTAGTGGTCGGTGGGCTGGTCAGAGCATTGGTCCAGGCGTCGGGCCAGCAGCATCCCCGGCCAGTCGCCGCCGTCCGCCTGCCGGACGGTGAACGGGCCGGACTCGGTGAAGCCCTGGCCGCGGTAGAACGCCACCAGCTTCTGGTCGTCGCCGCCGTAGCAGTCCACCCGCAGTAGCGGCAGCCCCCGCCGCAGCGCCTCCGCCCTCGCCTCCGCCAGCAGCGCGCCGCCCACGCCCCGGCCCTTGAGGCGGCGGTCGGTCACCAACAGATTGATGTACAGCTCGGGCTCGCCGGCCGGGCCGACGTAGTCACTCGGCTGCTCGGAGACCGACAGCGCTCCGGCCACCTCGCCGTCCAGCTCGGCGATACGCAGCTCACCGCGCTCCGCCCGGCCCCGGATCCGTGCGACCAGCTGCGGTCGGGTGGACCACGGCTCGGTGCCCCACTGTCCCGTGCGGCCCTGGGCGGCCAGCCACTCCACGGCGTCGTCCAGCAGCTTCAGCGCCGCGTCGACGTCCTCGATGGTGCCTCTACGAATCCTCATGCCTCGGTTCTGTTCCGAGCGCCGGGTTCCGAGACAATACGTTGGTGAAGCTTTTCGTTGCGATCGTGCCTCCGCAGTCGGTGTTGCGGGAACTGGCCGCCGTCGTCCGGCCGTTGCACGCCCTGCCGCAGGCGTCCGCGCTGCGCTGGACCGGGCTGCCGACCTGGCACCTCACCCTCGCCTTCCTCGGCCAGGTGGGGGACGATGACCTGCCCGGGCTGGAGCAGGGCTTGGCCTCGGCGGTCGCCGGGCAGCCGGAGCTCGGGCTGCGGCTGGGCGGCGGCGGCCGGTTCGGCGACCGGGCGCTCTGGGCCGGGGTGCGCGGCGACACCGCCGGGCTCACCCGGCTGGCCGAGGCCACCGCCGAGGCGGCCGAGCGCGCGGGCATCGCCACCGAAGACCGCCCGTTCACCGGCCATCTCACCCTCGCCCGCAGCAGCATCCCGCGCGGCGGCAACGACCGCCGCCCGGACGGTGGTTCCGGCCGCGGTGGCACTCCCGACCTGGCTCCGCTGGCCGATGCCCTGGCCGGGTTCCACGGCGAGCCCTGGCGGGCGTCCGCTGTCGAACTGATGCACAGTCATCCGGGCCCGGGTCCCAAGCACTATCAGACCGTGGCTACGTGGGCACTGCGTGGCCGATCTGCTGACACGGCGTCAACTCCCGCCATTCGGAAGGTCTTGCGGTAGGAGGAGGGAGCCACGCCCAGGTTCTCCTGGAGGTGTTTGCGCATCGAGGCGGCGGTGCCGAAACCGACCTCGGTCGCGATCCGGTCCACCGTGAGATCCGTGCGCTCCAGCAAGTCCCTTGCCCGATAGCACCGCTGGCGGATCATCCACTGCACCGGGCTCAGCCCGGTCTCCTCCCGGAACCGACGGGTGAAGGTGCGGACGCTCATGCCCGCCCGCGCCGCCAACTCCCGCAGTGCCAGCGGTTCGCGCAGCCGCTCCAGGGCCCAGGCGCGGGCCGGGGCGGTGCCCTCGCCGCCCGGGTCGGGCACCGGCAGGTCGACGAACTGGGCCTGCCCGCCCTCCCGCCAGGGCGGGACGATGCAGGTCCGGGCGGCCAGATTGGCCGCCCCGGTGCCGTGGTCGCGGCGCAGGATGTGCAGGCACAGGTCCACCCCGGAGGCCACCCCGCCCGAGGTCAGCACATCGCCGTCGTCCGTGAACAGCACGTCCGGATCCAGCTTGACCTGCGGAAACAGTCTGCGGAACTGCTCGCTGTAACGCCAGTGCGTGGTCGCCGGACGTCCGTCCAGCAGGCCGGCCGCCGCCAGCACGAAGGCACCGGTGCAGATCGACACCATTCGGGTCCCCGGCCGGACCAGCGCCAGCGCGGCGGCCACCCCGGCCGGCTGCCGCCCCCCGGCAATGATCAGCCGACCCTCGCGCGAGGCCGGGATGATCACGGTGTCGGCCCCGGCCAGCAGTTCCGGCCCGTGGTCGACGCAGATCCGGAAGTCGCTGCTGGTCTGCACCGGTCCGCCGTCCACGGTGCAGGTGCGGATGTCGTACAGCGGCTGCTCGCCCTCCTCCTGCGCCGAGCCCAGGATCCTTGAGGGGGTGGCGAGTTCGAAGGCCACCACGCCGTCGAGAGCGAGCACGGCGACCCGGTGCGGACCGCTGCGCGGCGCGTCAGCGCGGCGTACCGGCCAGGGCGGGTCGGTGAGTCGGGCCGGGGAGCGGGTGCAGAGCTGGGCCATGGGCCGAGCATCCCGCATGGCCCGATCCTTGCGCAACATGGCCGTCCGGCCAGTCGTCCTGCCCGGTCTCCGCTCGCCAGACTTCGCAGCATGACCGACATAGCCGAGCCGTCATCGTCCGCGCCGTCATCGTCCGCGCTGCAATCGTCCGAGCCGGCACCGGTCGGCCCAGCCCCGGCCGGGCCGCGCCTGCACTACGCCTGGGTCGTCGCCGGGGTCTGCCTGCTGGTCCTGCTGGGGGCGGCCGGATTCCGTTCCACGCCCTCGCTGTTGATGGACCCGCTGAACATGCAGTTCGGCTGGTCCTACGGGATCATCTCGCTGGCGGTCTCGATCAACATGGTGCTGAACGGCCTGACCGCGCCGTTCGCAGCGGCGCTGATGGACCGCTTCGGCATCCGCGTGGTGGTCGCGGTCGCGTTGACGGTCATGGCCTGCGGTAGCGGGCTGACCGTCTTCATGACCCAGTCCTGGGAACTCCTGCTGTGCTGGGGTGTGTTGGTCGGCATGGGCAGCGGCGCGATGGCGCTGGCGTTCAGCGCCACGGTGGCCGGCCGGTGGTTCTTCGCCCGGCGCGGACTGGTGACCGGGGTGCTGACGGCCGGTAGCGCGGCCGGGAACCTGGTCTTCCTGCCGGTGCTGGCCTGGCTGATCAACCTCTACGGCTGGCGCAGCGCCTCGCTGCTGGTCGGCGGGGCCGCGCTGGCGGTGGTCCCGATCGTGCTGCTGCTGCTCCGGGAGCGCCCGGCGGACCTCGGACTGCTGCCGTACGGCGCGGTCTCGCAGGAGCAGGTCGACCGGGACCCGGCGCAGGCCGTGGACCGGGGGACCGGGCTGCGCGCGCTGCGGGTGCTTCGGCAGGCCGCCCGGGTCCGGCCGTTCTGGCTGCTCGCGGCGTCCTTCGCGATCTGTGGGGCGACCACCAACGGCCTGGTGGGCACCCACTTCATCCCGGCCGCGATGGACGCCGGGATGGTTCAGACGACTGCGGCCGGGCTGCTGGCGCTGGTCGGGGTGTTCGACGTGGTCGGCACCGTCTTCTCGGGCTGGCTGACCGACCGGCTGGACTCGCGCAAGCTGCTGGGCACCTACTACCTGCTGCGCGGCGCCTCGCTGATGTTCCTACCGGTGCTGTTCGCGCGCACGGTGCACTTCAGCATGCTGATCTTCATCATCTTCTACGGCCTGGACTGGGTGGCCACGGTGCCGCCGACGATGGCGCTGTGCCGGCAGTGGTTCGGCAAGGACGCGCCGATCGTCTTCGGCTGGGTGCTCTGCGGCCACCAGGTCGGCGCGGCGGTGGTGGCCTTCCTCGCCGGGGTGATCCGCGACCAGTTGGGCAGCTACAACCTGGCCTGGTACGGCGCGGGCGGGCTCTGCGTGATCGCGGCCGGCTGCGCCCTGATGCTCCAGGCCAAGCCGGACGGGGGCGCGGACGCCGGTGCCGGGTCGTTGGGCGCCGGGTCGTTGGGCGCCGGGCCGGTGGGCGCCGGGCCGGTGGCGGTCACCGGGTGAGTTCGCCGAAGCCGCCCCGGAGGCCGCCCCGGTAGAAGAGCAGCGGTCCGGCTTCCTCGCGGTTGACGGCGAGGGCACCGACCCGGCCGAGCACGATCAGGTGGTCGCCGCCGGTGTGGACGGCGTGGATGGCGCAGTCGACCCAGGCCAGCGCCCCGGCCAGGCGCGGCGCGCCGCTGCCGGGGGCGGGCGTCCAGTCCACTCCGGCGAACTTGTCCACGCCGGTCGCGCCGCTGACCGCGAAGGCGCGGCAGACCGGGAGCTGGTCGGCGGCCAGGATGCTGACACAGAACGTCCCGGCCCGGGCGATCCGGGGCCAGGAGGCCGAGCTGCGGGCGACGCTGAAGCTCACCAGCGGCGGGTCCAGCGACAGCGAGGAGAACGACTGGCAGGCGAAGCCGACCGGCGTAGCGTCCTCGGCGATCGCGCTGACGACGGTGACCCCGGTGCAGAAGTGCCCGAGCACCGAGCGCAGCAGCCCGTCCGCGAGGTCCCCCGCCTCCGGCATCCGTTCGTCGGGCCGGACCGCGCGCAGGGCCGGCCGCGCCGGCTGGTACGACTCGGCCGGCTGGTACGGCTCGGGAGCGGGGTTCGCTCGCAGATAGCGGATGGCGGCCAGCGCCATGCCTTCGTGGCCCATCGGGTCGCCTCGCAGCCGTGTGTTCGGGTCCGGAAGTCCATTACAGCTGACGGATCGTCAGATGTGAAGTGGGTGGGATTGTCCCTTGACGCGATCGAACACCTGATGCATATGGTGTGCGAACCATTGGGGTGAAGAGGAGAGCGGCGGACGTGGAGACACAGCTCAAGCGCTGGTTGCGGACAGCGGGCGCGGTGCTGGCAGGGACCGTCGTGGTGGCCTCGGTGCCCTTGTGGGCGGCGTGGGACTCCGCCCACGCCTCCGGTTTTGGCGACGGCCCGGGCATCTGGTCGACACTGCGGACGCCGCTCTACACCTCCGCCGGGGAGTTCGTTGGCTGCCTGCTGATACTCGCGCTGACGCTGCTGCTCAGCGACCGGTTCCTGGGCGGACGGCAGCGGCTGCTGGTCAGCGTGCCGCTGACCCTGGCCGCGCTCTTCGTCGCCGAGTGGTTCGCCTTCAACGGCCCCATGGAGGGAACCATGGGGCTGGTGTACGGGACGTACAACCTTGGCACCACCGTGATCCTGCCCCTGGCCGCCGGAGCCTGGACCCTTCGACCGCCCGCGCCCAAGCCGGCGCCGGTGGCCGACCCGTTGGTGTTCGCGGGCGTCTGGGAGTCCACCCAGGGGGTGCTGACCCTGGAGCCGGACGCCGTGTTCACGCTGTTGCGGGCCGGTGACGAGACGGTCGCGGGCGTCTGGGAGCCGGACGCCGACGACCCGTCGAGGATCGCCCTGAAGGTGGTCGCGCCGACGGCGCTCGGCCAGGGCCGGCAGACCACGCTGCTCGACGTGGAGTTCGCCCCGGACGGCAGCACGCTGCTGCGGGTCGATGAGCACATCGCCTACACCCAGCGTCCGGAGTTCGCCGAGGTGGAGTACGCGGGCGGCTACATAGGCCAGCTGGAGGTCCTGGAAAGCTGACCTCCAGCCACACATCCGTCAGCCGCCCGTCCCCCCGCCAGCCGCCGCCTGTCCGCAACCCGTCCGCCGCCGCCCGCCGGCCCGCGCGTTCACTGTCCGGTGAACCGGGGGGCTCGGCGCTCGACGAAGGCACGTACGCCCTCCGGGGCGTCCGTGGTGGCCATGTTGATCTCCTGAGCCGCGGCCTCGGCGGCGAAGGCCGTGGCCCGGTCTGTCTCCAGCGCGGCGTTGACCAGCTGTTTCGTCAGCGCGATGGAGCGGGTCGGCCCCGAGGCCAGCCGCGCGGCCCACTCCCGCGCGGTCTTCTCGAGCTCCGCCGCCGGGACCACCCGGTTGGCCAGGCCCAGCCGCTCGGCCTCCGGGGCCGGCAACGAGTCGCCCAGGAACAGCAGTTCCTTCGCCCGCTGCGGTCCGACCAGGCGCGGCAGCAGGTAGGCGGCGCCGCCGTCCGGCACCAGGCCGCGCCGGACGAAGGCCGGGACCAGACGGGCGGTGTCCGCCATCAGCACCAGGTCGCAGGCCAGCGCCAGCGGCAGGCCGACCCCGGCCGCCGCGCCGTTGACCACGGCCAGCACCGGCTTCTCGCAGTCCAGTACCGCCGCGACCAGCCGTTGCACCCCCCACCGCAACGTCCGCGCCACCTCACCGGCCGCCCGCCCCCGGTTCCCAGCACTGCCCGCGCCCGCGCCCCCCGCTCCGCGCAGGTCCGCGCCGGCGCAGAAGCCTCGGCCGGCGCCGGTCAGCACCACCGCGCGGATCCCGGCCTCGGCCGAGGCCGCTTCGAGCAGCGCGATCAGCTCATCCCGCATCGGCGCCGTCAACGCGTTCATCGCCTCCGGCCGGTTCAGCGTGATCCAGCTGACCCCCTCCTCCACCCGATGCAGCACCGCCCCCGCCCCACCGGCCTCGGCCACGCCGGTCTCCCGCCCCGGCCGCGCGTTCACCGGCACACCGCGAACGCGTCCAGCGCGACCACGCCCTTGCCCCGTTCCAGCACCAGCAGCGGGTTGATGTCCAGCTCGGAGAGGTCGTCGCCGAGCTCCAGCGCCATCCGCTGGACCCGCATGACGACGTCCACCAGCGCGTCCACGTCCATCGGCGGGCCGCCGCGAACCCCGTCCAGCAGCGGTCGGCCGCGCAGCTCGCCCAGCATCGAGCGGACGTCCGCGCAGGCGAACGGCGGCACCCGCACCGCCGTGTCCCGCAGCACCTCCACGAATATCCCGCCGAGGCCGACCGTGACCGTCGGGCCGAACGTGGGGTCCTGGGTGATGCCCAGGACCATCTCCACGCCCGCCTCGACCATTTGGCAGACCAGCACGCCGTCCATCCGCTCGATCCCGGCCGCCCGCGCGTTGTCAGTCAACTCCCGGAAAGCGTCCCTGACTTGGCTTGCCGAGGTCAATCCGACCTTCACCAGGCCGAGTTCGGTCTTGTGCGCGACCTCGGGCGCGGACGCCTTCAGTACCACCGGGTACCCGACCACGCCGGCCGCCCGCACCGCTCCGGCCGCGCTGGCCACCAACTGCTCGCGCGGCACCCGGATTCCGTACGCGCGCAGCAGCTGCTTGGCCGCGACCTCGCTCAACTGCTGCCCGGAGCGCAGCACCCGCTGCGCCTTGGCCTTGCCCGCGCAGGGCGTGCGCGGCGCGGTCTCGAACGGGCTGCGGTAGTCGGCCGTGAAGCGGTGGTGCTCCAGGTACGCGGCGACCGCGCGGACGCAGTTGCCGAAGGTCCGGAAGACGGCGACCCGCGAGGAGCCGAGCAGCGTCTCCCGGTAGGCGGCCTCGGTGCCGACCGGCGAACCCCAGACCACGCAGACCAACTTGTCCGTGGTCTCGGCGACTTCGACCAGGTCCCGGGCGAGTTTGTCGCTCATCGGCGGGAAAGGCCCGGTGATCGGGCAGATCAGCACCCCCACGGACGGATCGGCCAGGACCGCGTCCAGGATCTTCCGGCCGCGCCAATCGCCCACCGGGTGACCGCCGTTGTCGATCGGGTTGGCCACGCTCAGGTACTCCGGTATCCACTGGTGCAGCTCGGCCTGCTTGGCCTCGCTGAGCCGGGGCAGCGACAGTCCGCGTGCGGAGGCCAGGTCGGCCAGGTGCGCGCCGGTGCCGCCGGAGATCGAGTAGACCGCGACGCCGTCCGCGAGCGGCGGCTTCGCCCGGGCCAACAGGGCTGCGGTGTCCTGGAGTTCGTCCAGTCCGTCGACCCGGATCACACCGAACTGGCGGAACGCCGCGTCCACCACCTCGTCCGCGCCGGTCAGCTTTCCGGTGTGGGAGGCGGCCATCCGCGCGCCGTCGCTGGTCCGGCCCACCTTCACCGCGACCACCGGGACGCCCCGGCGGGCGGCGTGGTCGGCGGCGAGCAGGAACTCCCGGCCGTCCTTCAGCCCCTCGATGTACGCGGCGATCGCCCCGACCTCGGGCTGGTCCGCGAACCAGTGGACGAAGTCGGCGACCTCCAGGTCGGCCTCGTTCCCGGTGGGCGCCCAGTGGCTGAGCCGCACGCCCAGCTCCTGCATGGCGAAGACCGGGCGCCCCTGGTGGCCGCTCTGGGTGATCAGCGCGATGGCGGGGCCGGACAGGTCGTCGCGGAACCGCTCGAACGCGTTGAGGTTGGTGTTCGGCCCGAGCAGCCGCAATCCGGTCGGCGCGTCCGCGATCAGCCGGGTCAGCCGGTCCTGCGCCAGCGCGCCCGCGTCACCGGTCTCGGCGAAGCCGGAGGCGAAGGCCACCGCGAACCGCACCTTGGCCTCGATCAGTTGCGGCACCACGGCGGCCGGGTCGGCCAGCAGGATCACCGCGACGTCGATCGGCTCGCCCCCGGGCACCGGCACGGCCGCCAGCTCCGGGTAGCAGGTCAGCCCGTCGACCGTCGCCCGTCCCGGATTGACCGGGAACATCCGCGCCCCGACCCGCTCCGACCAGGCCCGCAGCTGCCGGGTGATCCCGGTGTTGGGCCGCCCGGGGGTGTCCGACGCGCCGATGACCACGACCGTGGCGGGGCGGAAGAAGGCCTCCAGCTCGACCGGGCGAGGGCGGAGCGGTCGCCCGCTGACATCAAAGTCCTCCTCCGCGTCCAGCATGGCGCAGCCTCCACTCCCACGTTATCTGACGTACTGTCAGATTACTGGTCGGAAGCCCCCGTCGGAAGAGTGCGAACCACCCCCCGTGCGGCCCTACCCCGCGTCGGCGTCCGGAACCAACCGCACGCCGTCGTCCCAGGGCGCCAGCTTCTGGAAGAAGACCTCGTCGTGCCAGGTCCCGCCCACGTGGAGGTGCCCACGCGAGACCCCGGACCGCTGGAACCCGGCGGTCTCCAGCATCCGGCACGACCGCTCGTTGTCCACCCGGGCGAAGGCATCGACCCGGTGCAGCCGCAACTCGTTGAACGCGACGTCGAGGACGCCGCGCAGGGCGGCGGTGGCATGCCCCTTGCCGCCGTGGCGCTGAGCGACCCAGTAGCCCACGGAGCAACTGCGCAGCGGGCCAAGGACGATGTTGTTGAGCAGGATCCGCCCGACCGGCTCGTCGCCCTCGACTATGGCCCACATCCGCATCGCCCCCGCCGCGCAGGCGTGCAGCACGGCGGCGGTGAACTCCCGCTGGCCCTGCGGGGTGTAGTACTCGTCGGGCTCGTCCGGCTCCCAGAGGCAGAGGAACTCCCGGTCCGCGCTGAGGAGTTCGGCGAAGGGCTCGCTGTCGTCGGCGGTGATCGGCCGGATGGCCACGGTAGCCTCCAGGGGGCGTCAGGCGCACCGGCCGCACCGGGCGGATGATCAAGGTCTTGGTCCGGCCGCACACTACACCGTTGCGACTGTCCCGGCGACGGTGCCGGCGGCGGCCGTCTGGGAGCGGAAGGTGTGGCCGAGCTCCGGGCCGAGGCCGTAGTAGTGGCGGAAGTTGTAGATCAGCGGGCTCCACCGGGACGGGTCGACGTGCTGGGTGCCGGGGACGACCAGGCCCGGGTGCGCGTGCACCCTCAGCACGGTGGCCTCGACGATCAGGAACTCCCCGGCGACGTCCGGCTGGACCCGGGCGGCGCGGGCCTCCAGTTGCAGCGGGCACTCGGCCACCCGGGGCGGCCGGACCAGTTCGGACGGCTCGGGGCGCAGCCCGGCGGCGGCGAACTTGTCCGCCGCGAAGCGGAAGGTGCCGCGCTTGGACTCCGGCACGGGGGTACGCCCGGTGAGCGGCGCGAGCCGCTCCACGGCCCGCCACTGCTCCGGCGCGGGCAGGCTGATCACCAGCTCCGGGCGGCTGCGGAGGTTCCGGGCGCCCTGGCCCTCGATGCCCAGGCCGAGCACCACCACCTGGCCCAGGGCCCAGGCCGAGGACATGGGCGAGAGGTTGGCGGAGCCGTCCTCGTTCTCGGTCGAGACCAGGACCACCGGCGTTCCGAAGTAGAGGATGCTCGGCGTGACGGTCACATGGTCGGTGGTGGGGGAGGCCGTCGTGGTGTTCATGGGACCGACCGTACGGCGGCGATCCTTCGGTCCCGGCCGAAGTGTCGGCGACGCATGATGGATGCATGGTGATGAACAGCAACGACGCAGCATCCACCTCAGCATCGACCTCGACATCCACCTCAGCATCGACCTCGGCGGCCCCAGCCGCCGAGGGCCCGGACCTGGCCGCGCTGGCCGGGCTGCTGGCCGACGGCACCCGGGCCGGGTTCTGCCTGGCCCTGCTGGACGGTCGGGCGTGGACGGCGGGTGAGCTGGCCCACCATGCCGGGGTGGCTCCGTCGACCGCGACCGAACACCTGAACCTGCTGGTCGCCGGCGGTCTGCTGGCCGAGGAGCGGCAGGGGCGGCACCGCTACGTTCGGCTGGCCGGTCCGGAGACCGCGGAGCTGATCGAGGGCCTGGCCGCGCTGGCTCCGCGCCGGACCGCCGCACCCCGTTCGCTGTCGGCCGCCACCCGGGACAAGGCGCTGAACCGCGCCCGTACCTGCTACGACCACCTGGCCGGGACGCTGGGGGTGGCCATCGCCGGGGCGATGACCGAGCGGGGGCTGCTGGACTGGGAGCACGGGCTGGCGCTCACCGGCGACGGCACCGCCTGGCTGGACGGGCTCGGCATCACGCTGCCCCCGGCGCGGCGGCGTCCGCCGGTCCGGTCCTGCCTGGACTGGACCGAGCGCAGGCCGCACCTGGCCGGTTCGGCCGGTGCGGCGGTGTGCCGACACGCCTTCGACTCCGGGTGGATCACCAGGATCGGCACCGGCCGGGCGGTCGCCCTCACCGACGCCGGCCGCCGCGAGTTCCGCGAGCGGCTGGGGCTGCCGGAGCAGCTCCTGCGCTGACCGCTTGTGACAGCCGTGCGCCGGAGGCATTCTGACGGTTAGTCAGGTATGAGGAGGCTCAGCATGGTTGTCAGTTCCACGGTCGGCGGGACCGGGCCGGACGCGTTCACCCGGGTCTACTGGGAGGCGGCCGCACAGGGGCGGTTGCTGCTGCGGCGCTGTGCCGGGTGCGGGCGGGCGCACCACTATCCGCGCGAGTTCTGCCCCTTCTGCTGGAGCGAGGACGTCGGTTGGGAGGACGCCAGTGGTCGGGCGACCCTCTACACCTGGTCCGAGGTGCGTGCCAACGACCTGCCGCCGTTTCGGGACCGGCTGCCCTACATCGCCGCCGTCGTGGATCTGGCGGAGGGGCCGAGGATGATGACCGGGGTGGTCGGCTGCCCGGCCGCTGAGCTCAGGATCGGCATGGCCCTCGCTGTGACTTCTGCCACAGGAGGCACAGCCGATTCATTGGGCATGCTCATGACCGCTGCACCCCTGTTCACTCCGTCTGACCGCTGATGATGGCTCAGCGGGTCGACCACATGGGACGTGCACGGACCGACCCGCCGAGCGGTCGACTCGGAGTCGATGGCCGTCCTTCCTGGGCTGGGGATGTTCCTGGAGGTAGCGTGAACGGAGTGACGGTCGCGTAGCAGCGGGGCCGCCCAGCCGGGAGGAACCGAGGATGCCTCCCAGCACGTCACCGGCCCGGACAGCACACACGCCCAGCCCGGCGTACCCCGAACCCGAGGACCCGTACATGTCGAGTCACTCCAGCACCGCCGGCCCGAGCGGACCCGGCCGCCGTCGACGTCCGGACCCCGCGCGCGGCGGCGACCGCAGCGGGCCCGGCGCCGGGTACGGCGCGCGGGGCGGCGAGTACGACGACTTCCGCGCGCCCTACGCCACCGAGCCTTTCCCGGCCGACGGCTTCCCGACCGAGTCCTTCGCCACCGCCGGGCGGCCTTTCCCGACCGAGCCGCAGGCCGGCGGCCCCGCGCGGCCCAGCCGGACCCAGGCCCGGGCCGCCGCGCGGGCCCGCACTCGGCGCAAGCGGCGGATGCGCAACGGCGTGCTCGGCCTGGGCTCGGTGGCCGCCCTCGCGGTACTGGCCGTGGCCGGGCTGCTGCCGGGACACGCCCCCGCCTCCGCCAGCAGCGCCGACGCGCTGTCCTCGACCGCCCCCTTGCCCAAGCCGTCGCCGTCGGCCACCGCTGTGGCGTCGAAGGCCGTGCCCAAGCCGGTGGTCCCCGGATTCGCGCAGATCCCCGGCCTCGGCGCGTCCTTCCGGGCCAAGATCCCGGCGTCCACCGACCAGGTGCTGCTGGCCAGCGGGAAATCGGCGACCGCCAACACGGTGACGGTGGTGCTCTACACCCGCTCGGCGCAGGGCACCTGGCTGCCCGGCGCGGCCTGGTCCGGGCACAACGCCCTGGACGGCTGGACCACCGACCACCACGAGGGCGATCTGCACAGCCCGATCGGCGTCTACACCCTCACCGACGCGGGCGGCCTCTACCCCAACCCCGGCACCAAACTGCCCTACCTGCGCTCCTCGGAGTTCAAGGACCTGGGCACCGGCTTCGAGGGCGAGTCGCTGGCGGACGCCTTCAACTACGTGATCGCGATCAACTACAACCACGTGCCCGGCACGTCCCCGCTGTCGGACGCTCGGCCGATGGGCGAGTCCAAGGGCGGCGGCATCTGGGTGCACGTCGACCACGGCGGTCCCACGCACGGCTGCATAAGCCTTCCGCAGGCGGACGTGGTGATGCTGCTCAAGACACTGGACCCGGCCAAACACCCGGTCATAGTGATGGGTGACGCCGCCGCGCTCTCGGCCTGACCAGTCCGGCCCGAACGGGCGTCCGAGGTGAGAGTTTTCTGAAGGGAAGGCATGCGAACCCAATGGACAGTGGGCCGTTGTCCGGCCCCTACAGCATCCCTCGTCGGAAACTGTCCCTGGTGACGCCCATGGACCCGCCGGTAACCGGCTTGAGTGGTGGCATGACCGGTTCCCGTATCGTCGCGCTCGGCCACTACCAGCCGCCCAAGGTGCTCACCAATGACGACCTGGCGCAACTGGTCGACACCACCGACGAGTGGATCCGCAGCCGCGTGGGCATCCGGCAGCGGCACATCGCCGAGTCCGAGTCCGTGGCCGACATGGCCTTTCTGGCCGCCGAGAAGGCGCTGGCGACCAGCGGGTTCGACGCGTCGACGATCGACCTCGTGGTCGTCGCCACCTGCACCGCGATCGACCGCAGCCCGAACACGGCCGCGCAGGTCGCCGCCCGGCTGGGCATCGCCTCGCCGGCCGCGTACGACATCAACACCGTCTGCTCGGGCTTCTGCTACGCGCTGGCCACCGCCGACCACGCGATCCGGTCCGGTGCGGCGACCCGGGCGCTGGTGATCGGCGCGGAGCGGATGTCCGACGTCCTGGACTGGACCGACCGCAGCACCTGCGTCATCTTCGCGGACGGCGCGGGCGCGGCCGTGGTCGCGGCCACCGGCGAGTCCGAGCAGCCCGGCATCGGACCGGTGGTCTGGGGCTCCGACCCGTCCAAGGGCGACGCGGTCCGGATCGACGGCTGGGACCCGACCATCACCCAGCAGGGCCAGGCGGTGTTCCGCTGGGCCACCACCCAGATCGCGCCGCTGGCCCGGCAGGCCTGCGAGAAGGCCGGGATCACCCCGGCCGAGCTGGAGGGCTTCGTCCCGCACCAGGCCAACCTGCGGATCATCGACGCGATCGCGGCCAAGATCGGCGCGCCGAACGCGGTGGTCGCCCGGGACGTGGTGGAGTCGGGCAACACCTCGGCGGCGTCCATCCCGCTGGCGCTGTCCAAGCTGGTCGAACGCGGTGAGCTGCACTCCGGCGCGCCGGTGCTGCTGCTCGGCTTCGGCGGTGGCCTCGCCTACGCCGGACAGGTCGTCCGCTGCCCGTAGCGAATGGTCGGAGACACCGGTCGGGTCATCGGGACAGGACCATCGTCGCCGCCGAGCAGAACCAGCCGCCGACCCCGCTCACCAGCGCCAGCCGGGGCAGCCCCGGCGTCCCGTCGCGGCGGCCGACCTGCCGTTCCGGGGCGGTCGCCGCGTAGTCCCCGCGCAGCTGGCGGACGGCCTCGGTGATCAGGAACAGGCCGCGCATCCCCGGGTGGCAGGCCGACAGCCCGCCGCCGTCGGTGTTCACCGGCAACTCGCCGCCGCGCAGCAGCCGCCCGTGCGCGGCGTCGACGAACGGGCCTCCGTCGCCCTTGGCGCAGAAGCCCAGGTCCTCCAGGGCGACCAGCGGCATGTAGCTGAAGGCGTCGTACAGCTGCGCCAGGTCGATGTCCCCCGGTCCGACCCCGGCCCGCCGGTAGGCCAACCGCCCGGAGACGGCGGCGGGGGAGACGGTGAAGTCCTCCCACTGCGACATCAGGCTGTGGCTGAGGTGCTCGCCGGTGCCCAGCACCCAGACCGGGTCGTGCGCGGTGTCCGGCAGGTAGTCCTCGGCGGCGAGCAGCACCGCGCAGCCGCCGTCCGAGCGGATGCAGCAGTGCAGCTTGGTGAAGGGGGAGGCGATCACCGGACCGGCCAGCACCTGGTCCACCGTCAGCGGGGCCCGGTACATCGCCTCCGGGTTGGCGGCGGCGTTCGCCCTGGCCTGCACCGCGACGCCGGCGAGCTGCTCCAGGGTGGTGCCGTACTCGTGCATGTGGCGGCGCGCGGCCATGGCGTACTTGGAGATCAGCGTGTGCCCGTAGGGGGCCTCGAACTGCTGCGGACCCTGCGCGCCCAGGTCCAGACCGGCGGTGCGGCGGCCGGCCTTGAGGTCGGCGCGCGCGGTCGAGCCGTAGACCAGCAGCACCGCCTCGGCGTGCCCGGCGGCTATCGCGTCGGCCGCGTGCGCGGCCATGACCTCCCAGGTCGAGCCGCCGACCGAGGTGGAGTCGGTCCAGGTCGGACGCAGTCCCAGGTACTCGCAGAGCTCGACCGGGGCGAGCAGGCCGAGCCCGGCCGAGGCCACGCCGTCCACCACCGAGCGCGGCAGCCCGGAGTCGGCCAGTGCCCGCCGGGCGGCCTGGGCGTGCAACTGGAACGCGGTCACGCCGTCGACCCGCCCGCAGTCGGAGTGCGCGACGCCGACCACCGCCACCCGACGCCGTCGGCCCCCCGCCTCGGTGGGCACCGGATGACTCAAGAATAGTTCTGACATGTCGTCAACTTACCTTCTCTGATTGGCGAAAGATGGGTTGCAACAAATCTGACGGTACATCAGATTAGCGATAGGATGACGACCCGTCAGTATCGAGAGAGCTGATTGAGCGAGCTGATCGAGAGAGCTGGAGGCGGCACGATGGACCCCGCGCTCACCCCCGAACAAGAGGCCGTCCGCCGGACCCTGCGCGAGGCGCTGGCCAAGCGCTGCTCCCCGGAGCAGGTGCGCGCGGCGGCGGCCTCCCCGGCCGGATACGACCCGGAGCTGTGGCGGCAGCTCGCCGACAACCCGGGACTGCCCGGGCTGGCGCTGCCGGCCGAGTACGGCGGGGCCGGGCTCGGCCCGATCGAGCTGGCGCTCGCCTGCGAGGAGACCGGACGGGTGCTGCTGCCCTCGCCGCTGCTGGCGTCCTCGGTACTGGCCTCGGCCGCGATCCAGGCGCTGGGCAGCCCGGACCAGCGGGCGGAGCTGCTGCCCGGGCTGGCCGGCGGCACACTGACCGCCGCCCTGGTGCTGCCGCACCCGCTACCGGACGGCACCCCGGCCGGCGACGGCCGAGCCGGCGGCGTCCAGGCCCGACCCGGCCCGGGCGGGCCAGATCGGGGCGGGTCAGGTCGGGGCGAGCCGGTTCGGGGCGGGTCGAGGCAGGGCGGGCCCGGCCAGGGCGGGCCGGGCCAGGGCGGGCCGGGCCAGGGCGGGCCGGGCCAGGGTGCGTGGACGCTGTACGGGGAGGCCGAGCCGGTGGTGGACGGCGCGCGGGCCGGGCTGCTGCTGGTCGCCGCGCATACCGGCGGCTTCCCGCGCAGCCGGACCGTGCTGTTCCTGGTCGATGGTGACGCGCCCGGGCTGACCCGGGTCCGCCGCGCCGCGCTGGACCAGACCCGGGCCCCGGCCCGGGTCGAGCTGCGTGACGTGCTCGGCGTACCGCTCGGCGACCCGGCCCGGGACGCGGGCCCGGCGCTGGTCGAGGCCGGGCTGCCGGTCCGGCTGGCCGTCGCCGCCGAGGCGGTCGGTGCGGCTGCCCACTGCCTGTCCATGGCGGTGGAGTACGCGCAGGTCAGGGAGCAGTTCGGGCGTCCGATCGGCTCTTTCCAGGCGATCAAGCACAAGCTGGCGGACGTCCATGTCGCGGTGGAGTCGGCCCGCTCGGCGGTCTACTACGCGGCCTGGGCCCTCGGTGGCGGCGTGGCCGACCCGGACCGGGCGGCCTGCGCGGTGCTGCTGGCGCAGGCCCGGGCGCTGGAGGGGCTGCGCACCGCCTCGGGCGAGGCGATCCAGGTGCACGGCGGGATCGCCATCACCTGGGAGCACGACGCGCAGCTGTACTTCAAGCGGGCAGTCGCCGACGAACAGCTGTTCGGCGCGCCGCACCGGCTGCGAGCGCTGGCGGCGGCCCGAGCCGGGCTGTTCGCGCCGCCGATGGGTCTCGCTGCCGCCGCCGCGACCCTCGGGGGCCGGATATGACCGGGTCCGGCGTCCGGCCGCCCCGCTCGCGTCAGGAGGCGGTGATCCAGCGGGTCTCCAGCACCCGGGCCTTCGCCCGGGTCGCCCCCGCACTGCTGCCCCGGCTCGACCGGGCGGTGCACCGACTCAGCGGCGGTCGGGTGATGATCAGCCAGTACCTGCTGCCGTCGCTGTTCCTGACCACCACCGGCCGCCACAGCGGCGAGCCCCGGGTCAGCCCGCTGGCCTGCCTGCCCGAGCCGGACGGCAGCCTGCTGGTGATCGGCAGCAACTTCGGCCAGACCCGCCACCCGGCCTGGACCGGGAACCTGCTGGCCACCCCCGCGGCCCTGGTCGAGCGCCGGGGCCGGACGCTTCCGGTCACCGCCCGGCTGCTGGCGGGCCCGGAGCGGGACGCGGCCTGGGCGGCACTGCTGCGGATGTGGCCGCCATACGCGGTCTACCAGTCCCGGGTCCGGCGCGAGCTGCGGATCTTTCGGCTGGAGCCGGCACCGGCCGGGCCGGGTGCGGTGGCCGGAAAAGAGTGATGGGCGGCCCTTCCCGATGTGGGGGAGGACCGCCCATGGGCGGTTCCGGGGCCGAATCGCGGCCCCGAGCGAGGTACGAGCGAGGTGTTCCGAGCAGATAAGGGCATACGGACAGCCGAACGTGGGTTCGATGGTCGAACCGGTGTACCTCCCCCGAGGCGCACCCGGTCCCACGGCCCGGTCGGACAGGCGACCGGGCTTTTCGCACAGCCCATGGAACGTCCGAACCTCCGAGGGCATGCCGAGGGCATCATGAGGACGCCCCGGGCGGCCCGTGGTGGCCCGCTTCGGCTCAGGCACCTGGTGCCGGTCGGAGCCGGGGTCAACCGGCGGGACCGCACCATGCCGTCCGCTACTTCGGCGGCTTCTTCCCGGTCATGCCCAGGTAGACCAGCAGCGCCAGGCTGGGCTTGAGCTCCTTGGCCTTGACGCCCCAGGAGTCGAAGCCCTTCTGGTGCTCCGCGACGGCGGCCAGCATGGCCACCAACGACCCGGCCACGGCCGGAGCGCTGACCGACGCGTCCGCCTTGCCGGAGGACTGGAGCGCCTTGAGGGAGTCGGTGAGTGAGTTGGTCACCGCATTGAGGATCTTCATACGGATCTTGAAGAACCGCTTGTCCCCTTCCGCTGAGCCCAACGTCACCACGCGCAGGATGGCCTCGTTGTCGCGCCAGAACGTGAGGAAGCCGTCAACCAGCTCCTCGGCTGTCTGGTAGCCGGTCTTTCCGGCCCACGACTTCTCGGCGACCAGGTCCTTGAGACTGGCGCCTTCCCTGGCCATACCGTCCGCGATTTCGAGGACAGCGCCCTCGACGTCGGGGAAGTACTGGTAGAACGTTGCGGGGGAGGTACCCGCCATCCGGGCTACGTCGATGACCTTGACGTCCCGGTAGGGCGATGTGCTGAGCATCTCGCTAAGGCATTCGAGCAGCTTCTGCCGCGTCGCCTGCCCGCGTCGCCCGGCGACACGCCCGTCGACGGTGCGAACTTGTCCTGTCATGCCGTCAGTTTACCGTGGCAAGATCCGCGCGCTATCCGGCAGTGTGCCGAATGCTCCGTCGGACTGACGGAGCGCCGGTTATGGTCGGATTTTCAGGCCGGTTCTCGGGCCAGGTTGGCGGCTGGTTCGCAGCTGGTTCCCAGGTTGCCTCAGGCTGGTTCGCGGGTCCCCTCCAGCCGTACCGCCGGTGTCAGCCACTCGTCCCTGGTGGCGGCCAGTCCGCTGGATCCGCCCGCCGTGGTCCGCACGGCCAGTACCTGGTTGACGCCGATTCGGTTCTCCTCGAACGCCAGTGCCGATGCCGCCATGTAGAGCCGCCAGACCCGGGCCCGGCCGGTGCTGGTCAGCCCGGCCGCCCGGTCCCAGCCGGACTCCAGGTTGTCGACCCAGGCCCGCAGCGTGCGGGCATAGTGCTCGCGCAGTGACTCCACGTCACGGATCTCAAAACCGGCTTGCTCCAGCAGGCTGACGGTCTCGCCGACCGGCGAGAGGTCGCCGTCCGGGAAGACGTAGGCGCTGATGAACGGGCTGGTCCGGTAGCGCTCGCCGGGGGCGCTCGGACGGCGGGCGATCTGATGGTTCAGCAGCCGCCCGCCCGGGGTGAGCAGCCCGTACAGCAGTCCGGCGTAGCGGCGGTACTGCTCCGTACCGACGTGCTCGGCCATGCCCACGCTGGAGATCGCCTCATACGGGCCGTCCGAGATCTCCCGGTAGTCCTGTAGTCGGATCGTCAGCTGGTCCGACAGTCCGGCTTCGGCGATCCGCTCCCGGGCCCCGCGCTCCTGCTCGGCGGAGAGGGTGATCCCGGTGCCGATCACCCCGTAGTGCCGGGCCGCGTGCATCAGCAGCGAGCCCCAGCCGCAGCCCACGTCCAGCATCCGCATGCCGGGACGCAGCCCGAGCTTGCGGCAGACCAGGTCCAGCTTGGCCTCCTGGGCCTGCTCCAGGGTGCCGGCCCCGGGCGTCCAGTAGGCGCAGGAGTAGACCAGCGAGGGGCCCAGTACCAGCCGGTAGAACTCGTTGCCCACGTCGTAGTGGTGACTGATCGCGGTCCGGTCCCGGCCCAGTGAGTGGCGGCTGCCGCGCAGCCGGCGGGCCTCCTCCGGCGGCAGCGGCGGCCGGGGGCCGAGCGCGCCCAGCCGCACGGCGGTGCCCAGCAGCCTGCGGCCCCGCGCCCCGAACACGTCCGCCAGTCGTGGACGCAGCGTCGACTCGGTGCGCTCGGACAGCCTGGCCACGGCGGTCAGCACGTCGTACAGGTCGCTCGACGGGTCGACCTCCAGGTCCCCGGACACGAAGGCCCGGGCCAGCCCGAGCTCGTCCGGACGCCAGATCAGGTGCCGCAGCGCCCGCCGGTTGCGCAGGACCAGCACCGGCGCGCCGGGCGGACCGGCCTCCACACCGTCCCAGCCGCGCAGCCGGATCGGCAGCTCAGCACCGAGCAGCTCCGCCAGCACCGGGGACAGCCGCTCTGCCGCGCCCGTCATCCGCCGCTCCTCTCACCTGCCAACGAATGGGACATGCCAGGCCGTCAATCTAACGCTCGTGCACCGATTCGCCGGTCAGCGGCGCGACGCGGCGTCGGCGGGTTCCCGAGCATGGCCTACTGGTTCCCGGACCTGGTTGCCGGACCTGGTTGCCGGACAGCGCGGAACCGGTGCCCGGCAACCGGCGTCCCGACCAGGGCGGCGGCGGGTCCCCGGCCTGCCCGATGAGGGCGGGTTGGCCCCGGAACGGGTCGGCGTTGGAGAATCAGTGCCGGACAGGGCACGACGGGGAGCACAAACGGGGAGGTGGCTGAGGACGTGGACCAGCTGACGGCGCACGATCCCAGGCGGATCGGGCCTTTCGAGGTGCTCGGACGCCTTGGCGCGGGCGGGATGGGACTGGTCTACCTGGGCCGCTCCTCCTCCGGTCGCAGGGTGGCCATCAAGACCGTCCGGGCCGAACTCGCGGAGGACCAGCTGTTCCGGGTCCGCTTCGCCCGCGAGATCGCCGCCGCCCGTACCGTCAGCGGCTTCTACACCGCCGCCGTGGTGGACGCCGACGCCGACGCGCCGGTGCCCTGGTTGGCCACCGCCTACATCCCGGCGCCCTCGCTGGAGGACCTGGTCGCGGAGTGCGGGCCGATGCCGGTCGGGGCCTCGCGCTGGCTGATCGCCGGCATTGCCGAGGCGCTCCAGTCGATCCACGCGGCCGGACTGGTCCACCGCGACCTCAAGCCCTCGAACGTGCTGGTCACCGAGGACGGGCCACGGGTGATCGACTTCGGCATCGCCGCCGGGGTCTCGCACACCCGGCTGACCATGACCAACGTCGCGGTCGGTACCCCCGCCTACATGTCGCCCGAGCAGGCCCGGGACAGCCGCAGCGTGACCGGGGCCAGCGACGTCTTCTCGCTCGGCTCGCTGCTGGTCTTCTCCGCCACCGGGCACGCGCCGTACCACGGGGTGAACCCGGTGGAGACGGTGTTCATGCTGCTCCGCGAGTCCCCGGACCTGTCCGGGCTGCCGCTGGACCTGGCCCCGCTGGTGAAGGCCTGTATGCGCCCCGCGCCGGAGCGGCGGCCCACCCCGGCGCAGATCCAGGAGGAGCTGGCCCCCCACCTGTACGCCAGCGGTGCGGGCGAGGACGACGACTCCCGGGACTGGCTGCCGCCGCTGGCGATGCAGCTGATCGACAACCGGCGCGGTCGGCGCGGGAGCGGGGGCGGCCAGCAGCAGCTGACCCCCCAGCCGCTGCCGGCACCCCAGCAGCTGCCCGCACCCCAGCAGCTGCCGGCGCCGGGACCGGTGTCCGCGCAGCCGTCGATCCTGCCGCCGGCCCGGCAGTCCGGGCCCGGTCCGGTCACGCTGGACCCGCGTACCGGCGTGACGCCGGCCACCGAGAAGATCCGCCCGGCCGCCGAGCGGGCCCCCGTTGAGCGGCAGGCGGCGGAGCGGCCGTCCGAGCGGCCGGTCGGCGGGCGCCGACACGCCGGGCCGCCGCAGCCCGAGGCCGGTCCGACCGCTCCCACGCCGATGGTCCAGCTGCTGGGCGGGGCCGTGCCGATCGGTCCCGGGGTGCACGCCGGCGGCACGGGAGCCGCCACCCACGCCGCCGAGGCGGTCCCGCCGCCGGGCACCGACTGGGTACGCCGCACGCAGCCGACCCACTCACCCCAATCGCCCCAACCGCCCCAGTCGTCCCGCTCGGATGCCCTGGCCGCACCATCCCAGGTGCCCCAGCCGTCCCAGCCCACGGGCGGCTCCCGCTGGCGGCCCTGGCGGTTCCGGATGTCCAACGATGTCTGGGGCACCCCCGAGGTCCACGACGGCACGCTCTATGTCACCAGCTTCGAGGTCCACGCCCTGGACATCGCCACCGGCCGCCGCCGGTTCAAGAGCCGCGACGTCGCCTGGGCGGTCTCGGTCGCGGACGGCCGGATCCACGCCGCCGACGGCCCCAACCTGTTCACCCTCACCGCCGCCGACGGCTCCGAGCGCTGGCGGGTGGTCCTCGACGGCTGGACCTACTCGCTGGACACCGGCGGCGGCGCGGTCGTCGCCGGGACCAGGGGCGGCGGCGTGCAGGTCCGCTCCGCCATCGACGGCAGCGAGATGTGGCAGGTCAAGGACGCCCAGCAGGAGTACGAGAACCAGCAGTCCGGTCCGTGCGTCGTCGGCGACTCGGTCTACTACCAGGGCGGCGGTCGGCTCTGGTCGCTGGACCTGACCACCGGACGCCCGCGCTGGTCGTTCCCGCTCGGCGAGGACGTCCCCTCGCACCCGGTGCTGCGCCAGGGCCTGCTCTACCTGGCCTCGGGCACCCGGCTGCTGGCCCTGGACGAGGCCACCGGCGAGCAGCGCTGGCGCTTCGACACCCCCGTCGCCCTGTTCGCCCCGCCCACCCCGGACGACCAGGGGGGCCTGTTCGTCGCCGACTACCTCGGTGCGGTGACCGCACTGGAGGCCGTCTCGGGCACGGTGCGCTGGCGGGCGCGAACGGGCGGTCGACAGGGCGGCGATTCGGTACAGGTAGTCGACGGTACGGCCTTGGTCGGCAGCGCGGACACGGTCTACGCCTTCGACACCGCCCAGGGCGACGAGCGCTGGCGCTACACCGCGCGCGGCGAGCTGACCGGCGCTCCGGCGGCCGCGGGCGGACTGGTCCACCTCGGCAGCCGGGACCACTCGCTGCACACCCTGGACCTGGCCACCGGGCGGCTGCGCTGGAAGCTGGACACCGGCGGCGAGATCACCGGCGCGCCGGTGGCCGTGGACGGCCGGGTCTTCGCCTGTAGCAAGGACCGCTGCGTCTACGCCCTGGACGCGGCCCGGGGCACGGCGACCTCCAGGGACTGACGAACTCGCCCCGGTGGCCGGGGTAGCTGGGCGGCCGGGGTGGCCGGGGTGGCTAGGCGGAGGGGTGCTGTAGCTGCCATCCGGCCCAGGCGGAGGTGATCATGTCCTCGACGTCGTGGCGGGCGCTCCAGCCCAGCTCGTCGGCGATCCGTTCGGCCGAGGCGACCACCCGCGCCGCGTCCCCCGGACGGCGGGCGACGACCTCGCCGGTGGCGTCCAGGCCGGTGACCCGGGCGATCACATCCAGCATCTCGCGGACCGAGACGCCCTCGCCGCGGCCGATGTTGAGCACCAGGTCGGTGTCGTCCGGCCGGTCGCGCAGCCGGCGCACGGCGGCCACATGGGCGTCCGCCACGTCCGCGACATGGATGTAGTCGCGGACGCAGGTGCCGTCCTTGGTGGGGTAGTCCGCACCGAAGACCAGCGGGGCCCGGCCGGCGGTCAGGCGTTCGAAGACCATCGGGACCAGGTTGAAGACGCCCGGATCGGTCAGCTCGGGAGCGGCCGAACCGGCCACGTTGAAGTACCGCAGCGCGACCGTGGCCATGCCGTGCGCTCGGCCGGTGGCCCTGACCAGCCACTCGCCCACCAGCTTGGTCTCGCCGTAGGGGCTCATCGGCGCGCAGGCGGTGTCCTCGGTGACCGTCTCCACGTCGGGCATGCCGTAGACGGCGGCCGAGGACGACAGCAGGAACCGTCGGACGCCGGCCGCGGCTGCGGCCTCCAGCACCACCCGCAGGCCCTCGACGTTCTCCCGGTAGTAGCGCAGCGGCTGCTCCACCGACTCGCCGACCTGCTTCTTGGCGGCGATGTGCAGCACACCCTCGACCTGGTGCTCGGTCAGCACCCGGTCCAGCAGCGGGCGGTCCAGGGTGGAGCCGTTGACCAGGGTCACCCCGGCCGGGAGCCGCGCCGGGTCGCCGGTGCTGAGGTCGTCCAGCACCACGACCGGGATTCCGTCCGCGGCCAGCGCCCGGACCACGTGCGCTCCGATGTAGCCCGCCCCGCCTGTGATCATCCAGCTCATAACGGGAATACTAGTCGGACCGGCCGACCGCCCAGGCCCGGTCGCTCAGGCCCGGTCGGCGGAGCCGGTCAGCGCCCAGCGGGGCACGGTCACGCCGGGGGCCAGGGTGTGGAACACCGCTTGCACCGGGGCTCCGATCCGCAGCCGCCGGGTCTCGACGGCGTCCAGCGGCGCGTCCGGGCGGCGTACCGAAGCGGTCAGGGTGCCGACCAGCCGGATCCCCGGGGCGTCGTCCAGCTCGACCACGGCGACCGGGTAGGGGGCGTGCGCGGCGTAGGCCGGCAGCAACGGCGGGTGCGCGATCACGAACGACCAGATCCGCCCCCGGCCGGACACCGGCTCCCAGCGGCTGTCGAAGCTGTGGCAGCGCGGACAGCAGGGGCGCGGCGGGAAGCGCCGCAGCCCGCAGTCGGCGCAGGTCTGCACCCGTAGCTCGCCGCTCCGGGCGTACTCCCAGAACGGCTCGCCGTCGATGTCGGGCCAGGGCAGCAGCAGCCCGCCGTCGCCGGTGCTCTCACTCATCCGCGCCTCCTCCGGTTGGGCCTGCCTGCCTGCTTCTTCGGTGGGTCTGCTCAGTTCCCGAGCCTGTTTCCGGTCTTGGCTCCGGTCTTGTCCCCGGTCTTGTCTCCGGGCC
>Ga0302314_10004623_pt1 | contig 25250 bp, 20 predicted proteins | sample III_Palsa_N2_3_FD_200533 | JGI IMG/M metagenome (GOLD analysis project Ga0302314, IMG submission 200533) | Peat permafrost microbial communities from Stordalen Mire near Abisko, Sweden - III_Palsa_N2_3 | ecosystem: Environmental > Terrestrial > Soil > Palsa > Peat permafrost | place: Sweden... | reverse complement strand
CGCCCGCATAAAAGCGTGGCTCGTTTCGCTTCACGCCCAATACTATATCTAGCGCGATGAACCCTGCTGCAACAAAAATCGGTTGTTTCATGGTGGCCTTAGTCTTCATAACATTCTCCAGTTAACCACATTCCATGAAGAACCCCTCGGCTCGCCACGTCAGCCAATTCGTCTTCTGAAATCGAAATTTTGTACCCGTGAGACTCGATATGCGCAATGGCAATCTTCGACTTCTGCGATTTGAGCTCATACGCTGCAAGAATCGCCCCAACGGAGATGAGTTTACTCGACAAGGCCGACAGGATGGCATTCGCTCCTCCCAAAGGCTTGAGCGTGTCCGAATAGTGATAGATCGCCCTCATGAGCCGCCGGTAAACTTCGAAGGGATTCGCCTCGGATGCATACAAAAAGTTCCTCGGATCCACAGAATGTTCGTCAAAAAGGAAGCTGCGGTGCTCCAGCACAAGCTTGTCTCCACGACGCGGGTCTGCACTTGGGGCTGGAAGCAGCGGGCAAATTTCTTCTGCCTTTACCAATTCCGAAACTCGCTTCAGTTGGACCGATTGATTTTCGCCAAGCAAAGGAAACCAGACACGCGGTTTAGAGGCCATAGCTTCGCGCTCCGCATCGCCTCTGAACGGATGGACGTAATCCGCCTCTTCGTCAATGCCTTCCTCAAGAATCGCACTGTCGAGCTCAGCATTCTCATTGGCAAAGACAATCAAGTTTTTCGATTTACATTCGGGTCGGTCGCAAAGATGAAGCAGTTTCGCCACGACTGGCATGAAAACGCTGCGGGGCAGAGCGCTCACGTCAACGATGATGTCGGTAACCGGTTCAAACTCGGAGGCTAACTTGTATAAACCTTCAGCCGACTTTGCCGTAATGCGTCGATTCTGTGGTGAATACATCGCGATCAGGCGTTCGCTAACTTTCCAGCCAGAGGTCAAGGTCTTGAAGTCATTCCAATTTGCTTCGGAAAGGCTTTTATATTCATGTGACGGCGATTTCATGCCTTCATCAAATCGGATGAGATCTACTTCGATCTTTGCATTCGGGCACTGCGACTTCAACGTCCGGATTCCAGTAAGCATTCGTGGGTCAAAGCCGAATCCCAAGATGAACCTTACCGTTCGCTTGTCACTATTCAACCTCTCTGCGAGGAAAGTCTCGAGATCCGGTCCAAAGCAACGGAAGTAGGTTTCCCAACGTAACGGAGAAGTCATTGAATAAGGGACCTCTTGGGCTCATATCCCGACATCATCCAGGTGTGAAGATCGCGCAGCGGGCGCTCTTTGAAGCCCCCGTAGCCCAAAGGGAGATCGTACGACACACAGAGAAGGCGATTTAGATTGAGCACCATCCATTTGTCACCCTTTACGCTGTAGTCCAATTGGGCTTCGAGGAAGTTATTCGCAATCGATGCGGCAATAACATCTGCCAGAACTGCATATTGTGGATTTCGCCGAAGGAACTCAGGGTTTCTCAAATGTTCACGGTCTTTCATCGATATTGCAATTCCAGTTACCCCCGGATCGTAAGGGGCCGAATCTTCATACGTGCGTGACCGACAGAAACCGCCAATTGCTCCGAGTAGCCTCTGAACGTAGTCCCCGTAACGCGCTCTTCGCGGTATTTCATCCCACAGGGAATTGGAAGCGTGGCGTAGAAGCGCATCTTGCCGAGAGGCGTCGAGTAGAGACGACTTCGTGACCAGGTACTTCGAAACGACCTCCTCAAACTCGTCTCCTGCTAGACGCATGAACTGTTCGATATTCCATGACGCTAGGTTGGCGAGTTTCTTGTGACCAAAATAATAGGGGAACTTGAACTCGCTCGACAAGAAAAGTTCGGCAGCCGCTTTAACCGATGAACCAGCCCTCTCAGCTAGGCCAGCACTACTCAAAGGAAAATCGAATGTGCGTTGCTGACGCCTCAACTCACGATGAACCAAAATTTCCAGCGTCCGCCAAGCAACCGCACGTTCGCGAAGCGTTCCGGTCATCTGTTCACGGTCATTTATCCACTCCGCGAAAAGCGTACTAGTAGATGCAAGTTGTTTTACGCGGGTAGAAACTTGCGAGATCGCCTGCTCGTATCTCCGATCCCATTCAGACCCGTCAAGTGAGGCCTGTAGGCATGAATCTAATGAATTGACCTCTACACTCAAGGCCGCAGACGTTCGACGATCTGCGACACTCATCATCAGGTTCTCGAATTTCTTCTGGCTTGACCTCCAGAATTTTTCGATAGATATCTCGCGATCGTAGTCCCGCCCTTCAGTCACCCCAGTTTCCAACATCTCGTCAGTAGACAATGCCTCAAAGCGTTCTGCCAGCCAAACACCGACTCCTTGACGAAGCTCCGCTGTGGCTTTCAACAAAAGACCACGCTGTTGAGCAGTCAGATGATGGACGTCGTCGAGCAACAGTAGACTATGACCAGCTGCCGGCTTGCCTTCGACCAAAAGATTTCCGGGGATTAGCAGCGAGAGCGAGTTGAGTGTGTCGCTTCCAGGCAAAGACGCGGATGTCCCGTCGTCGAAACTGTCGATAGCGTCGCAGACAGATTCCTCCAGATTCGCGGCCCAACGGTAAATTTGAGTGCCAGTGCGCTCACTCAAACCAAGGGCTAGTTCCACGGAAGCATTCGGAGCCAATTCAATTTTGTCGAGATCTTCTGGAAATTTCAGGTTGTGTAGGAGAAGGCACGATCTTAGAGAAGCGAGCACGATCCGAGCATTTAGCAAACCGAATAGAAGTCTGTGTTTCCGAACTCCGTCTGATTCCAAATCGTCCAGGATGCCATAGTTACGAGCACAAGAGAGGAAGACCCCAAGCAGCCGAGGTCCAGTCTGATCTATAGCCCCAAGAGAACACATACGAGCATGAAGCTCTTTCACGTCATCCAGCCCTTGGAATGTGTGCAGGGTGGTCAATGATGCAGGCGTGAATAAACGAAGCAACGAGGTTTTACCAGCTCCCGCTGCGCTCCGTATGATTCTGGGTTTCGTCCAAAGCACGTCGGTTTGTGGGATCAAATCTAACATCCCTGGCCCAAAAAGCTTGAGGAACGTGACGTCGTTCTCAATCGCTTCCGATGAACGCAGCCGAAATGGATTCCGAGATTCTCTCATGCGAAATCCTTATGGCGTGTCACGCGCGGGAATAGGGGTCTCATCTTCGAACCCTCCGCCCACAAGAGGCCGATTGAATTGTTTGGAGTATTGTGCGCTAGCACAATACTCAGACCACATCCGTTAAACCCATACCGCAAATCTGTCCCGCCTACTCTTGTTGCATCTGTCTCGTTCTCATCGTCGTAAAATCCATCGATCAGGCTCGCCATCTTTCCAGCCGAAGTCGAATCAATCTGCGTGCCTTCAAGAAGTCTTTGGACCACAACGATATGCACCGTGAAGTTGAAAACTTTCGATAGACCTTCGAGAGCCTGTCGGAGATTGCTTTCAGCCTTCGTCGTAGCCATGTAGAGAACGACAATAAGGGTAAAGTTTTTCTGAACGAGTTTAGATGTCGGATTCGCCAGATCATTCAATGCATCAATGAACTTGCCGAGTTTGCCGGTAGTCTTTCCCGTTTTGTCTTTGCGTGCATAGCTCAAGCCGCTGCCGGAGAAATCATCTATAAGGACAACTGTCTTGAACGCCTCGCTTGATACGTCGCCACCACCAAGCGCCTTGATATCCTTTCGCAAATCTTCTAGGAGTGAATCAACTCTCTCGCCGCTCAGCTCGTGCGTATTCCGAACCTGTTCATTGGAAAGCGACCTGTTTGCACGTCGGAATATGTCGGTCCGGGCGCCGTCACTCAAACCTAGAAAAAGCGTTTCGCGCTCGAGCTTCCGAAAGACTTGTGATTCGCTGATCTTCCTAACCTGGTGAGATTCCAGACCTGTAGACGCAAACGCCAAATTCATGAGAAGGGGTCTCACGAAGTCTGGATAAGAGACTGACACCAGATGATTCATCTCATCGTCGGAGATGAAAACGAGTCGTTCTTTCACATATTGGAATGCGGTTTCTCTGTCGGAGGCGGGGAATTGGTCTAGCCATCGAGCCAAACTCTCAGTGAATCGCATACCCGGAGAAAACTGCTGATAGCCGTCGTATTTGTACTCCGCGAGTGCCTGCATTTCCAGTCCATGTTCTGCGAACTGGGAAGGTGTCCAGCTCATAACTTTACTCAATAGCTTTTCGGCGAGAGAGACGTTCATTTCTTACCCCCGATAGCCACACGAAGACCACGCCCACCAACTTTGCATTTCTTCAAATAAAACAAGGATGCATCGGCATTCAGGATTCCTGCCGGAGCGAGGTTCCAACCGGTTGCCAAAGACGACGTGACTTCGTCCACACTTAGAGCGAAAGGTTGATTCAAAATTTCGTGATCGTTACCCGGCCAACGAGGGCGGTCGCCTACAAATAAAGTTTCTGAGGCGGTTGCTCGATCGGGCATGAATTCGAGTAAGCGCATTTTGCTGCTCGAGTCTGAGACAATATCGATAGATCTTGAGGAGGTGACGACTTTCAAGCCGCGTACCTTAGCCAAGTCGAGAGTCTCGAGGACGAGCCGCCAAAGAGCCCCGATCTCCAGATGCGGTCCGCGTGCCTCAACGGTGAGTTGCGTTGGACGCAGAGTCAGCTCCGCATTCGGCAAGCCCGCTTCGCTGAGAAACTGATGAGCTAAGCGAAGCTCCGAGATTGCCGGTGTGATCTTCGTCACGTCAATATCTTTGTCCAACGGAAGACAAACCGTCGCGTTGTAATAACCCACCAACACTTGTGCTCGTAAGGACTCTGGTATTCGCTCCATTAGCGCAGTCCGGACCGACTTCCCCCTACCTGTAGCGATACCGATTTGAATTCCTGACTCAAGAATTCGGCAAAGTTCGTTTCCGACATCCAAGCGCAGCCCACTATAGCGATCCCGGTGGTCGCAGAGTGTTCCGTCGTAATCAAAAACCAATTGCTTCAGGTTTGCTTTCCGAAGCTGTTGCAGAAAGCTATCGTACTTTTTCTCCCACTGGGGATCGGTAAGCGGTGCAAACCCCGCCGCATCACGCACGATTCGTTTTCGTCGAATCGCGATCTGAACGTCGCCCTTTTTGGCGGTGGCTCGCCCGAATGCATTGAGGTGGTATATGCGACGCCCGAAAGGGGGAATGCCGGGCCTGCCCGGATCAACTTTCCGATCTTCACCAAAAGCTCGAGTCAGCTCGAAGACCATAGACTGCATATCAAAGGCCGCCAATAGTCCGTCGAAATTCGATTGAACGGTGAGTTTCCGCACTTCAGAGGGAAGTGCATGAAGTGTTTGCTCGACGATCCTGCTATCGCTCTTCGCTGCCAGCGCAATGACACCAGTCTCTGCCCTTTTAGCCAGCCAATTGTGCCGACCATGAGCAAAGTTCCTAATGTCGACAGCTTGCACGGTTGCCAAGGCCGCTTCGCTAAACTTCGACTCTAGATCTACCGCAGCCGCCCGAGTGTCAGGACCAAAAAGAACAATAAGCTCACGCGGAAGATCCGCCAATCCAAAGGACACAGCCAGCTGCCGTTTCGCGTCACTCCTCTTCCAAGTGGAAGGAAGTTTGGCCTCTTTTCCGATAGCGCGCGCGATGATCGTATTGAGAGCAACGAGAGTATTGGTAGCCAGGAAGCCGTCGGAACCGCTGGGAGGAGCGTATTCGAGCGCCGTTCCTCGACCATATTTGCTTACGATTTTCGAAAGCGTCGCGCCACTTCGGCAACATACGCTGATGAGAATCGCCACCTCTGATGAGATCGCCTCTCGAGCGATACCGAGCACGTCAGGATTCTCTCCTCCAGCGCTGATTAGCACAACGCCACCCGCGAATCCCTTGCGGATTGTATCGGCTGCCAGATAAGGCGTTTCTACCTTAGCCATTTGCCCAATCGTAGACCCAAGGAGATCGGCGCAGAGGGAAGCCGTCGAAAGCGAGCCGCCAGAACCAACCACCAAAATCGGAAGTCCTGTCATTTTCCCAAAACTATCTGCGAGCGCACTGATATCAATACCCTTAGCCCACCTAAAGGTGGACGGCAATTCCATCAATTCGGATTCGAACGGCTTCCCCAGTGGATTCTCCCGTGTACAAATAGGCGAAGAAAAAGCGTAATGCAGATTCAAGTATAGATCAAGGGTACTTCAGGAAGAGCACGAGGAAATCGTGTTGCCCTTTTCGCTTGCGGGAGGAGTTCCTCCTCGCCTGCCTACAGCCGATTCTCGTCTTCCGTCACCCTCCTCAGCGGGGCGGTCCACCCTCCCCGCAACGCCCCTCCGGCAGAAACAAGCAACCGCAAAAGCCGCTAAGGGGGCTCTGCCCCGGCTCGCGCCCGCAAGGGGTTTCCCCATAATTTTTCTACGAAAAATCACGCGGTGAAGCCGCGCCCTGCGGGTGGGCGATACCCGCTCCCCTTGCAGTTGCTACCCCCCGCCTTCGCCAGGTGGCGTTCGGCATGTACATGCCGCGTTTCAACGCGGAAGTGCAGCAGCCAGAACCCAAGGAGGAAGCACCCATGAACACCATCGCCACCACCACACCCACCGTCACCCCGTTTACCCAGAACCTTGAAAAACAGCAGCAACCGAAACAGCAAACCGCGAAAGAAGCTATCGCGGCCAACGTGCAAGCCCTTATTGAGCAGTTGGAGCAAGGCCACTCCGACGGCCTCACCGCGTACCTCTTGGCGATGGGTCGGTTTCACAATTACAGCTTCGGCAACATTCTTGAGATAGCACGGCAGAAACCGAATGCGACCCGCGTCGCTGGCCTGTATGCGTGGAACCAGCTTGGCCGCAAGGTCAGGAAGGGAGAGCGCGGCATCCGCATTCTCGCTCCGGTCATCGGCATCAAGCGCAAGAAGGCTTCAGAAGCGGAGAAGGATATTCGCACCCAGAATCAAGCCGTGTTGGTCGGGTTCCGTTCGGCTTATGTTTTCGATGTGTCGCAAACCGAGGGCAAGGAACTTCCCGAACTGTCCGAGCGCGTCACGGGCAATGTAGGGGAGTATCGGGAACGGTTGGTCGATTTCATCCTCGCCCAGGGCATTCAGCTTGAGTTCAAAGAGAGCATCGCTCCCGCTTTGGGCATGAGCTACGGCGGCAAGATCGTTGTGTTTCCCGGTCAGGGAGCCGCCGAGGAGTTCAGCACTCTAGTTCATGAACTCGCACACGAGATGTTGCACAAGGCCGAACGCCGCACCGCCACCACCAAGACGGTACGCGAGACGGAAGCCGAAGCCATCGCCTTTGTGGTCGGGAAAACCATCGGCCTCAATACGGGAAGGGCATCCGCCGACTACATCCACCTGTACCACGGCAATGCGGCACTCCTCGCCGAAAGCCTTGAGGTCATCCAGAAAACCTCAGCCGTCATTCTCTCCGCGATAGAGGAACCCGTGGAGAAGGCGGAGGCCAGCACCGAGGCGGTTGAAACCGAGGCGGAACTGGCGGAGGTGGCGTAATGAAAACCATCCTCGCAATCCTCAACAAGGCCGGATGGTGGCACCACGGCCTTTACCTCAAGATCGAGAACCCGCCCTATATGGCGTTGGTGATCGAGGCGACCGACGAATCCGGCCCGTGCGGTCTTCCCGCAATCTCTGTCTGTCACTACGGCGAACAGAACGGCGATGCCATGCGCGACCCGGAGATGTGTTTCGAGCTTGGACTGGCGGGAGGAGCGCACCTTAACCCCTTCTACTACCGAAACGATTATGTCGGCGTGGAGCAGTGGAGCCGCACTATCGTCCGCGACCACTACGTTTACCTCGTCAGTTTGCACCAGCAGCACGAACGCTTCGCCAAGCAGTGGGACAACAACCTGCGCTTGCAGGGTTTCTTGGAAGCCTTCGAGAAGCAGACACCACGCGCCTAAACCTTTCCCGCCCCCGGAGCGGATAGGAAAGCGCGTCCGCTCCACCACATCATGCAGTGCAACCGCTCAAGGAGAACAGCCATGAATACCCAGACCGCCACCGAATACCGGAACCTTCCCCTCGCCCTTCTCATCCCGTCCAAAACCAACCCGCGCCGCGTCATGGAGGATGACGCGCTTTTGGAGCTTGCCGAGAGCATCCGCGTCCACGGAGTTCTCGAACCCCTTATCGTTCGCCCCATCGCCGAGCGTCAGTTTGAGGTCGTCGCCGGAGGCAGACGCTTCCTCGCGTCGAAGGTTGCGGAGAAGCAGGATGCGCCGTGCAGCGTCCGCGAACTGACCGATGCTCAAGTGTTGGAGATTCAGCTAGTCGAAAATCTTCAACGCCGGGACGTTCATCCGCTGGAAGAGGCGCAAGGGTTCCATGCCTTGCTCCAGTTGGAGGAGCCGAAGTACAGCATCGAGCAGATCGCGGCCAAGGTCGGCAAAACTCCGTCCTATGTCGCCACCCGCGCCCGTCTCACGGAGCTTGCCCCGCCAGCCGTAGAGGCGTTCTATGCCGAAGAAATCGGCGTCGGACACGCCTTGCTGCTTGCTAAGCTACAGTCTGCACAGCAGGAACAGGCACTAGCCAACTGCTTCCGCGAGGAATGGGGTGGGGGTGCGGGGAAGAGCAAGCGTATCCTCCTCCCCGTCCGGCATCTTCAACACTGGATAGAGCAGAACGTCCTCTTGCTCCTCAAACGGGCACCGTTCAACAAGCGCGATGCCCAACTCGTCCCCGCCGCTGGAAGCTGCGTCGATTGCCCGAAGCGCACTGGACACAACAAGCTGCTATTCGCCGACGTAAGCGGGGATGCGGATGCTTGCACCGATCCCGTCTGCTACTCCGCCAAACTGGAAGCACACGTCCAAGAGCAGATTGCCGCGAAGCCTGCACTAGTGCAGATCAGCACGGCCTACGGTCAGCAGCAGGAAGGCAGCAAGATCGTCACCCGCAGCAAGTACGTCGAGATCAGGCCCGAGAAGCCCGATACCCCGGAGAAAGCGAAGTGGCCGGAGTTCAAAACGTGCAAGCACACCGCCGAGGCCATCGTCGCGGATGGCATCGACAAGGGCGAAGTACGGCAGGTCTGCGCGGAGCCAACTTGCCCCGTGCATCATCCCAAGAAGCAGCCGTCGAAAGCCGATGCTACCGCCAAGACCCAGCAGGAGAAGGAACGGAAAGAGGCGGCACTGGCAAACGCCACCGGGATACGCCTGCTGCAAACCATCGTCGCAGCCGTTCCGGTTCGCTTGATGAAGCGCGACCTCCTCTTCATCGTCGAACAGATACTCCCGCTGCTGGACGAGAAACGGGTCGAGATGGTTGCTCGGAACCGTGGCATCCGGGCAAAGCAGGGCGAGTCCGCAGCCAAACTCCTAATCGCTTTCCTTCGCAACGCCGAGGAGAGTGCAGTTGGCAAGCTGATCGTCGAAGTCGTCATCCTGCTTTCGGCTAGAACGCAGAACGATGGAGGCAAGGTTCTCCGCGCCGCAGCCCAGGTGTACAAAGTGGATACCGATGCCATCGCCCTCAAGGTCAAGCAGGAGTTCGCAACCAAAGCGAAGTCAAAGGGAGAAAAGAAGCCCCAAGCCTCAGTCAAACCAGAACAGAAGCGCGTTGCATAATTTCGGCGCGGAGCCTGTCCACGGAGGGACAGGCTCCGCGCCTCATTCTGGGTCGTCCCAGCGGGAAGTGAAGCGTACTCCATACTCAATCGACTTGCGATAAGCCTCCGAGTCGTGATCCCGATTCCAGAGCAGCTTGTAGACCGCGTTCACCGCCGACTTCATCATCGCCTTCATCTCGTCTTCCGTAATCCGCGAGTAGTCAGGTGAGCCGTAGCACACCGGACAGACTTTGCCGGCATGGACATCTTCGATTGGTCCGTTTCGGAACGCGAGGGCGACAATCGCCTTCGCTTCTCTGGCAAGTCCAGCATCCAGTGTCTTCATCACACCCTCAATATACCTGCGGATATCTCCTCTATTTTACGGAGAGCGATGATGCAATGGCATTTGCCCGTCTTTCCCACCCTGAAGGTCGCTCTCTGGAGTGCGAGAGCGGCATGTTCCGCCCACCCAACGGGTCTGTAGAAGTTCATTTAGCGTCAAAAAGTAAGATGTCCGATCGAACTGTCGTGCTCCGGTCAAAAGGGAACTCTGCCTCTCATTCATACCTAACTAGCTGACACGCTTAGCTGCCGTTCGCTGGCTGCTTTGAGAGGTGGTGCCGAACCGCTCTTGGGGCGATCAGGCTAAACGATCCAAAACGAGGCGTAATGGACGGAAACCGTTGCTTGAGGCTTTTCGTTGGTTGCGCCTGGCACAGTTGTAGAAAATGCGAAACAATCTCGGATCGTGTGGTGTCTAAGAATATGGGCCAGTGGGTTTTCAGTAACAAGAGAGTGTACAGGCGCGACTCACATGAGGCGTTTCGGGACAAATTGCTTAATCGTTTTTGGTCTAATGACCGTCCTGGGCGCTACGTCCTCGACTGCATGGGCTCCGCAGACTTTGCAAGGTGTATCGACGCAGACCATTCCTGTAAGCCCTAAACGTGATGATAGGAGCCTGCCATTCGCTGACGAATACGCCTGGAGCCTGCCGTCGGGCGGTCTTCAGGCCACAGTTGGCTATGCCCCCGGTTACGAAGAAGAGTTGAGAGCAAGATGGTCACACACCTTGTCGCCGCACATAGAAGCGTTTCATCCACGAGCGATGCTCGTACCGTATGGCAAGCCGTTCTATCTCGTGATTGGATTACGGAACAAGTCATCACAGACATTCCATTTCATTAAGAGGTCAGGATTACCCTCCTCGGAATGCAAGGTGCGGAACTCCGCTGGAAGGGAACTCGGCCAGGCGGGTCAAATGATTTCCACCTTAGGAGCAGAACCGCTTTTCTACGATCTCGCTCAAGACCAGACATTTAGAGAAACCCAGCCTTCCGTTCAAGAAAGCGGTATTAAAGGTGTTGAATGGGAAAATCACATCCTCGGGTCGAATCCGCCTCCGGGAGACTATACCGTTACCTGCGAGTGGAAGCCTATCAGTTGCAAAGGTAAGACTGGCCAAAAGTGTGACTCGTATCTTGAACTCCCTCCGGTGTCGACGCCACCGTTTCCTTTTAAGGTGATGCCGCCTGAAAGGAAGCGCTAAATTATGAAGAGAAAACTTGTAATGCTTCTCCTGTTGATTGCAACGATCCATCCATCTGTTTCCGTTTCTCAAGCTTTGGCGCAAGAACCCAGCCAAAGTTTAGAAACTGACGCAGTGGTCGCTAAAGAGAGAGTTCATACCTGCACTACTCGAAATATGGACGTGCGCGTTTTGCCGGAGTTCATCTCGGGTTTCATTCATATTGTCCCAATTGAGTTCAGCAATATAGATGCAGGGCCTTGTAACGTCCCACCGGAGCTTACGCTTGCCCTGACTCCCACGCAGACTGAACAGCTCGGCACTTTCGATGGCTCCTCGTCGTCAAAGTACCTTCGGCCGCACGAGACTATCCACAGTCTGCTCGTCTGGAGCCCGAAGCCGAGAGAAGGGGCCCTATGCCCGACATACGACGGTTTTGAATTAGGACAATTCTTAGCGTCATCTCCACATCCGCCGCCGATGCTCACGGTGCGCCATCTGAATATCCGCACCTGCCACCTGTTCAGTACAGGGTTCCGCGTTGGAGTTTACGTTCCTGGTGAACTTGTCCCTACTGTCTGGTTCGATTCAAAGCCACACTCAAAACCGCTCAGTATCGGGAAAGAGATCACTCTAGCAACTGCAAAGTCCGATTCGGCTGTCGGTCTCGAAGCCCCTACGCCGCAGCCTGTACTCGGAGATCGCGTCAATCTTTTGTTGCGACTCCCCCGGTCACCTTTGCCAGCTTGCCCCTATTCCGTCTTTCGCGCACGACGCTCCAACGGAGAGACCTTCGTATACTTCGACCGGTGCGATCCGTCCGACCCACCTCCACCAGAACAAGGTTTTCTTATAGCTCTTAGACAGCTTGATCTCTTGGCAACCACGGGCGAAATCAGATTCGATACCATTGTCCAGATTTCGCCAACCACTTATACCCAGTCTTCGGCGGTAACGATCAATATCAGGACTCGCCAGGCTCCAGACCTCCCGTTAGTTTCTGATGACAACGCCATTTGCACATCTGAGGATCTGAAACTCGCACCGGCCACCGCGCCGCTTCATAACGAGAGGCGTGTCGCTGAAGCCTTTGAATTCCGCAACGACTCGAGCCATACATGCCGGATTGGGGGAGTCCCGCTGATCGAGCCACTAAACCGGGTCCGAGCAAAAGACGGTAAGTACAGGGCAGAGCCCTGGCCAGCAAGCATTTGTCCCAATTGCGACGATCCTCTCTTTTCGGCTCGCCCGAATGTTTGGATTGACCTTGCCCCCGGCGACTCCGCACATTTTCTGGTCGGCCATACCCTGCGCGACACATTGGGGGAAATCCCCCCCTGGGCAACCGGTGTCCAGTACGGAGCGGCCTACAACGTTGCGGTTGGACTCCAATGGACAGATGGGGAGCGAGCGGTTCAACTCGGAGTCCGTGGTGTCATAGGCGAACCACTTGATGTGTCCGCATGGCGAGCCGGTTACTTCGATAGCGATCCACGCAACGCTCAATGGCATCCGCCCGTAGCTGCCTATGCGCCGCCGTTGCCCGAGCGCCATAACATGTCAAATTACCTTCCACAGCCAAGCAACATCGTCTTCTTTCCCAACCCTGACGCCAACGCTCTTCGATATGGCTTATCGGTGGATAGCCCTGTCTTCCATCTCGGAGATGATTTATTCGCTCATATATGGGTGGCCAATACAACAGACACGGTTCAGAACGTCGACACCTGCAAGCCGAACTTTCCAGATATTGCCGTGTTTGATACGCAGGGGCACCGTATCATCAACCCCAACGACCAGCTAGACGCAAAGCCCTCCTATTGCTTAAGGTCAATGACCATGATCGGCGTCCCGCCGCACACAAGCGTCCTGCTGGACGCGAAAGAGCGTTTAGGGAGTGCCAAAATGCTGCCTCCAGGCGACTATATCGTGACGACTGTTAGGCATCTGCCCACAAAAAATTCCGCTACCCTTCCAGGACTGTATTTCAAAATCCTCAATGAGCCAGCAGAACGATCTGTTGACTATAAGGACGACAATTAGGTTGTCCCTGCAATGACGCCGCATGTCAAGTGATGTGGTGAGAATGTAGCTACCAGTTGGAACTCTCTTCAAATGGAGACTGCTCATGCAATTACGGTTCGTATTTACAGTAGGGCTGATGATTGCTGTCCTTCTAGGTATTGGCCGTGCTCAAGCTCCCGTTGAGTCGGCAGACCCCGCAAGTCGGAACGATGATGCGCTCATTTTGACCTTGAACTGGACTGGCTCGGAACCCAATAAGTCGGTCCCACGAAGCGGAATCAACAGTGTTCCAGATAGATGCGCCATTGCTCACGGGGTCGTCGCGTGTGCGTCACTTTTGCTGACACTAAAGAATCGGGGGACGGAGCCAATCCGCACGGGCCTGATGACGTGCGGTTCGATACCAATCCATTTTGAGGTTCAGCAGGAAGATGGAAGCTGGCAAGCGATACCGCACGATCCGAATAAAGGATGGTACTGCCTCAGAACGTTCATGGAGTGGCACACGATCCACTCGGGAGAGGTATATTCACTGCCGATCAGAATCGCCGATGACTACACATTAGATATGAAAAGTTTAAAAACGGATCATATCGTCGATGTAAGGGTGCGGTGGGATGTCTACGGCTGCGCAGCTGCCGACCCTCCGCGCCCTGAGTCTTCTGTCCCCCCTCCTGGGACCGACATGCTTTTGTGGAGAGCCCAATGCGTGACGGGTGTAAAACCCTCGGAAGCTTATGTTCAACTCGTTTCCAATACGATCAAGATAGATCCCAAAAACCGATAGATTTCGATTTTCGAGAATTGAATACGTCGATTTCCTTGCCATCACATGGCAGTACGGTTGTATTCACTAAGCTAAGTTGAGCTACCTAATCATCGGTTCAGCCTTCGTTGGAATCGCGAGAGGGATGGCAAGCTCTTTCGGCTCCCCGTCAGACTTGACCGTGAGGATTTGAGTGAATTCCAGCGTCTGCGTTCGTGGCGAACCCGTCCGGCTGGGTACTGCCTGCCAGCCGCGTGCTTTCAGCGAATACGTTCCCGGTGGGACATTCTTAATTGCGAAGGAACCATCTCCTGTGATCGCCAGCCGCCTTGATGCCCCGGTGCAGCAAGGTTCGGGCTTCAACTCCACCTCAGCATGAGTCAAAGGCACCGGCCCGCTTGCGACGGTAATGCGACCCTTGACAGTCTTCCAAGTGGACAGCGGTATCGTGCGGTCCAGAACCGTCGGGCGCGAGGTGTTAGTTGGGATTGACGGTGTTGCCTCTGCGATGGTCTGTTCCGAATGCGTCATGCCGAGCGGCAGCAGATCGTCGCTGCCGTTGATGCCACCCGAAGGCACCAGTACGCGGATAGCATAGCTGCCGGCTGGCAGACCGGCGATCCGATACACCCCCTGATCGTCCGTGAGCGCAGTTTGAAGTTCACCATAGCCGTTCTGGCCGAGATCGAGGCCGATCCGCTGCCGATCCGCACTCGGCTGGCCGAGTGCGTCGACGGGAAGCCCGGCGGCCGGCGTTCCGTCGTCGAAGGAGATGCGGCCCGTTACACTCGTTCCCTGCGATAGATTTATGGCGATCTCCTGGCGCTTCGTCTGCGCACCATACTCTACGTGGACATGCTGTAACAGGCTTAATAATCGCTCACGGTCCGGTTCGGAAGCGGCGACATTTTGTCCCGTTGGTAGGCTGTAGAGTGGCGAGATGAAGCCGCCGAGTTCGGCGAAGAGGACATAGTCGCCAGCGGGAACGTGCTCGAACCGAACGATGCCATCAAGGCCGGCAATCGCTGCAAAGTCGTGTCTGCGGGGCGCACCGGGGCTGATGTCGGGCACCGGTTCAAGATGTACCCGACTGAACCGCGCCGGTGTGTGTCGTTTCGGGTCAGTCGAGACATGGACCGTGATCTCTGCGCCGCCGGTCACGGCTTGGACCATCTTTTCGTCGCTTGCCGGCGTGGTTCCCGGCCTCTGAGACTGCACCGCTGTCTCAATCGCAGACAGCGTGACATCGTGGTCAGGCATGAGGACAGGAACGGTGCTTTGGAAGTAACTACGGATCGATTCGGGAAACGGCGGGGGGAAAGGCGATTCGGGATCATAGCGAATGCTGGACAGGGCATTATCTGAAGCACGCACCGTAAGGGTATAGTCGCCTGGTGGCACGTAGGGGAATCGGAGGACGCCAGTCGGGTCGATCTGAGCAAGCACACTAAAGCCTGTCGCCTTCGAGTCGAGGAAGGCGTAGCCTCCGTTCACAGGGCGATTGAAGTCTTTGGAGCGGACCGCCACTGTGAGCGCGTGAAAGACGCCGGGATGGATGACCAGCGGTTCCAGAACGAGATGCTCGGGCGGATTCACCGTAAACTTCTTCGCCGAAAGCACTCCAAAACCTCCCCCGTAAAAGACCTTCAGTTGCGCTGCCGATCCAGTACCCGAGGTTTGTTGCTTCGGCATTAGGAAACCGATAAATCTCATCAGAGAATCTGGCATCGAAGCCGAAACGACATACTCGCCGTGTGCCACGCCTGCCACTCGCCAGTGGCCGAGATCGTCCGTGTAGACGGTGGCGACTGTGTTCCAGTCCGGTATACCCTTCACGGTCTCCGTCCTCCTGGCAAAGACCTCCACCTTCATGCCGATGCCGGGGAGGCCATCGTCGAACCGCACCGTTCCTTCGAGCGAAGCTCCCGGAGAAAGCGTCACGGTAACGCGTGTCACCAACCCTTCTGTTACACGTATGAGATTGGTTGCTGTAGGTATATCAGACGGGTAGAGCCCGCCAATACCCAACTGGCCTGCAGGATGCAGTTCGAGCAAGTATTCGCCTGGCGGAACTGGTGGAATGTTGAACGAGCCATCCAGTCCCGAGGTGGCACCGGCTGGTCCCCCGCGCGCGCCAGAGTCAAGCGTAACGGAGTTAATAGCGAAATCCGGTGCTTCCTTGGGAGGGTGGGCATCGCGCAACCATATCTGTGCGAACCGCACGGGATGCCCCTGCGGGTCGCGGATGATTCCGCTAACTCTCCCGCGCGGCTTCAGCAGTGTTGCGCCGGGATACGCTGGCTCAACGATCAACGGCGAAGCAACCGGGGAAGAGGGCTCAGGTGCGGAAACCACAATTTGGCTAACGGTGGCTTGGTAGGCGTAGGCATCATGGTGTGCGGCGCACATCGTCGCAACGAAAACAAACGTAGCCGCAGAGGCTCTATTTATCACGCAGTTTCTCCTCTCAGGCTACGTTACGGAACTACCCTAATCGCCAAAGTTTCGGATGGCACAGACGGCACAACCGAACTCTGCCGAACGTTGACGTCAGTCGATGGCATGGGCTTTTGACCGATTCGATACTCGCCGGGCTGCAGCCCATATTGTGTCTTGAGGTCATACGCCCCAACGTTCTCACAAGAGTGTGGCTTCACATCGAAAGTCACATTCTCGTCACAATTTCCTAGGAATCCAGTAGATGGTCTTTGAATCTCGCTGCGATCCAGCAGCCGATTACCATACACGTCCCATAGTGCGAGATTCCAATCGTCGAACATGCCGCAGCTTTCAAGGGTCACGACCTTGTCGCTCCTGTTGTCCACCCATGCCGCGAGCCGCATCGATTCAGAATGTTCAGTGAACGCCGGGTGCAAGGCGGACATGCCGTGGGCCACACCGTCTTTCACCGGAAAGAACACGGGTTGCCCAGTCTGCGAAAAGTCCTTCCCCGCGCAGTCAACAGGTAGCGGGTTGGGGGTAACGTTTGCGCTTTCGTGAGCCGTCGCCCGCATCGGCTGGCCGTCGTATTTGCCTTCGCGCCAGGCGCTCACGTCCACCGGCCCGCAGGACGAAGCGTTCAACGGCAGACTCAACGTATCGACCTTGCCGTCGAGCGCAACCGTCATGTCCACAGTCGTCCGGCACGCCCAATGCGGCTCACGAATTCTTGTGAGCTCGCCCACCATGAGGTGCGTAGAAGTCTGCGGAGCCAGGTTGATCCATCCGGCAGGACGCGGTACGAACAGCTTATCGCCGCAGTTTGGACACACCCCGAAAATGTAATACTGCTTTGTCCGCTGTACGTTATCCGCAAAGAACTCAGCCTTCTGAACGCCGCCGATCCGGCAAGCGTACTTGGAGGTATTGGTCACGTTGAACGCTTGTGCCGTATGGGCTTCGACTGGCGGCAGTTCGATGCGCTCGCCCACCTGAAGTTGCGCCGCGAGACACACCGGCACTGTCGTATCGATCTCGGCCAGTTTTATCGGTTCGTCGGATATGATCTCGATCCGCGCAGCGATAGGATGAACGTAAATCTCTTTGCCCGCTCGGCTTGTCTCAACGATGGCATCGTAGTTCACTATGCCCGCACGCTCTGGCGGCAGCGAGAGCGCTGCTGGTCCGATGGCGTATTTCGGCCGATTTGCACTCGGCTTTGCTGTTGGCTTCCCGGTCAGCTGCGAGGTGTCGCAATGTGTTAGCAGCACGCTAGTGTTGCCGTCATCGTAACGTCGCCGCAGCACCGCGAAGGGGCAAATCGCGCGCGTCGGCTCGACATCGTCCAGATAGAGGTTGAAATACTCGTGCAGCAGTGTGCGATCAAATGTCGCGGACAACTTCCCTCCGTGGCTTTTGTCTGTGTCGTATGCCACGGGCGGCACAAGGTCACCAGGCAGCAGACCTGCGTAGTAACGGTTGTGCGAGCCCACGGTCTCATCGCCCGAGTAAGCGCCAAGTCGGTAAGCCGACACATAGATCGTGCCGCAGGCGTGCCACCAAACGTGAAAGATGGTCAGCGGAAAGTTCTCGTCGATTGCAGCGCCGAGGCCAAGCTTCATGCCATCCACCTCGTAACAGGGATTGCCGTCGACTGCGACACTTGATGTGGCGAGCAGCAGGTGAACGGTCTCACCGGCTAACAATACCCAGCGTCTATTCCGCATGATCGTGGCCGGGGCGGAGTTGTCCTGATAATCCTGCGAGAATAGCCCGAGCCCGGTCGGCTTGGGCTCAATCTCAAGCTGGGCGGACGCCGGTAGAATGCACGCGTCGGCTGACAGGTTGGTGAACTCAATCGGCATCGTCGAAACGCCGGTCGCCGGATGATTGGCGACCGGCAATACCAGGATGTCGAGATTTGCCGGTTTGCAGCGGGTGAGTGGCGGCGGGGCCTGCGCGTGTACCACAAGCCCCGATAGCAACGCCATCAGCAGAGCGGCCGCAGCACGCGTTCCACGGTTCTCCCCTGAGAAGAGGGTTTGGGACAGTGCAGACCAGATTCGCATCACAAACCGTCCTTAGCAGCACACTCATATTGGCTGTATACCGGCGCATCCTTACCGCTCATATCCCACCATCTCTGCCATTCATCGTGCGCCTGCTCTGCCGTGCGCCGGTATGCTACTTGAGGCAGGCGATGGTGCGTCAGTACGAACAGCGGCCACGACGCATCCAAGCCGCTCTCCGGGGAAGTGAGGTCGATCAGAGCCTTCACGGCCGCACGCGACTTGGTATTGCCCAGCATCACCAATGCGTCGTTTCGTTCGGTTGTCGGCGCGGTGCGGATCTCCTCCAGTAGCACTGGAACGGCAGCGTCTCCTCCCAGAGTGCCCACACCTTGGATCGCCGCCCTCCGGACGCGCTCATTCGGACTGGCCATCAACTTAGCCATCAGCGGAAGGTACGTCGCATCTCCCATATCGCTCAAAGCGTAGGTCGCCGATTCCTCGATGTAGCTATTCGGTTTGTTCGGCGTCTCGGCTATCTTTGCCAAGGCTTCGCGCGACTCCTTGGAGTTCACGTTCTTCAACCCAGTTATCGCATCGCTTTCATAATCGTTCGGCAACTGCAACCAATGCTCGAAGACCTGCTCCATTCCGGGCGCTGGCTGTGCCGCCAGTCCGCTACGCACACGGCGAATGTTCTGCGAATCCCGGAACGATGCTTCGCGATCCTCCATCGTGACCGCCGCGTGCTTCGGCGACATAATTTCTGCTTCAATGTCGGCGGCCATCTGCTTCTCCAATGCAAGCAGAGCCGCATTGTCTTGCTGCAACACCTTTAGCGTCACAGTTTGGGTAACCAGTGCAGGCTTCGCACTCACAGCCGACGGAGGAATACCGCTCTGAAAGGCTTTACCTGGGTGCGATGTCAATTCCACGCGATAAGTTCCCGCATGAGCGAAGTGGAAGTTTCCCTCCAGCAAATACCGCCAGGTCGCGGACTGCTCCGGCGCAAGCGTCGTTGAGCTTCCGCCCATGAAGCAGTCACCCCCCGGCTCCTCGTATTGACAGCGCTCCAGCTTGCCATTGCCCGGCGCGGCGTCCGGCACCACGGCGACCACCGGCATCTGCCCATCCATGAAGCAGTAGTCTCCGGGATTGAACTTCAGCGGTGCTTTCGACACGTTCCGTGCCGTCAACAAAACCCAAACTGGCTCTCCAATCAGGATCGTGCTTTTGCTCAGCTCCATCTTGATCTCGATGTCCTGCTGAGCAAACGCGGGCCGCGAAAGGAGAAGAGCTGCGGTGAAGAGAATCAGCGTCTGCAATCGGGATAACAGCATCTGGGAGTTCCTTCCTGAACCCATCTTCAATGGTTTGCCGCTGTCGCGACGGGCTCATCTTTGCACTCGAATGGACCATACGCCCGCGCGTTCGCACGATGGAGATCCCAGAATTCCTGCCATGCGCTCTCCAGTTCGGGCAGGGGGCGAGAGTCGGGCCTGACAAATTCGAGATGGGTCACGATCTTCAAGTTCATGTACGACTCGAACGGCTCCCCCGCATCGGGCAGGTCCGCGAACTCCAGGAGCAGCGGAACCGCCTTCAGCGAATCCGTATCGCCGATCGCACGGATCGCCATCTGGCGGTCATTCGCGGTCGCGCCATTGTGCACAAGATCGGCCAGCAGCGGCAGCTCCTGCTCGCCGCCCAACATGCCGAGGGCTTCGATCGCGGCGGCGCGAAGGGACGGGTTGCCGTCACGGACCAGGCGCTTAAGGAGCAGCAGGTAAGACCTGTCTCTCAGTTCCCCAAGCGCTTCGACGGCCTCCTGCCGCGAGCCCTGGAACCATGTGTCCTTCGGGCGGTCCTGCGACTCAACCAACTGGGCGAGCGTGTTGCGGGCCGCTGCCGTGTTCAGCCGCTTCAGCGCCTGCACGCCATAGGAGTTGTATTGTTGGACGTCTACCCAGCCGCGAAACACTGGCTCCATGCCAGCGACCGGGAATTCGGCCAGTCCCTTGACGGTTTCGTCGCGCAGGATCAGCTGTTCAAGCTGCAACTCAGAGCGGCGCCACGACGCCAGGCGGGTGGTCTCCGCGTCCAAAGACTTGCGATCTTGCGGAACCGGCGGCCTGGCAGCGGACACGGAGGCCGCCCATGCCTGCTCAAGCGCGAGTAGTTTGCCTGAATCGGCTGCGTTCACTGTAATCACAACCGTCTGCTTTGCCGCTTGCTGCTGCTTCAACAAATTCGCGTTGATCGACCCGAAGGCCGACGGAGAGACCAGACCGTACCGAATCGTCGTCTCAAGCTGCACCTCGTAGCTTCCCGGATGAGCGATATGGAACTCGCCGTCGACAAGGTATCTGCGGGTCAGACTCTCTCCGGGCAGGAGCGAGGGCGTCGCTCCCGTGGGACAACTCCCGGCCGTTCCACGGAAGCAGCGCCTAGGCTCCATCACCGCAGACTCGGCCGCCGGGATATGAACCTTCACTGGCTTGTTGCCGAAGCATGCACTGGCGAAGTCGAAAGCGATTGGGTGACCGGAAATGTTCGACACCGTGACATCGACCCACACCGGCTCGCCAAGCATGACCGCCGTCTTCGTGAGCTTCATGCCGATCTCAAGGTCTTGCTGAGCAAGCATCTTTGTTGGGTGAACAAGAAGCGAGGTCGTCAGAACTAGCAGCGCGTACCTTGTCATGCGGAACACTCCTTAGGACATACCTGCATAGTAGGTCTCAGTCTGACAAACTAGAGAACGGCCCGAAACACCAATCTTGCACTTAACTTTGCCCTTTTCATCAAATCCTGAGCAGGCCGTTTACATCTACTTGCTTGGACACCGGAGATCTCGGGGCTGTTCCACGCCTAAGTGCAATCGTTTAATAGACGCAACAAACAGCGGCCTCGTTTCGCCGCTGCCTCAGTAAAGAGTGAACGAACCTATCTGTCTAGCAACGCCCAGTTGACGATTCTCATCGCCGAGTACCATTCTTCAGGTGTTGCCGGAGTGCCATCCGTCCCCACTGTCACCACCGTATGCCCCCATCGACCTGTCAAGTGAGTGGGCCATGATTCAAGTTCATCCGCGCCGAACTCTTTCGATGCTGTTCCAGCCACCTGCATAAGGGAATACGACCGCTGCCACATGGCGTGCGCCTGTTCGTCGGAGTTGTCCAGAACAAATGTCACGTAGAAACTAAGACTTCTTCCGCGAGCAACGAAGACAAACCTTCGGATGTCGTTAGGCGTGGGGGCGAGCTTTGTCCATTCCTCATCCCAAATCGGTTTCTCCATCGGAAAAATGCGGAATGCATCACGCCCTGGCCCATTGCCGAGGCTTTCGACGCGCTGCCTGACATCCAGCTTCGTGGGGTGCTGCGCACTGGCCGAAATTCCGCAGATCATAAAAGCCGCGACCGCAGTCACCGCCAAACGACACTGTCCTAATGACATGGATAATCCCTCCGTCGGTCAGATTCATACAGAATCCCTCGAAGCCATCATTGCGCTACTCCGATTACGCTCTGCACCGTACTCAAGACTTTACTTTTTCTCTACCAGAGAGGAGACGATAGCTCCGCGCGCTCCAATGGACTTACCATCGAGGGGAGATCCAAGAAAGTCGGTGTCTCCGGCGTCCCGAGGCGCCGGCGATGCTGTTGCACAGGCAGAGCCGGGTAGAAGACGGTACCGTTCCGCTTCACTGCGATTTCTAGCCGGCTGACCGGAAAGATGAAGCGGAGCCTCGTCCTTCGCCATATGTGCATCGGGCAGTGTTTTGTCAGGCATCTTGCCCAGATAGCAGTTCCCGTCGATCCTCACGTCCGTTGCATGCCACACGAAGGTAGTCTTGCTTTCGCTGAAAATCACATTTCGGGCAAACAATATCCCGTCCGGTATCTGGGGATAATGGGTATACTGACCAGTCTGGAAGAGAAGCGGCGAATGCCCCTTACCGATGTAAGCGGTGTTGTTATAGATAGCTGTTGAGTGGTCGGCTCCATATAGTTGTGGCTCCAGTTGTACTCGATGATGGTTCCAACAGCCCCGTCGTCCACGTCGAACGCTCCATTTTCATGATCGCCGGTGTTGAGCCCTGTATCGGAGACCTCGTTATCGCGGACGACGGTGTCCTTTGCCCAGCCGATGCAGATCGCGTTGCCATGCTTGAGCGCCGCAGTCCGGCGGACGACATTGTGATCGACGACCGCTCCGAGAGAACCGCGCAAATACATGGCGTTTCGCCCGGTCTCCGTTATTGTGTTGCCGGTGATGCGGACATGGGTATTTGGATAGGTTCTTTGGCCCTCTCTCTGAACCTTGAACCAGATGCCCTCGCCATCCACATGAGAAATAGTGCAGTGATCGATCAGCAAGTCATCGAAATGCGCGGGTACAGGAGTGTTGCCTTGTGCGTAGACGCCGATGCCGCCAGACGACTTCGAGCCGATCTCTCCGTTGACATCGCTTATATCCACTCGAACCAGATGAATTGCGAAGGAGAAAGAACTCGTGCGGATAAGGATGCCCATACGTTCTCCGTCCGATGCCCCACGATTGGTGATCGCGATGTCTTGGACGATCCACCCACTGACATCTTTGAGCGCGAGGGTAAAGTCGCCGCCATTTCCTTTCAACAGCGGCTTTGCACCCTCGCTGTAGGAGCCGAGAATGATGGGATTATCTTTCGTCCCGCTTCCGTGATGCTGAAGGGCTCCGCTCCAGATCTGGCCGGCATGAAAGAGAATCCGGTCATCTGCGCTGAATTTATGTTGGTTCACGGGAGCCAAGCTGGACCAGGCAAGCGCGGGGCTGGTGCCGGAGTTCGCGTCGTTGCCGGAAGCGGCGTCGACGTAAAAGGTGGCGGCTCGCGCCGTACTGGCAAGCGCGAGCAGGAGCGTAATCGTGCTGAAAGAGTTCATGCGCGGAGACGATGGACATAGCAACTCCCGGTCAATCAGCGACCTAACCGCTGCCAGATATCTAAACACAAGAGATAATCGATTTAGAAGGCCAATCTTTAGCGCCGAAAGATCCAGTTGATGGATCGAAACATTTGTTGGCCGACAGTGTTGGTGTGTTCAGAATTGCGGTCTGCATCCAAGGGGTTCGCGTACAGTCACAGAATGATTTTAAGGAGCTGATATGTGTCTTCGATCCATCGTCTGCATGGTCGTCGCTTTGATATCGTCTGCGATCAGCGCAGTTCCCCAATCGCAGCACTCCTTCAAAATCTATCGAGATCCATCGACTGGGGTGAGCTTCATCTATCCCGGCAACTGGACTTCCGACCCGGAGTCATTATTTTCTGCAGACAGCGCATTGTTGCTCAAACCTGATTCTGAACGTAAACCTTCCGATCCTACGGCATACGATATCGCCCATACAAAGGTTGGCCTCAGATTTCATGCGCCACAGACCGACCGAGAAGCAGGGGGTGCAGCGTTCGTGTACGCGCTGCTGCCAGAGAATAATGATGTGGGTTGCCGACGGCGCGCAACCCGTTCATTTGGAGAAGATGACAAATCCGCAAATGATGTGACCATCGGAAATATCGTCTTCACCCATGTGTCTGCGAGTGACAGTGGTCTAGGACACAGCCGGAACCGTGAGATTTACGTTAGTTTCCTAGGTGGCAAGTGCTATGGATTCGAGGAGCAGGTAGACACTTTTCATATTGACGGGTGGAGCGAGGAAACACTCGTAAAGAACATGAAGGCTGAATTGAATGCAACGATGAAGTCCGTTCGCGTTGGCAAATCTTCAGTAACTTTGGGTGCCAGGCACTAATAACGCTTAGTGCGAAGGGGTTTATAGAGAGTGCTCTTTAGGGCGTGGTTGTATCTGCTTCGAAAGATATCCCAGCGTCGCTGACCGACTCTTAGTCTTCTGATGTTTGTCCCCTTTCTCCTACTTGCACGTTCACTCGGCCACCGCTTCGGTGCTGGAGCTGCGCCCTTCGGCTCTGCGTTCAGAACTCGCGTTCCGCGCCCTCCGGGTTTTGGACTCCTCCCCCCTCGCAGGCTCCGGGTCCCCACTCCAAAAACTTCTGCCCTTGGCAACGCGACTATGCCGCGACTTGGGAGCAGCGCACCTTTGCGCCCCTTCGGGATGTGTGTCCCGAGTGACCGGGCAAAAAGGAGAACACCATGCAGACCCAACAGACCATCACCCTCTTCGGCACCGTCAGCAACTCAGCCATCAGCCGCATCTCCAAGAACGGCCGCAAATACACCGCCTTCGGAGTCGCCATCATCTCTGACCGCAACCTTCAGGCGTTTCACTACAACGTCGTAGCCTGGGGCAAGCAGGGCCACTTCGCCAAGCCTCTCCAGAGTGGAACCCGCGTAAAGCTCGTCATTCAGGCGCAATCTCAGCCAGACAATATCGCCACTATCCCACTACTCACCGCAACCTTCGTGCGACCGGTTCATCCGGTCGCATAGGTCAAATGGCACGGGACGGGGTCGTATTGATTTCCAGTTCCAATGCCGTCAGTCCGGCCAGAATCGCTTCAAACGAAGGAGGCTCACGGAAGAACATATCGCGCATGGCTCTGTAGTCCCTTTCGAGCGCGGGAAGTTGGCTATCGGGCGGACTCAACCGGAATGAGCCGGGAGCGGCCAAGTCGTAGCGTGCCCAGGAAGAGTAGTAGAACCGCTCTTTGAACTCGACGACCGCCTTCAGCAAGGCGAGGTTGGAGAGCGCGGAACTCCTGATCGGACTTTCGCTTAGCTTGTAGAGGTCATAGTAGTGCCGGGAATACCGGGCGGGAATCGTGCCGGGACGATGGGCTTCCTGATGAAGGATCGTTGCCTTTTCCCAGAACGTCCGCTCGGCATCAATCGCGATGACCTCAAAGACAGGATTGGAGAAGGCCTCGGGAAAGGCTTGAGCGGCAT
>Ga0302314_10004621_pt1 | contig 25255 bp, 23 predicted proteins | sample III_Palsa_N2_3_FD_200533 | JGI IMG/M metagenome (GOLD analysis project Ga0302314, IMG submission 200533) | Peat permafrost microbial communities from Stordalen Mire near Abisko, Sweden - III_Palsa_N2_3 | ecosystem: Environmental > Terrestrial > Soil > Palsa > Peat permafrost | place: Sweden... | reverse complement strand
GGCTTTGATGTGCGTGCGGAGGTAGGTCAGGTGCTCGGTGATCGCGGCCTCGGCCGCGGCACTGTCCCCGTCCGCGATCGCCTTGACGATCTTCTGGTGCTGCGACACCGTCTTGCGCCCCACCTCGGGCGACAGGTCCAGGTAACTCACCGGCTCCGACTCCCGGTGCAGCGCGTACACCAGCGACGCCAGCACCCGGTTGCCCGACATCCGCGCGATCGCCGAGTGGAACTGCGCGTCCAGCTCCGGCACCGCCGGATCGTCCACCGACCGCGTCTTCTGCTCCGCCACGATCTTCCGCAGCTCCGCGACGTCCTCGTCCGTCCGGCTCACCGCCGCCAGCGCGGCCGACGGCACCTCCAGGAACTGCCGGACCATCGCCACCTCGTCGAACGTCAGGCTCCCCAGCCGCACCAGGTTATGCATCGACTCGCGCAGCGTCACACCCAGCGACTCGTGATTGACGGCCTGCACGAAACTCCCGCCGCCCGCCCCCGGCACCTTCCGGATCAGCCCCTGCGTCTCCAGCGCCGACAGCGCCTCCCGGATCGTCGGACGGCTCACGCTGAACTGCCGCGCCAGCTCCGCCTCCGCCGGCAACCGCTCCCCCGTCTGCAGCAGACCCCCCAGCACCGCCTTCCGCAGCGCATCCTCCACCTGCTGACGCGGCCGCAGCACCCGCTGACCCAGCACCGGCACAGCCCTGAAGCCGTCATCTGTCCCCGTTGCCATGACGGGCTCCATTCAGTGCGAAGAATAACAACGTGAAATCCGCAACCCCCCGCGGCAATTGTACGACTATAGCGGCGAACGGGACCAGCGCCCAAAACGCCTCCGCGAACGCGGGTAATTAGCTCTGTGGGGGGACTATGGAGACTCCCGGCCGCGGGGTGCGATTACCGGCAGATGCTCACCGCGCCGAGAACGAGCGCAGCAGCCGCCCGATAGGCTCCAGGGTCGCGGCATCCCCAAGCCCCCACAGCCGGTCGGCCAGCTCGGCCCCTGGGGCGGACGGGAGCACGCGGGCCACGAGTTCGTCGAACTTGTCGCGGACCTCGGTGTCGGTCATGGGATTGTCCGGATGGCCGCGCGGAATGTCGCAGACCTCACTCAGCCGCTGCCCGTCCACGGTAGTGACCGTGACCTGCGTCGGGCAGATGTCCGGACCCGCGCGGCGGGTGAGCTCCTGGCTTTCTGTGACCGCGATCCGCCCCGTCGCCGCGCGGACGGCCGCGTCCTCGCGCCGCTGGTCGGAGAAGGAATCGTCGTCGATCCGGCCGTCGAGCAAAGCGACCGCCAGCAGGTAGGGCAGGCTGTGGTCCGCGGTCTCCCGGGTCGGCGGGTTCCACTTCTCGGCGGCATCTCCCCGGCCGCCGCCGACGACCCAGAAAGCGGCGTGGCAGGTGGCTACTTCGACCGACTCGACGCGGCCGGGATCAGTCTGGGTCCGCAGGCGCAGCATGGCCTCGATGCCCGTCTGCCCCCAGAAGCAGGCCGGATAGCGCTTGAGGCTGGCCCGCTCGATGGCGCTGGGCCTCGCCGACGCGCCGAAGGTGGCCTTGAAGGGCGGCAGCGCCTTGTCGAACAGGCCGTCCTTGCCCTCGAACGGGTCGGGCGGGCCGCTCATGCCGCAGGCGGCGAGCCGGACGGCGAAGGATGCGGTCATGAGGGCGTGCGCGGTAGCCGAGCCCTTCCACTCCGACAGCTCGCCCGACCGCGTCGCCCGCAGCGGAATGCTGGGGACCAGGGCGAGCGAGACGGCGTTGGCCGTCTGGTCCGCGTCGAGGCGCTGCAGCTTGGCCATCGCGGCGGCCGCCGCAATGGAGCAGTAGAGGCCCTGATCCCAGCCTCTTTCCGACAGCGGACAGGCCTCCGCGAGTGCGGTCGCGATCTCGTACGCGAGGTAGACCGCGCCGATCAGGTCCGGCCCGGTGGCCCCGGTCGCCTCTGCCATCGCGAACAGCGCCGCGATCATGTCGCTCGGATGGCCCGACAGCCCGAAGTCGTTGAAGTCGAGGTTCCGGTTGGCGGAGACGTTCGCGAAGGCCGCGGCGTCGACCAGGGCTTTCTCGGGCCGACCGTAGACGGAGGCGACCAGCGGGCCGCTGACTCCGGTCGCCATCTGGCGGGCGATGCGCGCGGGCCGGCTGTCGAACCCTCCGGCCCCGCACCCGACGGTGTCAGCGGTGTGCCGGACCACGCGGCTCACGGCATCGGCGCTGAGCGACTCGTAGTCCGTGTCGCCGGCGTAGTCGACGATCGAACGCAGCATAGGGTCCATCGCTGGTCTCTCCTGCCCTCAGGCCACTGCGGCCGACACGAGCTCGCGCAGCCGGAACTTCTGGATCTTGCCGCTCTGGGTCATGGGCAGCTCGTCGAGCACGATCAGCCGCTCGGGCAGGTAGTGCTTCGACAGGCCCCGCGCGATCAGGAACTCGCAGATCTGACCGAGCGTCAGCGTCACTCCGGGCGCGGTGACGACCGCGGCGCACGCGCGCTCGCCTAGCCGCTCGTCGGGGATGCCGACCACGGCGGCGTTGACGATACCGGGATGATCGAATAGCACCGTCTCGACGTCGGTCACCGGGATGTTCTCCCCGCCGCGGATGATGATGTCCTTGACCCGGCCGCGCAGTGACACCCAGCCGTTCGCATCGATGCTGGCCGTGTCCCCGGTGCGGAACCACCCGCCGGCCGAGAAGGCGTCACGGGTGGCATCCGGGCGCTCGAAGTAGCCGAGGAACAGGGACGGCCCCCGGACGAGCAGTTCGCCGGTCGCCCCGGCGGGCAGGTCGGCGCCTAGCTCGTCGGTGACCCTGACCCCGGATCCTTCGAACACGGAGCCGTCGGTCCGGATGATCGCGTCGGGCTGCGACGGGGTGCAGGAGATGATGATGCTGCACTCCGTCATCCCCCACGCCGGGGCGATGTAGGCGCCGAGCGCGCGGGCCGCCTGGGCTGGCAGGTTGCGCGGCACCGACGATCCGGCGATGACCAGGCAGCGCAGCGGGCACTGCGGGTCGCCCGCCAGGTCGGTGCGCATCATGTCCTGCAGGAAGGTCGGCGCGCCGAAGAAGGTAGTCACCTTTTCCTTGCGGATGATGTCGACGCCCCATGCGGGATCCCAGCGGTCGACGTGCACTCCGGTGCCGCCGACGCACACGGTGAAGATGACGCCCCAGATGAACCCGGTGTGGTGGCCGGTCGGCGAAGCCACCAGGTGGATCATCGGGTCCCCGAAGGTAGCCGGGCCCACGTGCTCGGCCAACTGGAAGGCGCTGTACAGCAGCGTCTCGTGGGTGTGCATCGCGCCCTTGGGCTCACCGGTGGTGCCCGAGGTGAATCCCAGGTAGCAGATCGCGGTGGGATCGCCGGGACCGAAGTCGCGGGCCGGCGCGTCCCGCAGCGACGACCACCGGCATTCCCCCGCGCCGAGATCGTCGCCCGAGCCGTCGCTGTCGTCGCCGACGACGATCACGTGTTCCAGGCTGGGCAGCGAGGCGCGCAGCCGCCGCGCGAGTTCCAGGTGCTCGCCGCTGCGCCAGCGGCGCGGGATCAGCAGGACCTTCGCCTTGCTGACGCTCAGGATCGCGGCGGCCTGGCGTTCGCCGTAGGAGACGGGGATGCCGGTGTAGACGGCTCCGAGTTCGTTGATCCCGAAGATCAGCGCCCCGTACTCGATCCAGTTCGGGAGCATCACCGCGACCGCGTCGCCCGCCCGCACACCGAGATGCGCCAGGGCGGCGGCGGCGCGGGACGCCGCCTGGTCGAACTCCCGGTAGCTGAACCGCTCGGTCGTCCCGTCGGAACGGTAGCCGATCAGAGCGTCCCGGTCCGGGTACGCCGCGGCGGCGTCGGCCAGCACCGAGCGGATCGTGCGGCCGTCCCAGTAACCCGCCGCGCGGAAGCGCGCGACCTCGGCGGCGGTGATCGGCGTCTGCTGACTGCCGATGAGCTCGGCCAGCGACAGTGTCATAGGTCTTCCCCTACCTGCGCGCTTGACGGACGTCGGTGTCCCCGGCTGGGGACCCGGCCAGCAGGGCGGCGGCGGAGCGGGCGCTGCCGTCGGCGTCGGTGGCCGCGCGCAGCGAAACCGCGTCGCGGACTAGCCGCTCGACTCCGTACTCGGCCAGGTAGCCGTAGCCGCCGTGTACCTGTACGGCGGCGGCCGTCACGGAGACCGCCCGCTCGCAGTTGTCCGCGAGGATCGCGGCGGCGTCGGCCGGAGCGGGGAGGTCGGGGATGTGCAGCACGAAGAGGGCGGTCGCGGCGTCCGCCGCCTGCCGGGCCAGCGCCTGCCGCACCGTCGCGAGCGCGGTAAGCGGCGCGCCGAACTGGACGCGGGAGCGGGCGTAGCCGAGGCTGCGTTCGGCCGCGTCGGCGGCCAGGCCGGCCGCGATCGCCGCCCCGGCTAGCTGAAGCCGCGCCCGGATCTCCGCGACGCGCACCCCGGTGATGACCGCCGGCGTCGCGTCGGCCACGTCCGCGGCGATCGTGCGGGCGCCCGCCATCCCGGCGCGGCGCAGCACGGGACCGAACGCGAGTGCCTGCGGGGGCAGCACCCAGGCCGTCGCGTCCCCGGCCAGTACGACGACGTGCGAGGCGGTCCCCGCCGGGTCGAGGCGTGCGACGGTGCCGCTGACCCGTCCGTCCGCGCTCGTCAGGCTGACGCGCGCGGAGTCCTGGTCGACGACGCACGCGACCGCGCTGCCGTCGCTGAGCCGCCCGGCCAGCTCGCCCCACGCCAGGTCGCCGCCCAGAACTTCGATCGCGGCCTGCGCCTGCGCCGAGGCCCAGGCGAGTGCCGTCCAGTGCCGCCCGGTCGCAGCGAGGAAGGCCAGCACGAGCGGCAGCGGCGCTCCCCCGCCGCCGGCTTCTTCGGCCGCGCCGAGGGTCCACAGGCCGGCGTCGACGAGGGCCTGGCGCGCCTTGGCGATCTCGGCTGGGTCCTCGTCGGCCGGGGCGGCTCCGTGCTTGCCCACAATCGCGTCCACCAGGGCGACGATCTCGGCCTGGTCGCCCGACAGCGGAGGACCGGGCCAGGTCACCGCCAGAACCTTTCCGGGTCGGGGGCCCGGCGCTCACCGAACGCGGCGCCCGTCTCATGCGCTTCGGCCGTGGTCAGGTACAGGGTGAGGTGCTGGTCGTGCGCCATCCGCGCCTGTCCCGAGACCCCGTTGTGCCGGGCGGAGAACGCGCCCTTCAGCGCGCCGATCGCCAGCGGGCTTCGCCCGGTGATCTCGCGGGCCATGGCGCGGGCGGCGTCCATGAGGTCCGCGGCGGGCACTACCTCGTTGACCAGTCCGCGGGCGAGCGCGTCGGCGGCCGAGTACTTGCGGTTGAGGTACCACATCTCCTTGGCCCGCTTGCGGCCGATGGAGTCCTCCAGGTACCAGGTGCCGTACCCGGCGTCGAAGCTGCCGACCATGGGGCCGACCTGCCGGAAGACCGCGTGCTCGGCGGCGACGGTCAGGTCGCAGACGTTGGCCAGCACGTTGCCGCCGCCCACGGCGAAGCCGTTGACCGCCGCGATGACGGGCTTAGGGATGGTGTCGATCGCCTGGTACAAGTCGATGATCGGGATCACCTGCGACTGGTCCAGTGATGTGGTCTCGTCGTGCTCGCCGCCGATACAGAAGAACTTCTCGCCCGCGCCGGTGAGGATCGCCGCGCGCAGGGCCGGGTCCAGGCGGAACCGCTGCAGGGCGTCGGACAGCTCGAGGCAGGTCTGGCTCCTGAGCTTGTTGCCCGCCTTCTCCCGGTTGATCGTCAGGGTGAGGACCGCGTCGGCGCGGTCGACCAGGATGTCTTCGTAGTCGGTCATTTGGCGTTCTCCTGACTGCGGAAGCCCGCGCCGCTCTTGTTGCCGAGCGTTCCGGCGGCCACCATGGCCTGCAGCAGCGGCGGCGGGGCGAAGGCGGGATCGAGCGTCGCGTCGTAGGCGCTGCGGGTGGCGTGCTCGTGCACGTCCAGGCCGATCATGTCGAGCAGTTCCAGCGGGCCCTGCTTGTAGCCGAGGCCGAGCTTGAGGGCGGTGTCGATGTCCTCGGCGGTCGCCAGCTCGTCGTCGTAGGCCTGGATGACGTCGTTGAGGTAGGGCATGAGCAGCCGGTTGATCAGGAACCCGGGCCGGTCCTTGACCAGCACCGGTTCCTTGCCGAGGGCGCGGGCGAAGTCGGCCAGGCGGCCGGGCAGCGCGGGGTCCGTCTGGACGGCGCGCACCACCTCGATGACCTTCATCAGGGGCGCGGGGTTGAAGAAGTGCAGCCCCGCGAAGCGCTCGGGGCGGGGCACCGCCGTCGCCAGGTCGGACACCGACAGGGCGGACGTGTTGGTGACGATGACGGCTTGCGGGGCGACTGTGCCGGCTACCTCCTCGAGCAGCGCGCGCTTGACGTCGCGCCGCTCGGTGACGGCCTCGATGACCAGTTGGGTGTCCGCCAGGTCCGCGATCGCGGTCGTGCCCTTGACCCGCGCGAGGATGTCGGACCGCTGCTCCGGGGTGACCTTGCCCCGGCGGATCCCGTCGGCCAGAAAGGCGCCGATCGCGCTTGTTCCCGCCTCGACGCGGGCCTGATCGGTCTCCAGGACGGTGACGGCGCAGCCGCCCTGGGCGGCGAGTTGCGCGATCCCCGCGCCCATCGTGCCGAACCCGAGAACGGCTACCTTTTCGAACTCAAGCATTCGTGCTCCCTGACGGTAGGAAGGGGTCTCGGGCCGTTAAGAACCGAACAACCGGGTGTCGTCGTAGGTGTAGAAGCCGCGCCCGGTCTTGCGCCCGAGGTCGCCGGCGGCGACCATCCGCTCGACCATCGGCGGCGGGAAGAACCGCGGCTCGCGCAGCTGCTCGTACAGGCGCGTGGCGACCTGCTGGTGGATGTCCAGCCCGACGATGTCGAGCAGCCGGAACGGCCCCATCGGGTGACCGAGGGCGCCGGTCACGGCGGCGTCGATGGACTCCCTGGTGCCCAGCCCGGCTTCCAGCGCCTGGATGCAGTTGTTCTCCCAGGGGATCAGGAACCGGTTGACGATGAAACCGGGTCTGTCCTTGGTGACGACGACGGCCTTGCCGACCGATCGCAGGTACTCCTCGGTCGCGCTGTGGGCCCAGTCCGCGGTATGGCGGCCGTCGGCGACCTCGACCAGCTTCATCAGCGGCGCCGGGTTGCAGTAGTGCGTTCCCACTACCCGCTCGGGCCGCCGTGAGCCGGAGGCGATCGCGGTCACCGACAGCGTCGAGGTGTTGGTCTGGAACACGGCGGTTTCCGGGACGATCTCGTCGAGTTCGCCGAACAGGGCCTTCTTGACCGCCAGGTCCTCGTAGACGGCCTCGATCACGACATCGCACCCGGACAGGTCCTTCAGGTCGGTCGTGCCGCTGATTCCCGCGGACGCCGCCGCTCCCTGCTCGGCCGACAGCCGCCCGAGGCGCACACTTTTGTCGAGGAACGCACGCACGGTGGCGAGCCCGCGGTCGACCTGCTCTTCGGTGAGGTCGTAGAGCAGGGTCCGGTGCCCCGCCCGGGTTGCCACGATGGCGATCCCCGAGCCCATGGTGCCCGCGCCGAGCACGGCCACTGTCTTGGTTGCGCTTATCACTGTTCTCAGCTCCTGTCGGTTGCCGCCGGTCAGCGCACGGCCTGGCCGCCGTCGATGACGATGGTCTCGCCGGTCATGAAGTCGGAGGCGCTGCTGGCCAGCAGCAGGACCCAGGGCGCGAGTTCACCCGGTTCGCCCATCCGCCGCGCGGGGATGGCCCGCACCACCATGTCGGTCAGGGCCTGGTCGGCGCGCATGGCCGCGTTGAACTCGGTCGCGAAGTACCCGGGCGCGAGGGCGTTCACCTGTACGTTGTGCCGCGCCCACTCGACCGCCATGCACTGGGTGAACGCGATGATGCCGGCCTTCGACGCGGCGTACGCGGCGTGATTGGCGACGCCCATGAGCGCGAAATTGGAGGCGATGTTGATGATCTTCCCCGCGCGCTGCGCCACCAGGTGCCGGCCGACGGCCCTGGTCATCAGGTAGGTGCCGCCCAAGTTGGTGTCGACGACACGGGACCACTCGTCGGGGTCGGTGTCCAGCAGCGGGGTTGAGGTGAGCACCCCGGAGTTGTTCACCAGGATGTCGACCCGGCCGAAGGCGGCCACCGTGGCGTCCACCAGGGCGAGCACGGAGTCCTGGTTGGTCACGTCCGTCGGCACGGCGAGCGCGCTTCGCCCCTCGGCCTCGGCGGCCTTGACGAAGTCGTCAAGCTGCGACGCGGTGCGGCCGGCCGCTACGACGTGGGCCCCGGCCGCGTTCAGCGCCTCTGCTAGGGCGCGGCCGAGTCCCCGGCCGGCCCCGGTCACGATGGCCACCTGGCCGTCGATCGGTCCGCTCACTGTGCTTACTGGCTCGCTCACAGCAACTCCCCGAGTGCGCGCGTGGTGTCTCGTCCGATCAGCATCCGCTGCACCTCGTTGGTGCCGTCGTAGATCTGGGTGACCTTCGCGTCCCGCAAGCAGCGCTCCACCCCCAGGTCGGCCAGGTCGCCGAAAGGCCCGAGGATCCGCGCGGCCTCGATGCTGGCCCGCCAGCCGAGGTCGGTACAGCTCTGCTTCATGATCCCGATCTGTCCGGGCGAGGGCGACGAGGACCGGTCGACCTCCCGGGCGATGGACAGCAGCAGGAGCCGGCCGCGCAGGATGTCTCCCCGCAGGTCGGCGAGCGCGAACGTCGCCTCGTCGGGCAGCTTGCGTCCGTGCATCTGGTGCAGCGCGAGCAGCGCCCGCGTGTAGGCCGCGCGCGCGATCCCGACCCCCTGGGCGGCGGCGCTGATCCGAGACTTGACGACCGAGGCCATGACGATCCGCCAGCCGTCGCCTTCGGCGCCGATCCGGTTCCCGGCGGGCACGCGCACGTCCGAGAAGAACAGCTCGGCGGTGGACGAGCCGTGCATGCCCATCTTGAGGAAGGGCCGTCCCCGGGTGAGCCCGGCGGCCGCGCCGTCGACCGCGAGCGCCGTGACGCCCCTGCGCCCGAGGGCCGGATCGACCGTCGCGAAGCACACGATGACGTCAGCCCGGTCCCCCGTCGTGATGAAGGTCTTCGACCCGGTGACCGTGTAGCTCGCCCCGGCGCCGCCGCCGTCCGGTGTCGCCCGGGTCTTCAGGCTGGCCACGTCGCTGCCCGCGTCCGGTTCGGTGATCGCGAGGGAGCCGTACCGGGTGCCGTCGAGCAGCCCCGGGATGTAGCGGCTCGCGAGTTCCTCCGAGCCGGCCACCCAGATCGGGTAGGCCGCGTGCGTCTGGGTCATGTAGATGAGGCTCGTCGCGGCGCAGCCGGCCGCGATCTCCTCCATCGCCACGGCGTAGGCGACGTGCGTGTCCTCGGTGCCGCCCCAGCGCCGCGGGAAGATCAGCCCGGCTAGCCCCGCGGCCGCCAGGGCCTGGTAGCTGTCGTGCGCGAAGGTGTGCGCGGCGTCCACGTCGGCCGCGCGCGGCGCGACCTCGGCCGCGACCACGTCCCGGACCTGGGCCCGTACCTGCGCCTCGCGCTCGGTCAGCAGCTGGTCGCTCGCCGACTCGTCGGTAGCCCGCGCGACGGCGAGGTAGCGGTCCGGGTCGCGGTCAAGGGGTTTCAGCACGTTGCTCATCTCCTGCCCCCGGCCGGCCCGTTTCCGTTTCCGTTTCCGCTGGGCTCGCGGTCGAAAGACGCCGGACGGCGCCCTTTGAAGGCGGCGATTCCCTCCGCCGCCTCGGCTCCGGCGGTCGCGATGGCAGCGAGGGCTGTCTCCAGGGCCAGCTCGGCCGCACTAGGGGCATCGGCCCGCAGCACGCGCAGGATGGCGGCATGCGCGTTGGGACCGCGCGCCGCGACCTCCCGCGCGACCCCCGTGGCCACGGTGAGCAGTTCGGCCGGCTCGACCGGCGCGAGCAGGCTGAGGCCCAGCGCGTAGGCGCGGTCCGCCGACAGCCGCGCGCCGGAGAGCATCAAGTGCGCCGCCACCGCGGGGCCCACGACCCGGGGCAGCCGCTGCGTCCCGCCGTAGCCGGGGATGAGCCCGAGCCCGGACTCCGGCAGGCCGAACGACGCCCGGGTGGACAGGACGGGGAACGCGGCGGACAAGACGAGCTCGAAACCTCCGCCGAGCGCCAGCCCGTTCACGGCGGCGATGACTGGCACCGGGTTGTGCTCGATCTCGGCCAGGATGCGCTGCCCGGCCGCGAGCACCCCGTGCGCCTGGTGCGCGTCCAGCCCCGACAGCTCGTCGAGATCGGCGCCCGCACTGAAGGCCTTATCTCCCGCTCCGGTGATGACGATCGCGCCGACCGTCCCGCTCGCGCTCAGCGATCTGATCGCGTCCGCGATGCTCCGCAGAACCCGCGCGTTGAGCGCATTGTGGACCTGCGGGCGGTTGATCGTCACGACGGCGACCGCGTCGTCCCGTTCGACAATGACTTCCTCGTCAGCCACGGCGGTTCGTCCCTCTATTCCTGCGGGCCGGCCTCGAGCTGGATCGCTCCGGCCCGCGCTAGCTCCGTGATCCTTTCGCCCGACAGGCCCAGTTCCTCCAGGACCTCCCGGGTGTGCGCGCCCAGGTCAGGACACCGACTGTTGCGCAGTTGGCCGATGGACGCAAGACGGAAGGGGCTGCGGACGCTGTAGAGGCCGTCGGCGCCAGGGGCGGGCAGCACGTGCCCCCGCGCTTCCACCTGCGGGTCGGCCACCACCTCGGACAGCGTCTGCACGAGGGACGAGGGCACCTGCACCTCGGCCAGGATCTTCAGCCACTGGGCGGCCGTGCGCTGAGTGAGGTGGCGGGCGACGACCTCGGTGATGCGTTCCCGGTTGGCCCGGCGGCCCGCGTTGTCGTGCAGTGCCGGGTCGGCGGCGAGCTCGGGCAGCCCCACGGCGGCGCAGAACCGCTGCCACATCCCGTCGTTGCCGATGGCGACCACGATGTCCCGGTCTCCTGTCTGGAAGGGCTGGTAGACGGCCAGGACGGAGTCCGTCCCGCCACTCGGCTCGGGCTCGGGCTCGCCCGCCAGGAAAGCCGAGATCCGCGGTGCCATCAGCGCCATGTCGGTGTCGAGCAGCGACACGTCCACCAGGTCCCCGGTGCCGTCGGCCCGCTGGCGCAGCAAGGCGGCGCTGACCGCGAGCGCCCCGCTCATGCCGGTGACGATGTCCGACAGCGCGGTCGACACCCGCTGCGGCGGGCCGCCCTTCGCACCGGTCACGGACATCAGGCCGGAGCGCGCCTGGGCGGCCAGGTCGTAGCCGGGGGTGCGCCTTTCGGGTCCGTCGAGGCCGTAACCCGACATCGCGCAGTAGACCAGGCGCGGGAACCGCGCCCGCAGGACGGCGGGCTCAAGTCCGAGACGCTCCAGCTTGACCGGGTTCATGCTCTCCATGAACACGTCCGCCTGGCCGATCAGCGAGTCCAGCACCTCGCGCCCCTCGGCGGATCCGAGGTTCAGCACCACGGACCGCTTGTTACGGTTCGCGGAGGCGAACCAGGCAGACATCCCGTTGCTGAACGGCGGTCCCCAGGACCGCGCCTCGTCCCCGATGCCGGGCCGCTCCACCTTCACGACATCCGCACCGAGGTCGGCGAGGTACATCGAGGCCGTGGGCCCCGCGTATGACGTCGTGAGGTCCACGACCCGCACGCCCCCGAGAGGCCCTGCCGCAGAGGGTTGACCGAGAGGTGAGCGCTGCATCATTGCTTCATACTGTCCGACATTAAAATTAGTGTCAATACCCATTACTGAAGGTCTACTGCTTGACGACGACGGCACAGCAAATCCCTGCTCGCGGCGCGTTTTGCGACAGAGAGCGGCCTGGCCCGCAGCTCAGTTCCGCTCGATGACAGCGGCCATCCCCTGACCGCCCGCGATGCACATGGTCACCAGGCCCCGGTGCCCCTCGCTGCGGTGCAGCTCGTGCAGCAGGGAGGTGACCATCCGCATGCCGGTCGCCCCGATGGGATGCCCCAGGGAGATCCCGCCGCCGTTGACGTTGAGCCTGTCGCCGTCGTCCCAGCCCCAGCCCTGGAGCACGGCGAGTACCTGGACCGCGAAGGCCTCGTTGAGCTCAACCAGATCCATCTCATCGAGCAGCTGTCTCGGCTCGGTGCCCCGCCGGGCCGCCAGCCGGGCAAGCGCGTGCACCGGGCCGATCCCCATCCGCGACGGCTCACAGCCGGCCGCGGCCCAGCCCCCCAGATAGCCGAGCGGCTCGAGCCCGAGGTCGGACAGACGGTCTTCCCCGACGACGAGACAGCACGCGGCGGCGTCGTTTTGCTGGCTGGCGTTGCCCGCGGTCACGGTGCCGCCCTCCATGAGCGGCCGGAGCTTGCTCAGCGACTCGACCGTGGAGTCGGGGCGGACCCCCTCGTCGGCCGCGAACACCACCGGGTCGCCCTTGCGCCGCGGCACCGGGACGGGCACCACCTCGTCGGCGAACCGGCCCGCTTGCCATGCGGCGGCGGCTCGCTGCTGGCTGCGCGCCGCGTACTCGTCCGCGCTCAACCGGTCGATGCCGTAATCGGACGCCAGGTTCTCCGCGGTCTCGATCATCCCGGAGATGGGCCCGAACCGGGCTTCCGGCTGCGAGCGCTCCCGGCCCCGGTCGAGCCGGTCATACAACGACACCGTGCCCGCACGGGCACCCCAGCGAGTCGCCGTCGAGTAGTACTCGATCCGGCTCATCGACTCGACGCCGCCGGCCAGCACCACGTCGGCCGCGCCGGTCTGGACCATCATGGCCGCCGTGACCAGCGCCTGGAGCCCTCCGCCGCAGCGGCGGTCCAGTTGCAGGCCAGGGACGTCGATGGGCAGCCCGGCGTGCAGCGCCACCCAGCGGCCGACGCACGGCACCTCGGAATTCGCGTAGGACTGGGCGAACACCACGTCGTCGATGCGCGCCGGGTCGATGCCGGAAGCCGACAGCACGGCGCTGACCACGGCCCCGGCCAGATCTTCGACCGGCACGTCCCGCAGGGCGCCGCCGAAGGTACCCACCGGGGTACGCAGCGGGCTGACGATCGCCGCGCGCCGAAGCTGCTCACTCATGACTTACGGCCTGCATTTCGCCAGGAGCGGCAAGATCCCCCGCTGGATGGTCTCTCCGCGCTGGTTCTCCAGCCGGTACTCCCGGGTGAGCACGCCGCGCTTCCCGTCGCTGGTCAGCCGCTTGTCCTTGATCAGCAGGACGCCGTGCACCGTGTCGCCGGCGAAGACGGGCTTGATGAACCGCCAGTCCTCGATGCCGAGCAGCGCGATGGTGCACGTCTCGAATATCCCGAGCCTGTTCACCAGGCCGGTCAGCACGGTTAGGCCGAGCAAGCCGTGCGCGATCCGCTGGCCGAACGGGCTCGCCGACGCGAACGTGGCGTCGGTATGGATCGGGTTGTAGTCACCGGACAGGCCAGCGAACTGCGCGATCTCGTACTCGCCGATCGTGCGGCCGGGCGTGGTGAACTCGTCTCCCACCTCGAAGTCCTCGAAGTAGTACTTGGGTATCTCCACTCGTCATCCGCCCTAGTTCTTGTCGAAGGCCTTGGCCTTGACCATGCGTACCGCCTGGTAGCTGACGGCCTCTTTGCCGTTGGTCGTGTGGATGGTGTTATGGGTGGTAATGACGCCGCGGTCACCCCTGGAGGTCAGGTGCAGGCCGGTGACCTCGGTCCGGACGAACAGGGTGTCGCCGGCCAGGACCGGCTTCTGGAACTTGGGCGTGAGCTCCATCAGCGCCAGCCCGCGATCCTCCATGATGCCGGAGGCGATAATCAGCCCCTCGGCGAGCGAAAGGACAAGCATCCCGGGCGTCAGCCGTCCCGAGTAGTACTTGTCCTGGCCGACGTAATCCAGGTCCATCCAGATCGGGCCGCCGAACCCGCACAGGCCGACGAACGTAGAGATGTCGTAGTCGGTGACCGTCCGGCGCCCGGTCTCGTAGACCGCGCCAAGCTCGTATTCTTCGAAATAAAGCTCCTGCACGGCAGTCTCCTCAGTCTCAGTAGTCTCAGTGCGCCGTGGCCGCCGGGACGGGGCGGCCCGGCTTCGGGCCGGCGGCACCGAAGGCGCCGGCCGCCGCCAGGGACTCGATCTGCTCCGCGTCGAGGTGGAGCACCTCCGCGAGCACGGCGTCGCGCTGTTCGCCCAGGTGCGGGACTCGCGGCCGGTCCTCGATGGCGAACCCGGTCGGATCGGTCGGCTGGGTCAGGGTGCCCCCGATGCCGTCGTCGACCTCCACGAAGACGCCCCGGTTGCGGAAGTACTCGAGCTCGAGGACCTCGGCCATGCCCAGGACCGGCGCGACCGGGACGTCCGCGGCGGAAATCGCGGCGACAACCTCGTCCCGCGGCAGCCCCGTGCTCCAGTCCTCCAGCAGCGCGTGCACCTCGGCCTGGCGCTTCGCGCGCTCGATATAGGTCGCGTAGCGGGGATCGTGCCCCAGTTCCGGCCGGCCCATCGCCACGCACAGCCGGGCCCAGAAGTCGTCCCGGTTGACCCCGATGTTGTAGAACCCGTCCGCCGCGGCGAAGGTGCCGTAGGGCACGCCGTGAAAGTCGTTGGAACTCGCGACCGCGGAGTAGGCGGCATCCGCCGCCTGCACCCGGGAGATCGCCACCGACGTGAGCGGGAGGGTGCACTCGGGCAGGGCCAGGTCGATCAGCGACCCGTCGCCGGTCTGGTCCTTGTGCCGCAGGGCCAGCAGGATGGCAGCGTGCGCGGTCATGCCGGTGACGATGTCGCCGAGCGCGAAGCCGCACCAGACCGGCCGTCCTTCCCGGTCCCGGGCCAGGCTGTTCGTGCCCGACAGGGCCTCGGCCACCATCGCGAGGGCCGCCCGGTTCTCGTTCTGGCCGGCGTTGACGAGGCCGAACCCCGTCATGGACGCGATCACCAGGGACGGGTAGCGGTCGCGCAGCGTCTGCGGGTGAATGCCCAGCCGGTCCAGCGCCTGCGGGCGCATGTTGCTGATGAATACGTCGGCCGTGGCGAGCAGCTCGTGCAGCAAGCCGATCCCGGCGGCTGTCTTCAGGTCAATGGCGATGCTGCTCTTGCGCCGGTTGAGCGCGCCGAAGTAGCCCGACATACTGCCGGATTCGCTGGTCCTGATCGGCTCGCGCGCCCGGGTCAGCTCGCCCTTCGGCGGCTCGACCTTGATGACCTCCGCGCCTTCGTCGGCTAGGAGCATCGCGCAGTACGGGCCTGCGATCAGGTGCGAGAGTTCGACGACCCGCAGCCCGGCCAGTACGCCGCTGCCGTTCGGGCTCTTGCCGTTTCCGCCCTCTGTGCCGCTCAGCGGACCTCTCCCTCCTCGTCGAGCACGAAGTCGAACAGGTAAGTCGGCTCCGCTTCCCGGATCTTGACGCGCACCCGCAGATCGGGCGTCAGGTCGTCCCAGTCGGCCAGGACGCGGCTCAGGCAGCGGATGCCCTCGTCCAGGTCCACCAGGCACAGGACGTAGGGAGCCTCCGCGGCGAAGATCGCGGGTGCCGCGGACACCTCCGTGTAGCTGCGCAGGATGCCCCGGCCGCTGAGGTCGATCCACTCGAGATCGTCGCTCCAGCACTCCGGGCACACCGGCTTGGGCGGGAAAGTGATATGCCGGCAGCGCAGGCAGCGCGTGGTGCGGAACTTCCCCTCGCGCAGCCCGTCCCAGAACGTCGCGGTGAACGCCGTGACGCGGGGCGGGTAGGCCAGCGTGTCAGTCATGAGCGGGCCTCCCCGGCCGAGGTGAGAATGTGCATCATCGTGGCGTTGTAGTCACCGAGCTCGGCGGTGACCGCGCCGATGCTCGCGCCGGCGATCTGCCGGTCGCCGGCCTCGCCGCGCAGCTGCTGCACGGCTTCGTAGACGTTGTAGAGCGGCGTGACGTGCGGGGGGTGGCCTCGGCTGGCGAGTCCGCCCGATGGCGAGATGGGCACCTGGCCGCCGATACTCGTCGCGCCGTCGGCGGCGGCCACGCCCCCGGTGCCCTTAGGGAACAGGCCGATCGACTCGGTGAGGATCAGCTCGACGATCGAGCACGGCGCGTACACCTCGGCGAAGTCGAGGTCGGCCGCCGTGATGCCGGCCGACTTGTAGGCCTTGGCCGAAGCGACCTGCGCGGACTCGAAGGTAGTCAGGTCGCGCGGCCGGCTGGAGACCTGGTGGACACCCTCGTGGTAAAAGCCCCGGCCCACCACGTCGACGCCGCGGCCGAGCGACCGGGCGATGTCCGGCCGGGCAACGACGATCGCGACCGCGCCGTCTGAGCGCGGCGGCACATCCAGCAGGCCGAGGGGGCGCACGATGGGCCGCGCGTTGAGCACGTCCTCGACCGTGATCTCCTTGCGCAGCTGCGCCAGCGGGTTCAGCCTGGCGTGCCTGCGGTTCTTGACCGGGATGGCCGCCAGCTGCTCCCGGGTCAGGCCGTAGTCGTGCATGTACCGCGTCGCGTTGAAGGCGTACCAGGCGATCGGCGTCACGCCGAACGGAACGTGAAAGTCCACGTCGCCGACCGCGCGCATCGACAGGTGCATGTGCTCGCCCGTCGGCACGTGCAGCTCCCGGTTCACGCCGAGTGCCACCGCGACCTTCGCCTTGCCGGTGGCCACCCGGTCCACCGCGATGTCGAACGCCAGCCCGCCGGTCATCCCGTTGCCGAGAACCTCGACCAGGATGTCGTCGATCGGGATCTCCAGGTAGCCCGCCATGAACGTGCCGAAGTACCGCTGCTCCGCGTACGGGCGCGGCAGGCAGAAGGCCAGGGCGTCGATGTCGTGCTTGCTCAGCCCGGCATCCGCCATGGCCTCGATCAGTGCCCGCAGCAGCATCTCGTGCTCAAGGACATCGTTGTACTTGCCAACGGGCAGTGCCCCGATGCCCACGACCGACGCCAGCGTCTCCATGCTCACCCACCGGTTGCTCGTGATTCAGCCTGACATTAATCTAGTTGTCATATAACAACCAGCTGACTCTGCTGTCAAGATTGAACAGGCCCGGACGGGCGGGTCGTTACGGGCTTGGCTGCTGCGCCAGGAGGATCTCCCCGGTCATGAGGCACCTGTCCGCGGCGTCAGTTACCTCGCCTTTGACGCAGCAGAGCTGCCGGCCGTCGAAGGCCACGTCGGCGCAGGCGAGAAGATCCCCGTTTTCGATCCGGCCCGGGCGCAGGAACGTGCAGCTGGACGACAGCACCGTGCTGCCGGGACCGATCGCCGCGGCACGTAGGCAGGTGTCGACCAGCAGGCCTGCCGTAACCCCGCCGTGCACCAGCCCGCTGCGATTGGCCAGATGAGGTCCGGTCGGCTGACGCAGCCGGAAAGAGCCTGCACGGGCCGGATCTTCCGCGACGACACCGTATAGCTGCCCGTAGCTCAGGTCGCCGCTAGCCGTGTCCTCCTCGCCGGAAGCGGCCCGGTTGAGCAGGAATGACCGCGCTTCTCGCTCGGCCGCGGTCAGTTGCGCGAGGGTCAGCGGCGACTCGCTTACCCCCTCCCACGGGTAGCGGGAGAAGCCCGTCGCCGCCGTCCGCTCCTGAACGAGAAACCGGCCGTAGGCGGATCCCAGCCGGGCGCCTGCCGCTGTCTCCAGCGTGGCGGATGCAATGGCAAGTTGGCCGAGCCAGCCCCGGAACACCGACCGGCAGACGATGTGGCCCGCGGGGAACGGCCAGCGGTGGTATTCGATCTGCAGCGTCACGGTGGGGGTGGTGGCCGCCCGCCCGACCCGGGACCGGGCTGCCCCCGAAAGGGCGTAGTCGCACAGCATGGTGATCGCCGCGGCGGCGAAGCTTCCGTCGGCGTCGAGGACCTGCGGTGCGGGACTGAGCTGCACCGTGGCTTCGCCGTCACCGACCGCACGGTAAGTAAGCCCGCTGAACTGCGCGGGGAAGCTGCCGCCGCCGGAGCGGGCCCGGGACAGCCCGAAGAGGATGCTCTGGTCGAGGCCTGCCATCGTCAGGAGATATAGCCCTCCGGTGCGGGCTGGTAACCCGGGAAGATCTCGTCGAGTCGCTCCAGCGTGGGTTCGTCTAGGTCGATCTCCAGTGCGTGCACCGCACTGTCGAGTTCTTCCGCGGTCCGGGGCCCGAGGACCGGGGCGGTCAGCCCGGGTCGGCTCAGCAGCCACGCGAGCGCGACCTCGGCCGGAGCGTGACCAACCTCGTCGCACAGTGACTCGTACCGCTTGAGCTGTTCGCGGTGTGCGTCCAGGTGCGCCGGCTTGTACCGGCTCGCCTGGCGCGGGTCGCGCAGCACGCCGGTGAGCAAGCCGCGAAACAGCGGGGACCAGGCCAGGACCCCAAGACCGTAGTGGCGGGCGGCCGGGATCACCTCGGCCTCGATGTTGCGCGTGGCGAGGTTGTAGATCGACTGCTCGCTCACCAGGCCGACGAGGTGCCGAGACACCGCCGCGTCCTGCGCCGCGGCGATGTTCCAGCCCGCGAAGTTCGATGAACCGACGTAAATGATCTTCCCTTGCGCCCGCAGGTCGCCCATCGCCTCCCAGACCTCGTCCCACGACGTGCTGGGGTCGGGATGGTGCATCTGGTACAGATCAATGTGGTCCGTCTGCAGCCGTTTCAGCGACGCGTCGCAGGCCTGGCGGATGTTGAACGCGGACAGTCCCTTGTCGTTGGGCCATTCCCCCATCGGCGAGTAGACCTTGGCCGACAGGAACGTGCGCCCGCGCCGCCCGCCGCCCCGGGCGAACCAGCGTCCGATGATCTGCTCGGTCACGCCCTCGCCGAACTTCCCGCCGTACACATTGGCCGTGTCGAAGAAGTTGATGCCCTGCTCATGGGCGTGGTCCATGATCGCGTGCGCGTCAGGTTCCGGGGTCTCCGGACCAAAGTTCAGGGTGCCCAGGCACAGCCGGCTCACGGTCACGCCGGAACGGCCCAGGTGGGTGTACTCCATGTCAGCTGCGCTCCCCATTCGGCTATGGTCCGGCCAGCAGACTGTCAGTTGTCTGACAGTAGCTTCCTGGCAGGGTAGCACTCTCGCGGCCCCGGACCGGATCGACTCATTGACGGTAGTGGGGCTAGATGTCAGACTATTGACCGCCGGTAGAGTTCGCTCTTACAGCAAGGAAGTTCTTACAGCAAGGAAGACGGATGCCTGATTCGAGCTCAGCAGTCGTAGCGGACCTCGGGGCGGTCTTGGCGGGCCACGTGGTCAGCACCGGATTCGACGCGCTGCCGGCCGAGGCGGTACAGGCGGCCAAGTACAGCACGCTGGACACCCTGGGCGTGATCCTGGGCGCCAGCGGTCTCATGGACGCGATGCCGCCGATCGTCGGTCTATTCCGCGACTGGGGTGGCAAGCCGGAGAGCACGCTGATCGGCTGGGGCGGCAAGGTTCCGTCGGTAAACGCGGCCTTCGTCAACGGCGCCATGGGGCACGGCCTCGACTTCGATGACCATCTCCCCGAGGGACATCACCCGAGCGTGTCGGTCATCCCCGCGATGTGCGCCATCGCGGAGCGCCGGGGCGGCGTGACGGGAGAGGAATTCATCACCGCACTGGCCCTCGGGCAGGACATCTTCGCCCGGCTGCGGAAGAACGTCACCTGGAAGCAGGACTGGTTCATGACCCCGGTCCTGGGCGTGTTCGCCGCCACCGCCGCCTGCGGCAAGCTGCTGGGACTGGACGAGGACCAGCTGCTGAACGCGTTCAGCATCGCCACCTGCCAGTCCGCGACCACGTTCCAGATCGGCTACGGGACCGGCGGTGACCTGCGCGGCACGTACGCGGGCTTCTCCGCCAAGGGCGGCGTCCTGTCGGCCCTGCTGGCCGAGACCGGCCTCAGGGGCACCGCCACTCCCTTCGAGGGCAAGGCGGCGTTCCTCCCGGTCTACTTCGGCGAGTGGGATCGCGAAGCCATGGTCGCCCACCTCGGAAAGGACTTCCAGGGCTCCACTATCCTGTACAAGCTCTGGCCGAGCTGCGGGGTGACCCACGCCTACATCGACACGTCGCTCCGTCTGATGGGCGGCCCCGGCCACGGTGACGAGATCAGCAAGCTGGAGCTCTACGGCGGTGACTTCGCCAAGCAGCTCAGCGAGCCGGCCGACTTCCGGCGGCATCCGCCGACGGCCCCCGACGCCAAGTTCAGCATTCCCTACACCGTCGCCCTCGCGCTGACCAAGGGAACGGTGGGCCTAGGCGACTTCTCGGACGAGCGGCGCGGTGACCCCGAAATCGCGGCAGTCGCGGAGAAGATCGAGTTCGTCGACGACCCGCAGTACAACTGGAGCAAGGCCCTGCCCGACGGAGCGGTGCGTATTCACCTCGAAAACGGGGAGACCTTGTTCTCCGAAGCCCGGCACCACGACACCCCGGGTGCGGTCGGCCGGCCGCTTGACTGGTCGCAGATCGTCTCCAAGTTCAAGGACTCCGCCTCCTACGCGGTGCGGCCGCTGACCGGCGAGCCGGCCGACCAGTTCGTGCGCGGCGTGGAGAAGCTGGAAACCATCCCCGATGTCTGCGCCCTGATCGAGCTGCTGGGCTGACGCGGCGCTGACACAGAAAGGCATGCCATGGATGCGGTAATGACCGAGGAGATCGAGGCGATCCGCGACACGGTCCGCCGTTTTATGAAGACTGAGGTCGCTCCGGTCATGGACGGCTTCGAGCAGCGGCACGAGTTCCCCCGCGACCTCGTCGGCCGGGCGGGCGAGGTCGGCCTCTACGGCGCCGCGTTCCCCGAGTCGGTCGGGGGCACCGATGTCGGCTACGTCGCCGCGACCGTCATCCAGGAGGAGATGTCGCGGGTCGACGTGCGGTTCGCGGCCTGCAACAACCAGCAGGGCTCCACCTGCCCCACCTGCATCTACAGTGCGGGCACACCCGAGCAGGTTCTCAAGTACGTCCCGAATCTGCTGCACGGCGTGGCGATCGGGATGATGTCGCTCAGCGAGCCGGGCAGCGGGTCCGACGCCGCCGGGGCGATGAAGACAACGGCCGTCCGCGACGGCGACGTCTACCGCATCAACGGCCAGAAGATGTGGGCCTCCATGGCGAACGAAACCGACGTGGGCGTCCTGCTGGCGCGGACCGACGCCACCGCGGGCGTGCGCGGGATCTCGGCCTTCATCGTCGAGCCGAAGAAGTACCCCGGGTTCACCGCCAAGCCGATCGACACCGTCCTGTCGAAGGCGATGCGGACCAACCTCGTCTTCCTGGACGATTTCGTGGTGCCAGTCGAGAACCTGCTGGGCGGCGAGGGGCAGGGCTTCAAGATCGTCATGCAGGCTCTCCAGGCCGGGCGCGTGACCATCGCGGCCAAGGCTCTCGGCACGGCCCAGGCCTGCCTGGACGAGGCGATCGAGTACGCCGGCGTCCGCACGGTGCAGGGGCAGCCGATCGGCAAGTTCCAGATGATCCAGTCCGACATCGCGGAGATGGTCGCGGCCATCGAGGCCAGCCGGGCGCTCGTCTACAAGGCCGCCGAAATCATGGACCAAGGACTGCCCTACAACCGCATCGCGTCGATCGCCAAGTTCCAGGCCGCGTCGACCGCGCAGTTCTGCGCGGGCAAGACGCAGCAGATCTTCGGCGGCTACGGCCTGGCCTCGGAGTACCGTATCTCCTGGCTGCGCGCTTACGCCGACCTCTTCGTGAACGGCGAAGGCTCGGCCAACATCCAGAAGCTGCTGATCGCCGATGATGCCCTCGGATACAAGTCCGCCGACCGGCATCACGGGAAGATGGGGCTGCGCAACCCGCGGAAGAACGATGTTGCCGACGAGGTCAAGCAGAGCGACGAAGTGACAGCGGTCTGAAGACCCATCCCCTTCTGCGCTGGAGCTGACCGTGGAAAGTATCTTTCAGAAAGACCTGCTCGAGGGCCGGGTCGCGCTCGTGACGGGCGGCGGGACCGGGCTCGGACTGGAAACCGCCACCCTGCTGGCGACGCTGGGCGCCCATGTCGTGATCGTGGGGCGCCGGCTTGAGGTCGCGCAGTCAGCGGCGGACAAGATCGTCGCCGACGGCTACCGGTCTTCCGCCTTTCAGCTGGATGTCCGCGACTACGCCATGGTCGAGAGCGTTGTCGGCCAGGTCGTCGAGCGTGCGGGGGCGCTGGACATCCTGATCAACAACGCCGCCGGCAACTTCGTGTGCGACACGGAAAAACTCTCGCCCAACGGCTGGCGCACCATCGTCGATATCGACTTGAACGGCACGTTCAACTGCTGCCGGGCCGCGTTCTCGGCCTTGTCCGCGTCACCGCATGTCGGCCGCATCGTCAGCGTGACCACTACCTACGCCTGGAGCGGCTGGCCCGGCTGCGCCCCCGCCGCCGCGGCCAAGGCCGGGATCCAGTCGCTGATGCGGACTCTGGCCGTGGAATGGGGCAGCCGGAACATCGTGTCCAACAGCGTCAGTCCGGGCGCCATCGGTAACACAGAAGGCACCAGCCGCATCCACGAGCAGAGCGGGCGGGCCGCGCACGAACTCAGCCGGGTCCCCGTCGGCCGCTTCGGGGACCGGAGCGACATCGCCCACGCCGTGGCCTATCTCGTCTCCCCCGCCGGGCAGTACATCAACGGTGCGGAACTCGTGGTGGACGGCGGGCGGCAGTTCAGCTTCGGCACAGTTGAGGGGCAGGCATGACGGACACATCGACCGATGTCATCGAGACGAGCCGCGACGGCAACGTGGGCATCATCAGGCTGGTCGACGAGCGGCGGCGCAACGCCCTGTCCGCGGCCATGCGGGAAGGCTTCGTCAACGCCTTCTACGCCATGATGGGCGACCCGGACGTGCGGGCCATCTACATCACCGGGCGGGGACAGGCCTTCTGCGCGGGCGGTGACCTGCGGATGATGCGCGACGGAAGCGACCCCTGGTCCTCGCACCAGCGCCTGAGCTACACCGGCCGCTGGCTCACGGACTTCCTGCGCTGCCCCAAGCCGGTGGTCGTCGGCGTCAACGGCGTGGCCGTCGGCGGCGGCATCGGTATCGCGGTGATCGGCGACGTCATCGTGGCGGCCGAGAACGCCGCCCGCTTCCAGGCTGGCTTCATGCGCCTGGGACTCCTCCCGGACATCGGCGTGATGTACACGCTGCCCCGCCTGGTCGGCCTGGCCCGGGCCAAGGCATTCCTGTTCGAAAACGGCAGCTGGACCGCCCGGCAGGCAGAAGCGGCCGGCCTCGTCACCGCCGTCGTTCCGGATGAGGAGCTAGAGGCACGCTGCCTGGAACGAGCCGCGGCGCTGGCCGCCGGGCCGGTGGAAGCCTACGGCCTGGCCAAGCGGATCATGGGGGCCAGCTACGAGACGTCGCTCGACAACATGATGCTGCACGAGGACCTGGGCCAGTCCCTCGCCTACTCCACCGAGGCGATGCGGGAAGGCCTCAGCGCGCTGACCGAGAAGCGGCCAGCGGATTTCGTGACGGCTTCGGAACGCGAACCAGCGGTGAAGAATCTGCGCGACCGCGACACCTGAGGGCAGCCCAGTCCGGACGGCAAAACGGATCGATACCAGACAAGGTGCGGTGGTTCCCATGGGAATGACGATGATCGAGAAGATCCTGGCCCGCGGGTCAGGCCAGGATCACGTCACGCCCGGCGACATCGTCATCTGCGAGGTCGACAAGGCCATCCAGATCGACGGGCCGTTCAATCTCACCGAGCCGGTACCGAGCAAAGTCTGGGATCCGGATCGTATTGCCGTGGTCCTTGACCACGCCGTGCCGGCCCCGTCGATCGCCGACGCCGACGGCCAGCGCGCCGCCCGGCAGTTCGCCGCCCAGCACGGGATCTCGAAGTTCTACGACATCGGTAATCACGGGATTGTCCACCAGGTCGTGCTGGAAGAGGGCCTGGCCGTTCCCGGTCAGATCCTGACCTGCACCGATTCGCACACCTGTGCCTCGGGGGCGGTCAACTGCGCGGCCCGGGGGCTTGGGCGGCTGGAAATGCTGCAGGTGCTCTGCACCGGCAAGACCTGGTACCGGGTCTGCCCGACGATCCGCTACGAGCTGGTCGGCCAGTTGCCGCCCGGCGCCTACGGCAAGGACGTCTTCCTGACGATCGCCGGGCGCTACGGCGAGCATTCCAACAAAAACGTCGAGTTCGGCGGCCCGGGACTCGCCGCCCTCAGACTGGATGACAGATCGACCATAGCCACGATGTTCGCCGAGGTCAGCGCCGAGTTCACCACCTTTCCGGCCGACCAGCTCGTCCTCGACTTCCTCTCCGACCGGTGCCGCGAACCGTTCGAGCCGGTCACCTCCGACGCCGACGCCAGCTATGCCGACGTAAGACAGGTCGATCTTGCCACCGTCGTGCCCTACGTCGCGAAACCGGACTACGTCCCGCACAACACCCTTCCGGTGACCGAGCTGGAGGAGATCCGGATCGACCAGGCCTTCGTCGGGAGCTGCGCGAACGGAAAACTCGAGGACATCCGGATCGCCGCGCAGGTCGTTCGGGGGAAAAAGGTTCACCCGGGCGTCCGGTTCCTGGTGACGCCGGCCTCCCAGAAGGTCTATCTCCAGGCGGTCCGGCTCGGCTACGTCGAAGCCCTGGTTGAGGCCGGCGCGGTGGTCACGAACTCGACCTGCGGCGCCTGCTTCGGCTACCACATGGGCGTAGTCGGCGCGGGCGAGACCTGTGTCACCTCCAGCACCCGCAACTTCAAGGGGCGGATGGGAAGCCCGGAGGCCCGGGTTTTCATGGCGTCCTCCGCGACCGTCGCGGCCTCCGCGATCGCGGGCCGGATCGTCGACCCGAGGCCGTTCCTCCAGGCCTGAGCGGCCGAAGGCGCTGAACAGCGAGTGGGAGAATAAATGCTAGTCAAAGGTCCGGCCTGGGTATTCGGCGACAACATCAACACGGACCTGATGTGTCCCAACGTCGCGCTCAAAGCCCCGGCTGACGAACGCAAACAGTACGTCTTCCGTGCGAACCGGCCGGGCTGGACGGAGCAGGTCAAGGAGGGTGACGTCATCGTCGCCGGCACCAATTTCGGGACCGGCTCGGGCCGTCCGGCGCCGCAGTTGCTCCGCGAACTGGGCATCGCCGCCATCGTGGCGGAGTCGGTCAACGGCTTGTTCTTCCGGAATTCGGTCAACTTCGCGCTGCCAGTCATGGAGTGCCCGGGCATCATGGCGGCCACCAGCGAAGGCGACATCCTCGACATTGACCTGGACTCGGGGATCGTCGTCAACACGGTCACCGGATCCCAGCTCCGGGGCATGCCTATGCCGTCGTTTCTGCAAGACATCATCGCCTCCGGAGGTCTGCTCCAGAGCCTGCTCCGG
>Ga0302314_10004620_pt1 | contig 25255 bp, 15 predicted proteins | sample III_Palsa_N2_3_FD_200533 | JGI IMG/M metagenome (GOLD analysis project Ga0302314, IMG submission 200533) | Peat permafrost microbial communities from Stordalen Mire near Abisko, Sweden - III_Palsa_N2_3 | ecosystem: Environmental > Terrestrial > Soil > Palsa > Peat permafrost | place: Sweden... | reverse complement strand
GACGATCAACAAGCTCAACCGCATTTCCCGCCAGATGCTCCAGCAGTTCGGCCGCGAGGCCACGCCGGAAGAACTGGCCAAGGAAATGGAGATGCCCGAGGACAAGATCCGCAAGGTCTTGAAGATCGCCAAGGAGCCGATCTCGATGGAGACCCCGATCGGCGACGACGAGGACTCGCATCTGGGTGACTTCATCGAAGACGGCAACGCCAGCTCGCCAGTCGACTCGGCCACCGAGACCGGCCTGATGGAAACCGTGCGCGACGTGCTCGCCGGGCTCACCCCGCGCGAGGCCAAGGTGCTGCGCATGCGCTTCGGCATCGACATGAACACCGATCACACGCTGGAAGAAGTCGGCAAGCAGTTCGACGTCACCCGCGAGCGCATCCGCCAGATCGAAGCCAAGGCGCTGCGCAAGCTGCGCCACCCGAGCCGCTCCGAACAGCTGCGCTCGTTCCTCGACGTCGACTGATCCAGGTCACATCGGTATCACCATCAAAGGCCGCGTTTGCGGCCTTTGCTGTTTTCAGCGTGGACAACCGCTGACGTCAAACCAGGGAAGTGTTCTTCAGCGTGACAATTCGCGCATAGCAGAATACATTTCGCGACTTCAGCCTGAACATCAGCATGGCTGCGGTTCGATATGGCATGCACATCGAGGTTGAACGACTTCATTGCCGGATCGATGTGGTGCCATGTCAGCGCAGCCAGATTCCTGCGATATCCGCATCGCGTGCAACGTCCACCGGCTTCCATAATCAGCTGCCACTTGCGTTGCAGACCACGTGCCTGCTGGCAGGCATAACTCTGATGGCGATTGTTGGTGTCCTTGTTTTTGCAGCCACGAGAACAAAACCTCCGCTGTCTGCCCGTCAAGGAACTCCGGCATACCACACATCGCAATTCGGATTTCATCAAATGATGATAATCCAAAGCACATCAGCATGTGGTTTATGCATCACTCGTTGCTACCATGCGCATATGGGCCTGTAGCTCAATGGTTAGAGCAGGGGACTCATCGAAAGGTGCCGCCGCGGCGAAATCCGCGGATGGGATCGGGATGAATTCAGGGAAACCTCAGCGGCGCGCTTCGCGCGGACGGTGGCAACCCTGAGCCAAGCCGGCGGTACACCGCCGGAAGGTGCAGAGACTACCTGAGGGCTTCAGTGCCCTTGATCACAGGCTCGAGCGTCCCGCACCCCACCCGTTCACGCTCATTGCGGCGTGCGGAGGGTGAAGAGATAGTCCGCGCCGAAGGGAAACCTTCGGAACAAGCGAATCCCTTGGTTCCAGGTTCGAGTCCTGGCGGGCCCACCACTCCTTCTGCCTTATGCACCTCTTGCGCGGTTAACCATAGTTTGGCCGCTTTGGCCAAACTATGAGATTCATAACCATAGTTTGGCTACAGGCCGCCCAAGAGCTCGGGGCTTCGTCCCTATGGAAGAATGGAAAGGTCCGCTTTCGGCGGCGGTCGTCGCTTCATTGATGTCGCCCAACAGAGGTCGTTGTTAGCTTGCTTTGGCGCTGAACTTGCGGCTCAGGATCGCATCAAAATTTGCGATCACGATTCATCAGTCGAACTTGACCAAGTCCACGAAGTCGGCGCCGGGACCTATCAGGGCTTCACGAACCGATAGACGAAGCGATCGGTCTCGCCCTTGATCGAGGGATCGAACACCTTGATCGAGTGCGGATCGTTCTTGTTTGCGAGCATGGTGCTTTCCGCGTCCAGTACGAAACCGGCCGCCTCCACCTCCTCGCGAACGGATGCAGGCTCAATCCGATGCAACGACTGGGCGTCGCTCGTGCCCGCCCCGACGGCGGCGGCGTGGTCTACGATGACATAGGACCCACCGGGCTTCAGCCGCTCGTAGACAGCTCGATTGAAGTGGGCCGCCGTTGCGCCCTTGGCCTGGATTAGCGCGGTGTGGAGATCGTGGTAGAACAGGTGCAGCCATAGGACATCCGCTGGTTGGTTGGCCTCCGGCATCGCTACAAGGTCTGCCGAGACGACTTCGACGTTCTCTCGGCCCGGCTCCTTCACGAGCGTCCGCATGCGGCCGACCTGATCGGGCCTTAAGTCGGCTATTTCGGTCGGCACGAAGCTGAAGACCCGCCCTTCGGGTCCCACGATGTCGGAGAAGAGACGGGTCCAGTCGCCGTCGCCTGGGTAAACGTCGATGACGGTAGAGCCCGCATCGACTCGTGCGAACCGGATCAACTCGGATAGCTTGGATTGGTCGTACATCGGGATCTTCTTTACGGTTGGGCATTCGAATAGCGCGCGGCGTGCGAGGGGGCGATCCACGGCGATCTACCGTCTACCGTACAACCACTCGATCCAAGGTGATCACTTTTTTGCCGACGAGTTTCGGCGCTACTGTGAGCTCTGCAACCCCAGCGAAGGGCAGCTGACATTTGATGGCTTTTTAATGGGACCCTAGGTCAACCTGGAGTTGTTGCCGGTCTTACGGTTCCTAGACGGGCTTACATCCGAGGAGTTACGCCTTCGTTAGGACAGGTTGGTGGCCCTGCATCTGTTGCTTCAAGCATTCCTCAACGACTTCGGATACCTGATGACCACGACTCAATCCAAGCTCGGGGCGCACGTGAGCGGGGCTTCGACTACCGTTTACCGCGAAAGCCAACCGTTGACCCCGCTGCCACCACCGTTTATCACAAAGTGCGTGTGGCACTGATCCTTTGGCTGCAGAGTAACCTCTCACGCGCACGATGTCGTTGCTCGACAAACGCGCCATCTCACACCGACTGCAACGAGGTTTCGATGCGTGCTCATACTAAGCGGTTAGAAATGACGGTACGCACGCTGATAGCGTGCATTGTTGTGGGAGCAACAACTCCGGCCGCACACGCGCAGAATGACAGCGACGTCCCACGTGTCTTTTCTCCTGGTGTCATTTCCAGCAGTGCTACCGAGCAGTCACCCGCGTTCAGCGCCGATGGAAACACCGTGTACTTCGCGCGGCGTAACCTCGTGCAGTCGGCCATCATGGTTTCGCACCGCAAGGGAAATACCTGGTCAGCACCGACAATCGCACCATTCTCGGGTATTTGGCGCGACATCGAGCCAACGATGGCGCCTGACGGCTCATATCTCGTTTTCGCATCCAACCGGCCACAGAACGGCGGCAGGCCCATCGACGGATCGTGGGGCGGAAAGGCCTACCCAGGCCGTGGCGGCAATCTCTGGAAAGTAGAGCGCACGCGTGGCGGCTGGTCCGACGCTGTACGACTTCCAGACACCATTAACGGCACAACATCGACGTTCTCGCCAAGTGTTGCCGGCGACGGAAGCATTTATTTCATGCGTGCAGAATCCAGCGGAAAATTCCGCCTTTACTATTCGAAGTACAGCGAAGGTAGTTATAAACAGCCGGGCGCGCTGCCCTTCAGCGACGGTGCCAGCGACGACTCAGATCCGACTGTGGCACCCGACGAATCATTCATCATTTACGGTTCGGACCGGGATCATGCCGAGCACAACAACCTCTTCATCGTCTTTCGCGGTACGGGCACTTGGGGTAAACCGCTGAATCTTGGCACAGGCATCAACGGCGAAGGCGGCGTCAATAACGATACGGAAGCGCGTTTGGGTGCCGACCACACAACGCTCTATTTCAGTAACAACACTGTGATGCCGGTACAGTTTCCGCGATCGAGGGAGCAAGCGTTGCAAGACAGTGACCGCATGTTGTCGTGGGACAACGGCAGCCAGAACATCTGGTACGTTTCCCTGAAAAAATGGCTCGACACGCGAAGTGGCAGATAATTTGCTAATCGATGAAATCGTGCGCACGACCTTCTCACGACTTCGTTTTATCGGCTATTTAAATGCAGCGGTGCAGGGAACGCACATACCTCAACCCGCCACAACACAACAGCGGCACCCGCGCATAGGCTGCGGCGTGAGCCTGACGCCGCCTTTCATATCAACATTGAGCCCCGTGCCCGGTGCCGCATGGCTCTGCCGCACCGGGGCGCACTGACCATCAAGCTGGGAGGCTATATCAAAAAGAAGGACTTTTTAGAGATTTAAATGGTTCTTCACGCATTACTGGGAAAGGCGGCACGAATCTTCATGAAGAAGTACGTACACCCCATGGACGGTGCGATGAGTGCGCTGTTCGGACACATCAAAGGTGCCTACACCGGAGCCGTGAATGAGCGTACGGGCTTGCTGCGTTCGGCCAACAAGGGATTGCTGTTCCTCGACGAAATCGGCGAACTCGGTGCGGACGAACAAGCCATGTTGCTACGTGCCCTGGAAGAAAAGTGCTTCCTCCCCGTTGGTAGCGATAAAGAGGTAGGGAGTGACTTCCAGCTTATTGCTGGCACTAATCGCGATCTCGGTCGACGAAGGCAGTTTTCGCGATGACCTCTATGCACGCCTGAATCTCTGGACATTTAATCTGCCAGGGCTCGCAGATCGCCCCGAAGACATCGAGCCCAATCTCGATTTCGAGCTCGAGAAATTCGCGCAAAACAGCCAACGGCGTGTGATGTTCAACCGCGAGGCGCGCGATCGCTTCCTTACCTTCGCCATGTCATCGGATGCCATGTGAAAGGGTAACTTTCGCGACCTCGGGGCATCTGTTACGCGGATGGCCACACTCGCTGCCTCTGGGCGCATACGCGTTGAAGCCGTCGACGAAGAAGTACATCGGCTTAGGCGTCTATGGGGACCATCTGGCGGCAAGGAGAACCAGGAGCTGCAAAGGCTTCTTGGCGATCGACTGAATGACATTGATCGCTTCGATCATGCGCAGTTGCGTGAAGTCATCACTACCTGCCGCAAGGCTAGATCGCTGTCTGAGGCAGGACGAACGCTATTTGCTGCCTCTCGACAGCGCCGATCGTCCACGAACGACGCGGACCACCTGCGTAAGTACCTGGCGTGCTTCGATTTAACCTGGGAGCAGATTGTCGAAGCCGCTTAGCTCGGTATGTGGCCAAACCTATGGTTAACCGCAGAACTTCTGCGCGGTTAACCATAGGTTTGGCCACAGGTCGCCCAAGAGCTCGCGGCTTCGTCCTTATGGACGGTTGGAAAGGTACGCTGTCGATGGCGGGCTCAACCGGTCGATGCAACATACGGAACACTGCATAGGCAGCAGGAGTGTTGCAAATACCAACGTCCATCTATTCCGTGGCAACCACTACAACGATTACTGCACGCCGCCAGCAGAGCTACTGGAAGCCGGCGCACTGGCTGGAGCGCTAACATGGGCTGGAGCGCTAGCGGGGGCCGGAGCGCTGGTAGTTGTTGCCTTCTTGTGCGACTTCTTGGGGTTGGGTGGAAGCGCTGCTTTTGCCTTTTGCCTGTTGGCCTTCGCGACCTGTTTGGCGGCCTTCGCGGCCTGCTTGGCGGACTGCCTTTTGGCCTTTTCGGCTTGGCTGGCAGCCTTCTTGGCAGCTTTGTCAGCCTTCCTGGTAGCTTTGTCAGTGGCCTTGGAAGGGGCACTCGACGACGACGACGACGCCGGTGCTGTGGCGGAAGCCGGAGCGGACTGAGCTGCCTGGGCCTGGGCCAGCACCGAGCCGGAAAGAGCCACACCCGCGGCGAGCAGAGTAGCGATCACAAGCTTACGAATCATAATTATTCGGCCTCGAGTTTTTTTGAGTTGCCACGAACCCGGCATGATCGTGCAAACACGAGCGACATGGCCCATCAACAATGCATGGGTGTCGGCATACCGAAACTGAACGGGAATAAGTGAGAAGAATGAAGAATGGCTGAGAAGTGCGTCCGCTGACCAGCCCTTCGCCTTAAGCACTTTGTAAGCGGATCACCGGATAATTCGCCGGCACCGCAGTGCGCGTCATATCGGTCATGACGTGACGCGGCCGAAGGAGTTCGTTCGTGCATATCATCCTGGTAGAAGACGATCTTCAGCTTGGCGCCGCGATCCAGCGTGCGCTGGAGCGTCTTGCCTATACGGTCAGCTGGTTGCGCGACGGCCGCGAGGCCTTGATTGCATTGCGCGACCAGACCGCCGATCTGGTGCTGCTTGATCTGGGCCTGCCCGGCAAGGATGGCCTGGACGTGCTGCTCGAGGCGCGGCGCGCCCACGTGAAGACGCCGGTCATCGTGATGACGGCGCGTGATGCGCTGGAGGCCCGCGTGCGTGGCCTGGACGCCGGCGCCGACGACTACCTGATCAAACCGTTCCACCTTGATGAGCTGGGTGCGCGCATCCGTTCGCTGACCCGGCGTGCGCACGGCCTGGCCGCAAACCGCATCGAGGTCGGCGCGCTGAGCATCGATCTGGGCACGTCCGAGGTCACCTTTCGCAATGAGCACATCGAGCTGACCCGGCGCGAGTTCTCCCTGTTGCAGATCCTGATGGAACGCGCCGGTCGGCTGGTGCGCCGCGAGAGCCTGGAGAACTCGCTGTACGGTATCGACAACATGGTCGGCAGCAGCGCGCTGGAAGTGCTGGTGCACACGCTGCGCCGCAAGCTCAGTTTCGACACGATCCAGACCGTACGGGGGTTCGGCTACATGATTCCACGGGAGCCGAAATGAGGTTGAACAGCCTGCATGCCAGGTTGCGCTGGCTGATCATCATCGTGCTTGCTGCGGTCTTGCTGCCGCTGGGTGTGATGAGCTTCCGCCGGACCATTGCCGAGGTGGACGAACTGTCCGACGGACGACTGGCGCAATCGGCACGCACGCTGCAGGTGCTGATCGAGCATGCCGGGATGCATGCCATCAGCGACCATGCTGCCGAAGGCATCCAGGTGCCGATCGAGACAACCTACTCCAGACCGATGAAAACGCTTGGTCATACGCACGAGTCCGAAGTCGGTTTTCAGATCTTCGATCATTCGGGACGAGTGGTACTGGCAACCTCGAACCTTGCTTCGCTGCCGCCACCGGTAACCAGTGATGCCAATTTCCAGGATGTACAACAGGGCGGCTACCGCTGGCGCGTTTTCACGCTGCACGATCTCGCCGACGACATCGTGATTCGCACCGGCGAGCGCTACGACAGCCGCCACGACATAACCCATGCCGTATGGCTGGAACACAGTCTGCCATTGCTGATCGCCCTGCCGTTGCTTGCCTTGCTGGTGGGCTGGGCCGTACGACGCGGATTGCGCCCACTCGAATCGCTGACCCGTGCCTTGTCTGCGCGGGAGCCTGGCACGCAGGAGCCGGTGGTGCTGCTCGACGCACCGCTGGAATTGCAGCCGGTGCTGAGCGCGCTGAATGGGCAACTCGTGCGCATGGAGGATGCGCTGGAGCGCGAACGCCGCTTCAGCGCCGACGTGGCGCATGAGCTGCGCACGCCGCTGGCGTCGGCCATGATCAACCTGGAAAGCGCGATGACAACAGCCGACCCGGTCGAACTGCACACTTCACTGGCCAGCGCCCAGCATGGCGTCGCCGCCCTGGCCCGACGCATCGAGCAATTGCTGGCGCTGGCCCGGCTGGAGTCGGGCGCAGCCTCAGGCCAACGCACGCCAATCAATCTTGTTGCCGTCGCGATGGATGTGATCGAAGAACTGGCACCGGTGATCGCCGAGAGTGGTGTGGAACTGAGCGTGGCGCGACTGCCGCCACAAGCGATCATCTTCGGGTATGAAGCAGCGCTCGCCGCCCTGCTACGCAATCTGCTGGAAAACGCCATGCGCCATGTCCCCGCCGGCGGCCAGGTGCAGTTGTCGATCGAACTGGGCGAGCGCGTAGCGCTCGTGGATGTCATCGACGACGGCCCCGGCATTCCGGCGGAACGCCGCGCCAGCGTGTTCGCGCGCTTCCATCGCGAAGCGGGTGGGCACGGTGACGGCTACGGGTTGGGTCTGTCGATTGTGCAGCGCGCGGCACAACTGCACGGTGCCACGATCGAGCTGCTTGATTCGCCTTACGGCCGGGGCTTGCGGGTACGCGTGGCGATTCCGCTGTCGCCGCAGGCCGTTGCCCACGACGACAATCCGGTGGCGTCGGCTCAGTGACGCCCGACGGTAAGAATGCTGAAACTGTCCGGCTCAATCGTGGGGCGGCCGTTGGCCTGCTTGGTCGCACCCAAACGCGCTGCTGAGAGATACAACAGGTGCAGCTTCGGATCGAGCGCGAGTGTACGCGCGCTGGTCTGGGTGGGAATCGTCGCCGCTACGGTGAAATGATCCGGATCATCCTCATGCACCGCGGTGATCGTGCCACTCTCGCCATTGGAGCTGTAGACCATCGCCTCGACGGCGTCGAACACCACCGCATCCGGGCCATCACCGATCGCGACGGTCGCCACCTGATGACCGTTCGTGGCATCGGTGATCGCCATCGTGCGGTTGTCGCATACCGAGAACAGACGATGATGCGCGGCATCGATGGCCAGACCACTCGGCGATTCACACGGTGCCAGCGACCAGACATGCAACACCTTGTTGCTGGTCGAATCGATCTGCGCCAGTTCGGATTTGTCCTCGATGTTCACGTAGACGTGGCCCGCACCATCGGATGCCGCGAACTCCGGCTTGCCGGGCAACGTGATGGTGTCGATCACGGCATTCTTGGCTGGATCGATCACGCTGGCCGTGCCGCTCTTGCCGTTGAAGGTGAACACGTGATGGGAGGCGCTGTCGTAGACGATCGCATCGGGCTTCTCGCCGGTGCCGGTGATCGTCGCGACGGTTTTCAACGAGCCCAGGTCGAACACGGTTACCGACGCGCTCTTGCCGTCACTGGTATAGCCGCGCTGCAGATCGGGCGCGATCGCGATGCCGTGCACGCCCTGGGTGTTGGCGATCGTGCCGACCTGTTTTTCCTGGTCGACATCGATCACCAGCACGCGGTCGCCGCGGCTGACGAAAAGATGGCGGTGCTGTGCATCAAAACTCAAGTAGTCCCAGCCACCCGCTCCGGTCAGCGGCAGTCGCGAAAGCACCTGATACGTCGCGCTTGGTGCAGCCGCGGCGGCCGCTTGCGGAAGGCAGGCCAGCGCGAGCAGCGCCGGGATGAAACTGCTTAGCCGTAGTTGCATGGTGATACCTCGAATGAACGGGGAAGAAGAGGAGATAGCCACTGCAGGATGCCGGTGCAGGCTTATGCGTGCCTTAGCCGACTTTTTCCGTATCGCGACGCCGCAACAGCGAATACAAGACCGGCATCACCAGCAGCACCAGCGGCACCTGCACCAGCAGGCCGGCGATGATTGCCACCGCCAGCGGTTGCTGCATCTGCGAACCCTCGCCGAGCGCAAGCGCCAGCGGCAACAGGGTGAGAATCGCCGCCAGCGTGGACATCAGGATCGGTCGCGTGCGGTGCTGGCCGGCCGCATGCAGAGCATCGTGCAACGGCATCTCAGCGTTGGCCTGCTCGAGCTCGGAGAAATAGAAGATCGCCACTTCGGTGACGATGCCGACGATCATCGTCATGCCCATCATCGCCGAGATGTTGAGCTCGATGCCGGTCAGCCACAGCCCGGCGAACACCGCCGGGATCGCCAGCAACGGCATCGCCAGGATCGCCAGCGCCACGCGAAAACTCTCGTACAGGAACAACAGCAAGGTGAACACCAGCGCGATCGCCGCCAGCATCACGATGGTCAGGCCGCGAAATGCCTGCTGCTGCTGCTGGTACAGGCCACCGAGCTGGACGAACATGCCTTTCGGCAGCAGGCCCGGCTGCGCCAATACTTTCTTGATGTCGCCGATGGTCGCGCCGAGGCTGCGCCCGCTGATCAGGCCGGTGACTGCATCCATTCGCTTGAGATTGTCGCGGGTGATTTCCGGCTGGCCCTGCACCTGCTGCAGCGTCGCCACCCGTGACAGCGGCAGCAGATGACCGTCGCCCGCGCGTAGCGGCAACGCGGCAACCTGCTCCAGCCGTTGATACGAATTCTCCGGCAGGCGCACGCGCACGCCGACCATCCTGCTGCCTTCCGGCAATTGCGCGGCCACGGTGCCATCTATCGCTGCCGCGACCTGATCGGTGACGCTGGTCGGATCAAGCCCTTCCAGCGCAGCCTTCGCCGGATCGACCTGCACGGTCAGCGCATCGCCAGCAGGATTGATGCCGTCGCGCACGCCCACCACGCCGGTGATCTTGCCAATCGCGTCGGCGACCTTGCCGGCAGTGGTCGCCAGCTCCGCAGGATCATCGCTATACAGCTGGATCTCGATCGGCTGTGGCACCGCCACCAGATCGCCGATCAGGTCCTCCATCAACTGCGACAAATCGATATCCAGCCCCGGCACCTTCTGCTCAACCTCGGTGCGCACCTGCGTCATCACCTCTTCGGTCGAGGGACGCGAGCCGCTTTTCAGGCGTACGAAAAAATCGCCCTGATTCGCCTCGGTGAGACCGCCGCCCAACTGCAGTCCGGTACGTCGCGAGTAGGTGTCGACATTCGGGTTCGCGCGGATGATCGTTTCGACCTGCCGCAGCAAGCGATCGGTTTCCTCCAGTGAGGTGCCGGGCTTGGACAGGTAGTCGAGGATGAAACCGCCCTCGTCCATCTGCGGCATGAAGCCGGTGCCGACGCGGGTATAGGCCACCCCACCGAGCAGCAGCAGCGGCAATACCAGCAGCAGGATCAGCAGCGGCCGCCGCAACCAGCGCTGCAGCAGGTTCTGGTAGCCCTGCATCATGCGCTGGGTGAAACGGCCCGACGGATGCTCGATCCGGCGGCGCTGATCCAGCAGGCGTTCGACCAGCAGCGGCACCGCGATCCAGGTCAACAGATACGAAATGATCAGCGCGCTGGCCATGGTCAGCGACAGCGCCTTGAAGAACGCGCCGGTGACGCCGGTCAGGAAGGCCAGCGGCAGGAAGATCACCACGGTGGCAGCGCTGGACCCGGTCAACGGGCGGGTGAACTCCCACGCCGCACCGGCGATGCGCTCGTGCACTTCGCCTTCGCCCTGGTTGAGCCGGCGCATGATGTGCTCGAGCATCACGATCACGTCGTCGATGATCAGGCCGACCGCCGCGGCCATGCCGCCCAGCGTCATCATGTTGAAGCTCATGCCCAGCACATAAAGCAGCAGCACAGTGATCGCCAGTACCGCCGGCACCACGATCAGCGCCACCAGGATCACCCGCGTATTGCGCAGGAACACGAACAGCACCAAGCCGGCCAGCACGATGCCGATCAGGATCGCGTCGCGCACGCTGCTGGCTGCGCCGGTCACCAACTGGGTCTGGTCGTACCAGTTGGCGACCTGCACACCGGCCGGCATCTGCGGCGCGTAGTCGGCCAGTCGCTGCTTCACCTCACTGGCGATCTGCACGGTATTGCCGTCGGGCTGCTGATAGACCTGCAGCAGCACGGCGTTCTGGCCATCCGCATTGACGCGGATCCACTGTGGCACATGATCGAGACTGACCGCCGCCACATCGCCAAGATGCACCACCCCGGCGGGGCTGGCTCGCACCACGATGTCGCGCAGCGCGGCGACCGTGGCCGGCTGGTTGTCGGCCAACAGCAGATACAGCTTGTAGTGGTCGGAGACGCGACCCATCGCCTGGATCGTGGCGGCATGACTGACCGCGCCGGCGACATCGCTCAGGCTGATATTCAGCGCACGCAGCTTGCCGGGATCGACATCGGCATGGAACTCGGCCACCTCGCCACCCTGCACTTCGACCTGGGCCACGCCACTGATGCCGCTCAGCAACGGGCGCAGTTGGTACTCGGCCAGATCATGCAAGGCACTCGGCGACAAGGTATGCGAACGCAGGCTGTAGGCCAGCACGGGGAAGGTGGTCGGATCCATCCGTCGGGTGGACAACTGGGTGCCCGCCGGCAGCTGCGGCAGGATCTGCCCGGCCGCCGCGTTGACCTCCTGCAACGCAGCGCTCATGTCCGCACCCCAATCGAACGTCACCGCGATATCGGCGCTGCCGCGACCGGTGGTGGAACGCACGTCGCGCACGCCGCGCACGCGCCGGATCGCCTCCTCCACCGGCGTGGTCACCTCGATCGCCATCTGATCGGCCGGGCGGTCGCCTGCGTCCAGGGTCAGCTGCACGCGCGGGAATGCCACGTTCGGGAACAGCGCCACCGGCATCAGCAACGTGCTGGCGATGCCACCGATCGTCAGCATCAGGAGGAGGAACAGCAGCGAACGACGATGCCGCTGCATCCATGCAGTGATGCTCACTGGGCGGACTCCCGCACCGCATCGCCATCGTTGAGTTCGTAGGCGCCGAGCACGATCACCTTGGCCTGTGCATCGAGCGCGCCCTGCACGCCGACGGTCTCGCCGTCCGGGCTACGCAAGGTCACACCAATGCGTTTGGCGTGACCGTGCTCGACCTGGAACAGGTAGTCGCCGTGCTCGTCATGCAGTACCGCCGCACGCGGCACTGCCCATGCGTTGAAGTCGTCCGTGCGGATCTGCGCGTCCAGTGCCGCACCGGCCAGCAAGGTCGCGCCAGCCGCCGCGGGAAGCTCGACCTGTGCCGGCAGCAGATGCGTCTGCGGATCCATCGACTGCCCGAGCATGCTCAAGCTGCCGGAAAAATCCGTGGCGCCGTACACGCTGTGCAATCGAACCGGCATGCCGACATGCAGCTTCGAGGCATCTTCAGGTTGCACGCCAAGCTGGGCCACCAGCGCGTGCGCAGGTGTAAAACCCAGCAACGGCGCATTCGCCGCGAAACGCTCGCCCAGCCCCACGCTGAGCGCGGTGACCACGCCATCGGCCGGTGCATTGACCGCTTCCTCGGCCGTGCCGCCACCAAGCGCGCGCTGCGCGTCGAGTGCCGCCTGCGCATCGACCAGCGCCTTGTGCGCAGCCGCCAGCTGCGACTGCGTGGCCAGCCGCTGGGCAGCCAATTGCTCGGTGCGCTGGAGTTCGCCGCTGGCCAGGGTCAGTCCACTCTGCGCCTGTTGGTAGCTGTTGCGCGCCGCCGGATCGGGCGTGACCAGCAGCAATGGCTGCCCGCGTTTGACCGTCTGGCCCGCCGCCACATTCACGGCAGCCACCTGACCGCCATGCGCGAGGCTGATCGCGCGTGCGCGCTGGGGATCGCCGATTGCAGTGCCCCAGGCTTCGACGGTGTCGTGAAAGGCCTGCTGCGTTGGCATCACCGTGGTCACCGCGACCTGACCCGGTGGCGCCGCAGCATCGTCGTCATCGGCGGCGCCATGGTTGCAGCCGGCCAGCACACCGAGCAGCAGCAGGCCGCACAGTTTGGGCAAAGGGATTGAACGGTTCATAGCGTGACTGCTTTGACGGAAACAGGATGAGCGGTGGCGAGATCGGTATTGCCGAGCAGGGCTTCCAGCGCAATCGCCTGCGTCGCCTGCTGCTGTTGCAGATCGAGCAGGTCGAGGTCGGCGCCCAGTGCGTTGCTGCGGATGGCCAGGTATGTCGGCCAGTCCAGCAGGCCTTGCTGCCACCCCGCTTCGGCGGCACGACAGGCCGCGTCCAGCTGTTGCGCATGGGCGACCAACGCCGCGCGCTGCTGCTGCAGTGTGGAGAGATCGGCGACGAGTCGCTGCATGTCGCTGCGGGTATCCAGCATGCGTGCCTCGTAGTCGTCCTTCAGCTGCTGCCGGGTAGCGTTCTCGATCGCGATGTTGCCGCGGTTGCGATCGAACAGCGGCAGCGTGATGCCAATACTGAAGCCGCGGGTAGACACGTCGGTGGTGTCGCGCGCGGTATCGAAGCCGATATTCAGCGCCGGAAACTGGGCCAGCACGGCCGCGCGCAGCTTCGCTTCCTGCGACTGGTAACCGGCATGCAGCGCAAGCAGGTCGGGGCGCCGCCGTGGCAGGTCGTCCAGCGCCTGCTGTACCTGCGCCGACGTCGCGCTGGCCTGGTACGGCGCACCGACCAGATCGAGCGGCGCGCCCGGTGCCAGTCCGAGCAGGACATGCAGATCCGTTTCCGCCTGATGCAGTGCAATCGCAGAGTCGGCCAGGCGCTTTCGCACGTCCGCGCCGGCATTGAGGCCTGCACCGGCCGTGTCGTAAGTGAGATTGCCGGCATGCAAGGCCGCATTGATGGCGGGTTCGAGCGGTGCCAGCGCCGCCTGCTCGATGCGCAGCCGTGCCTGCCGCGCGCGCAGGGTCTGCACCTGATCGAACAGCAGTCGGGCCTGCGCCACGCTCTGCCATTCCGCCCACAACAGGTCGAGATTCACCTCCTCGGCCTGGCTGCGCGCGGCCGCGCGGCGCGACGAACGTGTCAACAACGCGGTGACGTCTTCGCTGAGACCGAGGTTGTACGCACTGCTCAGACCGGGCCCGGGATGGGTGAGATAGTCCTTGCCGAAACTCAGTTGGGGATCGGGCAGCAAGCCGGCAGCGAACGCCTGCGCGCGCGCGATGCCGAGCTCGTCACGCTTGACCTTCAAGGCCGGACTGTTGACTACCGCCAGCATCGCCACTTCGGTCACATCGAGCCCGTCCGACGGATCGAAACGATGCTCCGGCAGCGCCAGGGCCGGCATCGCTGCTACCGGTGCCGTCAGCTGCATCACGCTGGTAGCACCCTGGCCGTCACCGAGTGGAGCCGGCGCATAGGTGGCACATGCGGATAGCAGCAGGCCGGCCGCGAGACCTGCCGCCATCTGAAACAGATGACGTAATGGCCGCGTCACAAGGGAGCGATATCGCACTACGTGAAGTACGTGTCGTGGACGGTTGGCATGGCACATACCCTCATTCTGGAGAGTACGGCTTAGTTCTTTCTTAAGAATGCCTTGCTCTGTTCAGACCAGACCAGTCTGCAGCGCCGCAGCGCTCACACGTGCCGGCCCAGCCAGTCACCCAGCTGCATCAACACCTGGCTGCGCCCAGGCTCGGCTTCGTTGAACAGCTCGTGATAGAGCGTGGAGAAAAAACGCGTGGTCAGTTGCCGGGTCGACGCCGCTTTGCGGGCGAATGCGCGGCTGCCGGACGGATCGACCAGTTCATCGCTATCGGCCACCAGCAGCAGGGTCGGCACCGACAGCTTGGCAGCATGAGCAATGCTCGTCGCGCCCGCCTGGAAAATGAAGTCGGCCAGCCGCGGCGTGATCGAACCAGTGCGTAACGGATCGCTGCGGTAGGTGACCGCCACCTGCGGGTCGTGCGAGAGCTTGTCGAACTTCAAGCTGCTGCGCAGTGGCAGTCGCGGTGTGAAACGGGTCAGCACCCGGGCCAGCCGCACCAGCGATGCCGGCTCCCAGCTGCGCAACGCCGGCGAGGACAGCACCAGCGCCGGCGGCACGATGCGACCATCCAGCACGGTACGCGCCGCGACCAGCCCGCCCATGCTGTGACCGAGCAGCAGCGGTGCGTTCGGCAGGCTGTCGGCATAGTCAATATAGACGGTGGCCAAGTCCTCCAGCAGATCGTCCGCATGGCGCAACGCACCGCGCTGGCCCGGCGTCTGCCCATGACCGCGCTGGTCGTAGCTGCGCACCGCATAGCCGCGCTGGTTGAACCATTGCGCCAGCAGCTCGTAGCGGCCGCTGTGTTCGCCCAGTCCATGCACGATCAGCACTGCACCGCGCGCCTGCGCCTTGGGCCAGTCACGCAGGAACAGCCGCTGGCCATCGGCCATCGTCAGCCATGTCGCCTGCGTCTCAGCGCTCGCGTTGTTGGTCCGCGACATCAATTGCATCCCTTGTCCCGCTGGCCTTTATCCGCTCCGGGTTCATCCACAGGCTGGTAGCTCGCCTGTGCGCATCCGAAAGCTGTCCCATTTGTCCAGGCCACGCATGCCATGGCCTGGCGCTAGCCTTGCGTCAGTGCTCGATCACCTGCAGGGTTTTCATCAACAGATCGAGCTTGGCTTTCATGGCATCTTGCGGATGCGTGCCTTCGACCCCGTAATACGCGGTGTACAGCATCGACGGATCAGCACCGGCGGGTGGGTTGACGACGGTCGTGATTTTCGTCACGTCGCCGTCGCTGAGCGCAACACCATCGTAGGGATGCTCGTGCTGCGAGATCTTGTGCCACTCGCTCTTGTAGTCGTCCTCGAGATCGCTCGAGGGAGCCACGTTGCGCCTGATGTTGACCAGGTTTTCTTCGCTGGCGTCCGTCCTGACGCGCACATCGCCCACGTCCCACACGACCTTGCCGTGGTCGGTGAAGTAGCTGAAACCCAGGGCAAGCACGCTGGTCGGCGCGATTTTCTGCAGTTCAGGCGTGAAGGAAAACGCCAGCCGCTTCGAGGCATAGCTGAAACGGTGGTCGTAGTCGAAGTCGATCCGGATGTCCTTGAATGCCGCCGGCAGCAGTGTGGTGTTCTGTAGATAGTCCTTCCACTGCGCCAAAGTACCTTCGTAAGTCACATAGAAGAAATCGGTGAGCGCCTGCATGTCGGCGACGTGATCATGCTGCTGACCTGCCGGGGAGAGTCGCATGATGGTCACATAACCATCCGGCACCGGCAGTGAAAACGTAATGATGAGCCCGTTGTTAAAGGGCACGGCCCACATACGTACTTGCCAGTGGCGTTGCCATGCATCGGTATAAACCGTGTCCTGAACGGGTTTGCCCAGCGAAGTGACCTTGATCTGTTCGGAACCAATCGGGCGCTTCAGGATGCCAATTTTCGTCAGCTGATTCGTGAGCTGAGCAGGGTCGGCGTACCACTGCCTGGCCGGAACACCGTCTGGCTTGCGCAAATGCAGCAGGATGCTGTGCCCGGCGACGCCGATGGCCACGTAAGCATTGTCGGACAACGGGGTTTTTGGCCCCTTCTGCACTGACCGACCCCAGTCGCCATTGCTGTTGCGGATGATCAGGCTGGGAAAACTGTCCATTCCGGCTTTGCTGTTCAGCAGGCGATCGGAGCCACTGCCACGTGGGAAAAGATTGTCTGGATCCTTGGCAAGCAGTGCCTTGAGCTGCTCATCGACATACGCATTCTGCAATTTCATGAAGGTGGCGCTGAAATCGGCAAAGCTCTTCGGCAACGCAAACTGCGCCTTGAAAATGTTATTCGAAGTCGTATCAAACACGTCGAACTGGTAAGGAATGCGCTTGTCGATCACGGCCACGTGATCCGGTGCATTCAACACCTCACTGATCGGCAGCGCGTAGTTGAGGTTTTCGTTGGCCGATTTCATCAGCACGATGCCGATCAGCTTGCCGTCCTTGTCTAGCAATGGGCCGCCGCTGTTGCCGGGCGATGCGGCTGCCGAGAAGCGCATCCATTTCCAGCGGCCGTCCTGGTCCTCCGGCGTGTCGGAGGTATACAGGCCATCACGGATCACCACCCCGGTGCCCAGCGCATTGCCGACGGCGTAGACCACCCCGTTCAAGGCTGGCTTGGTGTCGACATCCAGCGCAGCCGCCGTTGCCGGCTGCGTGGCCAGCGAGAACACCACGAAATCCTGCTGCAGCGAAAACTTCTCGATCTTGTCGATGGCATAGACATGGCCACTCGTGTCGCGCAGCGCGGGTTCACCCCACAGACTGTCGATGCCAACCTGCAGCACATGTGCCGCCGTGACGTAGCGGTTGTTGCCCAGCGCGAAGGCCGTGCCGATCGAGTAGTACTTGTCGTTGCGTTCCTGGAACGGCAGCAGTTCCAACGGCAGCGGTTTTTCGTAGGTCAGCGGATCGTTGAGCGGCTTGGCTGCCACCACTTCGAACGTGGCCGCCTGGATCTTCGGCAACACGGCCGGGTCCAGGCTGGCGGCATGGACAGCACCACCGCACACTACAAGGCATATCAACAGGCAGGCCAACGCCTGTGAACCGGCCTTGCGCAGAATCACTTCCAGTACGTGCATGAGAGTCCTTCGCATGAAATGGCGTCGCCGGATTCCCCGATGGGGTCCTGACCCACGACGGCCGAGCGTTAATATTGACATGCCGCAACGGCGCTTGCACCGCCGCCTGCGGCGGATTCCATGACAGATTGCAGGATTTGAGAAAAGCCCCATATATGATCCTGTGACCCCTTCCCTGCCGCCGCGCGGATAACCACCGATGCGCCTGGATCCCAGCCCGCTGGACGATTTCCACCCGGCCGTCGCCGACTGGTTTCGCCATGCCTTTATCGCGCCAACGGCAGCGCAGGCGGCGGCGTGGCCAGCGATCCACGCCGGCCAGCACACTCTGGTCGCCGCCCCTACCGGCTCGGGCAAGACGCTGACCGCCTTCCTTGCCGCGATCGATGCGCTGGTGCGTGAAGGCGTGGCGCATGGCGGCGTACTGGCGGACACCACCACGGTGGTTTACGTGTCGCCACTGAAGGCACTGTCGAACGACATTCACATCAACCTGGAAGCGCCGCTGGAAGGCATCCGCGCCGAACTGGAAAAGCTCGGCCTGCCCGACGTGGCGATCCGCACCGCCGTGCGTACCGGCGACACCCCCCAGGCGGAACGCAACCTGCTGCGCAAGCTGTCGCCGCACATCCTGGTGACCACGCCGGAATCGCTGTACGTGTTGCTCGGCTCGGACTCCGGCCGCACGATGCTGGCCGGCACGCGCACGGTGATCGTCGATGAGATTCATGCGATCGCCGGCAGCAAGCGCGGCTCGCATCTGGCGTTGTCGCTGGAGCGGCTGGAGTCGCTGTGTCAGCGGCGGTTGTTGCGGATCGGGCTGTCGGCGACGCAGAAGCCGATCGAGGAGGTCGCGCGGTTTCTAGTGGGCGCGGGCGAGAGCGCGCATTTCACGGCCCTTGCTCCTCCCCCTGCAAGCAGGGGGAGGTTGGGAGGGGGTGAGGTTCTTGATCTCGAGGCGAAGAGCACCCCACCCCAGCCCTCCCCTGCGACCGAAGTGAGTCCCTTTTTCGGGGCAAGCAGGGGAGGAAGCGAATCAGTGCCATGCACCATCATCAACGTCGGCCACACGCGCACGCGTGACCTCGCGATCGAGGTGCCGCCGGTGCCACTCGAGGCGGTGATGTCGAACGACAGCTGGGAACTGGTCTACAACCGGCTCGCCCAACTGGTGCAGGCGCACCGCACCACCCTGGTCTTCGTCAACACGCGGCGGATGGCCGAACGTGCGGCGCGGCACCTGTCCGAACGGCTCGGCAAGGAAACTGTCGCCGCCCATCACGGCAGCCTGTCGAAAGAGCTGCGGCTGGATGCCGAGCAGCGGCTCAAGCGCGGCGAACTGTCGGTGCTGGTGGCGACCGCGTCGCTGGAGCTGGGCATCGACATCGGCGAGGTCGACCTGGTCTGCCAGCTCGGTTCGCCGCGTTCGATCGCCGCGTTCCTGCAGCGCGCTGGACGTTCCGGCCACAGCATCGACGGCACGCCGAAGGCGCGGCTGTTCCCCGCCACCCGGGACGACCTGATCGAATGCACCGCACTGCTGGACTGCGTGCGCCGCGGCGAGCTCGATGCACTGATCCTGCCGCCGCAACCGCTCGACGTGCTGGCCCAGCAGATCGTCGCCGAAGTCGCCTGTCAGGAATGGGGCGAGGATGCACTGTACGACCTGGTGCGGCGCGCGCATCCGTATCGCGAGCTGACGCGTGCCGATTTTGACGCAGTGGTGCGCATGCTGGCCGAGGGCTTTACCACTCGTCGCGGCGCCCGCGCAGCATACATCCACCGTGATGCCGTGCATCGCCAGCTGCGCGCACGCCGCGGTGCACGACTGACCGCACTGACTTCCGGCGGCACCATCCCCGATACCGCCGACTACAAGGTGGTGCTGGAGCCGCAGGCGATCATCGTCGGCACGGTGAACGAGGATTTCGCGGTCGAAAGCATGGCCGGCGACATCTTCCAGCTCGGCAACACCAGCTATCGCATCCAGCGCGTCGAGCGCGACCGCCTGCGGGTGGAAGATGCGCATGGCGCGCCACCGAGCATTCCGTTCTGGCTGGGCGAAGCACCGGGACGCAGCAAGGAGTTGTCGTTCGGCGTGTCACGGCTGCGCGATGAAATCTCCGCGCAGCTGGATGATGGTGGCATGCCAGCCGCGATGACATGGCTCTCCGATCAACTCGGTTTGGGCGAAGCGGCCGCGCAGCAACTGGTCGATTACCTGGCCCGTGCGAAGGCCGCGCTCGGCGTGTTGCCGACCCAGCACGCGCTGGTGCTGGAACGTTTCTTCGACGAATCCGGCGGCACCCAGCTGGTGATCCACACACCGTGGGGCAGCCGCATCAATCGCGCCTGGGGCCTGGCGCTACGCAAGCGCTTCTGTCGCCAGTTCAACTTCGAGCTGCAGGCAGCGGCGACCGAGGATGCGATCGTGCTGTCGCTGTCGACCAGCCACAGTTTCCCGCTGGAGGAAGTCGCGCATTCCCTGCACTCGAACACTGCCGAACACGTACTGATCCAGGCACTGCTGGATGCCCCGCTGTTCCCGGCGCGCTGGCGCTGGAACGCGGTGACCGCGCTGGCGCTACCGCGCTTCACCGGCGGCAAGAAGACTCCGCCGCCACTGCAGCGGATGAAAAGCGAGGATCTGCTCGCCGCCGTGTTCCCCGATCAGGTTGCCTGCCTGGAAAACATCGTGGGCGAGCGCGAGGTGCCGGATCACCCGCTGGTCAACCAGACCATGCACGACTGTCTGCGCGAGGCGATGGACGTGGATGGCTTGCTGCAGATCCTGCGTGGGCTGGAGAGTGGCGAGATCAGCGTGATCGCGCGCGACCTCACCGGGCCGAGTCCACTCGCCGCCGAAGTATTGAATGCCGCACCGTACGCCTTTCTCGACGACGCGCCACTGGAAGAACGCCGCACCCAGGCAGTGCAGACACGTCGCTGGAACGACAGCGACAGCGCCGATGATCTGGGGCGGCTCGATCCCGAGGCGATCGCCGCCGTGCGTGACGAAGCGTGGCCGCAGGTGCGCGATGCGGACGAGATGCACGAGGCACTGAGCTTGCTGGGGTTCGTTACCGCCGATGAAGTGACGGCCAATCACGGCTGGAGCGAGCGATTGCAGGCGTTAGCAAGGAGCAGACGCGCGACTTTTCTCACTCTCGAAACTGTAGGAGCGGCTTCAGCCGCGACGCTCTCGCAGATCGCGGCTGAAGCCGCTCCTACAGAAAAGAAAATCTGGACGTCCGCGGAGAAGCTGCCGCTGTGGCAGACCCTGCATCCGTCCGCGTCGATGCAACCGGCGATCGGCGCCCCCGCCGAATACGTCGCACAGGTATGGACACGCGAGGATGCCTTGCTCGAACTGGTACGCCATCGCCTCGGTGGACTCGGCCCGGTCACCGTGACGGCGCTGGCGCAATCCCTGGCGGTCGAGGTGGCTGAGATCGAACACGCGCTGCTACGCCTGCAGTCCGAAGGCTACGTGATGCAGGGTCGCTTCACCACCGACACGACCGCTACGGAATGGTGCGAGCGGCATCTGCTGGCGCGCATCCATCGCTACACCCTCGGCCGGTTGCGCCGAGAGATCGAGCCGGTCAGCCGACGCGAACTGATGCGCTTTCTGTTCGACTGGCAGCACGTGTCGGCAGCGACCCGGCGCAGCGGGCCGGATGCGCTGAGCGCCATGCTGGCACAGCTGGAAGGTTACGAGGCAGCGGCCGGCGCCTGGGAAACGGAAATCCTTCCGGCGCGCATCAACGATTATTCGATCAGCTGGCTGGACGAACTGTGCCGCGCTGGCCGGATCAGCTGGGGGCGCCTGCGCGCTGGCAGTGGCGGCGGCGGTGGCCCGCTGCGCAGTACGCCGATCGTGCTGTTGCCACGCCGCAGCATGAACGTGTGGACGTCCATCGCATCGGCCGAGAACACCCAGGACATTCTGTTGTCATCACGCGCCCAGGCCGTCGCCGATGCGCTGGGCGCGCAAGGCGCGTTGTTCTTCGATGAGCTGCTCGGCGTCACGCATCTGCTGCGTACCGAACTGGAGGACGCGCTGGGTGAGCTGGTCGCCGCCGGCCGAGTCAGCGCCGACAGCTTCGCCGGCTTGCGTGCCCTGCTGCTGCCGGCGGCGAAGCGCGATGGCGGTCGGCATCGTCGTTTGCGCCGGCATCTGCTCAACGGTATAGAGGATGCCGGGCGTTGGTCGTTGACGCGCAGTAGCAGCGGGAGCAAAGCCGATCCCGAAGCGATCGAACACATCGCGCGCACCCTGCTGCGCCGCTACGGCGTGGTGTTCTGGAAGCTACTTGAACGCGAGGCACCATGGTTGCCGTCATGGCGTGAGCTGCTGCGGGTGTATCGCCGATTGGAGGCGCGCGGCGAAATCCGCGGCGGCCGTTTCATCGAAGGTCTGGTCGGCGAGCAGTTCGCCCTGCCCGAGGCGATCGCACCGCTACGCGCGGTGCGCCAGCGCGTGGACGACGGCGAGCTGGTGTGCCTCAGTGGCTGCGATCCATTGAACCTGGTCGGCACCGTGCTGGTCGGCGACAAGGTGCCGGCGCTGGCCGGTTCGCGCGTGCTGTACCGCGATGGCGTGGCGATTGCCGCCCTGGTCGGCGGCAAGCTTGTGCCGCTGATCGACTTGTCCGGCGCCGAAACCCAGGCCGCGAGACACACCTTACTGCGGCATCCGCCGTCGCTGCCCGACGCGCTAGCTGCAGCGCATTGAAACGAAGGAACGATCCGATGGGCTGTCTACCCCTGCTGCTGTTGTTTCCCTTGGGCTTCGGCGTGGGCTATTTGATCGCCGGCCAGATGGGCGCCTTGTGGGGCGCCGGCATCGGTTTCCTGCTCGGCTTGCTGGCGATGGTCCTGTTCATCAAGGCATTGCGTGGCCGTCGGCAATGACCTCAAAGCTTGAGATAGATGCGCCGCCGATCCATCGAATAGACGATCAGCCACCACAGCGCCACGAAGGCCACTGCGAACGCCAGTGAGGGAACGAGCGCATCGAGTGAAGCGAGCCGCCACGGCGATGTGTCACGGCTTCGTTGTACCCAGCAGCAGTGCAACTCGATCCAGCGCATACAGCGGACCGTCGATCGGCGCGGTGTAGATCAGGCACAGCGCATGCTCGCCCTGCTGTGCGGGTATCGCCGCGTCGAGCGTGAAGCGATGCGCACTATGCGCTGGGTCCGGCAGCGGCAGCGTAGCCAGCACCAGCCCGGTGCATTGATCCTGGTGCACGACCAGTTCGCCGAATGGCGTGCTGTGCGGGCGCGATACCACCAGCTTGGCGTCATGTGCCAGCGCGTAATTGCGCTCAAGCCGTACGGCATCGACGTGGATTCTCACGACACCATCCATCGACGTCCCCGGATACAACTGGCAAGCGTTGAACACGTTGATGCTGTACACCGGCGCCAGCGAGGTGGCATCGGGCATCGGCTGCACACGCAGGCGGAAATCGCTACCTGGGCAGTTCGGCATCTCGTTACCGCCGACACTGAGCAGACTGGCCCGATCCAGCACGCGCTGGCGCGGCGCGGCCAGCACGCTGCCGTCGCTGGCAAATGTCGCGGCCCGCACCGTCACCGGCAGCTTCACTTTGAAGGGCACCTGGTAAATCGGTGCGTGCTGATCGGGCACACGACCATCCAGCGTGTAATGCAGCTCGCCATGGCCCGCCTGGTTGGACAGCGTGACCTGCGCTGTGCCATTGGCCAGCGCGGCGTTGCGATCCAGCTTGATGTCTGGCGCAAACGCGCTATCGGCATAGCCGACGCCCTGTGCCTGATAGCGCGCGAACTGGGCCGACAACCGGCTGAGGAAGCCAGTCCAGTCGCGCGATGCGGCCGGCGACCAGTCCACTTCGCTCAAGGCATCCAGCCGCGGGAACACCGCATGTTCCACGTGCTTCATCGTCGGCATGTGCTCGGTCCACACGTTCGCCTGCGCGCCCAGCACATGCTTCGCCTGCGCCGCATCGAGCTCCTTCGGTACTGGCTCGAACGCATACACGCTGGCCAGATCGCGCACCGGCATGCGTCCGGCGGTCTCATCGGCGCGATCACTCTGCAGCTGGTCGAAATACAGGTCGGGTGCGGGCGACAGCACCACGTCATGCCCTTGCTGCGCCGCCTTGATCGCGCCCTTGCTGCCGCGCCACGACATCACCGTGGCATCGGCCGGCACGCCGCCGTCGAGGATCTCGTCCCAGCCCACCAGCTGCCGGCCGTGCGCGGCGAGGTACTGGCCAATGCGGCTGATGAACCAGCCCTGCAGCGCGTCCTCATCCTTCAGACCCAGCGCATGCATCTTCGCCTGCACCGCAGGCGACGCCTGCCACTGATCCTTGACCGCCTCGTCGCCGCCGACATGGATGTACTTCGACGGGAACATCGCCATCACCTCATCGAGGACATGGTCGATGAAACCGAAGCTGCTGTCGTCCACGTTGTAAAGGTAGGGATTGACGCCCCAGTCGACCGAGACCGAAGGCCGCTTGCCGGTGACACCAAGCTGTGGGTACGCCGCCACCGCCGCCTGCGCATGACCGGGCATGTCGATCTCCGGCACCACCGTGATATGGCGCACGCTTGCATAGGCGACGATCTGGCGGATCTGCTTCTGCGTGTAAAAACCACCATAGCGTGATGGCTCACTGTCATGTCCGGCATCCGGTGGCGTACGCCAGGCGCCGATACGAGTGAGTTCGGGATAGCGCCTGATCTGTATGCGCCAGCCTTGGTCATCGGTGAGATGCCAGTGGAAGACGTTGAGCTTATGCTGGGCCATCTGGTCAAGCAGTCGCTCGATCTCGGCGACCGATTGGAAGTGTCGTGCCGAATCCAGCATCAGGCCGCGCCAGACAAAACGCGGCTGATCGCGGATGTGCAGTGCCGGCACCTGTATCGCGCCATGTTGCGCATCCGGCGTCATCAATTGCCACAAGGTGATCACGCCATGGAACAATCCGGCATCATCACGCGAAACGATGCGCACGCCATGGGCATCGACATCCAGCGTATAGCCTTCGGCATTGACGACCGCTGCATGGGGATCACGCACCAGCGTGATGGCTGCAACGCCCGGCGCCGAAGCCAGAATCCTGGGTGACAGGCCACGTGTGCGCCGCAACAGCGACGACAGGTAGCCTGCGGTTGCACGGCTCGCCGCATCGTCCGGCTGCAGCACGATCGGCGTGCCGTCATCCATTCGGAGATGGCCGCTGCCATAACTCAGTTCGGCCGGCAGCGGAATCAGGGGAGGCACCGTGGCATCCGCATCCACCCGCATGGCTGCACCGCAAAGGATGAGGAACAGAAACAGGCTTGCGATGCGCATGGCATCTCCCATGATGCGAGACAAAAGGCGGGCGTCGATGCGATCTGCGCCGACTCCCTGGAGATCATGTTGCCGGTAAAAAAAAGGACCTGGCAAGCCGCCAGATCCAATTTGGGGAAAGTGATACGGGAATACGAAAACTTAGAACTTGAAATGCGCCTCGAGCATGAACTGGCGACCGGTCACATA
>Ga0302314_10004614_pt1 | contig 25271 bp, 24 predicted proteins | sample III_Palsa_N2_3_FD_200533 | JGI IMG/M metagenome (GOLD analysis project Ga0302314, IMG submission 200533) | Peat permafrost microbial communities from Stordalen Mire near Abisko, Sweden - III_Palsa_N2_3 | ecosystem: Environmental > Terrestrial > Soil > Palsa > Peat permafrost | place: Sweden... | reverse complement strand
CGAGGAGATCTCCGACCTGATCGGCGAGCCACCTGGCGAGGTGCGCCGGATCAGCGCCAAGACCGGCGAGGGCGTGACCGACGTGCTGGACGAGCTGATCGCACGCGTGCCGCCACCGGGCGGCGATCCCGCGGCCCCGCCGCGCGCACTGATCTTCGACTCCGAGTTCGACCAATACCGCGGCGTGATCGCCTACATCCGCGTGGTCGACGGCACCTTCGCCAAGGGCGAGCAGATCCTGGCGATGCAGGCGGGAACCGAGGCTGAGATCGATGACATCGGCTTCTTCAGCCCAGAGATGATCTCGGCCAAGCAGCTCGGGCCGGGGGAGGTGGGCTACGTAATCACCGGCCTCAAGGACGTCACCACGCTGCGCGTCGGTGACACGCTCACCTCCGCACGCAAGCCGGCGGCTGAACCGTTGCCGGGTTACCGTGACGTCAAGCCGATGGTCTTCTCCGGCCTGTTTCCGATCGACTCCGACGACTATCCCGACCTGCGTGACGCGCTCGAAAAGCTGACGCTCAACGATGCCGCCCTCGCGTGGGAGCCCGAAACCAGCGATGCGCTCGGTTTCGGCTTCCGCTGCGGCTTCCTCGGACTGCTGCACATGGACATCGTGCGCGAGCGCCTGCAGCGCGAGTACGACCTGGACCTGATGATGACGATGCCGAGCGTGGAGTACGAGGTCACGCTCGCCGACGGCACCGCAATCGATGTTCACAGTCCGGCGGACATGCCCGACCCGACGAAGGTCAAGGAGATTCGCGAGCCGTACATCCGCGCTTCGATCCTGACGCCAAAGGACTACGTCGGCACGATCATGGAGCTCTGCCAGGACCGCCGCGGCGATCACATCGGCATGCACTACCTCTCGGCCGAGCGTGTGCAGCTGACCTACGACCTGCCTCTGGCGGAGATCGTGCTCGACTTCTTTGACCAGCTGAAGTCGCGCACGCGCGGCTACGCCTCGTTCGATTACGAGATCACCGGCTTCCGCGAGTCGGACCTGGTGAAGCTCGACATCCTGCTCGGCGGCGACCAGGTCGACGCGCTGGCGATGCTTGTACACCGCACCAAGGCGGAGGCGTTCGGCCGTTCGATGGCGGAAAAGCTGAAGGAGAAGATTCCGCGCCAGCAGTACGACGTCCCGATCCAGGCTGCAATCGGTGCTCGCATCGTCGCCCGCGAGACGATCAAGGCCTACCGCAAGGACGTGATCGCCAAGTGCTACGGCGGCGATATCAGCCGTAAGCGCAAGCTGCTCGAGCAGCAGAAGAAGGGCAAGAAGCGGATGAAGCAGGTCGGCCGGATCGAGGTCCCGCAGGAGGCTTTCCTAGCTGTCCTGGACCTCGGCGGCGACAAATAGCGCGGCCCGCAGGGCGGCGACCGCCTCGTGTGTGAACTGAATGCCGGCCTGCGCGACGCAGGTCTCGAGCACCGATTCCTGACTGCGCGGCGCCTGTCCCGGGCGTCCGTTGAGCATCACGTCCCACTCGTTCGCCAGCGCCAATAGCGCCGCACCCTCAGGGATGTGCTCGGCGTCCAGTCGATCCGGAAAGCCGCGACCGTCGGGACGCTCGTGATGCCAGCGAATCCACCGAGCCTGCTCCTCGTCCAGCACGTCCGCCGAGATCTGTTCACCGAGCTCGGGGTGGGCTCGCCACTGCTCCTCCTCGATGCGCGTGAACGAGCCCTCCTTGGCGACCAGGCGCTCGTCCAGCGTCAGCTTGCCGACGTCATGGATCGAGGCGGCCTCACGCAGCGCGGCGATGCGGTCTCCTGGCCAGTCGGCCTCGCGGGCGAGCCTGCCCACCAGTTCGGTGACGCGCTCGGAGTGGCCCGTGTAACCGGGAATCCGCGAGTCGATCATGTTCGCCAGCGCCTTGAGACCGACGAGCGCACGTGTGCGTGTCAGCCGGTGGGCACGTTCGTCCGCGGTCAGCGTTTGGACCAGGTCCGGCGAATAGGCAACGACCGTGTCGCGGCCGTGCAGTTTCGACCAGTACAGCGAGTCGTCGGCCAACTCCATGATCTGCTCAGAGGTGAGGGCGTGCGTGCTGTCGCAGATGCCACCGGACAGCGTCACGGTTCCTGCAGGGGGAACCGGAGTGGCGGACACGGCCAGTCTGGCGCGCTGCACCGCGATCGTGGCGCCGTGGGCGCCCGACTCGGGCAGGATCACGGCGATCTCGTCGCCGCCGAGCCGCGCGACGACTGAGTCCGTGCGCATCACGCCCTTGATCCGGCTGGCGACCTCAGCCAGAACCTTGTCGCCGCCGACATGACCGATTGAGTCGTTGATCGCCTTGAAGTTGTCGATGTCAATCATCGCGACGGCAACCGGTCGCCCGTAGCGGCGGGCGCGCTCCATCTCGTCGGCCAGGCGGTCGTGGAAGACGCGATGGTTGGCCAGCCCGGTCAAGGGGTCGGTGGTTGCAAGGCCCATCAGCGCCTCGCGCGCTCGCGTGTTCGCGATCCCGAGTCCGACCAGCGATGCGAACCGTGGCAGCATCTCGTCCATGTAGGTGAAGCGGCGGCGGCTCTGCGAGCGCGAGAGTCCTGGCACCACCAGCCAACCCCAGTGTTCGGTGCCGAGATCGATCGGAGCGCTGACCTCGTCCGGTGGCCGCTCGACCCCCTCCACCACCGAGACTTCGAGGCCGGTCATCTCAAGGCCGCCCTCGCGGATTCGCTCGAACAGTTCGTCGGGCTCGACCTCCTCCGCGACGGCCGTGGCGAAAGCCCCGAGCCGGCTGTGGGTTTCGAGCAGGCGTGAGCGCTCGGACAGTGCCGCCGCGAGGATCAGCGCGGCCAACGCGCCCGCTGCGAACGCGTCCTGCGTGAAGATCAGCCGGTCATTGGTGGAGAGCCAATGCCATTGGCGGCTGAGGTGGGCGGAGACGGCGGTGCCGATGCCGCCGAGTGCCGCTGTGGTCAGCGCCGCACCGGGTGGACCGAAGCGCATCGCCCCCCAGATCAGAAGCGGCGGCAACGCGATCGCGGCGGCGTCAGGCAGATAGTGCGCGAGTGTGATCGCCGCGACGATCAGTCCCGCGAAGGCGAGCGACTCGACCGCGCGCAGGCCTCGCGGGTAGCTGCGGTGGTAGGTCGCAAACGTCAATAGCAGTGGCGTCACCAGGACGATGCCGGTGGCGTCGCCCAGCCACCAGACGTGCCACACCTGCCAGAGGTCAGAAAATGGCGTGGGCGTGAACAGCACGGTCGCTATCGAGGCGACGGTGGCGCCGATCAGCGAAGGCAGGAAGGCCGCTGGCAGCAGCAGCCAAACGACGTCTCGGATCCGCTTGAGCTGGGGATTGAAGTAGACGCGGTGCAGCAGGCCGGCCGCGGTCAGTGCTTCGAGCGTTTGCCCGCAGGCGAGGGCGATCGAGAGCAGCGGGTGGTGTGCGTGCAGCTCCAGCACGCTCGACGCCAGCTCTCCGAGAAAGATGGCGGGCCAGGCGCGATTGCCGAGCAGCACCAGAATGCCGACGCCGATGCCGGCCGGCGCCCACAGGTTTGAGGAGCCACCGTGGAGGACGGTGAGGCTGTAGCTGAAGTGGGCTGCCAGGAAGTACAGCACCGCGAAGGCGCAGATGGTCAGGACCGCATGTCCACGGCGGGGCTGCATCACGGCACGCTGATCAACCGGTGCGCAGAGCGGCTTGAGGCTGATGCAGCGCCGGAACACCGGCCTCGAGTGCGCTGGTGAGTGCCTCGACCGCCTCGGGCGCGAACTGCTTCCCGGCCAGTGCCAGACACTCCGCTAGTGCGTCATCGATGCTGCGGGCGGCGCTGTAAGCGCGGCCGCTGGTCATCGTGTCCCAGGCGTCTGCGAGCGCCAGGAGCTTCGCGCCCTCAGGCAGCTCGGCGTCCGTCAGGCCATCCGGGTAGCCGCCGCCGTCAGCGCGCTCGTGGTGCCAGCGGATCCACTGCACCTGCTCGGTCTCGAGCATCTCCGACGCGATCTGGGCACCGATCTCGGCGTGACGCTTGACCTCGGCGTACTCCTCCGGCGTCAGCTTCCCAGGGCGCTGGAGGATCTCCTCGCTGATCGCAAGCTTGCCGACGTCATGCACCAGCGCGGCTTCCCGCAGCAGGCCGATCCGCTCCTCAGACCAGGCGCGTTCACGCGCCAGGGCGGACACCAGCACCGCCACGTGTTCAGAGTGCTGCGCGGTTGCCGGGTCCTTGGCGTCGATTGCGCGCGCCAGCGCCCGGACACCGACGGCCGCCTGCGAACGTGCCCGCCGGGCTGAACGTTCGGCGTCTGAAAGTTCCTGCACGACCTCAGGCGAGTACCGAAGCACCTGGTCGCGACCGTGGGTCTTGACCCAGTAGAGCGCGCCATCGGCGAGTTCGCGGATGCGCTCGATCGTGTCCGCGTACTCGGTGTCGCAGACGCCGGCGGAGATCTTGACCACGCCGGCGGCGCCGATTGGCTTGGCGGCGACCGCCACGCGTGCTCGCTCGACCGCCTCCTGAGCGGTGAGCGCATCGCACTCCGGCAGGATCGCGGCGATCTCGTCACCGCCAAGACGTGCGACGGTCACCTCACTGCGCATCACCTCGACGATCCGTGCCGCCACGGTCGCGAGGACGGCGTCACCGGAGACATGGCCGACGGCATCGTTGACCATCTTGAAGCCGTCGATGTCGATCATCGCGACCGACAGTGGCCGGCCGTAGCGGCTCGCGCGCTCCATCTCCTCGGTCAGCCGTTCGTGGAAGGTCCGGTGGTTGGCGAGACCGGTGAGTGGGTCGGTGGAGGCGCGCTTGAGTAGTCCCTCACGCGACTCGGCGCTACTGATACCGAGTCCCAGCTGCCGCCCGAAGCGGGCCAGCGAGTTGTCAACACGCTCGCGTTCGGCGCCGTCAAGCTCACCGTAGCCGTCCGGGACGACCAGATGCCCCCACTCGATGCCGTGTACCGGGATCGCCGCTCGCAGCGCGGCTGTCGGGGCTTCCGCCCCCGGCGCGTAGCCGTGTCCGGAACTGCTCCAGCCGTCGATCACGATCGCGTGATCGGGTCCGGCGTCGCGTACGACCAGGACCTCCCTGAAGTTCAGCGCCTCGGCCGCGGCCCGGGTCGCGAGCGGCAGTAGCTCCTCGGTCGGCGTGTCCTTGGCGACGGCGCTGGCGACGCGGGTGATCGCCGCCATCTCCGTGGCCAGTGCGGTCGCCGCCTGCTCGCTCTCCTGTGCCGCCTGTGCACTGCGGCCGCGCTCGACCGTCTGGACAGCCAGTACCAGCGTCGTCATCGCCGAGACCGCGAAGAAGTCCTGAACCAGCAGCAGGCGGTTTGCGAGGCTGACGCCGTGCATGACGTTATTGGCGTGTTCGGCGAAGATCACGAGGCCGCCGGCCACCACCGCATTGGCGACGGTGGCGCCACGCTGGCCGAAGCGCAGCGTTCCCCAAACGAGTGCCGGCAACGTCAGGAAGCCGAGCTCAACCGGGGCTCCGAGGGCCAGCGCCACCACCGGCGCCAGCACCAGCGCGAATGCGGCCATCTCCAAGAGGCGCCGCCCGTGTGGCAGCCCAAAGCCGCCGACAGCGAATGAGAAGACCAGCGGCGTGACGATCAGGACGCCGGTGACGTCGCCCAGCCACCACGTGTACCAGGTGCTCCACACCCCGGGCCAGTGCAGGCCGCCAAAGATCATGAAGGAGGCGGTTCCGAAGATCGCGCCAACGGGCGTCGCGACCAGCGCGATGATCAGCAGCGCAAAGACGTCGCGCACACGATCCATCTGCGGCCGGAAGCCGGCCCTGACCAGCAGCGCCTGGCCGGCCAGCGCCTCCAGCACATCACCGACGCCCATCCCGAGTGAGGTGGAGGCAGAGGAACCGTGGATCAGGTTCGCGGCGAACTCGCCGATCAGGATCGCCGGCCACAGCCTGCGTCCGCCCAGGAACAGCATCGCGAAGGCGAGGCCGGTCGGGACCCAGACGGTCGAAACGGCGCCGTCGACATAAGCCAGCGCGAAACCAACTTGGGAGGCGCCGACATACAGCGCCGCGCAGGCACATACCGTCAGCAGCCAACGGACGGGCATCCTTGGCATCTGCCCGCTATATCGGCTTTTTGGGCCCTTGGCTTGATAGCCGGCAGGAATACCGACCCTGCAGTTCAGGCCGGTTCGGGTGGGTGGCCTGCGGGCCACCCACCCGGGTGACGACTCGTTAGGAGGGCTGCGGGACGATCCGGATGTACGGCACCGGCTCCTCCCACTCGCCAAACAGCTCCTTGGCCTGCTCGTTGTTGACCGAGCCGGCGATGATCACGCGGTCGCCCTGCTGCCACTGCGCCGGGGTGGCGACCTTGTGGGCCGCGGTCAGCTGCAGCGAATCGATCACGCGCAGCACCTCGTCGAAGTTGCGGCCGGTCGTCATCGGGTAGACGAGGATCAGCTTGATCTTCTTGTCCGGTCCGATCACGAACACGTTGCGGACCGTCTGGTTGTCCGCGGCCGTGCGGGCACCGGAGTCGCCCTCGGTTGCGGCGGCGAGCATCCCGTAGGCCTTGGCGACGTTGAAGTCGCTGTCAGAGATGATCGGGTAGTTCGGAGCGAAACCCTGGGTCTTTTCGATGTCCTTCGCCCAGCCCTCGTTCTTCTCCAGTTCGTCGACCGAGAGACCGATGATCTTCACGCCGCGACGGTCGAACTCCGGCTTGATGCGAGCCATGTAGCCGAGCTCGGTGGTGCAGATCGGGGTGAAGCTCTTGGGGTGGGAGAACAGGACCGCCCACGAGTCGCCGATCCATTCGTGGAAGCTGATCGGACCCTCTGTGGTGTTCGCCTGAAAATCCGGCGCGGTGTCGCCCAGTGCAAGCGTCATGGCTCTCCTTTGTTAAGTGGCCTTGTTGAGTTTATCCAAGGGGTGCTCTTGGTCCAGCTTTCTGACGGCGCGCTGAAGCTTCGCACCTTCGCGCCATCGTGTGCGAGACTGCCGCGCCATGCCAGTTCCCACAGACCAGATCGGCAAGCGGTACGCCCCAGTCCTCTACGCGGTGGGGCGCGAGAAGGTCCGCGAGTACGCCGAGGCGGTGGGGGAGACGAACCCGCTTTACCTCGATGTGGCGGCCGCCCGCGTCGCGGGTTACGCAGATGTCGTGGCGCCGCCGATGTTCGCTGTCGTCTACGCCGGGCGGGCCTTCCTGCCGGCGCTGTTCGACCTGGAGCTTGAGATCGACTTCGCGCATCTGGTGCATGGCGCACAGCGCTTTGAGTGGTACGAGCTGGTGGTCGCAGGTGACGAGATCACCACCGTGCTCGAGTTCAAGGACACCTCCGAGCGGGCCGGGCTGCGCTTCGACGTCTTCGAGTCGGCATCGGTCAACCAGCATGGTGTGACGGTGTCGGTCGGAACCTGGACGAACATCATCAGAGGGAAGGAGTGACCATGGCCCCTTTGTCAAAAGGTGACGCTGTCTCACTGAGTGTCACTCCCGATCAATACGTGACAGTGCGCTACGCCGGCGCTTCCGGAGACTTCAATCCGATCCACATCGACGAGCAGTTCGCGCGTGACGTTGGCCTTCCGGGCCGCATCCTGCACGGGCTCTGGTCGATGGCGCAGGTCGCGCGAGCCGCGGAGGCGGCCGCCGGCGATGACCCGACGGCACTGCTCTCGCTGAGCGTGCAGTTCCGCGGTATGGGGCTGATCGGGGAGGAGATCACCGTCGCCGGCGCCGTCACCGACGTTGCCGACGGAGTCGCCACCGTGAAGCTCGAGGCCGTGCAGGGCAGCGCCAAGATCATCAAGGGCGCCGTCGCGGAGTTGCGCGCCGGCTGAGACGCACCGGTCCGCTCCTAGAATCCCAGGGATGCTGAGCGATCGCCAAGAGATGGTTTTGCGCCGCGTTGTCGAGTTGTATTTCGACAACCCCGCGCCCGTTGGCTCCAAGTCGCTCGCCGCCGAGTTCGAGTGGGGTCCTTCGACGATCCGCCACGAACTCGCCTCACTTGAGGAGCGTGGCCTGCTGCAGCACCCGCACACCTCCGCCGGCCGGGTTCCCACCGAGGCCGGCTACCGGTACTTCGTTGACCGGCTGCTGCCCGACGAGGACACCAAGGTGCCGGTGCTCTCGCTGACGCTCGCGCGCCACGAGGTCGACGAGGCGATGCGGGTCACGACTGAGACGCTCTCGCAGGTCACGAACCTGCTCGCTATCGTCACCGCCCCGCCGATCGACACCACCACGATTCGGCACATCGAAGTCCTGACGCTGCAACCGCAGGTGCTGATGGTGGTCGTGATCACCTCCACCGGCGGCGTCTCCAAGCGCATGTTCACCTTCAGCTCTCCGGTCGATCAGGGTCTGGCGGACTGGGCCGGCAGCTATCTCAACGAGCGGCTGGTCGGCACTGGGCTCGGTGCTCGGCGGCTGGCCCAGCGCCTACTCGACCAGTCTCTGTCCAAGGGTGAGATTGACTTCCTGACCGCACTTGCGCCGGTGTTCACGGATCTCGCGGAACCCTCACAGGAAGCGATCTACTTCGACGGCACCTCGCGACTGCTGAGCTCCGGGCGCGGCGGCGACGTCTCCGAGCTGAACTCGCTGATGGACATGCTCGAACGGCGCGTGACGATGCTCGGGATGCTGCGCGCGGCCCTGGGCGATCGTGACGTGCTGGTTCGCATCGGAACCGAGAACGATCAGCCGGCGCTGCAGTCGCTGGCACTGGTCGCGGCCGGCTACGGTCTGCCGCAGCGTAATCTGGGTGCTGTGTCGGTCATTGGACCGCTGCGCATGGACTACCCGCACGTGATCCGGGTCGTGCGCGAAGCCGCGGCTCAGCTTTCGAGTTTTGTGACCGACATCTATGACGAACGATGAGCGCATCCACGCCTAAACGCGATTACTACGAAGTCCTCGGTGTCGGGCGCGGTGCCGACGATGCCGAGATCAAGAAGGCCTTCCGCAAGCTCGCGCGCGAACTGCATCCGGACGTCAACACCGAGGACCCGGACGCAGAGGAGAAGTTCAAGGAGGCGGCCGAGGCCTACGAGGTCCTGTCCGATTCCGATCGCCGGGCCACGTACGACCGCTACGGCCACGACGGCCTGCGCAGCGGCGGTTACGCCCCGAACTTCGACGGCTTCGGATCTGTCTCAGACATCTTCGAGGCGCTGTTCAGCAACGGCGGCTTCGGTGGCGCCTTTGGTGACGTGTTCGGTGGCGGCGGCGGACGCTCGGTCGGGCCGATCCAGGGTGGCGACATTCAGGCTGCGGCGGAGATCACCCTTGAGGAGGCCGCGCACGGCACTCCGGTGGAGCTCAAGTTCGAGGCGGTGGTCACCTGCGAGCACTGCCACGGCAACGGCGCTGAGCCCGGCACCCCGATCGAGACCTGCCCGCGCTGCCAGGGGCAGGGACAACTGCGATCGGTCAGCCGCACGCCCTTCGGTCAGGTGATGAGCACCGTTACCTGCGACGTCTGCGGCGGCGACGGCCGGGTCCCGAAGGAGCCGTGCAAGACCTGCAACGGTCGCGGGCGCACGGTCGAGCAGCAGGACGTTTCGGTCGACGTCCCCGCCGGCATCGCCGACGGCCAGCGGATCCGGGTCACGGGTCGCGGGCACGCCGGCGAGCGCGGCGGTCCTCCCGGTGACCTCTACGTGCTGGTGCGCGTCGCCGAGGACAAGCGCTTCGTGCGTGACGGGGACGACCTGATCACCGCCGTCGACGTGACCTTCGCCCAGGCTGCGCTTGGCGCCAGCCTCGAGGTGCCGACGATCGAGGGTCCCGACGACCTCGAGATCCCCGTCGCAACGCAGCCCGGTGACACGCTGACGTTGCGCGGACGCGGGATGCCGTCGCTGCGCGGGCGCCGTCACGGCGATCTGCGAGTCGTGGTCAACGTCGTGACGCCGCGCAACCTCAAACCCGAGCAGCGCGAGCTGCTGGAGCAGTTCGCGGCGACGCTCACGCCTGAGAACATGAGCACTGACGAGGGCGTCTTCAGCAAGTTGCGCCGCGCCCTCAGGGGCTGATGATTCGGCTCGCCATCCGTGTCCGTCGCGCCGACGCGGAGCTGGTCCTGGCGGAGCTGCTGGAACTGGCGCCGAGCGGCGTTGAGGAGGTGGACGTCGATCTGCAGACGGTCGAGTACGCCGTCTACGGTCCACCCGGCGAGCTGCCCGAGCTACCCGACCTTCAGGCGGCTGCGGGCGACGCACTGATCGACGTGAGCACCACCCAGATCGACGACGACTGGGCCGACCGCTGGCGCGAATTCCACAGGCCGCTGGTGCTCGGTGACCGGCTCAGCGTGCGTCCGCCTTGGGAGCCCGAGCAGGGGACCGCGCTTGATCTGGTGATCGATCCTGGCCGCGCGTTCGGCACCGGCGCTCACTGGACGACGCGGCTCTGCCTTGAGCTGCTGCTTGGCCTGCCGGTTCCGCAGTTCGAGCTCACCACCAGCGGTCCGGCCACGATTGATCTGGGCTGCGGCTCTGGTGTCCTCGCCATCGCCGCCGCGAAACTCGGCTGGCCCGCCGTCCTGGCGCTTGATTACGACCCGCTGAGCGTCGACGCGACGCTTGAGAACGCGCGGGTCAACGGCGTGGAGCTGTTCGCTGTGCGACGGTTCGATCTTCGGGACGAGACCGTGCCGCCGGCCAGGCTGGTCCTCGCCAACCTGCTGGCACCGCTGCTGCTCGCCTGGTGCGAGCAGATGGCCGCGAGCGGTTCAAAGCTGCCCGGGCAGGTGATCGCCAGCGGCCTGCTGGCGACCGAGGCCGACCGCGTCGCCGAGGCGTTCGCGCGGCTCGGCCTGGTCGAATCGGACCGCCTGATCGGGGGGGAATGGGCGGCGCTCTTGATGGATCGGCAGCCAGGCCGCTAGCCTGCCGCGAATCAGCCAGCACATCGTCATAGCCGGGGGTGGCTTTGGCGGGTACTACACCGCCAAGCAGCTTGAACGTGTGGCTCCTCCGGGGGCGCGTATCACGCTGATCAATGACACGAACTTCCTGAGTTACGCGCCGCTGCTGCCATCCGCGGCCGCCGGGACCGTGGATCCGCGTCACATCGTCGTGCCCCTGCGCGAGCACCTCAAGCGCACGATGCTGCGGGTCGGCTACGTCACCGGTGGCGACCCGAAGAACAACATCCTGCGCGTCCAGATGATCGCCGGCAACGTCAAGGAGTACCGCTACGACCATCTGGTCCTGGCGCTCGGATCGATCTCTCGAGTGGTGCCGATCCCGGGGCTGACCGAGCACGCGATCGGCTTCAAAACGATCTCCGAGGCCACGGCCCTGCGCAACCGCATGGTCCGTCACTTCGAGCTGGCGGAGGGCCTCGACGACACCGAGGCACGGCGGGCCTACCTGAGCTACGTGTTCGTCGGTGGGGGCTACGCGGGGCTCGAGGGGCTCGCTGAGCTGGCTGACTTCGCAAGTGACGCGCTCAAGCGCTACCCGCGCTGCCGCGAAACCGGAACACGCTTCACGCTGGTCGATATGGCCGACCGGGTGATGATGGAGATCCAGCCGCAGCTGGCTGACTTCACCGTCCGTGTCCTGGAGAAGCGCGGCGTCGACTTCCGTCTCAAGACCAGCGTCACCGAGGTGCGTGATGACTCCGTGGTGCTCTCCACCGGCGAGGTGATCCCGGCTCGCACGGTCGTCTGGACCGCCGGTGTTCGCGCCAGTCCGGTCGCGGGTCGGCTGGGCCTGCCGCTCGAGCACGGACGGATCGTCTGCGATTCGATGATGCGGGTCGACGGTTACGACAATGTCTGGGCGCTCGGTGACATCGCCGCCGTGCCGGATCCGGCACGTCCGGGTCAGCCTTGCCCGCCAACCGCGCAGCACGCGATCCGCCAGGGCAAGCTGCTCGGCAAGAACATCGCCGCCGTGATCAAGGGCGGCACCGCAAAGCCGTTCAAGTTCAAGACCCTCGGCGCCTTCGCCGACCTCGGCCGCCACACGGCCGTGGCGAACCTGATGGGTCTCCGGGTCAAGGGCTTCTTCGCCTGGGTGATTGCCCGCTCCTACCACCTCGCCTGGATCCCCGGCCTTGACCGCAAGTCACGGCTGCTTGCCGACTGGACCGTGGAGATCCTGTTCCCACGCGACCTTTCGGACATGGGCCAGCTCGGCCACCCGCCGCTGCTCGGTGAGCACGTGCCCAACCCGCCACCGGACGACGACACCGACCGGCCGGTCGCGGCGCTGCAGCCGCCTTCGGGCGAACAGCCGACTGACTGACAGGGGTCCGGGGTCGGGCGCTCGCCCGGCTGACGGGGTCCAGGGTCGGCCAGCCTGCGCGCTTGGCTAACCCGGCACGCGCTAATTCTGTCCAGACGGCCCATTGCAAAGCGACGGCGAAAGCGCATCCTTCTGCCATGCCCTGTGAACGCAATAGCCGTCTAGGAGGTGACACGAAAGGTTGCTGAACCCACTCGCGATCGGCGTCACCCTCGGTGGCCAACTTCTGAACATCGTCGCGCCCCGACCGAAGCTTCGTGCTGGATATCCACCAGAGTTCTCTCTCCTCGCTGGTGGTGCTGGTATGAGGACGTTGCCGGGGACATTTACGGATCAGGAGTTCGTGGGTACGTCGCTCGCGAGTGGTGTCTATCTGAGACGCGTGAAGTAGCGCATTGGTCTCAGTTCGTTGGGCTCGGGGCGGGAAATCTCGGGTCCAACGGTGGCGATGGGGTGGTGTGGCGGGTTGAGGCTGGGATCGGCCTCAGCCCGCCACACCTCTTTAAGCGCTCGCGGGCTGAAGGCACTGGCCGGCCAGCGCCGGTGAATCGACTCCGCGGGTCGGATAACTGCGAACGCGGGTCGGATAACTGCGAACTGTTGGGAGTAAGTCGACCCGCGAGGCCGGATGGTGCCTCGCGCGAGTCTCGCGGGTCGGATAACTGCGAACTGTTGGGAGGAACTCGACCCGCGGATCCGGACGGCGCCGGATCCGGACGGCGCCCGTTGTCGCTTAGCGGGGCGGCCTTGCTGGTCAGACCTCTCTGAGGACCCATGGCAGCGGCTCCGTACCGCCTACTTGACGACCCGGAGCGGCCGCGAGCCGCTGCTAGGTTGGGACCCAGGTCTGACGGTGAGAAGCATTCGGGCAACTCTCCTCGCAGTCGCGGTCGTGGCTGTCCTCGGCGGCATCGTTTTCGATGCGGTCCGCGCAAGCGAGCCCGAAAAGACGCGTTCGCCGAAGCTCGCTCCGCCGGTGACCGCGACGGTCACGATCCCGGAGCCTCACGGCTACGAGACCCTTGAGGTCGCCGTCAAGCAGGTCCCCAACGGCACCAGGCGGGCGTGCGGTGAAACCGGGAAGCGGCCGGCCGGCGTGGTGGTTGTGCGCGCGCAGTCGTCGGCCAGCGCCAGCTCCGCCTGCGCTGATGGCGGCACGGTCTACCAAGAGCTGCTGGCGATGGACACACCTGGGCCGGCGCTGGACGCCGAACTCGAGAGCTACATCGCGGAGAATCCGGTGCACGGACTCAGTCAGCTCCTGCGGATCGGCACGCCTCGGAGCCTGGCGCAGCAGTTGGACCAACAGTGGTCAGCGCAGCACAAGCCGTCGGGCCCATAACGCCGTACACATAACGCCGGGCACATAACGTCGCCGGACGGTCGTATCCTTATGAGTAGGTTGAGCGTTCTTGAAAAGGTCCGGGAAGACGTGGTGCGCGCGCTAAAGGCGGGCGACCGTGACGTTGCCGGAGCGTTGCGCTTGGTTGTCTCCGAGCTGCAGAAGGACGTCAAGGAAGGCGACGGCGACGAACTCGCCGTGCTGCGCCGCGAACACAAGCGCCGCGTCGAGGCGGCCACGCAGTTCGAGCAGGCCAATCGACCTGATCTGGCGCAGAAGGAGCAGGCGGAGGCGCATCTCATCGCCCAATACCTGCCGCCGGACATCACCGATGAACAGCTGAACGCGATCGTCACGGACGCGATTGCCGAAACCGGTGCCTCGAGCCAGAGGGACATGGGCAAGGTGATGAAGATCGTGACCGACCAGGCCGGTGGGCGGGTCGACGGCAAGCGGGCTTCGCAGGCGGTCAGGGCCGCCCTTGGCGCCTGAAACTAAAGAGGAGAGGGATGCGGACCCAGATCGAACTCGACAACGGTGCAGCCAGTGAGCTGGCTGGTACCGCTGACTCGACGCTGAACGCGCTGACGGCGAACCTCGACTGCGAGCTGATCCTGAGAGGGAATCTGCTCACGATTGATGGGGAGCCGGCCGCAGTGGAAACGGCAGTGAACGTTGTCCGCCAGCTCTCCGACCTGGTCGCCAACGGTCATGAGATCGCCCCGGGAACCGTTGAGGCGGTCACCGGCGCGCTGGACCAGCACGAGGATCCGGCGGCGATGCTGGAGGACGTGATCCTGCGTCACCACGCACTCAAGGTCGCGCCTAAGTCGGTCCACCAGAAGCGTTACGTCGACTCGATCCGTCGCAACACGATCACCTTCGGAATCGGTCCTGCCGGTACCGGCAAGACCTTCCTGGCGGTCGCTCTGGCCGCCGTCGCATTGCAGCGACGTGAGGTCAACCGCATCATCCTCACACGTCCCGCCGTCGAGGCCGGAGAGCGTCTGGGCTTCCTGCCGGGCGATCTGATGGCCAAGGTCGATCCGTACCTGCGGCCGCTGTTCGACGCTCTGCACGACATGCTCGAAGCCGAGAAGGTCGCCCAGTACCTCGAGCGTGGTGTGATCGAGGTGGCGCCGCTCGCCTTCATGCGCGGTCGCACGCTGAATGACAGCTTCATCATCCTCGACGAGGCGCAGAACACCACGCCGGAGCAGATGAAGATGTTCTTGACGCGGCTCGGCTTCAACTCGAAGATCGTCGTCACCGGCGACGTCACCCAGATCGATCTGCCGCGCGAACAAGCCTCAGGGCTGAACGCGGTCTCTGAGATCCTCGACGGGGTCGATGAGATCGGCTTTGTGCGGTTCGGTCAGGAGGACGTGGTCCGTCACAAGCTGGTGCGCCGGATCGTGGCGGCCTATGACGAGCACGCGCAGCGCCAGGCACCGGAGCTGCGCCCAGCCAAAAGCGCGTGATGACCGAAGAGGTCCTGGACATTGAGGTCCTCGGCATCGAGCGGCTGGCACAGGACGCGCCGACTGCCCTTGAGGTGCGTGAGCTCTGCGCACTCGCGCTCTCCTCGGCGGGGATCGAGGAGGGGCACCTGGCCGTCGAGTTCGTCGACGAGGAACGCATCCAAATCCTGAACCGTGAGTACCGTCAGTTGGACAAGCCGACTGACGTCCTGTCCTTCGGTGTCGACGAGGACGGCGATCCGGCCGGCCCGCGCGAGTTGGGAGACATCGTGATTTGTCCGGAACACACCATCGATCTCCGGGAGGCGATCGTGCACGGGACACTGCACCTCACAGGCATGGACCATGAGGTGGATGACGGCGAGATGCTCGCGCTGCAGGCCGAGCTGATGCGCTGGGTCCGATGACCGGGCTCACCGACATCAAGACCCGTTCCGGTTTCATCGCGCTCGCAGGACGCCCGAACGTGGGCAAGTCGACCTTGACCAACGCGATCGTCGGCAGCAAGGTCGCGATCGTTTCGGAGAAGCCGCAGACGACCAGACGGGCGATTCGTGCCGTCGCCAACGGCGAGGACTGGCAGCTTGTGCTGGTCGATCTTCCGGGTGTGCAGCGCCCGAAGGACGCGCTCACCGAACGCATGCAGCACAGGGTCGAGTCAGAGCTTGACGACGCCGATGGCTGCCTGATGGTGCTCAACGCCGAGCAGGGAGTCGGTCCTGGCGACCGCTTCATCGCCGAGCTGCTCAAGGGCGTCAGGGTGCCGGTCGTGATCGCGGTCAACAAGGTCGATCGCACCGACCGCGCCAAGACGATGGAGGTGCTCAACGCCGCCGACGAGCTCGGGATCGCCGACGCGATCTTCCCGATCTCAGCCCGTAAGGGCATCGGCGTGGAGCCGTTGCTCGATCACCTTGTCTCGCTGTTGCCGGCGAGCCCGTTCTATTTCGACCCGCTTCAGCGCTCGGACCAGTCTGAGGCCGTGCTGCTCGCCGAGCTCGTGCGCGAGCAGGTGCTGATCCGTACGCGCGAGGAGGTGCCGCACGCCGTCGAGGTCGAGATCGAGTCGATCGGGGAGCTGCACGACGACCTAATCCGGATCGACGCGGTGCTGCTGGTCGAGACCGAGTCCCAGAAGGGGATCCTGATTGGCGCCGGTGGCCGCATGATCAAGGCGATCGGGACTGGCGCCCGTCGCCAGCTGGAACGCGAACTCGGCACCCGCGTGCACCTGGCCCTGTCCGTGAACGTCCGGCGCAACTGGCGCGGGGACGAGCGACTGCTGGACCGGCTCGGGATCGAGTGAGAGCCGGCTCTCCCGGTCCTGCCAGACGACCAACCCCCGCTCGCGGGCCAGATCCGGCGGCGGACACATAGACTCCAAAGGGTGGATATCTCCGAGGTGAAATTCGACGACCGCGGCCTGGTCCCGTGCATCGTGCAGGACTGGACGACCGGTGAGGTGTTGACGCTCGCGTACATGAACGCCGAGGCGCTCCAGCTAACCGAGCAGACCGGTGAGATGCACTTCTGGAGCCGCTCCCGCCAGGAGCTCTGGCACAAGGGTGCGACCTCCGGCAATACGCAGGCGCTGAAGGCGCTGCGTTATGACTGTGACGCCGACGCGTTGCTGGCGCTCGTTGAGCCCACCGGCCCCGCCTGCCACACCGGCGAGCGCACCTGTTTTCACCGCGGCACCATGGAGCCTCAGGCACCGTACGAGGTGCTGCCCTACCTCGAGCGCACGATCACAGCGCGCAAGTCCACGCCGACCAACGGCTCCTACACCGCCGAGCTGCTCGCGAACCCGAGTTTCATCGGTGAGAAGGTGGAGGAGGAGGCCGAGGAGGTGGCGCGCGCCGCCCGCGAGGAGACCGACGAGCGCGTGGCCAACGAGGCTGCTGACGTGATCTACCACCTGTCGGTCCTGCTGGCCAGCCGTGACCTGCGCCTCGCGGACGCGCAGCGCGTGCTCGATGAGCGCCGCCGGTGACCGATGAGCGTCACCGGCCACAGCACCGCCACGCCGGTCACCGAGACCTGGATTGAGGACACGGAGACGCCGGTCTCCGCCTTCCTGAAGCTGCGCGCCGCCGCCCCGGGGGAGCCGGCGTTCCTGCTCGAGTCCGCTGAGCAGGGCCGCGTCGGCCGTTTCAGTTTCATCGGCTACCGCCCTCGCTCGGTGCTCCGCTGGTCACTCGGCGACCCCGGCGATCCCTATGCGCTGGCCCAGCAGGAACTCGACAAGGTTGCGACCCAGCAGCCGGAGGGCGTTGAGCTGCCGTTTGGCGGCGGCGCCGTGGGCATGTTCGCCTATGACCTGGTGCGCACGGTCGAGCCGCTCGGCGAGCCCAATCCGGATCAGCTCGGCCTCCCTGATCTGGCGCTGATCCTCACTGACACCCTGGTCGCGTTCGACCACGTCAAGCGCTCGATCACGGTCATCGCCCACCCTGACGACGATGCCGACGCCGCGCGAGAGAAGGTCGATGAGATCAAGCAGATCCTCGCCGGCCCGCTACCGCGACCGCCGCTCACGACTGACGTCGCATACCGCGAGGCGCCGGAGTTCGTCTCGAACATGACGCGCGAGCACTTCGAGTCGAACGTCGCCAAGATCATCGACTACATCTACGCCGGCGACGCCTTTCAGGTGGTGCCCTCGCAGCGCTGGTCAGCCAAGACTCCGGTCAGCGGCTTCTCGATCTACCGTGGGCTGCGGGCCGTGAACCCGTCGCCGTACATGTACTACCTGGACTTCGGCGACTTTGAGATCGCCGGCGCCAGCCCAGAGCCACTCGTGACGGTCAGCGGGCGGCGCGTCTCGACCACGCCGATCGCGGGCACGCGCCCTCGCGGCGCGACCGCTGAGCAGGACGCCGAGTACGCGCGGGAACTCTTGGCCGACGAAAAGGAGCGCGCCGAGCACGTGATGCTCGTCGACCTGGGCCGCAATGACCTCGGTCGTGTCTGCGAATACGGGTCTGTGAAGGTCGACGATTTCATGGTCGTGGAGAACTACAGCCACGTGATGCACATCGTCTCCAACGTCAGTGGCCGTCTGCGGGCAGGCGTTCGAGCGATCGAGGCGCTGCGGTCGGTGCTGCCTGCCGGAACGCTCTCCGGAGCGCCAAAGGTCCGCGCGATGCAGATCATCGATGAGGTCGAGTCGGTCAAGCGTGGCGGCTACGGCGGCGCGATCGGCTACGTCAGCTACGGCGGGGACCTGGACACCTGCATCCACATTCGCACGGCGGTTATCAAGGACGGAACCGTTCACGTGCAGGCTGGCGGCGGCACCGTCGCTGACGCCAAGCCGGCCAACGAGTACGACGAGTCGGTCAACAAATCACTTGCGCTGCGTGCCGCGATCGAGCTGGCCTGTACTCAGCCGGGCTGGGAGTGAGTTAGCGATGCGTCGCGCGGTCCTGATCCTGATTCTGGGTGCCCTATTGGCGGCGCCCGCTGGCGCCGCCGCCAAGAGCGTCACCGCCTCCGCGGGCGGCGTCAGGGCCACGCTCAGCTACAAGGGCGGCCCGGGGATCACAACCCACGACGAGCAGCTGACGATCAAACAGAGCGGCCAGCCGACCTATACCGAGCCAGTCCCGTCCAAGGGCTGCTTCCAGGTCTGCGGCCCGGCTGACAATCACCCGGTTCAGGTCACGGATCTGTACGGCGACGACGGTGAGGATGTGGTCCTCACACTCTTCACCGGCGGCGCCGACTGCTGCACCGTCGATGACGTCTACGTGCCCTCCGCGGCGATGCAGTCCTACGTGCTGGACCAGCATAACTTCGGTGAGGCCGGCGCCGTGCTCAAGGACATCGGTCCGCAGGGGCGCCCCGAGTTCGTCTCCGCTGATCCCGACTTCTACTGCCAGTTCACCGACTGCGCCGCCTCCGGTCTGCCGCTGCAGATCTTCGAGTTCGCCGGCGAACGCTTCGTCAACGTGACCAAGCAGTACCCGAAGCTGATCGCCGCTGACGCCGCCAATTGGCTGAAGCTCTACGACAAGCAGCCGAAACAGGGGCAGGGCCTGATCGCCGCCTGGGCTGCCGATGAGGACAACCTCGGGCTGGCGGCGACCGAGCGCACCGTCCTACAGCTGCAGATCGCCGACCACCACCTGAGCGCAAGCTTTGCCATGAGCCTGCAACGCTTTCTGACCAAGCACCACTACAGCTAGAGCCCATGCGGATCCTCGTCATCGACAACTACGACAGCTTCACCTACAACCTCGTCCAGTACCTGGGGGAGCTGTCAGACCCTGCCCATGAGATCGAGGTCGTGCGCAACGACCAGATGAGTGTCGAGGACCTGCTGATCCGCGGCTACGACCGCGTGATCGTCTCGCCCGGGCCCTGCACCCCCAACGAGGCAGGGATCAGCCTTGAGGCGGTCAGGCGCTTTCCGCTCGCCCGGATCCCGACGCTCGGCGTCTGCCTCGGCCACCAGTCGCTCGTTCAGGCCTGGGGTGGCCAGGTGATCCGCCATCAGCCTGTGCACGGTAAGACCTCAACGATCAAGCACGACGGCAAGACGATCTTCAACGGGCTCCCGCAGGACATCGAGGTTGGGCGCTACCACTCGCTGATTGCGGCCGAGGACCTGCCGGACGTGCTCGAGCTCAGCGCCACCGGCGGCGGCGTGGTCATGGCCGTGCGTCACCGCGAGCTGCCCGCCGAGGGCGTTCAGTTCCACCCCGAGTCGGTGCTCACCCAGCACGGCAAGCAGATGCTGCGGAACTTCATGGAGGGCAGCCGGTGAGCGAGCTTCTGACCCGCGCGATCGACAGCCTTGCCGACCGCCGGGACCTCAGCGAGACCGACGCCGCCGAGGCGCTGGCCGAGATCATGGCCGGCGAGGCGACCGACATTGAGATCGCCGGCTTCCTGATCGCGCTGCGAGTCAAGGGCGAGACGGTGGAGGAGCTCGCCGGCCTGGCGCGGACGATGCGCGCCTTCGCGGCGTTCGTGCCGACCGCTGGCGAGGATCTGGTCGACACCGCCGGTACCGGCGGCGGCCGCACCACCTTCAACGTTTCCACGACCGCGGCCCTGATCGCGGCGGCCGCCGGCTGTACGGTCGCCAAGCACGGCAGCCGCTCCTCCACCGGGCTCTCCGGCTCGGCCGATCTGCTCGAGGCGCTCGGCGCCAAGATCGACCTGGACGCTGCCGGCGTGGGCCGCTGCATCGGGGAACTCGGCTTCGGCTTCATGTTCGCGCCGTACCACCATCCCGCCACGCGCCGGGTTGTCGAGGTCCGCAAGCAGCTCAAGGTCCGGACCACCTTCAACTTCCTGGGCCCCCTGACCAACCCGGCCGGGGCCAGCCGTCAGCTGCTTGGCGTTTCGGATCCCGCGATGTTGCCGAAGATGGCCGGGGCGCTGGCGCTGCTCGGTACGCGGCACGCGCTGCTCGTGTCGAGCGAAGACAGCCTTGACGAGCTCTCGATCTCAGCCCCGACGCGAGTGATCGAGGTGCGCGACGGCCTGCTCGAGGAATATCTGGTCACACCTGAGGAACTCGGGCTGAGTCGCTATCCACCGGATGCCGTGCTTGGCGGCGACCCCGCCGCCAACGCAGAGATCGCGCGGCGGATCTTCGCCGGCGAGCAGGGTGCCTCTCGCGACCTTGCGGCTCTCAACGCCGGTGCCGCGATCTACGTGGGCGGCAGGGCAGAGACGCTCGTCGAGGGTGTGCAGCTCGCCCAAGCGGTGATCGACGCCGGTCTGGTCACCGCCAGGCTCGAGGCCTTTGTCGCGCTCACCCAGGAGCTTTCCGTGAACGGAGCCGGAGCATGAATGACGTCCTCGCTGAGATCGTGCAGACCACGCAGGTGGCGGTCGCACAGCGTCAGGCGACCGTCCCGCTGTCCACGCTGATCGAGGCCGGCGAGCTGCGGCGAGCCGGCGGAGACGCGCGCGATTTTCGCGCCGCTCTGGCCAAGCCCGGGCTCTCGGTGATCGCCGAACACAAACGCAGCTCCCCGTCCGCCGGGCTGATCCGCGAGGACATGGAGCTCGCTGACGTGGTCAGCGCCTACGAGCGCGCTGGCGCCCGCGCGCTGTCGGTGCTGACCGAGGAGACTCGTTTTGGCGGCAGCCTTGAGGACCTGGCGGCGGCCCGCGCGGCCGCGGGCCTGCCGATCCTGCGCAAGGATTTCATCGTCGGCGCGTACCAGATCCACGAGGCGCTGGCGGGCGGCGCCGACGCCGTGCTGCTGATCGTCGCCGCTTTGGAGGCCGGCCCGCTGGCCGACCTCCATGCCCTCGCGGGTCAGCTGGGGCTGGCGGCGCTGGTGGAGGTCCACAACGCGCGGGAGCTTGAGGTCGCCAGCGCGATTGGGGCGCAGATCATCGGCATCAACAACCGCAACCTCTCGACTCTTCAGGTCGACATCGCGACCACCTACGACCTGCTGCCGAAGGTTCCAGCGGGCGCGGTCGTCGTCTCCGAGTCCGGACTGCGCACGCGTGAGCAGCTGAGGCGCCTGGAGGAGGCCGGTCTTGACGCGGTGCTCATCGGTGAGGCGCTGATGCGTTCACCGGACATCGAGGCCGCGACGCGCGAGCTTCTAGGATCACGCGGGTGAAAGGAACCAACGCGTGAGCGCACCCAAGATCAAGTTCTGCGGGATCACCCGCGACCAGGACGCCGAGCTGGCCGTGTCACTCGGTGCCTGGGCGGTCGGGATGATTCTGTGGCCGCAATCGCCGCGCGCGGTTTCGCTGCAGCGTGCGGCTGAGCTGGCGGCACTGCTCAAGCGCCGGGCCGAGTCGGTTGGCGTCTTCGTCAACCCGACGCTCGAGGAGCTGACCTTCACCGCCGAGTCGACCGGGATCACGATCATCCAGCTGCACGGCCAGGAGGGACCCTCGTTCTGCATCGAGGCGGCACGACGGACCGGCTGCAAGGTGATCAAGGCGGTTCGTGTCCAGAACGGCGCCGATATCCAGGCGCTCGGCCAGTTCCACACGGACTTCCATCTCGTCGACAGCTACACCCCCGGCGTTCCCGGCGGCACCGGCGAGACCTTCGCCTGGGAGATGGCGATCGAGCACCGGCGCCTGACACCGCCCAAGGGCAAGGGTGAGCGCACGCCGCTGATCCTCAGCGGCGGACTGCGGCCTGAGAACGTGGCGGAGGCGATCGCCATCGTCAAGCCGTGGGGCGTGGACGTCGCCAGCGGCGTCGAGTCGGCCCCAGGTTACAAGGACGGCGACAAGATGCGCGCGTTTGCCGAAGCGGTTGCCGCGACCGAGCCGGTCGCTGAGGTCGAGACCGAATCGATTGCCGAGCCGGCCCTTGAACCGGCGTCCGAGCCCGAGACCGAGTCGGCCCTTGAACCGACGCTTGCCCCCGCCTCGGAGGGCCAAATGCCGAATGGTTCGGTATTTCATCCCTCGGAGGACGCCGCATGAGCACCGCCGTCCCGCATCGCTTCGGCCCCTACGGCGGCCAGTTCGTCCCCGAGACGCTGATGCCGGCGCTGACCGAGCTCGAGCAGGCCTGGATCGAGGCCTGCGCCGACCCTGAGTACAAGGCTGAGCTCTCGGTCCTGCTGAACGACTACGTGGGCCGGCCCTCGCCGCTGTACCTGGCTCGGCGCCTCAGCGAGGTCGCCGGTCACCCGGTCTACCTCAAGCGCGAGGATCTCAACCACACCGGCGCCCACAAGATCAACAACGCGCTCGGCCAGGCGCTGCTGGCCAAGCGCATGGGCAAGACACGGATCATCGCTGAGACCGGCGCCGGCCAGCATGGCGTCGCCAGCGCGACCGCCTGCGCGCTGCTGGACCTGGAGTGCGTGGTCTACATGGGCACCGAGGACATCCGGCGCCAGCGCCCCAACGTGCAGCGCATGGAGCTGCTGGGGGCGACCGTGATGCCGGTGGAGGCCGGCGCCCGCACGCTCAAGGAGGCGGTCTCTGCCGCGATCCGCGATTGGGTCGCCAGCGTTGCTGACAGCCACTACATCATCGGCTCCTGTGTCGGGCCGGCTCCGTACCCGGTGATCGTGCGAGAGCTGCAGCGGGTGATCGGCGACGAGGCCCGCGTCCAGATCCTGGAGAAGACCGGCCGCCTGCCCGAGCGTGTGATCGCCTGCGTCGGCGGTGGCTCGAACGCGATCGGCGTGTTTGCCGGCTTCGTCGACGATCCCGAGGTCAGGCTGATCGGCGTCGAGGCGGCCGGCGACGGAATTGAGACCGGTCGCCATGGCGCCGCGCTCACGGTCGGCGGACCGGGCGGCGTTCTGCACGGATCCTTCTCGGCGATCATGCAGGACGAGGACGGCCAGATCCTCGAGGCGCACTCGATCTCCGCTGGACTTGACTACCCGGGCGCCGGCCCCGAGCACGCCTGGCTGCGTGACACGGGTCGCGCGACCTATCAGGCGATCACCGATCAGCAGGCGCTCGAGGCGTTTGCGCGGACGGCGCGCCTTGAGGGCATCATTCCGGCGCTGGAGAGCAGCCACGCGATTGCCTGGACGCTGGCCAACACCGACAGTGAGCTTGACATCGTCTGCCTCTCCGGACGCGGCGACAAGGACCTGGTTGAGGTGCTCGCCAAGCTCGGAATCACGGATGCCACAGAGGCCGGTTCGTGAGCGGAGTAGAGCGGATCGCCGAGGCCTTCGAATCGGCCCGCGCCAACGGGCGCGGGGCCGCCCTGATGCCATACCTGATGGCCGGCTATCCGGACATCGACACGTCGATTGAGATCGCGCGGGCGTACGTCGAGGGCGGCGCCGATCTGATTGAGCTCGGCATCCCGTTCTCGGACCCGTTGGCCGACGGTCCCGTGATCCACGCGGCCGCGGTTACCGCGCTCGGTGCCGGCGCCAAGGTCTACGAGTCGCTGCAGGTCGCGCGTGCGGTCGCCGATGACGTGCCGGTCGTGGTCATGTGTTACGCCAACGTCGTGCTCGCCCGCGGGCTCGAGCGTTTCGCGGACATGCTCGTTGAGGTCGGGGCCAGCGGGCTGATCGTGCCCGATCTGCCGCTGGAGGAGGGGCCGGCGGCCCTGGCGGCCTGTGATCAGCGCGGGCTGGCGCTGGTGCCGCTCGTTGCACCGACCACGCCGGATGAGCGCATGGGCCAGATCGGCGCGCAGGCCCGCGGTTTCCTTTACGCGGTCTCCTTGACGGGCACCACGGGCGAACGTGCGACGGAAGACTCCACGCTCCCGAATCTGGTGACGCGGGTCAAGGCGCACACCGAGGTTCCCGTCGCCGTGGGCTTTGGGATCGGCACGCCGGAGCAGGCGACCGCCGCTGCCAGGGCGGGCGCGGACGGTGTGATTGTCGGCAGCAGGCTGGTCCGGGCGGTGGGCGAGGCGCAGGCCGATCCGGCTGCTGAGGTACAGGCGCTGGTCAGGGGATTCAGCGAGGCGCTACGCGTCGCCACACTCGGCTAGGATCTTCGCAATGGCTTACGTAATCACCGTCACCGCCGGGCTCTGCATCTGGATCGTCCTGTGGGCGTTGAACGTCTCGGGCTTCGATGCGATCCTGATTGCGATCGTCTTGGTCCTGGCCGTGACCGCCCTGCGCAGCGTAATGCCCCTGCTGACGGGCAAGAAAGACCGCTAAGTGCTTCACCGCAGCCGGGCGCTTGCGCTCAAGGGCGCAGCCTGTGCCGCTGCCGCTTTGGCGGTTGCCGGCTGTGCCAAGACGTCCTCCTCTTCAAGCTCGAGCGCCACGATCACTGGCGGCACGCTGACCGTCTACGTCAGTGAGCCGCCGCAGATCGCGGGCGACAACGTTGCCCAGGACGTGGTCGACGCGGAGAAGCTGGCCTACTCGCAGCTCAAGGGCGAGGTCAAGGACTACAGCGTCAAGCTCGACGTTGTCGGCGGCAAGCAGCAGGTCTCCTACAACGCACGCGAAGCGATCCAGAACGCGACCACGATCGCGTACCTCGGTGAGATCTACCCTGGCGCCTCCGACCAGACCGTCGGCATCACCAACGCGCTTGACATCCTGCAGGTGAGCCCGACCGACACGGCACTCGAGCTCGGTCAGAGCACGCCCGCCGTCGCCGGGGCGCCTGACAACTACTTCGAGTCGTGGAGCTCATACGGCCGCACCTTTGCGCGTCTGGTTCCTACCTCCGCCCAGGAGGCCGCAGCGCAGGTGGCGGAGATGAAGTCGCTCGGCGTCAAGGGCCTGTTCATCTCCGATGACGGCAGTGACTACGGCAGGGCGATC
>Ga0302314_10004610_pt1 | contig 25285 bp, 24 predicted proteins | sample III_Palsa_N2_3_FD_200533 | JGI IMG/M metagenome (GOLD analysis project Ga0302314, IMG submission 200533) | Peat permafrost microbial communities from Stordalen Mire near Abisko, Sweden - III_Palsa_N2_3 | ecosystem: Environmental > Terrestrial > Soil > Palsa > Peat permafrost | place: Sweden... | reverse complement strand
AGTTAGCCGTCAAGGACTCGCCCGGTTTAGGTAGGCTCGCGGTAGTTCTCGTTGCCCTGCCGACGCACCAAGCCGATGCCGTCACTGGTGAACCCGGCAGCCCCGCCCGCCCCTGACAGGGCATGCTTCAGCGGAGGTTAACTGCAGACCAGGCTTGAACAGATGCGGTACGATCACGCTTCCAGTCTGCCAGTGAGGGTCGGCCCGGCGACTCTGGCGCATTATTGATTAAACGATTCGCGTAATTATTGAGCAGCAATTGAATTGAAATATCAGCAGAACAGGTGCGACGTGACTTCTCGTGGACTTCAGCCGCCATCATTTGACTCAACTGAAGTAGTGCAGAACGAGATGCTTGATGAAAATTTGTCTTTTGGGGAGTCGGCTGAAACGGTACACGGTCACGCGGTCGGCGAGGAAGGTTTCCCCGGCGCAGACGGCGGTCCGCGGCTGTCGGTCTGCCTGGTCGGACCCGGCTGGCGGTTCACGTCTGGTATCAGCTATTACACCTGCCGTCTGGCCAACTCCATGGCGGGCGACCGCTGCGAGACAAGCGTCCTGCTGATCCGCCGTTTGCTCCCCCGCCTCCTTTACCCGGGCAAGCTGCGGGTCGGGCTGCGGCGGGCGAGCATGCAGTACCGCCCGGACGTCTCCGTCTTTGACGGAATCGACTGGTGGTGGGGCAGCTCGCTGCCGCGCGCGCTGCGATTCCTGCGGGCACAGCACTCTAAGGTGCTGCTGCTTGAATGGTGGACCGCGGCCACGCTGCACACCTACCTGCTGCTCGCCATCGCCGCCCGCGCGACGGGGATGCGCGTGGTCATCGAGCTGCACGAGCTGCAGGACCCGGGCGAGGCCGGCCACGCCCTCGCCCGTGGTTACGGTCACTGGGGACTGCGGGCCCTGCTCCGGCTGGCCCACGGCTGCATCGTGCACTCCAAGGCTGACTGGCAGCTGTTCGAGTCCGGTTACGGGCCGATTGACGTCCGCGTCGCCCTGGTGCCGCACGGCCCTTACGACCAGTACAGCGAGGTCACCCAGTCAGACGACCCGTCCATCGCGGCGGCGGTGCAGGCGGTTCGGTCGGCGCCGAAGGACGGCGTGGTGAACCTGCTGTTCTTCGGGCTGATCCGGCCGTACAAGGGCCTGGAGGACCTGCTCCGCGTCTTTAACGCGCTGCCCCGGGAAGAGGCCGAGCGGCTGTGGCTCACCGTGGTCGGCGAGACCTGGGAAGGCTGCACCGAGCCGGCCCACCTCATCGCCACCAGCCCGCACCGCGACCGGATCACCTTTGTCAACGAGTACGTGCCGGACGAAGTCGTCGGCGCCGCGTTCGCGCACGCTGACGTGGTAGTGCTGCCCTACCGGCGCTCATCGAGCAGCGGCATCCTGCATGTCGCGATGAGCTGGGGCCTGCCGATCGTGGTGACCAGCGTCGGCGGGCTGCCCGAGGCGGCCAGCGGGTATGCCGGCGCGGTGTTCGTGCCGCCGGAGGACCCCGGCTCACTGCATGACGGCCTGATGAAGGCGGCCGGGCTGGCCGGGCAGAAGTTCGCCGACCCGCGCAACTGGCAGGACACGGTGGCCGCGGTGCGGCTGGCGGCTTCCGTCGACGAGCCGCAGCACCGGCCGGGCCAGTGAGCTGACAGCCGGCCGGAGCAGCCGGGCCAGCGGGGTAACCGCGGCGGGATGAGCTGCCGGTCGATGATGACGTAGGGCGCGACGTCGTGCTTCTCCGCCCACTCGCACACCCGCCGCAGCGATATCGTGCGCAGCTCTACCAGGCGGTGGAACGCGGCCAGGTGATTGGCGAGGGTGCGGTCCGCACCGCCCAGCCGGGGAAACCAGTCGGCGTCCCGGAACAATCCGTCCCGGCCCGCCAGCACGTCGAACCGGTTGCGCGCCCAGCGCTCCGGCGTCGGCGCCTTTGGCAGCCGGTACTGGATGGCGATCCGTTCGACCTCCGCCTGCTGCCGGACATGCGGGGCCGGCAACGGCGGCCAGGACAGATGATCGCCGAAGTAGGCGATGAGCGCTTCCTGCTTGGCATCCGACAGGTACCGCCGCGGCGCGGTGATCAGCCTGGTCGCCCCGTTGAAGTCGGTCTTCTCCGGACCGGACAGCACCAGCAGCCGGAAGCTCTCGTTTTTCCCCGGGGCGGGACCGTGCGGCACTACCGGGATCCACACCGCCGCGTCCCGGCCGGCCATCGGCATCGCGGTCTGCGGGCGGAGCGGGACGGCGGACAGGCCGTACTGCTGGACCCGCAGCGTGTTGGTGTGCCCGCTGTTCTGGATCATCCAGAACCCGGTCCGCTGGTCCATGCTGACGGTGACCGGATCGGACGACATCCCCTCGGCCGGCGGCGCCTTCAGGTACTTCCGGGTCGGGGTGTTCTGGCCGCCCTCAACCGAGATGTACAGGGTGCCGCCCGGCTCGATGGCCACCATCGACCGGCCCGCGGGGGTGACCATCGGGTGACTGGTCCCGTCCGGCGCGACCTGGTACAGCCAGGCGCGCAGGGCCGCCTGCGAGCCCTCTTCACCGGGCCGGACGCCGCGCGCGCCAGGCCCCGGCGGATGCGGGGCGGGGGGCATCGCCATGCGGGTCTCCTCGTGGCCGGGTCACTGGTAGGTTAACGCCTCCCCCGCCGCCGGGCGCCGCCGAAGCGGGACGCGGGCCGGGCAGTCCCCGGCCGCGCCCGGCCGAACCTGCGGGGCGGGCGCTGCGCGCGATAGCAGAAGATAGGGGGATGCGCTTCGTTCACGACACCCTGCCCCAGCGCGTCTGCTTCGGTTCCGGAGCGGCGGCGGCCAGCCTGAGCAGCGAGATCGGCCAGCTCGGGGCGCAGCGGGTCATGCTGATCGCGTCGAAGGGCGAGATGCAGCTGGCCGGCACGGTCACCCGGGACATCCCGGTGGCGCTGCGCCATGACGACGTGGTGATGCACGTGCCGGTGGAGGTGGCCGGCCGGGCGCGGGCGGCGGCCGCCGCGCACCGCGTCGACGCCCTGGTCAGCGTTGGCGGCGGCTCGACCACCGGGCTGGCCAAGGCGGTCGCGCTGACCACCGGCCTGCCGGTCATCGCGGTGCCCACCACCTACTCCGGGTCGGAAGCGACCCCGGTCTGGGGCCTGACCGAGGGCGCCAGGAAGACCACCGGCACCGACCCCCGGGTGCTGCCGAAGGTCATCGTCTACGACGCCGCGCTGACCATGTCGCTGCCGGTCGCCATGTCGGTCGCGTCCGGGCTCAACGCCCTCGCGCACTGCGTCGACGCGATGTGGGGCCCGGCCGCGGACCCGGTCAACGCGGCCCTCGCCGCCGAGGGCATCCGGTCGCTGCGGGCTGGCCTGCCCCGGATCGTCGCCGACCCGATGGACCTCAGCGGCCGCGAGGCCACGCTGTACGCGGCTTACCTGTCGGCGGTGGCGTTCGCGTCGGCCGGCTCCGGGCTGCACCACAAGATCTGCCACGTGCTCGGCGGCAAGTACAACCTGCCGCACGCGCAGACGCACGCGACGGTGCTGCCGTACGTGCTGGCGTTCAACGGCCCGGCCGCCCCGGACGCCGAACGGCGGATCGCGGCGGCGTTTGGCGGAGCCGAACGCGCAAGCACAGCCGGGACACCCAGCGCGCTGGACGGCCTGACCGCGCTCAGCCGCGAACTCGACGCGCCGCACGCGCTGGCCGACTACGGCTTCGCCGAGGAGTCGATCGCCGAAGCGGCCGAGGCGATCCTGCCGTCGGTGCCGCCGTCCAACCCGCGCCCGGTCACCGCCGCGGACCTGCGCACGCTGCTGCGCGCCGCCTGGTCGGGCGCGGACCCGGCGACCGTCGGCTGAACCACCGCCCCGAGGACCTTCAGTCGAGAAACTGACAGAACCGATCATTCCGAACGATAGCCGGTTACCCCTGCCACCAGGCATTTCTTGTCGCGGCGCGGCTACCAGTGTCCGCCGCCCTCGTTCGGCATACTCGGTTTCGATCTCTTTCCGACGTACTTCCTCAGGAGCCGCTATGCGTCCCAAGCTCGTCGCGCTCGGCTGCACCGTAGCCGGAGCGCTCGGCTTCCTCGCACTGCCGTCGGGCGCGGCGCACGCCACCGCCCTGCCCAAGCCGGCGATGAGCGTCTCCACGCCGCCCGGCGGCTACGCCTACGGCACCAAGGTCACCGTTACCGTCACCCTGAAGGCGAAGCTGGCCGGCGGCACCGTCTCGCTCTACGCCACCCCCGCCGGCGGGACCCGCACCCTGGTGGAAAAGGGCAAGGTCAACGCCGCGGGCAAGCTGTACCCGGTCTACCCGCTCACCACGACCACGACGTTCACCGCCGTCTTCGCCGGCAGCGCGGACAACGCGCCCGCCACCGCGAGCCGCACGGTGACCCCGGCGGCCCGGGTGACGGACGCGATCACCGGCTACTACACGACTGTCACCATCAGCGGCATCAGCTACCGCGTCTTCCACGCCAGCGGCACCCTCACCCTGCACTCGACGGTGACGCCGAACAAGCACGGCGAGTGCCTCGAGCCGGAGACCGAGCAGTACGACGCCGGCAGCGGCTGGGACGCGGACACTACCTACGGCTGCGACTACCTCGACAGCCAGAGCCACGACGCCGCCCCGTTCACCCTCGGTCAGGCGGCCGGCGACCAGTACCGGGTCCGCAGCGACTACATGCGCAGCGCCAAGGACACCACGAACCTCAGCAGCTCCGGCCCGTGGCTGTACTTCGAGGTCGTCAAGTAGCAACCCGCGGCTAACCTGGCACGGTGATGCCGGAGAAACTCGCTGACCTCGCCCGGCTGCGCCGGGCCCGCGACCTGATGGACCGGGAGTACCCGCGCCCGCTCGACGTCGCCGAGCTCGCCCGGACCGCGCTGATGTCGCCCGCGCACTTCTCCCGGCAGTTCCGCGCGGCGTACGGGGAGACGCCCTACGCCTACCTGATGACCCGGCGCATCGAGCGGGCCAAGGCGCTGCTGCGCCAGGGTGAGCTGTCGGTCACCGACGTGTGCCTGGCGGTCGGCTGTACCTCACTGGGCTCGTTCAGCGCCCGCTTCACCCAGCTGACCGGCGAGACGCCCACCAGCTACCGGACCCGGGACCACGGCGCGCTGGCCGGCGTCCCCGGCTGCATCGCCCGTGACCTCACCCGCCCCGCCCGGGAACCGGGCAGGATCAGAGAAGCGAACGGCGCGCTGCCTTACTAGTGTGGCGGTTATGGCTCTTTCACTGTCGACTTGCTTCGTGCTGGTCCACGACCCAGATCTCGCACTGACGTTCTACCGCGACACGCTCGGTCTCGAGCTGCGCAACGACGTGGCCCGCGGCGACTACCGGTGGGTCACCGTCGGCGCGCCGTCCCAGCCGGGCGTCGGGATCGTGCTCACCAACTACCTGAACGGCAGCCCGGCCGACATCGACGCGCTCGCCGCGCTGCTGGCCAAGGGCGCGCTCAACGGTGTCCACTTCAGCACCGACGACATCGACGCCACCTTCGAGAAGGTGCGCGCCGCGGGCGGCGAGATCGTCCAGGAGCCGGCCGACCAGCCGTGGGGCACCAGGGACTTCGCGCTGCGCGACCCGTCCGGCAACATGATCCGGGTCGACCAGCCGCCGGCCAGCTGACCGCTTCTCCCGGGCTTGCCTCCTGGCTGGCGCTAGCGCGGGGCGGCGATGGCCCGGGCGAGCGCGTTGTCACCGTCCGGGCTGACCGGCTCGGTCAGGAACACCGGCGTCTGCGCCATGAACCGGGGCTCGCTGCCGCGGTGCTCGTCGGCCGCGTGCACGGTCAGCGGGTGGACCAGGTACATGTCACCCGGCCGCCCGGTCGCCCAGGCCAGCGGACGGTGCTCGCTGGCCGCGTCGACCAGCGGGCCGGCCTCGACCGGGTCGAGCACCCGGTCGCCCAGCGCAGCGGCCGCGTCCCGGTGCGAGCCGATCCTGATCCGGGTCGGCGCGTCATCCGGGCCGACCTCCGACATCAGGGTAAGCACCAGCATCGTCTGCGACCGGGCGGCGCAGCGGTACTTGCCATCCGCCGCGGCGACGCAACCGTCGATGTGCCAGCCCCGGTCGTCCGCGCCGGGCAGGCGCGGGAACCGGACCGGCACGTTGCCGAGGGTGCCGCGCGGTGTCCAGCCGCCCCGTCCGCAGATCTCGTCGAGTGCCCGCGACAGCCGCGGGCTGCCGATGAGCTCGCCGAACGGCCCTTCGCCAGTGAGGTCCGCCGTCCAGATCACCGGCTCCCGCCAGCTGGCCGGGTCGTGCGGTGACAGGCCGGCCTGCCGCCACAGCGCGGCCCGGGCGGCGTCGCCGGCCGCACGGGGAGCCGCTTCGTCCAGCTTCACGAAACCGTCGGCGATGAACCGGTCAGCGTCTACGATGCCCACGCTGAAACGGTAACCGCGGTGTCCAGCGAATTTCGCTCGAACAAGCTTCCTCCCTCACTTACCTGACGGGGACTGGCGTCCGGCCGCTGCGCCCGCGATGAAGAGCGTGATCGCGTCGTCGAGGAGCGCCTCGCCCTGGGCGGCGGTGATCCGGTGGGACGCGATGAACGCTGAGATGCCCTGAATGGTGGTGCCGAGCAGCAGCGTCAGCCGGCCGACGTCGCGGGCGTCATACCCGCCCGGCGCCACCCCGGTGCTCATGATGCTGGTCATCGTGTCGAACAGCCGCTCGGCGGCGGCGCTGACGGCCGGCGAGGGGCCGTCCGCCTTGGCCGCGAACATGAGGTCGGCCAGGGCGGGCTCGCGCAAACCGAACCGCAGGTACGCGGTCCCGGCCGCGCGCAGCGTACGCACATAGTCGCCGGGCGCCTTCGCCGCTGCCTCGCGGACCTCGTCGGCGAGCCGGACGAAGCCGCGCTCCGCCAGCGCGTCCAGGAGCGCGTTACGGTCGATGAAATGGCTCCGCGGGGCTCCGTGACTGACCCCCGCCTCACGGGCCAGTTCCCGCAGCGACAGCGCGTCGATCCCGCGCTCACGAAGCACCGTCTCCGCCTGCTCGAGCAGCACGGCCCGCAGATTGCCATGGTGGAAAGGCCGATCGGACACGGCCCCATCGTACCCATAAATAGACGGTGACTATATACTAGGCAATGTCTAGACTGCGCGGCTCTGCTGACCCGCTGGCACGGCCGGACGACCACCAACGAAAAGAGACCAGGAAATGACCGAGCACAACATGGCACTGTGGCTGCCGAAGCGCGGCACGCGCTTCGAGGTTGGTCCTGCCTCCTACACGCCCCCGGCCGCGAACGAGGTCGTCGTCCGGGCGCGGGCGATCGCGGTGAACCCCGTCGACGGTCTGCCCGGCTTCCTGTACCGGGTGATCCTGCCCTGGCTGACCTTCCCGGCCGTGGTGGGCTCGGACGTGGCCGGCGAGGTGGTCGAGACCGGCCCGGGGGTGACGCGGCTGCGAGCGGGCGATCGCGTCGTCGGGCACGCCTTCGGTGTCGAGAAGTCACAGAACCGCCCGGCCGAGGGCGGCTTCCAGCACTACGTCGTGCTCATGCAGCACATGGTTTCCGCCATCCCCGGCTCGCTGTCCTTCGAGCAGGCGGCCGTGCTGCCGCTGGCTCTTTCCACCGCGGCGAGCGGCATGTTCCAGCAGGACCAGCTCGCGCTCGCGCTGCCTGCGGCCGCCCCCGCCGACCGGGCAGAGACGGTGCTGGTGTGGGGCGGTTCGACGAGCGTCGGCAGCAACGCGATCCAGCTCGCCCGCAACGCCGGTTACCGGGTGGTGACCACCGCGTCCCCGCACAACTTCGACTACGTCCGGTCGCTCGGTGCGGCCGAGGCAGCCGACTACCACAGCGCCACGGCCGTCGATGAGATCGTGGACCTGATCGGCGACAGCCCGCTGGCGGGCACCCTCGCGATCACCCCCGGGTCCCTCCCGCCCGCGGTCAAGATCGCCGCGCGGACCGCCGGCAGCAAGCGGGTCGCGTCGGCCCGGCCCGGGCCGCTGACGCAGCTCCGCGCCCGGCGCGCCCGGCGGCTCGGGGTGCAGGTGAGCATCATCTGGGGCGGCACCCTGAAGGACAACGAGGTCGGGCCGGCCATCTACGCCGGCTTCCTGCCGGCCGCGCTCGCCGCTGGCGCCTACCGGGCCGCCCCGGACGCGACCGTCGTCGGCGACGGACTCGCCCGCATCCCCGACGCGCTCCAGCAGCTGCGGCGCGGCGTCTCCGCCAAGAAGCTGGTCGTTACCGTCTGATGTTCCGCGTCAGCGGGACGCGAGGGCGAGAAACTGGCGCGCGCCGCGGAGTCGGGTCGTCAGCTGGGCCTGCGTTCTGGTGCTGTCCAAGCGCAGGTCAAGCGGCCCCGGGCGGTCGGCGGGGGCGCGGCCGGCGGGCAGCCGGGCTGGATCCAGGCCATCCCGGGCGGCGATCAGCACACCGAGCTCATACCGGCTGACGGCATCTCCCCCAGCCAGGTGGCGGATGCCGGTGGCGGCCGCGGCGGCCAGCTCGAGCAGCGCCGAGGCCAGGTCGGTGACGTGCACCGGGCAGCGCACCTGGTCGGTGTAAAGAACCCCGGTCGCGGTGCCGGCCGCCAGCGCGTGCACCAGCCGCTCGGGCGGAGAGCCGCCGCCGTCGCCGATGATCAGCGACGTCCGGGCGATGACGGCGGCCCGGGTGATGCCCTTGACCGCCGTCTCGGCCGCAGCCTTGGCGGCACCGTACGGCGTTACCGGATCCGGCAGCTGCCGCTCGTCGTAGCTGGGGGCGTTGCCGGAGAAGACCACGTCGCTGGACACGTGGACCAGTCGTGCGCTCGCCGCGGTCGCGGCCAGTGCGACGTGCATGGCGCCGTCCGCGGTGGTTTCCCAGTCCGTCTGGCGGTAGGCGGCATTGATAATGACATCAGGCCGGGTATCCGCAGCCAGCGCCGCGACGTCGTGGCGGCGCCGGATGTCGAGCCTGCGCCACTGCACGGCACTGTCCGCGGGAACGCTGGAGTGGTACGTGGCGGTGACGCGGTGACCCGCGAGCTGAGCCCGCTGGATGAGCTCGAACCCGAGGAAGCCGCTGCCGCCGATCACGAGAACGTCCACGGGGGCATAGTAGGCCCCAGGGAACACCGATGCCGTGCGAAGCTTTCCCCATGTCGGGCAGGCCGCGCAGCAAGCGGCGGACGGCCCGCCAAACCCGGTCATCGGGGCCTGCTGCACGAGGTTGCAACATTAGCCTTGTGTGTTGCAACACATCGGTATACGTTGCAGGAGTGGGTGGTCCTGCAACGCCGACGGCTGACGCCGTCGATGAAACTGCCGCCGGTCGCGGCCGCGGAGCTGAGCTGCGGGGCGCCGAGGCAGCCCTGCCGCTGGCCCGCAAGATGTTCATGGCCGAAGGGCGGATTGACGCGCAGCGGCTGGCCGCCGCGCTGGGAGTGGACCGGACCACCCTGTTCCGCTGGGTCGGCAACCGCGACCAGCTGCTGGTCGCGGTGCTGACATCTCTGGCTGACCCCACGTTGCGGGATGCGGCGGCGACCGCGACGGGGACCGGGCCCGAGCGGATCGCGCTGGTGATGCGGCTGTTCTCCCAGGCGCTCATCGACGCCCCCTACTACCGGGCGTTCCTGGAACGCGAGCCCGAGCGGGCGTTGCGGCTGATCACCACGAAGGCGAGCCCGCTGCAGCAGCACGTGGTCGCGGCGGTCGGCCGGCTGCTCGAGCGGGAACAGGACCGCGGGCACCTCACCTCGTCGATGGACCTGACTGACCTCGCCTACATCGTGGTGCGCATCGCCGAGTCGTTCATCTACGCCGACCTGATCGCCGGCGAGGAACCCGACTCGAGCAAGGTCCAGCTCGCCGTCGCCGCCGTCCTTTACGGATCACCCCAGGCCCATGCGGACCTGGGCCGACCAGTCTCAGCTGACCGACCGGCAAATGACTCGATGAGGAGACATGATCATGGCCAGCCTGCAGGGTAAAAGCGACACCAGGTTCGACGCGGTGCGGGCCGCGCTCGAAGCGAACATCGACTCCGGCGAGGAACTGGGCGCCTCCCTGGTGCTCGACATCGACGGCGAGCGCGTCATCGACGTGTGGGGCGGGTACCGCGACCAGGCCAGGACCACCGAGTGGGATGAGAACACCATCACCAACGTGTGGTCCACCACCAAGACCGTGACCAGCCTGGCCGCGCTCATGCTGGCCGACCGGGGCGAGCTCGACCTCTACGCCCCCGTCGGCCGCTACTGGCCCGAGTTCGCCGTCAACGGCAAGGAGAACGTCGAGGTCCGTCATCTGCTCTCGCACACCTCCGGGGTCTCCGGCCTGGACCAGCCCGCGGTGGTCGAGGACCTCTACGACTGGGACGCGTCGACCGCCAAGATGGCCGGGCAGGCCCCGTGGTGGGAGCCGGGATCCGCGTCCTGCTACCACGCGCTCAACTTCGGCCACCTGGTCGGCGAGGTGGTGCGGCGCATCACCGGCAAGTCGCTCAAGCAGTTCGTCGCCGAGGAGATCGCCGGCCCGCTCGACGCCGACTTCCAGATCGGCGCGGCCGAGGCGGACTGGGGACGGATCGCCGACGTCGTCGCCCCGCCGCCGCTGCCCATCGACTTCAGCGCTCTCAGGCCCGACAGCCCGGTCGTCAGAACCTTCACCGGCCCGCTCGCCAGCGCCGAGACCGCCAACACGGCCGGCTGGCGCAGCGCCGACATCGGTGCCGCCAACGGTCACGGTAACGCGCGGTCGGTCGCCCGCATCCTGTCCGTCATCGCCCGCGGCGGGGAGGTCGACGGTGTCCGCCTGCTGCGCCCGGAGACCATCGAGCTGATCTTCGACGAGCAGGCCAATGGTCCCGACCTGGCCCTGGGCGTTCCGCTGCGCTGGGGGATCGGCTACGGCCTGCCGCAGACCGACACCGTGCCCTGGATCCCGCAGCAGAAGATCTGCTTCTGGGGCGGCTGGGGCGGTTCCATGATCATCATGGACCTGGAGCGCCGGATGACGGTCTCCTACATGATGAACAAGATGGCTCCGGGCATCATCGGCTCCGACCGCAGCGGCACCTACCTCACCGCCATCTACGACGCCCTTCGCTGACCGGCGCAACCGCCCCTTCAGACGACGGGCTGCCCGGCGGAGGCGTCGGGCGAGACGTAGGCGGGGCACGGACACCGGCGCCACAGATGGGTGATGCCCAGCCGGACCGTGCAGCCGCGGTCATCGTGGTGGGAGCCAGTGCTGTGCCCGCACCGGACACACCGTTGCCGGTTGAAGGTGTCCTCGTGCGGAATCGGAGGAAGAGCCATGTCGCCTCCCGCGGACAAGGGGATCGCCTGCGGGTACCCGGCGCGGGACCTGGCAAACGGCGCACTGGGCGGACCCGAAGGCGGACAGCACGGGGCCCCGCCGTCGACATCGACGGCGGGGCCCCGCGGTTCAACTATTTCGTTGTTACAGGCCGCTGTAGACCGCGAAGTGGTCGTCAACGAACGGGCCGGGGCCCTGCTCGATGTTGCCGTTGTGGTTCGCGGAAGCGTCGGCCACCACGGTCCAGTCAGCGCCCGACTGCAGGGTGCCGAAGAACTCCGACCCGCCGACGTTGTTGCCGTTCAGCGTGGTGTGCGCCAGCACGAGCTGGATCTCGCTGGAACTGGCGCCCGTCACCGGGACGGCGGTGCCGATCGTGGTCGCGGTCGACGGGGCGTTAACCTCGCCCGCCACCGCGTGGAAGAACTCCTTGCCGTGCTGCGCGCCGAGCTCGTTGAGGTTGACCCGCGTAGCGTCGAGCTTCTTCGAGGACAGGTCCTTGGCGTAGAAGGTCGGGGTGCCGGCCTCGAAGCCGTCGTAGTTGCTCCGGCCGTCGTACAGCACGTCCAGCTGCGAGGTGTGGGTGTAAGGCACGTCCTTGAGCAGCAGCACGCCAGCGCCATCGATGATGGTCGTCGCCCCAAACTCCGAGCCCAGGGTCCCGTACACGCCAACCACGTCGTAGTGCGTGGAGTTGACCGGCACCAGGGTGGCCTCAGCAGCGTTGTAGGTGCCGTTCCCCTGGTCCAGGCCGATCCGGGCGGCGCTCGGCAACGCGAACTGGTGCGACGGCGAGATCGGGAACGGGTCGCCGACCGTCTGGCTGCCGAGGAAGCCGGACAGGTAGCTGTTCACCGGCAGCTGCGGGTTGGAGGCCCCGTACTGGGGGTTACCAAGCCCGAAGGCGGCGGTGATGTGCGTGAAGTACGTCTGGCTGTCGTTCAGCACCGACGCCTCGTACCCGGCCTCACCAGAGTGGTTGATGGCCACATTGACGGGCGCGGCCGGGGCGGCGGTGGCGGCGTACGCGGTGCCGCCGAGGGCCAGCGCTGCGGCTGCGCCTGCCACGGCGAGCGGCACAGCGGAAATCGCAATCTTGCGGATCATGAATTGCCTCTCTTGAGAGTCAGTTGCTCTCGCAACGGGATTGAGAGTTCGCGCGGCATTTGTCTCAACACGTGTTCAGCACGCGTTGACTCGCGTTCTCGCCTGCACAGAATCTAACAGCAGTGACGTCTCAGTCAAGCCAGAAATACAATCCGTACAAAAAATCCGTTTTGGGGGCCGTCGCCATCCATTAGCTTGATTGCGTAAATAACGATTCCGCGCCCCAGGCAGGCCGCCGAGACCACTTCGCGAGGCTTCAACCAGGTCAAATACCGCCAGAGGACCGGAAACCCAAGCAGTGCAAATGCCGCCCCGACGGCCGGGAACTCAGCCCGCAGGCCAAAACCGGAAACGCCGATAACGGTTATGTAACCCCGCTCAGGGTACGCTGCAAACGATTTCCTATCTGCCTTCCGCGGAGATAAAATCGGGAAATATAGCGGGTTGATGGCTTTGCAAAAAAGGCCGAACTGACCCGGTTGTTCCGCCTGCCGCGACACGGCCATAGCGCAGGTTTAAACCCCCGAAAACCCCGCACAGCAGGTGCTAACGTGTCGCACGCCACACGCGAAAAGACAGCGCGCCATTCGCCACCGCACCCGCGAGCGTCCGCAGCGCCCAGCCCAAGCGGCCCTCGGCCAGCAAGATGCCGCCAAGACCCGGCGGCCAGGCCGGCCCCGGCAAGGCAAAAGCCCCTCTCCGGCCGAACAAGTTCTCGGAAAGGGGCTTTGACGTGGGGAGCCGCCTTGGGGAATCGAACCCCAGACCTACGCATTACGAGTGCGTCGCTCTGGCCGACTGAGCTAAGGCGGCGGGCTGTCCTCGCGGACCGCGCTCGGTAAGTCTACAGCTTCTTTAGTGGTGGGTTGGGTGCTGCGCTCATCAGCGCTAGGGCAGAATCGGTGGGTGAGGTTGACCGAGGAACAGGCACGGACACGACTGACAGGCGCCCGGGTGGCGCGGCTCGCCACGGCCGGAGGGGACGGGCAGCCGCACCTGGTGCCCGTCACGTTCGCGATCGACGGGGACCTGATCTACACCGCGGTGGACCACAAGCCGAAGAAGTCGGCGAACCTGCGCCGGCTGCGCAATATCCGCGAGAACCCCCGGGTCGCGCTGCTCGCCGACCACTACGACGAAGACTGGGACGCACTGTGGTGGGTCCGGGTCGACGGCTGGGCGAGCGTCGTCGAGGATGAAAGAGGGACGCAGGACCCGCTTGACGTGCTCACCGAACGGTACGAGCAGTACCGCGACAACCGCCCGGCGGGCCCGGTGATCGTGATCCAGGCGGACCGCTGGAAGGGCTGGTCGAGCAGCTGACCGGCGGGCGAGAGCTGGTTAGCCCTCGTCCTGCCAGCGCCGGAAGACGTTGGTAAGGTCCACCCGCATCTGCGGAGTCAGGTCTTCCGGGGTGACCCGGCCGGCCAGCCGGATCGTCTCGCGCATCTGGGCCAGGTACTCGGTGCAGTGCGGGCAGCCGTCGAGGTGGTGTTCCAGGCGGCGACGCTGCGAAGGAGACATCGCATCTTCCAGGTAGTCGGTCACCAGCTCGACGACCTGCTGGCAGGCAAGTTCACGCGGGCGCAGGCGCAACCGGGACGGCAGCCTCATCGCGGCCCACCTCCCAGTTCCGATTCCAGCAGCTGCCTGAGCCGGCTGCGGCCCCGGTGCAGCAGGACCCGTTGGTTGGCCTCGCTGATCACCAGGACCTGACACACTTCGGCGCTGCTCAGCCCTTCCACGTCGCGCAGCAGCAGCACTTCCCGTTGCCTGGGCGGCAGCACGGCCAGCCCGCCGCGCAGCAATTCGGACAGCTTAGCCGCGTCCATCCGGTTTTCCGCCTCTTCGATCCAGTGCTCGGGCGGCACCGCCCAGCCGCCGGAGGGACCGAAGCGGGAGGCGTCCACCGCGGGCCCGGCGTCGGCGACCGGCACCGACCGCGCCTCGCGAACTCCGGTGCTGCGCGCCCGGTTGACGAGGATGGTGAACAGCCACGTGCGCAGCGACGACCGTTCCTCGAAGCGGCCAAGTCCGCGCAGCACGGCGAGCCAGGTGTCCTGCACGACTTCCTCGGCCACCGCCCGGCTGGACACGAACGACAGCGCGAGCCCGAGCATGGAGGAGTGGTAGCGCTCCACCAGGGCGGTGAACGCTTGCTCGTCGCCGTCCCGCAGGCGCTGCAGCAACGACGCGTCCGCATCCATCGCTGGCAGCGTACCGCCGTCGGTGCCGTCCGGGGCGAGGGCCGGCCCGACCGTTACCACGGTCTTGCGGCCGGCCCCGCTCATCCAGTGTTCGCGCAGCCTCACGCCGCCGCGATGCCCTCGCCGCCGGCCCCGCCGGGGACGGTGACCGACCCGACCGGGGTGAGCGCCCCGCCGGCGCCCACCGCGAACTCGTCAATACCGCCCGCCTGGCCCGTCCGCACGTAGACGAACCGGCCGCCCGCGGCGGCCGCGTCGACCGTCCCGGCGCCGGTGCTGGTGTTCCCGAGCGCCGTCAGCGCGCCCGCCCAGCCGGCCTGGTAGCCGCTGACCGACCCGCTGCCCGCGTTGGAGGCGTAGAAGTACTGGCCGGCCCGGACCACCCAGCAGGTCGCCAGCTGCCCGGTGCCGGCGACCGCGAGCTGCTGCAGCGTGCCGCCAGCCGACAGCGCGAAGGTGGCCACCGCGTTCGGCCCGGCCTCGGCCAGCACCAGCTGGCCGCCCGCGCCGAACGCGACCGCGAACGGCACCGCCGCGGCCAGCGGGTTGACCTTCGGCGCCGCCGACAGCAGCCCGTCGTGCCCGACGGAGAACACGTCAACATCGTTCCCGGTCGCCTTCGTGGTCACCAGCAGCTGGTTTCCGTCCGGGGTGAACGCGGCCTGCCCGGGGGTCGCGGTGAACGCCGACGCGGCCATGGTGCCGAGCCCCAGCCCGCGCCTCGACCCCGGCAGCGGCGTGAGCCGTCCCCCGCCGATCCGGTACCCCTGCAGGGACCCGCCGCCAAGCGCGTTCAGCACATAGGCGTGGTCCCCGTGCACCGTCACGCTGACCGGGAAGTCACCGCCGGACGACAGCACCTGGGCCAGCCCGAGCCGGTCCCCCCAGACGTGGAACACCGAGATCGTGCCGCTGCCCGGGTTGACCGCGATCAGCAGCCCGTGGGCCTGGTCGTAGGCGAGCGCGCCCTGCGAGGCGGTGTGGTCGACCACCGATCCGCTGAGGATGCCGCCGAGGCCGCCCGTGCGGTAGGTGCCGTCCTGCCCGAGTACGCCGCCGGGCGAGCGGTGGTAGGCGACCACGGCGTTGCCCGCGGTGGCGTCCGTCAGCGCGAACACGGCGCCGGCGCCGTTCCAGGAGCCCTGGCTGCCCGCTGAACTGGTGGCGGCGGACGCCGCGGGCACCGCGAACGAGGCGGCCGCGAGTGCCGTCGCCGCGGCCGGGATGAGACGGGTGAGTGCCTTCACGAGGCTTCCCCTTCCTTGGGGATGAGACCTGACTGGAACGCAGCTGCGCCATTCAGTACCCCGGGAAGGGGAAGCGTTACAGTGACGGCTCCGCCGGGCGATCCGGCGCGACGTGGGTTGACTCGTAGGCCTTGCGGGAGCCGCGGACGCTGGCGACCGAGCAGGCGCAGCTGCTGCCGTCGGCGGCCAGCTTCACCACCACGCTGTCGGCGGGGACGCTGTGCCCGATGACGGTGCCCGGGCCCTCGGGGGTGTCGACCTCGGTTCCGGTGCGCGGCGCCTTCTTCTTGAAGTCCGCGTAGAGCGGGTGCTCGTATTTCAGGCAGCACATCAGCCGCCCGCACGCCCCGGCGATGCGCATCGGGTTGACCGGGAGGTCCTGGTCCTTCGCCATCCGGACCGAGACCGGCTCGAAGTCCTTGAGGAAGGTGGCGCAGCACAGGTCGCGCCCGCACGGGCCGATGCCGCCCTGCAGCCGCGCCTCGTCCCGCGGGCCGATCTGCTGCAGCTCGACGCGGGCATGCAGCCGTCCGGCCAGGTCCCGGACGAGCGCGCGGAAATCGACCCGGTGCGGGGCGCTGAAGTACACCACGAACACGTTGGTCGCGGCGAGGAAGTCGACGGCGATGAGCTTCATCGGCAGGCCGTGCTCGCGGATCATCCGCCGCGCCGCCAGCCGCGCCTCGGCCCGCCGCCGCCGGTTCTGCTCGTCCCGTTCCAGGTCGCCCGCGTCGGCCGGGCCCGCGCAGACCGGCAGGCCGCCGACGTCCTCGGACATCCACTGCGGCGCCCACACGCACTCGGCGACCTCGGGACCGCTGTCGGTGGGCACGAGGACCTTGTCACCGATCCGCGGCTGATGGCCACCCGGGTCAAGATAATAGAGACGCCCGTATCGCTCGAAGCTCACTGCCATCATCATGCCCACCGGGCTAGCGTAAGCCGGTTCTCGCTGGAAGCAATAGGTCAGCTGCCCACATAAACGACCGCGCCTGAACAAAGACGGCCAAGCAGCCGTGTTAGCCGCGGGCCAGGGAGATGGTCAGCTCCTCAACCGCGAGCAGCGGGGCGACGTTCACGGCGACCCGTTCCCGGCACAGCATGACCGCCTGGATGCGGCGCAGCGTCGCCTCGGGCGTCCCCCCGCGGGCTAGCCGCCGCAGGTCATCAAGGTGGTCGGCGTTGGCCAGCTCGACGTCGGCGCCGACCTGGACCATCAGCACGTCCCGGTAGAACGCGGCCAGCTCGAGCAGGGCGCTGTCCAGGGTGTCGCGCTTGACCCGGGTCGCCCGGGACTTCTGCCGGTCCTCGAGGTCTTTCATGGCCCCGGCCATGCCGCGCATCGCCTTGGCGACGCCCTTGCCGGTCGATCCTTCGCCGAACGCCTGCCGCAGCGCCGACCGCTCCGGCTCGTCGAGCTGCTCGGTCACTGCCTTGGCCTCGTCCTCGGCCGTCTTCACAAGCGCCGCCGCGGCCGCCAGGGCCGGCCCCAGGGACGAGGACTGCACCGGCACCTTGAGCACGGACTCGCGGCGCGCGGCGGCGGCCGGGTCAAGCGCGAGCCGCCGCGCCCGGCCGACGTGACCCTGCGCGGCGCGGGCGGCGGCGAGCGCGCGGTCGTAGTCGATCCCGTCCCGCTCGGCGAGCACGGCCGCGACCGCCTCCGACGGCGGCACCCGCAGCGTCACCACCCGGCAGCGGGACCTGATCGTGGTCACCAGGTCCTCGGCCGACGGCGCGCACAGCAGCCACACGGTTCGCGGGGCCGGCTCCTCGATGGCCTTGAGCAGCGCGTTGGCGGCGGCCTCGGTGCACCGGTCGGCGTCCTCGAACAGCACCACCCGCCAGCGCCCGCCAGACGGCGCCCCGGCCGCCCGCAGCACCAGGTCCCTGGTCTGCTTCACCCCGTAGGAGAGGCCCTCGGGGCGGACCAGCAGCAGGTCGGCGTGCGTGCCCGCGTGCACCTGGCGGCACGCCGGGCACTCGCCGCAGCCGCCGTACGGGCACAGCAGGGCGGCGGCGAAGGCGCGGGCGGCGACCGACCGGCCGGAGCCGGGCGGCCCGGTGAACAGCCAGGCGTGCGTCATCGCGCCCGCGACCGCGTGCTGCAGCTGCTCGACGACGGCCTCCTGGCCGGCCAGCTCAGCGAAAACGCTCACCGGCGCTCCAGTGACTGCGGCGCGTGCCCGGAGGCAGCGTGGTCCGCGACGACGGGGAACGAGCCGGTCGCGGCCTCGGCCGCGCGCGGCACCGGATCGGGCAGCACTTCCCTGATCTTGTCCTTGATCAGCTCGGTCAGCTGCCCGCCGGGCAAGGTCGCGTCGAGCACCAGGTAGCGGTCCGGCTCGGCGTGGGCCAGGGCGAGGAACCGCGCGCGGACCCGGCGGTGGAAGTCGAGCGGCTCGGACTCGAGCCGGTCGGCCGAGTGCGCGTGCCGGCCGAGCCCGGTCTCCGGCGGCAGGTCGAGCAGCACCGTCAGGTCGGGGGTCCGCCCGTCGGTCGCCCAGCTGTTCAGCCGGGCGATCTCGGCCGCGGGCAGGCCGCGCCCGGCGCCCTGGTAGGCGAGCGAGGAGTCGATGTAGCGGTCGGTGATCACCACCGCGCCGCGGTCCAGCGCCGGGTCGATCACCCGGTGCACGTGCTCGGCCCGGTCGGCGGCGTAAAGCAGCGCCTCGGCCTGCGCCGACATGCCGGTCTGGGAAGTGTCGAGCAGCAGCGCGCGCAGCCGCATGCCGATCTTGGTCGCGCCGGGCTCGTGGGTGGCCACCACGTCATAGCCCTGCTCGCGCAGCCAGATCGCGATCAGCCGCGCCTGGGTGGTCTTGCCCGCGCCCTCGCCGCCCTCGAACGCGAGGAACAGCCCGGCCGGGCCGGGGGCCGGCTGTCCGCCCGGCGGCGGTGACGCTGGCAGCCGCTGGAGCGGCTCGCTGCGGACCGCGGCGAGCAGGTCCTCGAGCAGCGGCACGCCCTTGCGGTCGTCCAGCTGCCGGTAGGACTGGATGCCGACGAAGGCGACGAGCACCGCCGAGAGCAGCAGCAGCAGGTTGTCGCCGGGGGCGCCATAGGTGACGTGCGCGATCCTGACGGCGTCGTTTCTCGTCCCCGAGACCGCGCCGATCGCGGCGGAGAAGCCGGCCGCGACAAACCCGGCGACCGCGATCACCATGAGCAGGATTGCCTGGATGGTCGACTGGAAGAACGCGAAGACCCGGCCGCGGGTGTCGTCGTCCACCTCGAGGCCGACGATGGTGAACCCGGTCGGGTAGGCGATGCCGGATATCACGCCCATCAGGAACACGAAGATGGTGACCACGGCCAGGTTCGGCACCAGCGCGATCATCGCCAGTGGCACCGCGGACGCGGTCAGGGTGACGCCGAACAGTCTTCTCCTGGAGAAGTCACCGAAGGGTCTGCTGCCGAACCCCATACCGATCGCCAGGCCGATCAGGATCACCGCGAAGACCAGGCTGAACCCGGCCGACCCGCCGTTCAGCGTCAGCTGGATGTAGGACGGCGCCAGGCCGATCACCACGCCCGCGGCGCAGAACGCGCCGAGCATGCCGATCACCAGGCCGCGCACCACCGGGGTGTGGCGGATGAACCGCCAGCCCTCCCAGATCGCCTTGGCGGTCGACGGCACCGAGATCCGGCCGCTGTGCTCGCGCTTGCCGATCTGCCGCAGGAAGTAGACGGTGATCGCCGAGACGAAGTAGGACGCGCCGTTGAAGTACAGCGCCAGGTCCACCTTGTTGGTGTGGAAGAACGGTCCGGCGTGGCCGAGCCCGGTCGCGAGCCAGCCGAGCAGGGCGAGCACCCCGGCCGCGAGCGGCGCGGTGCCGTAGGTCATCAGCTGGCTGAGCTGGTTGGCCCGCTCCAGTTTCTCCTTGGGCACCAGGTTGGGGATGCTGGCGGCGCAGGCCGGGTTCCAGAACTGCGAGGCGACGCCGGCCAGGAACTTCGCGACGAAGATCCAGGTCAGGTTGGGGAACAGCGGGATCGAGATAAACAGCAGGCCGCGGATCACGTCCCCGACGACCATGGTGACCCGCCGGTCGAGCCGGTCAGCGAGCGCGCCCGCGATCGGCCCGAGCAGCAGCGCGGGCAGCAAGGTGACCACCCAGACACCGCTGATCGACGAGGCCTTGGCCAGGTTGCTGCCGTTCGTCAGCGATGGCGCGAGCGCGATCAGCGCCAGAATCGACAGCCAGTCACCCAGGCTGGACAGCGACAACGCGACCCACAGGGCACGGAAAGGCTTAATGGACAGCACTCCGTCCCCGGAGCGCGCCCGCCTGACCCGGCGGGTCGGCGGTACCTCCCCCGGGCTGGCACTGCGGGGCGTGGAGCGGATGTTCACGGCGCTAGGCTATCGAGAGGATGCAGCGTGCCTGGTCACCACTGCTTGATCGTGATTTTACTTTCTTTAATTTTCCTGAGTTTTGCGCGGCCGGGTCGTCTTCTTGGCGGCCGTGGCGGTGGTCTTCTTGGCCGCCGTGGCCGTTGTCTTCTTCGTCCCGGCGGCCTTGGAGGCAGGGGCCTTCTTGGCCGCGGCGGACCTTGGTGCGGCCTTGCGCGCCCGCGGCGCCGGGGCGGCGGCCCGCCGGTCGGCCAGCAGCTCAGCGCCGCGTTCCGCGGTGAGCGTGGCCACCTCGTCGTCCTTGCGGAGTGAGGCGTTGGTATCGCCGTCGGTCACGTACGGGCCGAACCGGCCGTCCTTGACCACCATCGGCTTGCCGGACACCGGGTCGTTGCCGAGCTCGCGCAGCGGCGGCGCGGCCGCCGCCCGGCCGCGGCCGCGCGGCTTGGGCTCGGCCAGCAGCGCCTTGGCCTGCTCGAGGGAGATGGTGAACATCTCTTCCTCGCTGCCCAGCGACCGGCTCTCACTGCCCTGCTTGACGTAGGGCCCGTAGCGGCCGTTCTGCACGGTCACCGGCTCGCCGCCGACTTCGCCGAGAGTCCGCGGCAGGGACAGCAGCCGGACCGCGTCGTCCAGCGTCACCGTGTCCAGGTCCATGGACTTCAGCAGCGACGCGGTGCGCGGCTTGTCCTTCGCCCCCTCGGGCAGCACCTCGGTCACGTAGGGACCGAACCGCCCCGCCTTGGCGACCAGCTCGTGGCCGCTGACCGGGTCGGAGCCGAGCGGCTTGTCCCCGCTCGGAATGCTGAACAGCTCCTCGGCCTTTTCCAGGGTCAGCTCGTCGGGCGCCATGTCCTCGGGCACGTTGGCCCGCTGCCCGTCGCGCTCCAGGTACGGCCCGTACCGGCCGACCCGGACCACGATGTCCGACCCGGCCAGCGGGAAGGAACTGACTTCCCTGGCGTCGATGTCGGTGATATCGGACACCAGCGCCTTCAGCCCGAGCCCAGCCGAGTCATCAGCCGAACGGGAGCGGCTGACAGCCGGCACCGCACCGTCACCCGGGCTGCCGTCAGCCGGGCTGGCGTCAGCCGCACTGCCGTCGCCGAAGTAGAAGCGGTGCAGCCACGGCACCCGCTCCGCCTCGCCGCGGGCGATCTCGTCGAGCGCGTCCTCCATCTGCGCGGTGAACTCGTAGTCGACGAGCTGGCCGAAGTGCTGCTCGAGCAGCGTGATCACCGCGAACGCGAGGAAGGACGGCACCAGCGCGGTGCCCTTCTTGAACACGTAGCCCCGGTCGAGGATGGTGCCGATGATGCTCGCGTAGGTGGACGGACGGCCGATCTCGCGGTCTTCCAGCTCCTTGACCAGCGACGCCTCGGTGTACCTGGCCGGCGGCCGGGTGGCGTGCTCGGACGGCCCGAGGCGCAGCGCCGACAGCGGGTCGTGCTCGGCCAGCACCGGCAGGCGGCGCTCCTGGTCGTCGCGGTCCGCCGCCTGGTCGTCGTTCGACTCGACGTAGGCCTTGAGGAACCCGTAGAAGGTGATGATCTTGCCGGACGCGCCGAACTCGGCCCGCTCGCCCGCGGTGGACGTCCCCGCGACCTTGACCGAGACCGACTCACCGGTGGCGTCCTTCATCTGGCAGGCGACCGTGCGCTTCCAGATCAGGTCGTAGAGCCGCAGCTCATCGCTGCGCAAGCCGGTCCGCTGAGCCTCTTGCGGGGTGCGGAACCGGTCGCCGGCCGGGCGGATGGCCTCGTGCGCCTCCTGCGCGTTCTTCACCTTGCTGGTGTAGGTCCGCGGCGCGTCCGGCACGTACTCGGCGCCGTACAGCTCGCGGGCCTGGTTGCGGGCGGCGTCGATCGCGGTCTGCGAGAGCGTGATCGAGTCGGTCCGCATATAGGTGATGTAGCCGTTCTCATACAGCCGCTGCGCCACCGACATCGCGTACTTAGCGGTGAAGCCGAGCTTGCGGCTCGCCTCCTGCTGCAGCGTGGTGGTGCGGAACGGCGCGTACGGCGAACGCCGGTACGGCTTGCGCTCGACACTGCTGACCGCGTAGCCGGCACCGTTCAGCCGCCCCGCGAGCGCCCCGGCGGCCTCGCCGTCCAGGTGCAGCAGCTGGCCCTCGTCGCCGCGCAGCTGACCGACCGAGGAGAAGTCACGGCCCTGGGCCACCCGCTTGCCGTCGACCGTCTGGAGGGTCGCGGTGAACGTGGTGGGTTCATCCGGCAGCCGTTCCTTACCGTGATCGGCGGTAGCGAATTCTGCCTCGAGGTCCCAGTAACTGGCGGAGCGGAACGCGATGCGGTCCCGCTCCTTGTCGACGATCAGCCGGGTGGCGACGGACTGGACCCGGCCGGCCGACAGCCGCGGCATGACCTTCTTCCACAGCACCGGCGAGACCTCGTACCCGTACAGCCGGTCGAGGACGCGCCTGGTCTGGTACGCGTCGACCTTGCCGTCGTTGAGCTCAGTCGGGTTGGCGATGGCGCGGGCGATCGCCTCCGGGGTGATCTCGTGGAAGACCATCCGCTTGGTCGGCACCTTGGGCTTGAGCTCTTCCTTCAGGTGCCAGGCGATGGCCTCACCCTCGCGGTCCTCGTCAGTGGCGAGGTAGAGCTCGTCGGCATCCTTGAGCAGCGACTTGAGCTTGGAGACCTGCTGTCTCTTGTCGGCGGGCACGACGTAGAGCGCCTGGAAGTCATGGTCGACGTCAACCCCGAGGCGCGCCCACGGCTGCGCCTTGAACTTCTCCGGGATCTCCGCCGCCTTGTCCGGCATGTCGCGAATGTGGCCAATGCTTGACTCGACCACGTACCCCTTGCCGAGATAGCCGGCGATGGTCCGGGCCTTGGCCGGGGACTCCACGATCACGAGCCTGGTGCCGTGACCGTTGCCGTTTACCACGGCACCGTTCCCGGCCGAGGGCGCGACGTTATCCCCGTTGTCGGAGGCCGCTGCCTTAGCTGCGGCCTTGCTTCTTGCTGGCACGCTCTTTTCCAACCTCACATCCGCGCCATGGCCGTCACGCACTGCCGGGCTTCCCGGCGCACACCCGCCGCAAGTACCATACGCGGCGCGGCCATGAATTGCCCGTCCCTGCCGTTATCCCTGCAACCCGATCAGCCGTCCAGACTGTTCCCGGCCCCGGTTGCGACACCTCAGTGTCAACTTCCGCCCCGCGCACCGAACTTCCCCGTGCGGCTTGCGTACTTCGTGAACGGAAGCACAATAGAAGGTGATGGCCGAGTATGAAAACCTCGTTTTGTACCTGCCACGCGGCACGTCGCGCGACGCCGCGCGGCGCATCCTGACGGACCACGCCGAGTACGGAGCGTGGGAGCTAGCCAGACTCCGGTTGTTCGCCGACGGCAGCAGGAAGGCTACCCTGCGCCGCCGGATAATACGCGCCGTAAGGACACTTTGACCTGTCCGGCCTGGCTCAGCAGATGTCCAGCAGCCGGTCAAGCACGCGGACCCCGAACTGGAGGCTGTCCAGCGGGACGCGCTCGTCGATGCCGTGGAACATGCCCGCGAAGTCGAGATCGGACGGCAGCCGCAGCGGGCTGAACCCGAAGCAGCGGATGCCGAGCCGGGAGAAATGCTTCGCGTCGGTCCCGGCTGACAGGCAGTAAGGCACCACCGTTGCGTCCGGGTCCTCGGCCAGCAGCGCCGTCGACATGGCGTCCCACAAGTCGCCGTCGGCCGTTGTCTCAAGCGCGATGTCGTGGTGGATAAATTCCCGGCTGATCGCCGAGCCCAGCAGCCGGTCGATCTCGGCGAAGAACTCCTCCTCGCGGCCGGGCAGGAATCGCCCGTCAATCTCGCCCGCCGCGGTCTGCGGGATCACGTTGACCTTGTAGCCGGCCTTGAGCCCGGTCGGGTTGGCGGTGTGCTGGGTGGTCGCGCCGATCATCTTGCTCATCCCGCCAAGCTTCCCGATGATGCTCGCCGGGTCCTGCGGGTCGAACTCCACCCCGAGGGCTTCGCTCGCCTGCGCGAGGAAGGCCTTCGTCGAGTCCGGCAGCTGCGTCGGCCACTGGTGCCGTCCCACCCGCGCGAACGCCTCCGCGAGCTTGGTCACCGCGTTGTCGGTGTGGATCATCGACCCGTGCCCGGCGGTGCCGGTCGCGGTCAGCCGCATCCACGCCAGCCCCTTCTCGGCGGTCTGCACCGCGTAGAGCCGCCGGTCTCCGACCGGCACGCTAAAGCCGCCGACCTCGCCGATCGCCTCGGTGACACCGTCGAAGAAGTCCGGGTGCTGCTGCACCAGGAAGCCAGCGCCCCAGTTGCCGCCCGCCTCTTCGTCCGCGGTGAAGGCGAGCACGATGTCGCGGTCCGGCTTGCGTCCCTCCCGCAGCCGTTGCCGCACCACCGCCAGCACCATCGCGTCCATGTCCTTCATGTCGACCGCGCCGCGGCCCCACACGCAGTTGTCGGCGATCTCCCCGCCGAACGGGTGCTGCTGCCAGTCGATGGCGTTGGCGGGCACGACGTCCAGGTGCCCGTGGATCAGCAGCGCGGGCCGCGACGGGTTGTTCCCGGGGATCCGGGCGACCAGGCTGGTCCGTTTCTGGTGCGACTCGAGAACCGCCGGCGCCAGGCCCACCTCGCTGAGCAGCCCGGCCACGTACTCGGCCGCCTTCCGCTCACCGGGGCCCGAGTGATCACCCGGATTCGACGTATCGATCCTAATGAGATCGCGGCAGATCGCCACGACCTCCTCTTCGGCCACGCTAGGGGCACCACTCACCTGATTCTCCGTCACCGTTCCATCGTGCCACCGGCCAGGGACCAGCATCCCGGTTCCCCGCCGTTGGTGCCGTCCATGTCGCGCTTTATCCGGACGGCGGCACGCTCCCCGCAACGTGCGCCACCCCTCCTACTACCCAGTCAGAGCCGCGATTACCGCAGCTCAGCCAGGCCCGCGAACGCGTTCGCAAAGTGGCCTGAGGTTTGCTACCCTGAGCCAGCCGACGTGATCGGCGCACCCTGTCCGGGTGGCGGAATAGGCAGACGCGCTAGCTTGAGGTGCTAGTGCCCTTTACGGGGCATGGGGGTTCAAGTCCCCCCTCGGAC